>Ga0068855_100000784_pt1 | contig 39259 bp, 67 predicted proteins | sample KBSCornC52_FD_66592 | JGI IMG/M metagenome (GOLD analysis project Ga0068855, IMG submission 66592) | Corn rhizosphere microbial communities from Kellogg Biological Station, Michigan, USA - KBS Corn C5-2 | ecosystem: Host-associated > Plants > Roots > Rhizosphere > Soil ...
AATCCACCTGCTGGATGACCTTGTAGATACCGGCCGGCAGTTTCACGGTGGCGTGTTCTTTGTGGCGTACCTGCGCACCGCCCGCGACGGACAGGAAGCGCCGCACGACGTCCTCCGCGTCCTGCATCGTGTACTCGACCGCTTCCGCGTTCTCGGTACGGTGTTTGTGACCTGTCCGCTCGCCTAGGGCGAGAACAACCTCACCATTCGGAGAGTCTTTCTTGACTGCGCCGCTCGGAAGCTCGGCCACCTTGCGGAGCATCACATCACCCTGTCGATAGATCGTGTTCATCTTCACTTACTCCTCGTCATGCGCCAACGCGGCGCGGTGGTCGTCCTCGTCGTCTCGCGCGTCCTGCGCCTCCTTGTCCGCCAACTCCTGCGCCCTGCGTTCGATCCGCTCCTTGGCGTGCACCAGCACGGCCGCGCGGAAGGCGGAGGACGTTTTCAGCAGGTGCGCAGCATACCCCGCGATGGCCGGCGATTCCGCCAGCACTTCGCCCAGATAGTCCTCGTCCTCGAACACTTCCGTAATCGCGTCGTCGATGTTGGCCTGCGACGGCGGATTGTCGTTCCAGTCGGGCGGATCGAGGTGGAAGCCGTTCATTTGAACCATTTGCGCCACCACTTGTTTTCTTGACGCAACTTCTTGGATGCCTCTAACGCCGCTACGCTGGCTTGGTACTTTTCGGCCGCGAGATGTCGAACTTCTTTCGCTCGTTCGATGCTCGCTTGTCTCTCGTCGAAGTGCGCCATCGCCTTTTCGAGGTCGATGAATGTGAATGTCCTCACGCATGGACCATATCCGAATGCGAAGCCTTCGTCGTAGTGGTAGGTCCATGTACCATCGGCATCACGCCAGATGCGGAGAAAGACCTCGCCAGTCTTGGCATACACGACAAGCGCAACATTCTCGCGCACGTCCCACTCGTATTCGTCGCGTTTCACAGCGCACCTCGCAGGAACAGGCCGAACACGAGTCCGATCGCGGCCGAAACGCAGGCGGCGAGTGCGGCGGTGGTTAAAGCTTCGGTGAGCTTGTTCACGGCGCACCTGCCTTCGCCAGAATACGGCGGACTCTCTCCTCGGTCGATTCGCACGGCATCGCATCGACGATGCGGAAATTGGTCGTGCGGTCCGGCATCCCGAGTTCACTACCACCTTCCAGCGTTCCGAAGGCATAAGGCCAGTTGGCGCCCCACAGCTCTACGCCATTCAGCGTGATGGTGAAATGGTCTTCACGCACGGGCGCGTAGCCGGCGTCGAGTTGTTCGTTGATCCACGCGCTAAGTACGCGCGATGTATGGAAATTCCTGATCCAGCATCCGGGCGTCCGGACGATTCGCAGAATGTCTTTCAGCTTCACGGCATCCCCCTCTTGAAGTAGTTGGCCAACTCGTCGATCTGTGCCTGCACGCCTGCCGGCGTACCGATGTTCACCACCTTCTGCCCGCGCTCCTGCTTGGTCTCCGGCGGTAGGGCGCCGCGGATCGTCGCCACCGCGGGCCAGCGCGTGGCCGTGCGCTCGACCGCATCGAACGCGACGGACAGGCGCGTTTCGCTGTAGATGCCGAGGTGCTTCAACCATACCTCCGCCGTGCGTTCGATTACTGCCATCGACGGCGTGCCTTCCAGCCCGAGCGCCATCAACGCCTGCATGCGGGAGAGAATCAGGGCGCGGGTGCTCACTTGGGCGGCTCCGGATAGGGCATCCAATGGGTTGGCGTGAACTTGTGTTCGTTGCCATCGATAGCTCCCTGCCATTCATCACAGATGAACATGATCGTATCGGCCGAACGCGTATCCGCACAGCACCACTTGCCATACCCAAGTATTTTGGTGCCATCCTTCGGCGCCGTCTCGATCGGCTGCCACTCGTTCACGACTTCCCCTCCTTCTCGAACAATTCTGGCCGGCGCTCGCGCAGCTCGTCCATCCGGTTCTCAGGCACGTACGTCCACTGCTGGACGGCTTGGACGGAAATGCGCAGGGTTTCGGCAATCGCCCGCTGCGTGCCGAACAGGCGTAGCAGGCGGGTCTTGTGTACGCGGAGGCGCTTGCGGGGCATGTCGTTTTCCTTGTCGTGCGAAACACTGTAGCACACAGGATAATCGCTTGACAAGGCCTTGTCAAGTGGATAGGATGCGAACATCACACAACGGAGGAGGAAGGCGGCATGAAAGCTACGCTGAACACGCGGGAGCGGGAAGAAATCCTGAAGGTGATGGATGCGCTGGCGAATGCGCTGCGCCAAGCAGAGATGGACTTGGAGTCCGAAGGCATCGGCAACGAAACTGCTAATCGCGCAGCGCTCGCCGCCTACGACGCCCTCCTCATCGAAGGAAGCGCGAGCAGCGAAGGGGCGGAGGCGGTGGGATATCTGAATGTCCGACGTTTTCGCGGCGTCGACAGCATGGTCAATCATGACTTCGAGTACACCGGAAATCTGCCGGACGGAAGCTATCCGGTCTACACCAACCCGCAGCCCGCGCAGGGCGAACACGAGCAGCGTAGCAGCGAAGGATCGGAGCTGCGGCCGATAGCGGATGAGGTGGTGGAGCGTGTGCTCCATGCCGCCGATGGCAGTTGCCACGAATTCGCACAGGTAAAAGCCGTGCTAGAAGCCCTCCCGCGCGGCCTGCCTGCCGGGAGCGATGCGAAGGAGGATTCGCGATGAAATATATCACCGACAAGATCGCGCTCGAATGGGCTGAACGTCAGGGCCTCTACGGCATTCCGACGATGACGCTCAGGTGCGCGATCAGCGATGCGCGTTCAATCCCGGAACTCGCCACCGCAGAACAGCCGCCCTGCGGGCAGGATGCGCGGGATGCGGAGAGGTGGAGGTCGCTCGACAGGTTCGTGCAGTACGGCGAAATCCGAGTGCCTGGCGCTGGTTTCGGTCGCCGCTTCAAGATCGTCGAAATCTGCCCAACGTTCGGCGACGAGAAGGATCGCGAGTTCGGCGAGCTTATGGCGGTCGTCGACGCAGCCATCGCCGCCCAACAGCGGCAGGGTGGTGAGAAGGAGAACGTGTGATGTCGTTTGAAGAAATCAGCAAGGCCATCGACAGGATGTTCGGCGACTTGTCCGTTTCGCGAGCCACAACGCGGGAACGACTCGAAGAAATTATCGACCAGTGCGAAACGATGCTTGCGGCGCTCGACGATGACGAGGACTGAACCATGACCAACGAACTCCGCACCAACGACGAACCGCAGCGCATCCTGTTGGAGGCGTATCACCGCATCCGGGCGTGCTATCCGAACGGGACGCGGGTTGAGGCGCTGATCCACGGCGAACGCGTGTTCGGCCATCTCGAATATGAAGGCCTCGGCCACTGGACGTTGCGCAACGGCATGGGCTACCGCCCCTTCTTTCCCCACGCCCATCCCCACCGGGTGCTGCCATGAACACGAACAACGACAAAGGAGCCACGAACGTGGCGAACGATACCCCCGCCGCGCTGTTGCCGGAAATCGGCGAATATGTGCTAGCAACGAAGTATAGCGATGGCGACCCCGGCGATCCGTGGGCGCTTGGTTTCTACGCTGGTGTTACCGAGCGCGGAAGGCATCTTGTGAAGGACTCGAATGGCGATCAAATTCGTGCAGGCGGGTTCCGCCGTGTCGGTCGCATCGAACAGGAAGTAGGGACGTGGTTGTGGAATAACCGCGTTGCGCTCGAATCGTCTCCGCCCGGCACCGTCAATCTGTGGGCGCTCGTTAAGCGCGATGAGCCAGACTCCACCGCTCCCGTTGCAAGCGAGAGCCGAGGGAGCGTGCCGGAGGGGTGGGTGCTGGTGCCGCGTAAGGCGACGCAAGAAATGCTTCGGGCCGGCTACTACGCACCTATTAACCATTCAGCACTGAATGGGCAAAGCAACAACGCAGTTCGCATGAAGTTGGAGATTTCTCCGATCTGGAGTCGGATGATTGGCGCCGCCCCCACGCCGCCCGGCAACGAGGCGCTTCGTGAAGTACGCGAACGCGCCAAGGAAATTGCACTCGCCCGCAGCGCAGCGGCGAAGGGGGAAGGATGAGCTGCGTCCTGAAATGCTGCACGTGCGGGCGCCTTGCACAGATCGATCAGGGGCCTCCGCGCTTCGCCTTTGAACTCGCCGGATGGGCTAACGATATCGGGTGGGTCGGCGTCATAGACGATCGATACCACCGAGCCTTGGTGTTCTGCTCGCCGTATTGCAAGCAAGCGCAGATGACGAAAGGCGGCCGGTTTCGCCAACGTTTGCTGCAAGTAGACCTGAGCGAACAGGAGAAGCCGCGATGAGCACGGTAGAGCTGACGAAGGCGGAAACGAGCGGATTGCAGTACATTCGCGGCGATCACGAGTGCATGCCAACCGCGGCTACCTTCGGCCGACTTCACGATAGAGGGTTGTGCACGCCCGGTGGCGGTCAGCTCACACCCCGCGGTCACGCCGCCCTCGCTGCGCCGAGGATGACGAAAGCGGAATTGGCGTTGCTGACGCGCATCGGCGACGGCAGCATGTCTGTCAGACGCGGAGAACGCCGCGTCGCATTGCGCTTGAACCGTCGTCGGTTGGCGCTGTACGACCTGTTCGATGAAACGATTCAGATCGTGGACGCCGGCCGCATCGCACTCAACAACGTAAGGGCTGCGATGGGTAGCCCGGATTGGAAGGAGGACTGATATGGGAACTGATTTCGGGAGAGCGCTTGGCGCGCAAATCGCTATGGTGTGGCTAATTTCAATGGTAATAGCTGCCGTCGTTGGTTGGGCTGCTATTGAAGGGGCCATCTGGTTGTTTCATCACCTTCGCATCGGTTTAGTGCCATGACCACCCCAACCAACGACCGCCAGACGAGCGAGCGGGAGAGGCTTGCGACGATCCTCGGCTGGACAGGAGCAATCAGCGCAGACAAGGCGATTTTGGATGCCATCCATCGAGCGTCCGAACTACTCCGCGCCGACGAGGCCGAGATTGCCGCCCTCCGCGCCGAGAACGAGGCGTTGCGGACGGTGACTACGGACGACGCATGCGCCGTCGCTGCGGCTTACGCAAACGCCGTTGTTGCCATGCATGCGGCTGATGATCCGCGCGAAGTGTGTGCCGATCCTGAAGCGATGCTTACCGCCATCCAATCCTTCATCCGCAGCAAGGAGAGCCGCCGTGGGTGACGATCAGATCATGTCCGGACCGTGCATCGTATGCGGCCGCACCAACTATCCGCTCAGCTGCGGAGGCCCGTCCATTTGCCCTCCGTGCGATTGTGGAAGCACTGGAGAAGCGTTGGTGGCATTGCAGCGCGACGAAATCGAACGCCTGCGCGCGGAGGTTGCACAGTTGCGCAGTGAGCGTGACTTTCTTGTTGAGGAATACGAGCGCGCAGTTGGATGCGGTGAACAAGGCTACATCCACTGCGCCAGCCATCTGTTCAACGCAATCACGAACGCGCGGATAGATGCCAACATCGCCGAGCGCGAGCTGGCAGAGCTGCGGGAGAGGTTCGAGAAGGCGCCGGTTGGCTACTTGAATGCCTATCCTGACGGTTACCGCTTCCTGCTTGACTCGCACGGAACTTGGGGTCAGATGGAGGAGCAGGAAAACAGTTTCAGTGCGTGGATTGATGGAAGCAAGCGCGTGCGGCTGGTGGTGGAACCGTGAACGCCTCCCTTCCCGACCGCCTGCGCGTACTGGCGGAGCTGCTGTGGGACCGCGAGGATCGCGCGATGCTGTTGCAAGCCGCGGACGAGCTGGAATCCCTGTACGCGCAGCCTGTGGGGCTGCGCTTCACGTTACCGAAGGAGGAAGTGGAATGATTACGTTTCTGCGTGCAGTTGCGTGGCTGACGATCGTTTTTTGGGTTCTTGTCGGCATCGCCAATATCGTCATCCGCCGTGATCCCTTGCAAATGTTGCGGCTGGCGCTGGATAACAAAGAGCCGAGGATGCCGCTGTGGCTTGGTCTGGCCGGGATCGTCGCCGTCCTGTTCCTCTGGAACGTCCACTGAGGATCACGTCCATGAAACCCACCACCTTGAAACGCCTGCCCGTCGCGCTCGCGGTCGCTGCGGCGATCGGAGGCGGCGCGCTGTTCCTGTCGCAGACCGAGCCGGGCCCGATCTTCTCGAACGGGTTCGACCCGCCCGCTCCCGTCGGCTGTCCCGCCTCGGTGACACTGGACGGCATCCCGCGCACGCGCTTGACGGTCAGCAACATCGCCTACGGTGCGTCGCTGACGACCCGCCCCGCGGTACGGCTGGACGAATACGGCGCGGTCTACAGCTACAACAGCGGCGCTCCGGGGCCCGTGCTTCCCTTCCCCGGCCTCGCCGGCTCCGCCCCGCGGTACACGGCGTTCCGGCCGTCGAGCTACATCGGCCTGCGCTTCACGGTACCCGCCGACATCGACCCGCGCAGTGCGGGCCGGTGGATGGCGCCGAGCGCGTGGCCGGGGAGCCTGCCGATTACCGTTGCCGTTTCCAGCGCCTGCGGCGACTTCTCCGCGCATCTCCCGTCTACCGGCTGTAGGGTACAGGGGGTACCCGCCGCCGACGCGCAGCTCGTGTTCTGGACGCTTTCCGGGGCATCTCCGGCTACATCCTGCGTCCTGCGTCCGGGCGGGGTGTACTACCTCAACATCGCGCAGACCGATCCGGGCAAGCAGCCGGCGTGCTCGGGCAACGTCTGCCAGGCGCCCGCGGCGTGGATCAACTAGGGTCTTGTGTTTCGTTTCGGAGACGAGTAGAACGTTTTCCAGAAAGAAAAACGCCCCGGCACGGAAGTGCTCGGGGCGTTACGTCGGCGAAAGGCGATTCCCGACGGGTGACATCGGTGTATGGGCACCGAGTGACGAGAAGCATACACCCTTCCGTCCCTCCCGCAAGTCCCTCCCCGAATCCCCGTTCAGAAATCACCTCTCGCCGGCTCCCGGCGCAGGGTCGCTTAGCCTTGCCACTGGCTGCGTCGGGAACTCCGTTACCAGGGCCTCGGGAAACCGAGGGGTCGAGAAAGCGGCGCTGCCGGCGTGCGTGGCGGTAGCGAAAGAGTAGAAGCCACCGGGCTACGGTCTGTCCGAAAGGATCACCCGAAGCCGAGAACCCCGAAAGCCTGTCCGGCCGAGGGAAGGCTCGGCTTTGTCGAACCGAAGGATCAGTGGGTATAAGCCAAGTGACCAATACTCCTAGAAAACAGTTGAACAGGTTGAAGAATCAGCTACGCAAGGGAGTGCGTAGAAAACTTGGCCTGCCCAACAAAGCGACGTGCGCTCAGGTCGCCGAAGCATTGGCAGCGCATGGTTTCAAAGGGTCGAAGTTGAAGACGTACGCTGCATTTCTCGGGATGGACTATCACGCTGAACGATCGGCCATCAAGGACGCAGCACGAAAGACCTACCTGCCGCCTCGGAAGCCTTTGGTGGTTCGTCCTGCCTACTTACCGCCGATGCCAAAGCGCAGCCCGGATTACCGTAAGGACGAGGGATTCTACGAATCGAGCGAGTGGCGTCAGGTGCGGTACTTCGCCCTTCGCAGGGCGGACGGATGCTGCCAATGCTGCGGAGCGCGTGCAATGCCTGACAACCCGCTTCACGTCGACCACATCAAGCCACGCTACACGCATCCCGAGCTGTCGCTGGACCCGAACAACCTGCAAGTCCTGTGCGTCGATTGCAACATGGGCAAAGGCGCATGGGACGATACCGACTGGCGTTCCAAAACGAGAGGGGAGTCTGTATGACCAACGTAGAACTCACCGCCGCCCGCGTCCGCCACCTCGCGCACCGCGGCCAGTTGCCGAAGACGGCGCGGATGTTGGCGGAGGAAGCGTACCGCGACATGACGGACGCCAACCGCCGCGGGGATATTCCGATGGCGCATGCCAAATCGATCCAGTACCAGTACTGGATGCGCTGCACAGCGCGCTCCACGTACCGCGGCGAAGCGATGGTCCCGCATGGCGACTCGTGGCTGTACCCGTGGCGGAGGACCGCATGAGCCACCCGACCGAGTTGGACGGCATGGCCGTCCAGCGCGAAGTTGACATGAGTCACGTCATTCGCGCGTTTCTTTGGCTAGACGTATGGATGCCTTTGTGGTTACAGCAGCCGGATGGATGGATCAGGGCGCGACTGGCGGGAGATACCGACGATGACTGACGACCTCGCCCCGATCTTCTCGGCGATCGAGCGCATCCAAGCCGACTGCCGCAGGCGGAACATCGACAAGGAGGCCGTCGCCGCCAACAACCGTGCCCGCCTCAAGCGGTGGAGTCCCGAATGTGCCCGGATGATCGAACAACTGCGCGAGCGCGGGATGTTCGGTCGCGTGGTCCTGTTGGAGGTGCCGGAATGAACGCGAAGGAATTGACTGACATAAAGGATGCCGGGCTTTGGATGGGAGGTCGTGTCCCGTTCTCGTCAATCTGGCGTGTGATAAACACGCTAGACCTGACTTGGGAGTTTCGCGAGCAGACGAATTCTGACCTTCACCAAGGCGCCGTGGAGCCGTCGTGGCCGCCTCCTTCACTCTGACCGCCGCCACCCTGCGCGCCGGGCTGGTGGCGCTGGAGCGCGCTGTGCGGTCCGCAGTGGCCGACGCGGGGGCGGTGCAGGTGCTCGTCGGCTCCGGCGCGAACGCCCCGCGTAGGCGCAACGGTGCGCAGAACGACCGGCTAAATGCGATGTGCGGGGATGTGGCCAAGCAGGTCGTCTGGCACGGGCAGCGCCTCTCCCGCGACGACTGGCGGCACATGTTCGTCGCGAGCTTCCGCAAGGGGCAGAAGGTCGTTCCCGGCATCGACGGCGGGTTCGTCGTGCTCGGCGCCAGTAGTCGGCAGTTGACGGAGGCGGAGTGCTCGGAGGTGATCGAGCTACTGTTCGCCTTCGGGGCGGAACACAACGTGCAGTGGAGGAACGAGAAGTGAAACAACGCGACATCGCCGAGGGCACGCGCCGCCATCCACGTGACCTGCACTACGAAATCCGCAAAAAGGACGAAATGGAGTTCGTCTACGCCGCGTTCTTCGAGACCCCGACGGGTCGCGTGCTGATGAAGTTCGGCCGGAGCTGCGTTCCGGCGAAGCGCATTCGCGACATCGCCATGCAGTGCCCTTATGCGATCCAACAGGCATGTTTCGCGCAGGCCGGATCAAAGGCTATCGCTACGGCGATCGAGTATTCGATCTTCCGAAGGCTCAAGGTATTCCACACGCGCGGCGAGTGGTACGAAATGGACGAGGAGGAAATAAAGCTGTTCGGAGTGACTGTTTTTGAAGTGTTCGGCCGCGTTACGGGCCGCAAGCTCAAGTGGACCCACATGGACATGACTGCCATGTTGGCGGAGGTAGCGGAATCGCTGCGTAAGTTCAATCCCGTGCGATACATGATCGCCGCGAAAGCGCTTGCCGTGAAGTCAGGGGCGGTTGACGAAAAGGAGGAAAAGGAGTAGCCTGCAAACCCTATCGACGAAGCTGCCACCGAAGGTTTCGCCGCCAGCTTCCATCACTCCCGCCCGATCCGCTTTGGACCGGGCGTTTTTGTTTTCGCATCGCTGATCCTCCCGAACGGAAAGCAGAGGGGACCTCCCCTTCGCCCTCCGCTACGTGCCTCGCCGGCTCGCCGTTCGAGTGGCCCTTCCTCCTCCTAGGGTCCGGAGGATCGGCGGCCTTCCACCGGAGTCCGCATGTTCCGCACCATCAGCGAACACGGCCTCCAGTTCATCAAGGGTTGGGAAGCCCTGCGGCTGTACGCGTACCCCGATCCCGCCAGCCCGCTCGCCCTGCAATCGCAGAGCGTGCGTACGCGGTGGGGCATGGAGCCAGCCTCGGCGATCCTTGCCGACCTGCCGGAGCCTGTCCGGCTGCTCTCCGGAGCGCCTTGGACAGTGGGTTATGGGCACGTAGGCGATGTGAAGCCAGACGACCACATCACCGAGCATCAGGCCGAGGAGCTATTGCGCTTCGACCTCTCGCCGGTCGAGGTCGGGGTGAACAACGTGGGCATTCCGCTCACGCAAAACCAGTTCGACGCGCTGTGCTCGGCCTGCTTCAACCTCGGCACCGGCATCCTGCAAACGCATCGCTCGCTCGGGATGGCGCTGCGGGGGATCGAGAGCACGCCGGGCGATGCGCTGCTGCTGTACGATCACGCCGGAGGGCAGAAAGTCCCCGGCCTCACCCGCCGCCGGAAGGCGGAGAAACGGCTGTACGAGACGCCCGATACGGAGCCTGCTGCATGAACCTCCCTGTCCCGCCTGACGTGAAGCTGGTCCCCGAGGCCGGCGACTGGACGAAGCTCTGGAGCATGCGCTTGTGGATGCTGGCGCTGATCCTCGGCTCCAGCGCGGCCTACGTGACCGAGCACCCGGAAGTGCACGACCTCCTTCCGACGTGGGCCGATGCGGCCCTGCGCTGGATGTCCGGCGCGTCCGGCTTCCTCGGCATGCTCGCCCGCGTCATCATCCAGCCGGGACTCGGCAAGCCGTGACACCGGATGTAGGCTGGTACGCCCTCGGCGCGACGATCCTGCTTGCGTTCGTCGGTTGGCTGTTCCGCACGCCCAAGGAAGCTTCCGTCGAGATAGCGACCCGTCTGGCGTCGCTGGAATCGAAGGTGGCGACGATGGCGGAAACCTATGCCGGCATCCATGCTCGCCACGACGAAACGATGCGCGGCATGACTGCCTCTCAGCAGACGTTGACGGCCGCGTTGGACCGCCTTACCAACCGCATGGACGTGGTGCACGAGGCGTTGCTGTTCCTCAAGAGCGACGGCAATGGCGAAACACGACGTCGAGGGTGATTCCACCACGCGAGCGGATTTGGCCATTGACATGGTCAACCAGCTCTGCGCGAAGGTGGACGTCTCGATGGAGGAATTCCGCGAGCTGGTCAAGGCTCGCGCGAACGGCAACACACAGACCGTCATCCATAAGACAGCCGGCCTAGGCCCTTGGGGCGCTGCCGCTGTAACTGCCTGTTTCTTCACGTTTCTTGGACTGATTCTGCTGGCGATCATGATTCTCCCGGACCTGCACGACCTGAAAGCGTGGTCCGACATCTACCGCACGCGCATCCAAGAGATTTCCGCAACCATCAAGAAGGAGGCACCCTGAATGTCCACGGTCATCATCGGAAATGGCGGCACCGCCCGCAGCGCGATCGGCAAGCTCGAACAGGCGTCGCTGACCATGACGCAGGAGCAGCGCGATACCTCGGAAACCTATCTCGCCAAGGTCGCCGACTTCATCGCCTCGGCCGTAACGTACGGCGATTACTCGAAGCTGGAGGCGGTATGCGAAATCTGCTAACCGCCCTCGCGCTCGCCGGCTTCATCTGCATCGGCGGTTGCGCGAACACGCTCCCCAAGCCCAACAGCGCCGCGACCGCCGCCGTCGAGCTGGATGTCGCCTACGGCCTCGCCGCGCACGAGGTCACGCGCTACCTCGCTTACCCGACCTGCACCGCGCCACTCACCGTCGTCCCGTGCAAGCGCCAGGACATCGCCGAACGCCTGAAGGCGGCCGACGCCAAGGCGTGGGACATGAAGGAGGCGGCGCGAACGGAGCTGAAGACGCTCGGCCCGGACGCCACCGAAGTGCAGAAGATCATGGCAGCGACGCGGACGGCGATTGCCTTCCTCGCGTCCCTCACGCCGTCGAAGGAGGCCAGCAAGTGAACCCCGCCACGCTCCAGCTTATCAGCATGGTCCTGGAAGGCGTCCTGCGCATCGTGCCCGAGACGGCCGAGGACTACGCGCTCGTCCAGCAGTGGGTCGCCTTCTGCAAAACGATCGTCGACGAGAACCGCGACCCGACGCCGGACGAGGAAGCGGCCGCGCACGCGTTCGCGCAGGCACAGCACGACGCGATCCAAGGAGGCTGACATGTCCACCAAGCACAGCAAGACCGCACCGCGTACTGCGGACGAAGACCTCACGCTCGAACAGCGCGTCAAGCGTCTGGAGAAGCGCGCGATGGAGCACGGGTGGGACCTCGACGCCCCGCCGGCCGGCGACACGGAACCGGAGGGAGGCTGACATGGCCTACCTAGGCATCCTCGCTGGCGCTGTGTCGATCGCGCTGGCCCTGTTCGCGCTGGCCGACTGGCTCAGCCGCCCCGCCGAGCGGGACGAGCACGAGGACGGGGTGTAAGCGCCGTGGACAAGCCGATCGAGCGCAAGCTGCTCGCGTACGTGCTCACCGCGCACGACCCCATGCAGCCGGTCTGCATCGCCAACTCGTTCGACTGGCTACAGGTTGTCGGCCTCAAGGACACCGACGCGGAGGACAGGGACATGTTCCAGAAATGGCTACTGGAAATCGCAGAGTGCGAGGGGACGGCATGAACGAAAAGCTTCCATCGTGGATAACGCCAAGCGAACTTATCGCCTACGCCGTGAAATTGCACGAAGGCACGAGTTCATACTCTAGCGTGCAGCAGGCGCTAGACGATCTGGTTAGGGCCGTGCAGAAACTCGAGGAATTGCAGCGTTGTGACTGATCCAAAGCCAAAGTCCATCGGCCGTCCCACCAAGTACGCCCCCGAATGGATGATCCCGGCTGCCCGAAAGATTTACGAGCTGGGCGGCACGGACGACGACTGCGCCCAAGGACTGGGCGTCAACCGCTCCAGCATCGACCTCTGGCTGAACCAGCACAGCGCGTTTTCCGACACCAAGAAGGAAAAAGAGCTGTACGACGCCGACGTCGAGCGCTCCCTGCGCCAGCGGGCGATGGGGTACACGCTGCCGGACGGCACGCACATCCCCGCCCACCCAACCGCACAAATCTTCTGGCTGAAGAACCGCCAACGCGCCAAGTGGCGTGACCGGCAGGAAGTCGAACACTCGGGCGCGATCCAGACGACCGCCGACCCGCAGGCCATCGCCGACCAGCTCGTGACGATGGCGAACAGCCACCCCACCTACCGCCCCACGCTCGTGCAGTGGGCCAGCGACCTGCTCAAGAGGCTACAGGAGACCACATGAGCGCCCCTACCAACCTCATCGCCCCCACAACCGCTGGCAGCGGGTTCGTGCAGCTGGACGCCACCGAGTTCGACAAGGTCTGGATCAACGTCACCGCGCCGCTGGCGGGCGTCGAGGTCGTGGACGTATTCCTCCCCACGACACAGAACGGTCGCGTGGTGGCTATCGACAATGCCACGCTCCTGCCGATCCAGCTTACCGCGTCTGTCCCCAGCATCGTGCTGGAGGGAGGCGCGCTGTACATCATCCGCCTGAATGCGACCGTAGGCAGCACGGGCGTCGACTACAGCCCGAAGCCGCGTCAAGGAACGTAACAAACGCGCGCCGCACGCGTTCCTGCGGCAACCCAAATGGTCAGTAGAACAAACGGCCCACAAGAGGACATGCAGCAATGAGTCAGCGTATCCGCAACATCGAAATCGCACTCCAGCAGTGCTTCCCCGCCAAGCAGGTGACCGCGCTCAAGCAGGCGTTCGGTTACCCGATGGGCGTGTACAAGACCGCCGCGCAGACCGTCAGCGCCAGCACCGCGTTCGTCAATGACGACACGCTCTGGACCGAGCTGTACGGCGCAGGACGTCACCGCGTCACCTTCACGATGGCCACGCCGGGCATGACCGCCGCGGGCGGCCTGAAACTCCAGCTCGTGGCCGATCAAGGCCTGACTGTCACCAGCGTCACGATGGCGGCCTACTACTACCTCACGGGCGTCGCCCCGGCCGTCACGCCGATCACCGCGCTCTCCAGCGCTGTCAACGGCGGCACGACGAACGCGTGGACGAACGTCATCATCACCGGCACGGTGGACGTCGCCAACGGGGGCGTGCTCCAGCTCCAGTGGGCCCAGCAGGCCGCGAGCGGCAGTACGACCGTAGGTCTCGGCTCGTGCATCGACACCGTCATGCTCAACACGCCGCCGGCCCCGTGATGCTGAGTACGCTGGCACTGCTTACGATGCTCCTCCCCGCAGACTCCGCAGCGCTCCAAGGCTCACGCCTCCTGCCGAACGGACAGAACGCCATCGCGCAGGTGGCGTCCATCCGAGCGGCCACGGTGGCTACGGCGCAGTACACGAGCTATGCCGCCGACAGCACGGAACACCCCATCATCGGCTACACCGTGCCGCCGGGTGTCCTGCGCGCCGGCAATCAGTTCCGATTCCACGTCTACGGGACTGCGCTGAACGGCGTTGGCCTGCCGGGCGTGTTCTCGCCGTTCGTGAACATCACGCAGACCACGCAGATTCAAGCGGTGGGCGCGGGTTGGCAGATCCCAGCCGGCGCCGGCCAGCCCATTGCGTGGGAAATCGAAGGACAGGTCACCTTCAGTACGCCCGGCAGCGCCATCACCGGATCGGACCAGAAGTTCACAACGCAAGTGCCGTCCTACACGAAGTCCAAGGGCAGCAATGCGGGCCTCGTCGTGGGCGGCATGTTGAAGCGTACCTTCACGAACACGGCGGCCAACGCAGGCAACGTGGTCGGTGGCAATCCGCTGTCGGGCGCCACCAATCAGCAAAGCCTGTTCGTGACGACGCTGGACCCGAACTCCGCCACACTCGTCAACCCAACGCAGCCGGTCGGCATCACGGTGAGTGTGTTCAACGACTTTTTCGTGTCGTTCACCGTCCAAGGCGGCTGGATCGAGGCCATGTAACCGTGCTCGACCTCTCGCGCCTACCGCAAGCGTTCGCCAAAGGCTTCAAGGAGACGTTCTTCGCCGACTCCGGCGAGTTCGCCCGGTACCACTACCCCCGCCACATGGAGGCGATGGAGGCGACGCGTAGCTACAAGCGCTGCACCATCTTCGGCGCCAACCGCGTCGGCAAGTCGCTCGGATGGTGCTACGCGCTCGCCTGCTTCCTGACGGGCAAGTACCCGCACTGGTGGCGGGGGCGCGTGTTCGCCAAGCCCATCATGGCGTGGGCTGCGGGCGTCACGGCGACGCAGGTGCGTGACTCGTTGCAACGCTACCTGATCGGCACGCGCGAGCAGCCGGGTGCGTTCGTGGCGGCGGAGGACATCGAGGCGGTCAGTTGGGGCAAGGACGGTTGCGCAGAGCGCGCGATTATCCGCTCGACCCACGGCGGGTTCAGCCAGATCGAGTTCAAGACCTACGCGATGGAGCAGGAGCGCTTCCAGTCCGCGACACTCGACTGCGCGCTGATGGACGAGGAGCCCAAGGCGGGCATCTACACGGAAGCCGTCACCCGTACGGCCACGACCGGCGGGCTGGTGCTGACGGGCTTTACGGCCCTCAAGGGCGTTACGCCGCTGATTGCGCACCTGCTGCCCGAGTTCGCCGACGGCAAGCCGACGGACCCGGAAGCGTCGGGGCATTGGTACACGTTCATTGGCTGGGACGACATTCCGCTCGCGCACCTGTCCGCCAAGGACCGTGCCGAGACGATCGCCTCCTACCTGCCGCACGAAATCGACGCGCGCACCAAGGGCATTCCTCGCTTGGGCAGCGGCAAGGTGTGGCCGGTCGACGAGCGCGAGTTCGTCATCCCGCACTTCGAGATTCCCGACAGCTGGCCGCGCATTGCAGCGATCGACCCCGGCTACCAAGACCCGACGGGCATGCTGTGGGGTGCTGTCGACATGGAGTCGGACACACTCTACCTGTACGCCGAGTACCGCAAGAATCTGCAACCGCTGCCGGTGCATGTCGATGTCGTGCACCGCCGCGGCGACTGGATTCCGTGCGTGATCGACTACGCGGGCGCCAACATCACCGACGGCAAGGGCGTGTTCGAGCAGTACCGGAACGCGCTGCACAATCCGTGCTTCCAAGCCAACAAGAACCTCACCGAGGGGTTGGCCGAGGTGTACGACCGCATGCTGGGGTCGCGCTTCTACGTGCTGGACACGCTCTCTCTCTGGCGGCAGGAGTACGCGACGTACTCGCGTGACGACAAGGGCCGGATCATGGACCGCACGCAGGACCATCACTACGACCTGATGGCGGCTACGCGTTACCTCGTGATGGGCTTGAAGTACGCCAAGCAGCGTCCGCCGGGGTGGAAGCCGAACAACCACCACATGCGCGCCTACGACGCCAGCCTGCCGCAGCAGTCGCTTTCCCTCACCGACGCGATCCTCTAAAGAAAGAGAAACAGAGTGGACGACCTCAGCATCCAAGGCTTGCAGGCGCTTGCCGCCAGCGACCCGCGCTCGCTCGACCTCGCGCTGCTCGACCCGCTGCGCCAGCAGATGCAGGCCGCGGGCGACAACGCACCGCCCGAGCTGTCCGCCGCCGTCGATGCGTTGGTGGCCGAGCAGGTATCGCGCCTCAATCTCCTCGCCAAGGAGCTGGAGGAGGACTGGCAGCGCGCGGTGAAGGCCAAGCAGCCGATCGAAGACCGCTGGATCGACGACGAACGCCAGTTCAAGGGCGAGGATCGGCTCGACGGCAGCAAGGCCTACCCGGCAGATGCAGCCGACAGCAGCAAGACAGGCCCGCAGCAGATTCAGATTCACGCCACGCGCAGCAAGACGCTCAACTGCGCGGCTCGTCTGGCCGACATGCTCCTGCCGGCGAACGACTTCCCGATGCGCGTGGACCCGCCGGACGAGCTGTCGCCCGAGGAAGTCCAGCGCTACGCGCAGGCGATGCCACAGCCGCAGCCCGGCCCCGACGGTCAGCCGCAGCCACCGCCCGACCCGAAGTCAGCCGCGCAGGCGGCGTGCAAGCAGGCGGCCGAGAAGATGCAGCAGAAGGTGTTCCAGCTCCTTCGCGACTGCAAGTTCCAAGCCGAGGCACGCAAGGCCATCTTCGACTGCGCGCGCATCGGCGTCGGCATCCTCAAAGGGCCGTATCCGACCACCAAGTACAAGCGCACGTTCGGCCCGGACGGCTCGCTCAACATCGAGGAGCTGCCCAAGGCCGAGTTCTGCCGCGTCGATCCGTGGCGGTTCTACTACGACATGACGCCGAGCCTGCGCCAGTCGAGTGCGACCTACGAGGTACAGATTCTCTCCAACCGCGAGCTGGCCGAGTTCAAGCGCTACCCGCGCACGATCGCCAGCACGATCGACGAGCTGCTCAAGGAGGAAGACCCGAAGTTGGAGGGTGCCTTCCGCACGTCCGTCACCAGGCGCAACCTGCACACCGACCTGCGCGAGCCGGTAGACGACGTGTATGCCGTGCTCGAAACGCACAAGGTCATCGACCCCAAGCGCCTGCGCGACTGCCTCGGCATCGAGTGGGAGCACGAGGACATGCCGCTCCTGCACCTGTGGAGCTGCAATGGCAAGTGCATCAAGTTCAAGCTGACCCCGCTGGAGCGCGATTTCCGGGTCGACTACTACAACTTCACGATCATGCAGGCCGACGACACGATCTTCGGCTACGGATACCCCTACCTCGCGCGCGCCAGCCAGCGCGGCCTCAACGGCGGCGTGCGGGCGATGCTCGCCAACGCTGCGGCCGGCGTTGCGCCGATCATGCTCGTCTCGCAGGGCAAGGTGCAGCCCAACCGCGAGCAGTGGCGCATGACCGGCCTCAACGTGTTCTCCGTCGAGAACCAAGGCCAGCCGTTGGAGCAGTTCTTCGCGTCCGTCAACGTACCGACGAACGTGGAGGGGAACCTCCAGATGGTGAAGTTCTTCTTGGACATGATGGACGACGACACGTTGTTCCGTCAGATCATGGAGGACGGTGGCGCGAACCGCGAGGAAATGCCTGCCAGCGGCATGGTGATGGCGGCCAACATCGCGAATATCTTCCAGAAGATGATTGCTGCCTACGCGGACGACAACGCGTTCGAGCCGATCTGCGAACGCGCGATGTGGTGGATCAAGCTCTACCAGCCGGACGAGACAACCGGCTTCGACATGGTGCCCAAGGCGATCGCCTCGACGCAGCTCGTCGCGAAGGACCTCGCGTTGCAGCACCTGCAAATCCTGATGAACGTATCGAGCAACCCGAAGTACGCCGGATTCTCGGACCCGTACGAGGAGTTCAGCGCGTTCGTCGCCCTCATCGACGGGCTGAACAACAAGGATGCGATCGTCCTCCCGCGCGACAAGGCGATGGCCAATCAGGCCGCGATCCAGCAGCAACAGCAGCAGGGCGACCCGAACAAGCTGGCCGAACTCCAGAGCAAGGAGCGCATCGCACAGATGCAGATGGTCGCCGAGCAGCAGAATCTGGCGCTGCGCATCCAAGGCGACATCACGGTCGAGCAGTACCGCATGAAGGTGGCCTTGATCGAGGCCGCCACCAGCCGCGAGCTGGACATGGCGGCGCTCGCTGTCGAGGCCGACAAGGCCGCCCGTTCGGACGACACCCAGCGTTTCAAGGCGGTGCTCGACGCGAAGATGAGTGCTACGCAGCAGGTGATGGCGGAGCATAACAAGCCATCCGACCCCCACAGCCGATTCGACTGACCCCATGACCATCGACGAACTACGCCAGCGTATCCAGCTCGACAGCACGACGTGGCAGGCGGTGCTCCAGCACGCACAGGACATGCGCGCGGATCATGTGGAGGCGGTCATGGCGCTGGCCAACTCGCGCGAGTCCGACCTTGTGAACAAGGCGAAGGCCGTTGCATGCAGCGAATGGCTTTCGATCGACCGACAGCTTCGGAAACTACCCGATGAGGGATAACGCATGAACACCGAACACGACCCCTATGCGGACGCCATTGCCGGCGACGGCTACAAGGCATGGAAAGAGGCCGACGAACCGTCGCCGGCCAGGCCGGCCGAGGCCGCGCCTGCTACGGCGCCCGAGCCTGCCGCTGCGGAACCCGTGCAGGCCGCACAGGACGCCGCAGGACAGCCGCGCAATCCGGACGGCACCTTCGCTACCAAGCCGGCGGACGGCGCTCCTGCGACCGCACAGGCGGCGGAACGGCTACCGTTCGATGGGTTTGACAAACTGGACCCTGCGGTTCAGAATCATTTTCGCCGATTGCAGTCCGAGGCCGCCGATTTCAAAGAGCGGTACATCCGGACGAACGGACAGCTTCATCGTTACAGAAACGGGAACCCAGCCTCCCTTCCCGCTCGTCAGACCCCGGCCCCGGCACAAGCCCGCGCCGACAATCTTGCCGATGCTCGTGCTGCCACGGCGGCGATCCCCCAAGGAGCGGATCGACAGGCCGCGCAGGCGCAGCTCGACAAGTGGGAACAGCACGTCAAGGCATATCCCGACGACGCTGCAGCGATCGACCAGCGAATCCAAGCCTTCCGAGACGATCTGGCCCGTGGCATCGATCCGATGCAGCGGGAATTGCAGTCCTTGCGCGAGACCGTGCAGGAATTGCGCAGCGGCTACGCCGCGATCGAGTCGGAGCGCGCCGAACGGCGGATGCACGAAGCATTCGACACGATCGGTGAAGTCGCAGGCGACAACTGGCGTCAGATTTGCGGGATCGAGGACGAGCACGGCAACCGCATTCCGGACGACAAGCGACAGTGGCATCCCGAGTTCGCCGCATGGGTCAACGGTCACGACCCGGACGAGGCGAGCTACCTGTGGGACACCCTGCGCCATCCGTCGCCCCGCGTGGTCGGTGGCGTGATTGCCCGATTCAACCGCGAAGTGTTTGCGCTGGACAACCCGAGTACGGCCGCCCCTTCCACGCCGGACCTCACCCAGCGCCGACAGGAAGCCTTGAGAGACACCACGCCACGCACCGGAGGCGCCCGCACGACGGGCAACGCGGTGTGGACGCCGAGCGGCGATCCGTACGCGGATGCGATCGCAGGCGGCGGCTACGACGAGTGGAAGCGAAACACCGCTTAAGGAAACGCCATCATGGCCCTCACTACCTATGCACAGCAGAACGTTCCCAACGGTTCTGTCAACCCGCAATACTTCATCAACAAGGACCTGCTGGAGTCCGCCGACACCTTTCAGGTCATCGACGAGTTCGCGGACGTCGACACGCTCCCGCCGAACTCCAACGCGTTCCTCGCCAGCCGTCGCTACCTGACGCCGGCCCCGGACGCGACCCCCGCGCCGGAAGGCACGAGCAAGGAAGCGCGCACGCAGATTTACGAGGACTTCACGGTCCAGATGTTCCGCTACTCGGAGATGTTCCAAATCTCCCGGCAGACGCTCAAGCTCACCCCGTTCCCGGCCCTCAAGGGCGCCCGCAGCGAAATGGCGAAACTCGTCATCCTCGACCGCGAACGCGTGCGCTGGAATGCGCTCCTCACCCTCCCGAACATCGCCTACAACTCGGTCGCCGTCGGCGCCATCAACCAGGTGAACGGTCCGGTCACGGCCTCCCGCCTCCAGATGCTGACCCGCGCCATCCTCAAGGCGAAGGGTAGCTATGTCTCGGTCGGGCAGGGCGGCACGAACAAGGAAGGCACGAATCCGGTCGAAGCCTCGCTGGTGTTCCTCGGCCACACCGACCTCCAGCCGGACATCCGCGCACTGCCGGGCTTCCAGCCGTCGATCAGCCTCCCGAGCGGCAAGCCCAAGCACAAGACCCACTTCGGCAACTGGCTGAACATCGAGTTCTACCTCACGCAGGAAGCGCCGATCCTCACGGGTTCCGGTGCGTCCTCGACCACGCTCATCAACACCGCGGGCGTGGCGGATGTCTATCAGAACATCCTCATGGCGAAGAACACGATTCGCACCGTCAAGCTCGGCGGTTCGGGCAAGGAAGGCGGCGGCAATCTGGAGACGCAGCTCCTCGACCAGCCGGACAAGTACGATCCGACGAACGCCTACGCGGACCTCGTCTGCACGTGGTGGGACGCGGCCTACATCATCACCAACGACTGGGGCTGGCGTCTGTACACCGGCGCCACGCTGACGCCGTAAGGAGAACATCATGGCCACCTACTACGCCGACAACACCTACAAGCAGAACCCCCTGCGCTCGACCCTGTACGAGGCGCTCTACCCGCCGTGCGACAAGGCGGGCATCCTCTACACGAGCTACTTCCGCGGGAACATCCCGGTTGGTTTCACCACGGCCGATGTGTTCAAGCTGATCGACTTCGCGGCCGCGTTCCCGACCACCTCGCCGCAGTTCGCCGGCATCCGATTCGCGCGCGTCGTCCTGCGCTCGGCGGGTGACGTCGGCGGCTCGGTGACGGTCAACTTCGGCACGACCGGCAGCGCGACCGCCTTCGGCTCGGCCCTGACCACGCTCCAGAGCGCGACCACGCTGGACGTGGCCATCGCCACGGTGCTGGCGGGTCCCGTCCTGCTCGCCAACGACACGCTCCAGCTCGTCGCGGCGGCCGGCACCTCGACCACGCTCCGCCTCGTGGACGGTTACGTCCAGTACTACGTGACGGCCCCGTAAGCGACCCGCTTCGGGCTTTCCCTTCCGGGCCGCAGCTCATCCCTGCGGCCCTTTTTCTTAGGAGATTCACATGGCCGGCAAGCGATCCATCGGCAACCTCTTGAAGAACAACTTCATCGACGCGACCCGCGCGGAACTCGTGGACGCACATACGCTCCTCCTTGGCACCGCGCCGGCGGAGTCCTTCACGGACGAGGAACTTCGCGCCGTCGTGCAGGGTTCGCGGGAGCAGCGCAGCGAGCCGCGCGTGGCGACGATGCAGCCGCCGCAGCCGGAAGGCGAGCCGACGCCCGTCAAGGCCAAGGGCATCCCGAACCTCGGCACCACGGGCAAGTGGGGCGGCCGCATGCGTCGCGTGACACTCCAGCGCCGCACCGATACGCAGGAAGCCTACTGCCAGCCGGTGGGCTGGAACGGCCTCATCTGGAACGTGCCGGTGGGCGTACCGGTGGACATGCCGTGGCCGTACTACGAGAGCATGCGCAACACGCAGCTTCGCGACGACGGATCGGATGCGGTGTCCCGCTACGAGCGCGACGGCAAGGGCAAGGTCACGAAGATCATTACCCCGACCGTCAAGGACACGATCCCGTTCATCGACCACGGCGACGTGCCGGGCACGGAGAACCTTCCGACGAGCTACTTCGACTTCTTCACCCGCGAGGCGAAGGCGACGGAGTGCTTCAAGAACAAGACCCGTTCCGCGCTGATCGGCATCCATAACATCCTGTTCGAGCAGATGCCGATGTTCGCCTTCCGCGACATGACCAACCACGACATCCGCCTCAAGATCGCGATGGCGCTCGGCGGCGACATCGAGGACATCATGCGCGACGAGCAGTACGACCTGGAGGCGACTGGCTGACATGGCCGCGATGACGTACCTGCAACTCTGCCAGTACGCGCATCGGTACCTGCGTTCGGGCAACGCGGCCGGCGGTTCGCAGCCGACGGCCATCCCGCCTGCCGCAACAAGCGATCAGGTGGCGTTGGACATCGCGGACGCGATCCCGCGTGCGTGGGAGTGGTTGCAGAACGAGCATCCCTCGTGGGACTTCATGCGCAAGCAAGGCGTCCTGCAACTTACGTCCGGCCAGCGCACCTACACGCAAGCGCAGATTCAGGTGCAGATCGCGGACTACTACAGCTTCATCCCGTTTTGGGCCGAGAACAATCAGCCTTACTTCCTGCTCTACGACGGCGGCGCCTCGTTCGAACAGGACTACGTCTATCCGTTCGTCGAGTACATCGACTGGCGCGGCTTTCGCGACCGCCTGCCGCGCCCAGCGGCCGCACAGCCGAACTTCCTCACCGAGCAGCCGAGCCTGACGCTGGAGCTGGACCCCACGCCCGCCCTCGCGCCGTCCGGTAGCAATTGGAAAATCAAGTTCGATTACCGCATCAAGAACCAGATCTTGAGCGCCGGCACCGACGTGCCGATCCTGCCGCCGATGTACCATGAGGCGATTGCGTGGATCGCGATCCGCATGATCTGCGAGTCGCGCATGAACACAGGTCCCCTGCTGCAAGCCTCGATCGCCGAGTGCAATCGCTACATGGACCGCCTGAAAGCCCGTTTCCTGCCGCGCGTTCAGGTGGACACCTGCTATGCCTGAAACCTTGGTGTCCATCGAAGGCGGCGTCGACCTTCGCACCTCGTCGATCAATTCGCCGAAGGGGTCGCTCACCAACTGCCTCAACTTCGAGAAGGACCAAGGTGCCGGCCTCGTGCGCCGACTCGGCTGGACGCGCTACGATGGGCGCGTGTCGGGGCCGGAAATCGACGATGCAGTCATCTGCTTCTACAACTCGGCCAACAAGACCGGCGCTTTCATCTACGGCGAGCAGGTGACGATCTTCTCCGCCGGCCGCCCGACGCTGAATGCGATCTTCATCGGCGACGCAGCACCGACCGGCAGCTTCCCGAGCGCGCTGGCGCTGGCCTACCCCATCCAGACCTTCACGGACTGGACGGACGTCACGGCCTATCCGAATGCGACGGTCATCACGGGGGTGTCCTCGGGCGCACAGGTGTCGGTTCTCACGACGCCGCCCGTGCTCATGAACGTGTCGGACATCACGATCCCGTGGTACGACAACATCAAGAACGTGATTCAGCTCGCGCACTCGGCCTCGGTGGGCAAGGTGCCGGGCCGGAACGAAAGCCCGATCGATGCCGAGTTCACGTTCGGCAACAACTCCTACGCGATCCACGATTGCGTGACGTACACCTTCACCGCCGGCATGGGTACGCCCTATCCGCTGGAGGGCCATGTCCTCGTCGAGAATGCGACGGGCAACATGGTCGGCAAGATTCTGTCCGTCAAGCTCAACTCCGGCGACTGGACGAGTGCGGATGCGGCCGGGCAGTTCGTCGTCTACGACTACCCGCTGGGGCAAGCCTTCCCGGCGACCAATGCGTTCCTCGACCTCTATTCGGCCGACGGGACGACGCTGCTGCTCGCGCGCGTCTGCCGGTTCGGCACGACCTCAGCCCTTAGCGCCGATCCGAACAACACACGCGCGCTGCTGTACCAGACGTACGAGCAGTACGTAAAGAACCAGTCCTACGCCAAGGCCTACGGCGCGCAGATCATCGACCCGCCGAAGTGGCAGGTGCCGAGTCCGCCGACGTGGACGCGTCCGCGCATCACGCGCGAACTCCCGTACTACCTGAGTTCCACCGGCTCGCCGGCCGGGTTCGGACCGAAGGGCCAGCTCGACTACTCGATCTACGAATACAGCCGGCAGGGCTTGACCGCCAATATCCAATTGCTCGATCCCGTCAACACGGGCGAGGTGTTCCCGACGGTCGCCGCGACGCCGGGCGGCTGGGTCAACCCGAACAACATCCTCGTGCAGGACGGCGCGGTAGCGACGTGGACCAGCTCGGCGGCCGCGGGTCAGGTCACGTCCTTCCTCACGGGCAAGACCTTCAACTTCGCGTCCATCCCGGACGACAGTACGATCCTCGGTGTCGTCGTGCGCCTGCGCGCGGACGGCAATGCGGCCGGCACGAACGGGTGGATCGATAGCGAAGTGCGCCTCACGTCGAGCGCCTTCCCGAACGGCATCGGATCGCAGAACAAGGCGAATGGCTTCATCGTCCCCGGCGCGCTCACCGATCGCACCTACGGCGGATCGACCGATGCGTGGGGCGAGCAGCTTACCACCACGATCATCAAGGACCCGTCCTTTGGTGTTGCAGTGCGGTGGCGGAAGTTGAACGGCACCATCGCATCGGCCGTGCAGGTCGACGCGTACGCGATCACGGTCTACTACACGCCCACCACGCGCACGGTCTGGATTCGCGACCCGACGATCGTCGCGGCGCCCGCGCAGGACGTTGCGGCGAACATCATCCACTACTGCGTCGACACGGGCGATGCTTCGTTTGTCGTCAAGGACGCGGTCGGCGTCCTCACGGTCGTCATCGGTACCAACGAATACGAAGGCACGGCAGCCGGCAAGATTCGGCGTCTGAAAGCCGGCGACGAAATCCGCACCGGACCCTCGAATCCCGCAACGAACGCCGCGACGGGCACGCTGCTGGCGTACGTGGGTGCCGAGGACTATCCCTCGACCTTCCCGCCGGGCGCAGCGATCGACGCGAACATCTCGCGCTACGAGGTCATCGACGCGAACTTCTGGGACGTGCCGGAAGGACGCGCCGCCTACATCGCGAACGGCGCCGAGTACGCCACGATGTGGGATGGCACGTTCACCGTGCGCATCCGCACCGGCCGCCCGGTCGCCTCGGACAACCCGCGCCACCTCGCGGCGCACCTCGGTTATTTGCATCTCGGCTTCGCTGCAGGCGCTGTCGTCAACACGGCAACGGGTAAGCCCTTGACGGTCGTCGGTGCGATCGGTGCGGCGGTGTACAACTTCGGCGAGCCGATCACCGGCATGCTGACCTTGAACGGCCAGACGCTCGGTGTCTGGACAGATCGATCCACGCGCGGATTGCAGGGTAACAGCCCTACCACGGCAGGCGGTGGCTCTGGCTATACGCCGATGATGATTTCGCCCGCGATCAACTGCATCGAGTACACGCTGGTGAACCTCGTGGGGCAGGCGGTGTGGACGAGCTACCGCGGCGTCGAGACGGTGCGGACGGTCAACGCCTACGGCGACTTCGAGACGCTGCCCTTGAGCGCTGCTGCACAGCTCTGGCTGCAAGGCCGACTGCAAGCGGACCTCTCGATCGGCTCGCGCCCCTCGCGCGCGCTGTATGCGATCGGCGTGCGCAACAAGCGCCAGTATCGCCTCTACTTCGCCGACGGCTATGTGTACACGCTCACGATGTTCGACGCGGGCGACCAGCCGGTGTCGACGTTCCAGCGCGTGGAGCGGCCCAACTCGATGACAACGGGTACGGTGCCGAACACGTTCCCGACCAACGCGGGCGTGATCCGGCACATTTACAGCGGCACGCTGTCGGACGGCAAGGAAGTCATCCTCGCCTCGTTCGAGAACCAGAACAGTACGGTTGTGACGACGGGCATCACGCCGTACTTCCCGTACGTCGTCAAGATCGACAGCGGTTACGCGGACGATGTGGCGTCGTACATGCCCTGCTTCATGGAGCTGGCGGCGATCTATCCGGCCTATCCGACGATCGACAACCAATGGCAGTCCGCGACGGTGTTCGTCAACGCGTACGGCGGCAGCCAGTTGACGCTCTACACGCGCGTGAAGTTCGACGCGCCCATCATCGACTTCACCTTCTTCGAGGAAGTCATCAAGTCCGACGACCCGGATGTCCGCTCGGAAACCCAAATCCTTCCCCTCATCGAGTACCGCGCCTACATCCCCGTGCCGCAGCGGTATCTGAAGTTCGACACGCAGGCGGAAGGGCGCATGCTGAAGCTCCTGATCGACGGCACGCAGAAGCCCGCGCTGCTGAACCCGGCGTTGGTGCCGGTCCGTATCACGCACATCTCGCTTACCACGTCCAATCCGTTGACCACGGACAAGACGTAAAGGACCGTCCATGCCTACCGCACCGCCCCTCTCGCAATTCAACGTCAATGCGCCAATGGTGAACGGCATTTCGCAGACCCCGACCGGTGTTGCGCTGACGAGCGTCGGCAACAACGAACTGCTGAGCAACCAGCTTGGCAACCTCATGCGCAGCGACAATCCGCTCGTGCAGAACGCGCAACAGAACGCCCGCGCGTTCGCGGCAGCCCGTGGCGCCGGCCTCTCGGGCAGTCTCTACAGCGACGCGGCCACACGCGCCGCGTACGACCAGATGATGCCGATCGCGCAGTTCGACGCGGGCCAGTACGCGGACGTGCGCGACCGCAATCAGGAGGCGCTGAACCAGCAGAACATCGAACGGATGGGCAACCAGACGTCCGTGCAGGTCGCTGGCATCGGTGCGCGCGCACAACACGATGCCTTGATCGAGCAGGCCCGCCAGTTCGACATCAACCAGCAGAACCGTCAACAGAACCGCGAGTGGGAGCTGGCGGACCAGCGCGCCGCCGCACGGGCGAACCAGCGTTCGGCCACTTTCAACACACTCCTTCAAGCGGCCTTTTCCGATCCGTCGATCTGGCGCGATCCGCAAGGTGTGATGGGCTTCTTCAACACCTATTCGTCGAACATCGACGACATGCTGTCGAACTTGTTCCCAGAATATCAGGAGCCGGGCACAGCCGCGCCCGACACGAACCCGCGACCGGGCTACGCGCTGCCCGCAGGAGGTACGCCGTGAGCCGTCCCGTGAAGCCCTTCAACGGACCACGCCGCCAGGGCGGTTGGATTGGACTCGCCGTCGCTGTCGTCGGCGCCTACGCGTCGTCCCGTTCGCAGAGTGCGCAGAACAAGGACAAGGACAAAATGTCCTACGAAAGCCAGCGCGACCTCTCGAATCTGGACTTCCAGCAGCGCCAGTGGTTGCAGGAACAGGCCCGCGCGTGGCAGTTGCAGGACAAGCAGTTCGACCTGAACTACAAGGAGAACGCGATTGCGGGCTTCCGCGACGCGGCTCCCCCCAACAGCGTGGGCGACAACGGCGCGTGGGGCGCCCCGCCTGCGCCCACGTCGATCGACACGTCCAACCTCGCCCGCACGCAAGCGAACGGACAGGCGGCGATTGTCGATCCGCGCACGGGCCAGCCCGTGAACGCGAATGCGGTACCCTTGTCGCAATTCGGAGGTGGGTATGGCTGACATGCAGCAACCGATGCCCAAGCAGGCACCCGAGCAGGGCAGCGCGCCGGATGGCGGCGATCCCTCGCAAATGGTCGGCTACATCCCCGAGGAGTATCCGGCCAAGATCAAGACCTACCTCGCCGCCGCGCGCAAGGTGTATCTGCGCGACGAGACCGCGGCGATGATTCGCAAGATGCTCGGCGCGGCGAACGATCCCGCGCATGCGCTGGCGCTGTTCGTCGGGAAGCTGATCGACAGCCTCGAAACCAAGCTCGGGCCGCTGACGGACGACGAGCACGACAAGGTCGCGCTGATTATCTGCGGTTGGCTCGCCTCGACGATGCAGGCGATGGGCATGCCCGGCATGGACAGCCCCGAGGGGCGGCAGGACTTCATGGGCCGCATCCTCACCCAGCTCGACAGCATGCAGCAGGAGCAGCCGCAGGAAGGTGCCGAGGACGCGCAGCAGGCGCCGATGAGCCAGTTCCAGCCGCAGCAGGCGCCGCCGGGAGGTGTCCCGTGAGCGGCGATATCTGGGCCGCCATCGCAGGCGGCGCGAACTACATCGGCCAGCAGCAGAAGGACGCGCAGGACGAGGAACGCTGGCAGCAGCGCTACGAGCTCATGCGCCAGCAGCAGATGGAGGACGAGAAGGCGAAGCAGCGCTTCTTGATGTCGATCCGTCCGCCCGAGACGCGCAAGGTCAACACCACGGACACGGCCGGAAAGCCGATCGTACGCACCGAGGAATGGCGCCTCAACGGCGATCAAGGCGCGTGGGCGAACGTCGGCGAGGCGCCGGACATCAATTTCGAGAAGTTGGACGAGGCGCAGCGTCACAACGTGGAATCCGAAGGTCTGCGCCGCGAAGCGGATACCGCCAAGCGTGAGAATCAAATTACCCGTCTCGGGTTGGAGCGCGAACGACTGGAAAACACGCGCACGAAAGTGGGCGCAGGCAAGCTCGTCCGTAAGGTCAATCAGGACGGCTCTGCTGTCTATGGCACCGTGACGGATGGCGTGTTCAAGCCCGTCACGGACGAGGAAGGAAACCCACTGGACACCACGGCATGGCGCCCGCGGCAGGGTAAGCCCGGCGATGGCGATGCGATCGGCCCTCCGCGCGGCAAGGTGCAACCCGTATTCGTCGATCCGAGCGAGCAACGTCCGATGTCGCAATTCCAGCCGCAGGCCAAGCCGCAAGCTGCGCCCGCTCCGAATCGCGCGCCGCCGGATGGAACGGTGGTCTACAAGAACGGCCAGAAGTACATCGTACGCAACGGCGTACCGGTGCCTGCATGAACGACCGTGCGCTCGCGTGGACGATGCTCTACGGGTCGATCCTCGGAATCTCCCACCATCCCCGTGCGATGCAGGAAGGTGAGCCGATGAGCGCCGCCGAGGCTGCACGCAGGACGGACGATGCCATGCGTGAGTGGGAGGCCCGTTTCGGGCAGGAATAAGCGGACATGGCCCCCGAAGTCGATTGGTCCCAATTCACCACCGAGCCTCCGCCGGAAGCAGCGCCGGCGACACCGGAGGATGTGGACTGGTCGCAGTTCACGGAGCAGCCGCCCGACTTCGGCAACGTCCAGTCCGGCTCCGCGTCTGCGCCGCTTGCGCAGTTCCAGCCGAGCGCGTGGGAGCGCATGAAGGCGAGCGCACGCCAGATCGGCGACCAGATGGCGACCGGCGCGCAGGCGATCTTGCAGGGCGGTGACTACGAGGTCGCGCCCGACGATCCGCGCCAGCTCGTGTCCGATCCGGCCGTGTTCGGCCGTACGGTCGCGGGCGACGTGACCGGCATGGCGCAAATCGCCTACGACTACGGCACGCCGGCCGGCATTACCACCAAGTTGGCCGAGACATTCGGCGCGCCCAAGGTGGACCCCGTGCGCGCGTTGCTCGGCAAGCAGGCCGAAGCGGTCGAGTTCAACCCCGAAACGATGCGAGCGCAGTCACCGCGTGGCGAGGCGTTCGCCTCCGGCGTCGGGCACCTGCTCGCCGGCTACATCCCTGAATCCCGCCTCGCGAAAAGCCTCGACGACCTCCTGTCGCCAGAAGCGCGCGCGGTGATGAACGGTAGCCGGGAGGGGCGCGAGCTGGCCTTGACCGGCGACCTGGGCCCCGAAGCGCAAGGGAGCGCGACCGCCGATGAAATCCTGTCCCGAGCCGTTGCCGAACAGCCCCGTCCGCCTGCTGTTCCCGAGCGACCCGCTGCCGAGGTGGTGCCAGCCGAAGCAGCCGAATCCGTTCCGGGCGAAACTGGAATCGCTGTTCGGGGCACGGAGAGCGCTCCTGCGCCCGCACCGGAAGCGGTCCTTGCGCCTCGTGCCGAAATCCCCGAAGCCGCTCCAGCGCCCTCCGGTGAAGCCGTAGAGGTATCGGAGCTATCGCCGGAGGATGTGCCGGAGGAATTCCGTGCGCGCCTCCAGCAACAAGAGACGCCGACGGCCGAAGCGACGCCCGAGGAGTTGGCCGCGTTCGAGCGCCAGCGCCAGCCCACGGAACCGGATGCGACGTTCGAGAACAACGCCAGCGGCGAGAGCGCGGCGAGTCTGGAAGCGCAGCACCGCATTGCGGACGAGAAGGCGGCCGGGCAGACGCGTGCGCTGATCGAGCCGAACGGCGAGGTGCGCCCGTTGGTCGGTGTCGATGCCGTGGATACGGTCGCCCGTCCGGGGCAGGTGATCGTCCAGCGCGGCATCGGCAAGGACGACTGGACGATCCTGTCCCACGGCGACAACCTGCCGCCTCGCCTTGCGCAGGCGCGGGTGAACGCCACGCGCAACAGGCTCGACGAGCTCCATGCCGCGCAGAACGAGGATCGCGGTCCGCTACCGGGTCCGATCGACACCAGCACGATTCCTTTCGAGTCCGCACAAGCCCTGCCGCCACGGCTGAGGAGCGCCCATGCCCGCACAGTACGAAGCGATACGCGACCGCCTGCTGTCGCAAGGGAAGTCCCGCAAGGAAGCCGAACGGATCGCAGCGGCGACGTTCAATTCCCGCCGCCCGAAGGGCGCTCCATCCCTGAACGACTACGTGCAGGCGGAGAAGGAGCACCGCCCGCTCGCCCAATTCCAGCCGAAGGCGGCGGACGAGTAGAACCGCCCTCCGGGCGCCTGCCGCCAAGCGGAGAGGGCGGCAACCCCCGCCTGCCGTCCCGCCCCGGCGAAATCGCCAAGGTGCGCGGCATCTGGGATTCGGCCGTCGACGTGCTCAAGCGCTCGCCCGAGTTCCGCCCGCTCGGCGAGGCGGTGGAACGGCACTACGACACGATGCAGCGCCGCGAAGGCGAGGCGTCGAAGTTCCTGCGGGAAGCCTTTGCCGACAATCGTACGCTGAGCGATCCATTGAAGCGCCAGCGAAAGGCCGATCGCGATGCGTTCGCCGAGTACCAAGCTGCGATCCAGAACGGCCGTACGCCGCCCAAGCTCACGCCCGGCGCGCAGAAGATGGTGGACGCGTGGCGCGGCTTCGCCGAGCACTCGGGCGCCGAGAATCAGCGCGTTGGCGTCAAGGTGTTCGATCCCAAGCTCGGCAAGTCCCGCCCGATCGGCCGCGCAAAGGACTTCTTCCCGCGCACGTTGAAGCGCGAGTACGCGGACGCGATGCGCGATCCCGGCAAGCACAAGGCGGCGTGGGAACGGATGGTCGGCATCCTCAAGGACAAGGGCGTCATCGACACGGACGAGGAGGCCGGCCGGTTCCTGCGCGATCACTTCGACGACACGAGCTCCAACGACTACTTCGCCGGCATCGAGAAGGCGCGCGGTGAGCCGTTGCCGGAAGAACTCTACGACTACAGCACGGACGCGGCGGTCCGTTACGCGAAGCGCTGGGCCGAGCGCCTGAGCCAGATTGAAGCGTTCGGGCAGAAGCTCGGCGAGTACGACAAGGACCTGTTCGACGTGTTCAAGGGCAAGACCACGGACGAGGGGACCAAGGCCTACATCGATGCCGTCGGCAAGCTTGTCTACAACGTGCGCAGCAAGGACGACTTCGCCCGCTTCGCGCAGACCTTGAATACGATCGCGACGGGTTTGCAGCTCGGCAACCCGGCGACCTCGGCGCTGAACCTGATCGGCGGCCTGTTCCAGAACGCGTCCACGTTCGGCGTATCGAACATGATCCGCGGACTGGCAGACCTTCGCCAGCTCTCCAAGGCGATCAAGGACGCGCACGACATCGGCATTCTGCGCGGCGACTTCCTCGACCTCTTGCATGACAACGAGGTGATGGACGTGCCGCGGATCGCGAGCAACGCGACGAAGGTCGCGCTCTCGGTCGGAGGCTACAACCTCACCGAGTCGATCAACCGCATGCACGCGTACATGACCGCCAAGGCATGGCTGCGCGAAGCATTGAAAGCGAAGCCTGGCAGCGGCGCGGCGCGGCAGTACCAGCGCTTGCTCGACAAGTCCGGCGCGGACGTGGCCAAGCTCAAGGGCGGCGATGCTGCCGAGACGGAGAAGTTCTATCGCAAGGCGGTCAACGAGGCGCAGTTCTCCTACAACCTCACGCAGACGCCCGTCTACGCGAACACGCCGGTCGGCAAGTTCCTGCTGAAGTATCAGAAGTTCGGCCTTCAGATGTCGCGGTTCTACTGGCAGAACGTGATGGAGCCGTCCATCACGTCGCCGAATGCGCGTACGCTCGGCAACCTCCTGCGCTACTGGATCGCGGCAGCGGTAGGTGGCGGCCTGATCCTGTCGCTGCGGCAAAACCTGTTCGGCTATCAGAGCAGTGCGCCGGAGACGAGCGAAATCGAGAAGGCGTGGCAGGACAAGAAGTACCGCGACGCCATCACCCTCGCCGCGCATCGCGCGTGGGTGGGCAATCTCGCGATCGGCGGTCTCGGGTTCTTCTCCAACTATGTCCAGCTCGGGCAGGACATCGCGGACCGCCAGCGCGTGAAGAACCCGCTGAACCCACCCGGCATCGCGCCGATCGTCGGCCTCGCTAACCTCGGCCTCACGCTCTACGACCAGAAGGGAACCGGCGTCAAGCGTGCGCTGGAAGAATTCGCCACGGCAAACGTGTCGGCCTACCGAACGGGCAAGCGCCTGCTGGGATTTGCGACCGGCTCGGACAGTGCGGATCGCGACTATGCGTTCGCGAAGAAGATGACGCGCCGGTACGCGGACGATCGCAACATCGAGGCCAAGCGCCGCGCGCCGTCCGACATCATCGCGACGCCTATGACGCCCGTGAACAAGGACATCCACGACGCGCTGATCGTGGGCGATGCGAAGGAGGCCAAGCGCCTTGCGCGTGCCTACCTCGAATCGCTCGACACCGCGGCCGAGCAGAAGGCGGCGTGGAACAGCATGAAGGCCAGTGCCCGTGCGCGCCAGCCGACGCTCGTCAGCGTGTCCCCGTCCGCCGCCGAGCGCAGGGACTTCCTCGCGTGGGCGCGCGAGCACTTGGAGAAGCCCGAGTACGAGCGCATCACCCGCCTCGACGACACCTACCGCAACGCCGCGATTGAAGCGGGACTATTGCGGGAGGAGAATGCGGACAAGCTCGACCGCGCGGCCGGCAAGCGCGAGCAGGAGCGGCAGGAAAAGCTCTCGCCGGATGCGCTGGATAAGATGCTCGGAGACACCGAATGAACGTCGTCACCGCCAACCCGTACGTAAGCCCCAGCTCCCAGCCACAATCGTCCGTCATGCAACAGTTCCCTGACTCAGGAGTCCAAGCCATGCCCCTCATGCCCACCATGCAGCCTCCGCAGGCGCCCGGTATGACGCCGGGCCAGCGCGCCATCGCCAACTACCGGATGAACCCCAACGCCCCGCGCCTCGGCCCCACGTCGCCCGGCATGGCGCCGACGCCGGCCACGATGCCCGTGCAGGGCCAGCCGGCCCCGAGCATGGGGACGAACGCGGGCGCGATGGGCGCAGGCCGGATTCGTCCGCCCTCGCCGAACTCGCTCCGCCCCGGCTACCGGACGCGCTGACGTGAGCTGGCTAACGGATGGGCCGCTGAGCCGCGTGGGAGGCGATTCCTACGCCGCGCAGGGTGCGCGCGCAGGTGCCGCCGCGGGTCCGCTCGGAATGGCCGCAGGCGCGCTCGGAGGCTGGCTGTACGGCCGCTATCAGGCGGGTCGGTTGCAGGACATGTTCCAGCAGAACAACCAGTCGTTCAGCGAGCGACAGGGATCGCGCACGAATTGGGACTTGCAAGGCGACTCCCCGCTCGCGCAATTCGGCAACTTCGGCCACGGCTCTCCGGCCGACATTCCGGACGGCGGCAACATCGGCACCGAACTCGGGATCACCGACTGGAGCCAGCCGGACACGAACGAGGACGACAAGCCGCAGCACGAGAGCTTGAAGGAGTCGCGCGAGAACGACTCTCGCGCGTTCGCGCTACAGGGCGTCTCCAACTTCCTCGTCGGCGGCCAGCCCGTCATCAACGGAAGTCGCGGCTACGGCGCTTTCGGCGGAAGCGGGCAGGGCTATTTTCAGGGTCGCAAGCCCGGCAAGTAGGGGCCATGCAATCGCCCAGTCTGTTGCATCGTATACGGGCCATCGAGCTATCGTCCTGACCCTACGGGTGCCACCAACGTCGTTGCCATCCAAGTACTGCCACGGCCACTCACTTAGCTCGCGCTTCATCCCTCCACCTCCTCTGTCTGCAACCCGATCGACCGCGCCACCCGATCCCGCGCCACGCGCAGGTGGAAGTAGTAGCGCGTCCTGCCCAAGTTCTCCCCCATCCGCCGGAGCTGGTAGAGCTTCGATTCCAGCGGTTGGCCGGGCTTCTGGTACTCCAGCATGAGGACGAGCGCCGGCACGCGGTGGCCGTCCTTCTGCATCGCCTCGTACACGGTCTGCACCTCGTCGGCCGGCGTGTTCAGCACGATGCGACCGAGCCCCTGTGGCGCACGTCCGCCCCACTTTACGAGCGAGGCGATCGGCGACGCCATGTCGTGCAGCTCGTAGCGCGATCCGCCGTACTCGCGCCCCCACTCCTCCAAGCGGTCCTCCAGCTCACGGCTGCGCATCGGTGGCCTCCACGACAACAGTTTCGACGAATTTCAGAAGCCACCTCATTTGCAAACTCATACCGAATGAATTCGGCATAGCTTCTGCTACCACTTCGTTCCATGTCGTGCGCCCGATTTTGCGTAGCAATCGTCTTTCCAAACCATCCTCTATGTTTGTATTATCCTGCACGCTCACCCATCCTCCTTTGCCGTGATCGCCATGGCCAGTGCTGCCCACATGTGGGACTTGACGGAGTAGAGCGGCCCCGGCGCTTTCTTGCTGCCGATCGCGCGCTCCTTCCCGCCGTACAGGTCGATCAACCGCTGCCGGACGGCGGCATCGTTCGCCCGCGGCGTGTTGCACAAGTGCAGCAGCACGCGCTTGCGGGGGATCAGCAGCACCGATTCCGGATCGCGTGATGCCTGCTGGAATCGACCGATCCACCTGACGGTCGCAAAGACCTCCTCCCCGACCGGCATGCCGTAGCTCGCGACGTTCTCGATCGCGAACCGATCGCAGACGATGTGCGGCACCCACGCGAGCAGCCCGGCGTTGTCGGACACGCCCGCAGCGATCGCCTCGTCGTCCAGCATGCACCAACCAGACTGCGTGGGGCCGGGGTCAATCGCGCAGATTTTCATCGACACGTCCCGCCATCGTCATTTGTATCCAACGGGCCTCGCTGCGCATATGGAAAACGATTTTATCGTTTTCTTCGGAAAGTCCGTCGACTCCGAATCCACGGAGCCACGGATGACTTTCAATTCCCGTCTGTTCTTTTGCGCTCACCCTTCACCTCCCGGATAGTGCTTGTGCATGCAGCGCCACAGGTGCAGCGCTGCTCGGAAAATCTCCCATCCCTCTTGCATCTCGTCCGCGCTCCATACGTGCGCGCGGACGTGCCCCGGATGCGTCCGGCTGACGAACAGGTTAGCCCCCTCGCGCAAGGTCAGGCGAAGCCCTGCGCTGTACGCGGCGAGCTGCCGGTGTTGGTCGTACGCCAGCCGCTTGTCGTCCTCCGGCCCGACGTTCGCGCCCTTGAAGTCAACGACGATCCCAGTGTCCGGCGAGTGCAGGTCGCAGCACCCGCCGAACCCGCGCGGATCGCCGAACGTCTGTTCGGTCTGCCAATCCGTGACGCCGGGGAACAGCTCGGCCAGCTTCGCGTGTACCGCATCCACATGCGGCCGGTACGCGTCCGGGTAGGAGCGATTGAGGAAGCTGCGCTCGATCGCCTTGTGGATGCGCGTCCCTTCCTGCGCCGCCTCCCGCGCCTCCCGCGAGGCGTCCGAGCGGATGCGAGCGAGGTACGCCGCATCCGGCTCGTCCGTCCGCTTGGGGAGCGTGAGCGCGGCGAGGATGGACTGGTCCAGCTTCCACCGCTCCAGTCCCGGCTTGGCGATCACCGCCAACACCTCGGACACGCTCGGCAGCAGGTTCAGCGCCCGTGCGTCCCGCAGCGTGGTCCCGCGCAGGAACCCGTTGCGGGCACGCACGTAGTGCATCGGCTTGCCGTCGAGCGTGTACCAGTGCATCCGTCAATCCTCTAGCAGAGTGATACGTGGTCCGTTCGGACCGCTGATCGCATCACCCTCAACTAAAAGGCACTTCATCATCGATGAACTCGGCCGCTTCCGCGCTCGACACTTCCCGCTGTTCGACCAACTGCGCGTCGATCTTCTTGCGCAGCCACTCGGGCAGGCGGTCGTAGGCGGACACGTCGCCCGGCGTGTAGACGATCGGCTTGTTCTCGGGACCATCCGGCACGGGCATGCCCTTCGGCACGGGCGAGATGCCCTTGATGTTGGCGTAGGTCTTGCCGTTGCCTCCGGCCTCGTGCACGACCGTAATCATGCAGGGGTTGCCGACCACCTTGGCGATGTCGAAATCGGCGGCTTCCGCGTCGGTGAACGGGCGCCCTCGCCAGCTCTCCAGATGCTGGCGCAAGAACGCCTTGGAGGACATGGACGCCGTGTAGGTCGAGCCGATCACCATCGGCGCTTCGATCTGCCGGCCATCCTTCTCGTACTCGGTGCGCTCGTTCGGCGTCTCGAAGCGCAGATGGAGCTGGTGTTTTGGTTTCGGGAAGCGGCCGGCGCCGGGCTGCAAGCCCAAGTCGACAACGGCGATGCAGAAGGCCAGATGCGAGCCGGCGGGGACGAGCTTGAAGTCGGTGCCGCCAGAAACGGGGTACTTGAGTGGCATGTTCGTAGGTCTCGTGTGTGTGTTCGTTTAGGGCTTTGTTTCTGTACTCGGATCATCCTTGGCAATAACGATGTTGCGGATAACACCGAATACACATTCAAAGTTTGGTTCAGTAGGTGTATCGAAGTCGGGCAACGAGCGGAGCATGTCCTCCCATTCTGTGTCTGGTCCGATTCTCCGTTCCGGTGGTTGCTTGCCGGTCATCACACACTCTCCTGTTCAGCCAAGGTCGGAACAGTCCTCGTCCGACCAGTCGTCTGCGGACGCCGCTTCCATGTCGGCGTACTCGCGTCCTTGCAGGTAGTCGGCGAGCACCTTCCGTTGCCGCTCGCGGGTTTCTTCGAGGTGCCGCAGCACCTCACTCGGGCTAGACCAATTCATCGCCCAACTCCTCCTCCATGTTGTTACGCAGCGCTAGCAGATGTTCAGGAATAGGTTGCGTTACCCCGATACCAATGCGGCCAGGAAATACGACAAGCCAGTTACAGTCTGTGACCTCCTTCACTGTGGAGGCATTCACGACACCACCACCAACGCACGATGCCGCGGAATCTCCGCCATGCGGCCGAGGATGCGGCGCTTTGCCACCACGCCGCGCGCTTCCTGCTCCATCACCTGCGGGTCGTCCCGATTGATGCGCGCCTCGTACAGCCGGCGGCGCTCGCTCGGGTCCAGCGATCGGCAGTCCTCCCACGTACGGGCACGGACAACGCTTGCGTTCACGGCGCACCTCCTTTCAAGTCTCCTACCTTCATGCGTTCGAGGGCGCCGATCGCCGCTTCCGTGCGCGACGCAGGCGGCATCCGGCCGCTCATCGATCGGGCGTTGCGAATCCAGTTCTTGAACGTCGCATTCCAGTCGAGCTTGCGGCCATCCTTCCCCGGCTTGGCGCACCAGTAGTCGCGGAACGCGTCGAGCTGCTGCTGGATCACGAGGTCCGGCCGCTCGTCCATCGCCCACCGCCACGTTAGGCTGCTCGGCGTCCAGTCCGGCCGCAGGCGCGATCCACGCGCGTTCGACAGGCTCGCGATGCCGTCGTCCACCGCCCGCGCCAGCTCGGCCGGTATGTGCTCCCTGCACTGCCGTAGCAGGTCCGCGATGTACTCGTCATGCGCACTCACGGGTTACCTCCCAGCGGAATATCGAATACACGAGCCATGTAGCGCCGTCGCTTAGAGCGCATTCGTCTGCGACTACACGCCCGGTTCGATCCATAACACACGCTTCATCCATTGTCTCGCTTATCTTCGTCGCATCACGACTCGAACGCGGGGGCGTATCCATCCTCCTCACCTCGCAATCCGAAGGTACTCGCCACCGCATTGCGGGCCGTCAGTGCCTGCGGATCGCCGCGCCAGCCGTCCGCGCGCATTGGGCGAAGGTCCGGGTCGACGCGCAGGAAATACTCTTTCCACCGCGTGTCCCGCGTTGCCTTCGCCGCCAGATGCGCCGCCGGGCCGAAGGTGGCGATCGCCTCGTCCCGCGTCATCGTGCCGTCCGGCTCGGGCGTGGAGTTCAGCACGCGCACCATCACCAGCGGCTCGTCGTCGGGCTGCTCCTTGCGGTAGAGGATGCCGTATTCGTCGTGGCTGACGACCTTCGCGCCGGAGTCGACGAGGTAGCGGCCGGCGCCGTACTTCTCCGTCAGCACGCGCCGCACTTCGGCGTTGCGCTCGCTCTCGATCATCGACACGGTGATCTTCTGCGGCTCCTCGACGACGAGCGCGGGCACGGCGACGCCGTGGATGTGATAGCCCCGCCAGCCGTCGCGGAACACGTAGGACGGTCCGTCCGCGTTGTGCAGGCGGTTGCTCGCGTCCATGCCGATGCGCTGCGCGGGGAAGTCCGACACCATGCAGAAGTCGTCCCCCATCCAGCGGAACCCGCCCTCCTTGGCGCACGCCTCCCACGCGGCGAACTTCTCCGCCTGCGGCAGGCGCAGGCCCAGCACGTCCCGCAGACCGCACAGGTACGACGGCCACGCCGCCATCATGTTGCCGCCTTGGTAGTGCTGCTCCCACTCGCGCATGCGCTGGATCATTGCCTTGGCGAGCGCACCCTTGCCGCCAATCGTCTCGGCCAGCGCCCGCGCCATCGCGGGTCGGCTTTCCGGGATCGGCGAGTCCTTGCCGGGCGGCGCGTAGGGCAGCGTACTGCCCGTCAGCGCGGAGACGACCGCCTGCACGACCTGCCACTCCAGCGGCCCGAAGGGCGACTTCTGGCTTGCGTCGCTGATGCGCTTCAAGCACGCGTCCTCGGCCTTCGCCTGCTTGATCGCGGACGCGAACCCGCCTGCGACCGCCATCACCAGCGGCGACGAGACGACGATCACCTGCGGCGCGGCGAGGCCGGAGGCGGTGTACAGCGACTGGATCGCCGGGACGATCTTCGCTTCGTCGATCGGCGTGGAGCGGAAGGCGACCTCCGTCCAGTACGCCGCCACCTCGCGCAAGCGCGCCTTCTCGTCCTCGGACAAGGGTCCGGCGACGTAGTCGGGCGTGCGGATTACTTCCTGATTTTCTGCCATGTTGCTCCCCTTCTTCCTCGTGGTTGGGTGGTGTCAATCGGCAACGTTTCTGATGGCTCCCGGCGAGTAATCCACCTGCTGGATGACCTCGTAGATACCGGCCGGCAGTTTCACG
>Ga0068855_100000786_pt1 | contig 39197 bp, 35 predicted proteins | sample KBSCornC52_FD_66592 | JGI IMG/M metagenome (GOLD analysis project Ga0068855, IMG submission 66592) | Corn rhizosphere microbial communities from Kellogg Biological Station, Michigan, USA - KBS Corn C5-2 | ecosystem: Host-associated > Plants > Roots > Rhizosphere > Soil ...
CTGGCATACCCGAATTATGGGAAGGCCACGCGCGGCTACATCGGGATTCAGGGTGATCACGACGGCGCGCTCTGGATTCGCAACGTCCGCATCCGGGAGCTCCCATGAGCGCGAGGGCGCGGCTCTCGACGATGATGTTCCTCCAGTATTTCATCTGGGGGGTTTGGTTCGTTACGATGGGTACCTATCTCGGTCAGACGCTCCATTTCACCGATCGCGAGATCGGGCTCGCCTACGGCGCGACGGCAATCGCGGCTCTCGTTTCTCCCTTTTTCATGGGGGTCGTCGCAGACCGGTACTTCTCGAGCGAGAAGCTTCTCGCCCTTTTGCATCTACTCGGCGGAATCCTGATGTACCTCGTGTCGCTGCAGACGACGTTTGCGACATTCTATCCGCTGCTCATTCTGTATGCGCTGTGCTACATGCCGACGCTGTCGCTGACCAATTCGATCTCGTTCCATCACGTGCGCGATCCCGGCCGCGATTTTCCGTTCATTCGCGTGCTCGGAACGATCGGGTGGATCGTTGCCGGAATCCTCGTCGGTAAAGTGTTTCATGCCGACGCGCTGGTGCTGCCGATGCGTCTGGCTGCAGGCGCTTCCATAGTGATGGCGGTCTACTCGCTCGCGCTGCCCCACACGCCGCCGAAAGCAGCGGGCTCGAGCTTCAGTGTTCACGACGCGCTTGGACTCGATGCGCTCGCGCTGCTAAAGAACCGCGACTTCTTCATCTTCGTCGCGGGATCTTTCCTCCTTTGCATCCCGCTCCAGTTCTACTACACCTTCGCCAATCCGTTCCTGAACGAAGTCAAGGCGCCGGATCCAGCGTTCATTCAAACGTTCGGGCAGATGTCAGAGATAGGCTTCATGCTGCTGCTGCCGTTCGCGCTGCGGAAATTCGGCATCAAGGTCATCATGCTCGTGGGCATGGCCGCGTGGACGCTCCGCTACCTGGCATTCGGGATGGCTGCGGTCGGTCCGGTGATGTCACTCATCTACATCGGCATTCTGCTGCACGGCGTCTGCTACGACTTCTTCTTCGTCGCCGGACAGATCTATACGGATCAGCGCGCGGGCGAGAAGGTTCGAGCTGCGGCGCAGGGACTCATCAACTTCGTCACCAACGGCCTCGGATACTTCATCGGCGCGTTCGTATCTGGCGCGGTGGTGAATCGTTATGCGACGCCGAACCCGGCTTGCACCGATGTCGCTGCGGCCGCCCACGAATGCCTCAAGGTCACACACGACTGGCATTCGATCTGGCTGGTTCCATCCGCTGGCGCACTCGTGGTCTTCATTCTGTTCCTGCTGCTCTTCAGACCCAAGGGCACGAACGCTACATCGGGCGGAAACGGCGTGCCTGCGGGAGCACCAGCGTAACAATTTCTGATTTGAACCGTAAGCCTCATGAAGATTGGACGACATTCTCGTGGTTCGCTCGCAGCCAAACGCTGCTCCGCTGTCAGCACCTGGCAGGTAGTCTTCAGTGCAGTTCTACACGGCAGTTGAATCACGAACTTCGCAGGGGCAGATATGGATGATCCGGCAAAAGTAATTGTCGCGGTGGTTTTCTTTACTTCCGTCGCCTACTCGATAAAAGCAATCGCGCAGGCGGCGGTCGCACACCGTAGGGAAGAATCGAGGGCGAGGGACTCAAGTCCGGCTGTTTCGGAGGCCAGGCTCGCTCGCATCGAACAAGCGGTCGAGGCGATTGCGCTCGAAGTCGAGCGCATCTCAGAAGGCCAGCGGTTCACGACGAAACTACTGAGCGAGCAAGCACGTCCAGCCCCCAAACCGGTACAACGACAACTTTCCACCAACACGCCCACTTGATCGAGGCCCCAATGTCGAAGCGCGGAATGGCACTCCTTGGCGCCGTCGTCATCCTTGCTCTCGCCGCCTGCGACAGCAAAGATGACTCGCCGAACAAGAATCCGGCGCTCACCCAGCGCGAGCGAGACAGCATTTTTGCGAACTCCACAATTCCGGGGGCCAGGGCGGTGAAGAAGAGCATGAGCGTTGCCGACTCCGTGGCCGCCAGGCAGGGCCGCATGTCGGACACGGGTCAGCAGAACCCCTGAGCCGGCGGCGTGGCATAGGGATTACATTGACTGACACCCGATGTCAGTCGTCCGCGAAGTCGAACAGGAATCCGAGCCCGACGACGAGCCTCTCGTAGAGCCGCTCGCCGCAACGACCGAAGGCGCGCCACACAAGTACCTCATCGCGTTTGCCGTCGTCCTTGCGGCGTTGATGCAGGTCATCGACAGCTCGATCGTGAACGTCGCCCTCCCGGACATGATGGGGAATCTCGGCGCGAGTCTCGACGAGATCGCGTGGGTCTCCACCGGATACATCCTCGCCAGCGTCATCATCATCCCGCTCACGGGCTGGCTTGGCGAGTTCTTCGGCCGCAAGCGTTACTTCGTCGGCTCGATCATCATCTTCACGATCGCGAGCTTTCTCTGCGGCGCGTCGCACTCTCTCGGGGCGCTCGTCTTCTGGCGAGTCATACAAGGCCTGGGGGGTGGTGCGCTCATGACCGTCTCGCAGGCAGTGCTGTTCGAGTCCTTCCCGCGAAAGGAAGCGGGAACCGCGATGGCGCTGTTCGGGTTGGGCGTGATGGTGGGGCCGACTATCGGCCCTACTCTGGGCGGATGGCTCACCGATAACTACGGATGGCCGTGGATTTTCTACGTCAATCTTCCAGTAGGCGTGCTCGCCGCGGCGATGATTACCGGTTACGTGCACGATCCGGAATATCAGCGGCGCCCGCCGACCATCGACTATATGGGAATTGCTCTGCTGGCTGTGAGCGTGGGCTCGCTGCAGTACCTGCTCGAGCAAGGTCAGCGCGAAGACTGGTTCGATTCCAGGCTCATGATAATGCTTGCCGTCATCGGAATCGTGACTGGCGCGTGGCTCGTCTGGCGTGAGCTGACGATCGACGAGCCAGTGATCGACTTTCGCGTCCTGCGACACCGCCAGATGTGGGTCGGGACTCTGCTCGGCGTCGTAATGGGAGTCGGTCTCTACGCATCTGTCTTCACACTTCCGGTTTTTCTCCAGGGAAATCTCAGGATGACAGCCCAGCAGACGGGAATCGTCCTGCTTCCCGGCGCGTTGGCCACGGCTGTGTCGATGGCGGTCGTCGGCCGACTCACGAACAAATTCGATCCCCGCGCGTTGATCACGATCGGCGCTCTCCTCTTTGCTACAGCGATGATCAGGCTGTCGCGAATTACCGGCGAAAGCGGCAGCACCGACTTCTTCTGGGCGCTCATCATGCGTGGATTTGGGTTGGGAATGATGTTCGTTCCCCTCACGACCGTGACGCTAGCCGAGTTGGATCCCCGCGAGCTCGGTCAGGGCGCCGGACTTTACAACTTTTTCCGGCAACTGGGCGGCTCTCTCGGCATCGCGGCGATAGCGACGCTTCTCTCCCACTACACCGCCCAATTCCGAGCCATTCTGGCCGAGCACATTGCAGTCGGCGATCCGGTGACGATGAACAGGGTGGACATGATGACCCGCGCGCTGGTCGCCAGAGGTGCGGATCAATGGACTGCGCGCCAGCGCGCGCTGGAGCTGCTTGACCGCCAACTGATGGGCCAGGCGAGCGTGATCGCCTATAGCCGCATCTACATCCTGAGCGCTGCCCTGATCCTGGCACTCATTCCGCTGCTGGTCCTGATCCGCCACACAAAAGGCGCCGCCGGCGCCCACCACGTCATGGAATAGCAACCAGCCCGCACCAAGGCGTCGAGCAATTCGCGAAAACAAAAACGCCCTCCGAATCCGGAAGGCGTTTTCGCTATTGGACCGAATGAACTACTTCGAAGCGCCCGCGCGTCCCGCGGCTTTAGGCGCCGGCTCATTGGCTGCTGCGGCCGCTCTGGCATCATCGGTATCGGCGAAGCTGATGTCCTTCCCGCGCTGCTTGAGCATGTGAAGGATGCCGACCTTGTCGGTAGCCTTGAGATATGCTTCCTGCGGCTCGACCTGTTTCGACTCCACGAGGTCGATCAGAGCATCGTTCATCGTCACCATGCCCAATCGCCGCGACGTCTGCAATACCGACGGCAGCTGGAACGTCTTGCCTTCGCGAATGAGGTTGGAGACTGAAGGCGTCGACAACATGATCTCGCGTGCCGCGACGCGTCCGCCGCCGATCTTTTTGCAAAGCACCTGCGAAATCACGCCCTTCAGTGACTCGGAGAGCATCACACGGATCTGCGCCTGACGGTCGGGCGGGAATTGATCGATGACGCGATCGACGGTGCTGACCGCGGTCGACGTATGAACGGTGCCGAAGACAAGGTGACCCGTCTCGGCGGTTTCGATCGCCATCGACACGGTCTCGAGATCGCGAAGCTCGCCGACCAGCACGATGTCAGGATCCTCGCGCAGGGCCGCACGCAGCGCGTGACGGAATGAAGACGTGTGCACACCGACGTGGCGCTGCGTGATCAGACACTTCTTGCTTTCGTGAACGAACTCGATCGGATCCTCGATCGTGATGACGTGATCCGAGCGCGACCGGTTGATCAGGTCGATCAGTGCGCACAGGGTTGTCGATTTTCCGGAGCCCGTGGGTCCCGTGACGAGCACGAGTCCCTTGGTGAGATGGCAAAGGCGCTGCACTTCCTGCGAGATGCCCATCTGCTCGACTGTGACGACCGCTGCCGGCACCGCGCGAAAGACGGCCCCGGTTCCTTTACGGTCGCGAAGCGCGTTGCCGCGAAAGCGGGCGACGCCCGGGATCTCGTGCGCGAAATCCGTGTCGTTGATTTCCTTGAACTCGTCGCGGTTCTGCTCGAGCATGACCGCACTCAACATCTCGTCGATGTCGCTCGAGCTCAGCGCCGCCTCATTTGGAATCGGTGCGATCTCTCCATTCAGCCGCAGCATTGGCGGAGCGCCGGCGCGCAGATGCAGATCAGACGCCTTGTTTGCAACAAGCGTTCTCAGGAGCCCTTCGATCTTGTCGAGTGCGCGGTTGCCCGTCGCGGTGACGCGTGTCGTTGGCATTGGGGTTGGTTCGGGACGTGCGGCTTCGACGCGCGGCGCGGGGGGTGCGCTCTGCGGTGCGGGTGGTGGAGAAACGACCTCGGGCGCAGCCGCCTGCGATGGAGCTGCAGCCGGTTTGACGCCGTTCTTCGATTGTCCCTTCGGCTTGATCTGGGCGACGATCTTTCCGTTCTGGGTGAGCGATACCTCGAACGCTCCGTCCGCTGACGAGTAGTCGAAGCTCACCGCGCCCTTTGCGTCGAGGGCGTGCGGTTGGCCAACCGGTGCGATCTCGCGCACCAATGTGAGAATCTGCGCGCTCGTGAGCGGCTGCTTCATCACTGGGCGAGCGGAATCCTTGATAGTGACCTTGGCAACGTCACCCTCAGCGAGCACGAGTCCGGTGCCGTTGTTGGTTACAAGAAGGTTGAGAAAGCGATCGAGCTGGGCCATTTCAGTCCAATGGACGAACGCGGTCGATCAACGAACGATTGATCAGACGCGCTTCGTTTGAGGTATAAAGCGTGAGAAACCGCGATGTCAGCGCGTTGAGATAGTCGAGCACCCGGGCACGTCCCGGAGGCGCCTCGAGTTGAATTGAGCCAAGGCGTATTTCGCCGCCGACGAGAATGACCTGGAGGAGAGCGGTGGGTGTTGGCGTTTCGCGAGGAGGCTGGTCGGCAGCGTCTTCGCCGCGATCAGCAGCGGCTTCGGCGACGCGTTCCTTGGAGACCAGAATCACTTCGGTGTTGGCGAGTTCCAAGGGGAAGAACGGCGAGTCGGCATTCAATAACTCCGACACGTCTTCCAGCTCGAAGGGCCGGTACGAGGAGAAATGGATGAACACGTTTCCCCGGAGTTCCTCACCGTCCCGCATAGTGAGAATGACTGCCTTTCGAGTGGTCTCGATCCGGTAGAGATTCGCGCTGTCAGTTATGTATGGCTGGGGCACGCGCGAACTGGGTTGGGCGTGAGTACTTCGCTCGTAGAAAGACTGTCGCCCGCACCGTTCCGTCACGTTTCTGACGTCGGTGAAGCCCTTGACATCGCCCATAAAACCACCCATTCCTGCATCACAAATCTGATATTGCCGAGGCCTAGTGCAAGGCCATGGCGGGTCGTACTTTCCCGTGTCCTCAACTGCGGATTTGCGATGACCTTGGGTTTCTCCTCGCTCCCACTGCCACAGCGGAAGACGTACGACGTCTGCATCGTCGGGTCGGGCGCGGGTGGCGGAATGGCTGCTTACATGTTGACGCGCGCCGGCGCGAATGTGCTCCTGCTGGAGGCCGGCGGTCCCTGGGATAATCTGAAAGACTCGGCAATGCTCAAATGGCCGTACGAGTCTCCCCGTCGCGGAGCGTCGACGCCGGATCATCCGTTCGGTGAATTCGACGGTTGCATCGGCGGATGGGATCTCCCAGGCGAGCCTTTCACCAACGCCGAAGGGACCGACTTCAGATGGTGGCGCGCACGAATGGTTGGTGGTCGCACGAACCACTGGGGGCGCATCTCGCTTCGTTTTGGCCCTGAGGATTTTCGGGCAAAGAGCCGCGATGGCTTGGGCGACGACTGGCCGATCGGATACACCGATCTCGCTCCGTACTACGACCGTATCGACAAGCTGATCGGCGTTTTCGGTAACAACGACAACCTGCCGAACCATCCTGGAGGGTATTTTCTCCCGCCTCCTCCACCGCGCTGCTACGAGCTAATGGTGAAGGATGCGGCCGACAAGCTCAATATCTGGTGCACCGCCGCCCGCCTCTCTGTGATCACCAAGCCACACAACGGCCGCATGGCGTGTCACTATTGCGGACAGTGCGGACGCGGTTGCCGGACGAACTCGAACTTTTCGTCCACAAATGTCTTGATAGCGCCTGCGCTTCAAACAGGGCGACTGACGCTCGTCACCAACGCTATGGCCCGAGAAGTCACACTGAACAATCGTGGGCTGGCCAGCGGAGTGACCTACATCGATACAAAGAGCGGCGCCGAGAGACACGTAGCCGCGAGCGTTGTCGTGCTTGCCGCGAGCGCGTGCGAAACCGCTCGGCTGATGCTCAACTCGAAGTCTCCAAAGTTTCCGAATGGCCTCGCAAACTCCAGTGGTGTCGTCGGCAAGTATCTCACGGACACCACGGGGACCGACGTCGGTGGCTTCATTCCCAAAATGGTGGACCACGTTCCGCACAACGAGGACGGGGTTGGCGGCAACCACATCTACATGCCGTGGTGGATTGACAACAAGAAGCTCGACTTTCCCCGCGGCTACCACATCGAGGTCGGCGGCGGTTTGAATCCACCCAGTTACGGTTTCATGGGTGGAATCCAGCGATATCCGGGAGGCGGCGGATATGGGAAAGCCCTCAAGGAGGATTACCGCCGCTACTATGGCGCTCAGGTGTATTTCGCGGGGCGTGGAGAGATGATCCCGAACGACAAGAGCTACTGCGAGATCGATCCGGTGGTGAAGGACAAGTACGGCATTCCTGTCCTGCGCTTCCATTGGCAGTGGACCGATTACGAGTACAACCAGGTTAGGCACATGCAACAGACCTTCCGTGCCCTGGTCGACGAGATGGGCGGCCAGGTGTTCGACAAGATGCCGGAGCAGCTGAGAGGGTACGGGATCGCGCGTGGCGGCGAGATCATCCACGAGCTGGGAACAGTCCGCATGGGCGCCGATCCATCGAAGTCCGTGCTCGACCCGAATTGCCGTGCGCATGACGTCAAAAACCTTTTCGTCACTGATGGCGGCCCGTTCGTCTCGCAGGCGGACAAGAATCCGACTTGGACCATACTCGCGCTCTCAATGCGGACCAGCGAGTTCATCGCACAAGAGCGAAAGCGGGGGGCACTCTGATGTCACATGAGAACAACAATCCAGCGGACAACGCGTCGCAGGCTGACGAGAACGAGAATCCGATGTCGGAAACCACACAGCCTGAATCGGGACTGCCGGGAAAGGAGATGAGTCGCCGCGACGCGGTTCAACTTCTCGCGGCGTTTCCAGTCGCCGCGTTTCTGAGCTGGCCAACAGCAGATCAGGAGAAGGTTCGGCGATTCGTAGACAACGCCATGCGCGCGGCTGCCGAAGGGACTCCATTCGCACCGAAGTTTTTCACGGCGGCCGAGTTCAGGACCGCGCGCATCCTCGCCGACATGATTATCCCACGTGATGAACGATCTGGCAGCGCCAGCGACGCCGGCGTCCTCGAGTTCATGGATTTCACGATGGTCGATCGGCCGAACTCCCAGAAATGGATGCGAGCCGGACTCGCCTGGATCGATGCCCAATCGAGCACCAGATTCGGCAAGCCATTCGCCGACGTCACGGAATCTCAACGCGAGGCGATCCTCAACGACATCGCGTGGCCAGCGCGTGCGACCCCAGCAATGGCCGATGGAGTCAGCTTCTTCAACCGCTTCCGCGATTTGACGGCGTCCGGATTCTGGTCGAGCCAGCTCGGCGTGAAGGATCTCAAGTACATAGGAAACACCTTTGCGCCCAACTGGAATGGGTGTCCTCCGGCCGCCCTCCAGAAACTCGGTGTGACGTACGCAAAGTTCGACAGGACAAAGCTGCGCCTTACTCCCGATTGACCAACTGACCGCGAACCTTCACCGACCAAATGAGCTCAGAACGCCTAGGCATCGGTTTCGTCGGAAGCGGCTTCAACGCGCGCTTCCACATCCAGTCGCTGACATCGGTCCGCGAGATCGATGTCCGCGGAGTCTGGAGTCCCAACGAGAAAAACGCGGCTTCTTCCGCGGCGCTGGCCCGTGAGCTCGACGTCGGTGAGGCGCGGCCATACAAATCCATCCGGGATATGGTCGCCGATCCGGCGATCAACGCGCTCTGGGTTTGCGGGCCCAACCAGGCGCGTATCGCGAACATCGAAGAGATCGTGGCCGCGATCAAGAGTGGGGCTGGCACGCTCAGGGGAATTGCGTGTGAAAAACCGCTCGCCCGGAACGTGGCCGAGGCAAAGAAAGTTGCCGACCTGGCCAAGAGTGTCGGGCTGAGCACGGGCTACCTGGAGAACCAGTTGTTCTCACCCGACATCACGCGTGGACGCGAGCTGATATGGGCGCGGGGCGCCTCACTTACCGGTCGTCCATATCTGGCGCGCGCGGCGGAAGAGCACAGCGGGCCGCACATGCCGTGGTTCTGGCAGGGGAACCTGCAGGGCGGCGGAGTTCTAAACGATATGATGTGTCACTCCGTCGAAGTGGTGCGCCACCTCCTCACCAAGCCGGGCTCACCGCGCTCGTCGATCAAGCCGGTCCGGATCAGCGCCCACATCGCTTCACTCAAGTGGTCGCGCGCCAAATACGCGAAGCAGCTCTCGGAGACGATGGGCAAAGAAGTCGACTATACCAAGCGTCCATCGGAGGACTTCGCCCGCGCCACGATCGAGTACGAGTCCGAGGAGGGTGAGCCGTTGGTCGGCGAGGTCACGACCTCGTGGGCATTTGTCGGGGCCGGCCTCCGACTTTCTGCCGAGCTGCTGGGGCCCGAATACTCGATGTCCTGGAACACGCTCGATTCGAGCCTCAAAATGTTCTTCAGCAGGGAAGTGAGAGGCAAATCAGGCGAGGATCTGGTTGAAAAGCAGAACGCCGAAATGGGACTGATGCCAGTCGTGGCCGAAGAAGCCTCGGTTTACGGGTATAGCGCCGAGAACCGGCATATGGCCCGTGCATTTCTCTCCGGTGAGAAACCAATGCTCACGTTCGATGACGGTCTCGAGGTGGTGAAGATCCTGATGGCCGCCTACATGAGCGCGGAGAGCGGGCGGACGCTCGAATTCCCGCCGGCAGGTCTCGAATCCTTCGTTTCGGCGGTGGCGAAAGGGACTTGGAAAGGGGGAGCCTAGCCAACGGCTGAGCTTGACCATATGTTTTAAGGGGTTAAGGCGCTGGCATGCAGCCTGCTACTGCTGAGGTGGACACCGCCTTCCGGGGAATTTATGAAAATCGCTCGTCTGTCTCTTACACTCGCCCTAGCCGCCGCAGCCACAGCATGCACGGCTGAGCGCGCCCTCTCGCCGCAACCGGCGAGCCGTACCTTTGCGACCACCATCGCGCCGAACGCGGGCCAGGTTCCGCTTCTTTTCGTTGTCGATGGAGTGAGACTGCAGCGTGATCAGGTCCCATCTCTCACAGCCGAGCAGGTCGCAGCGGTCCGCGTCCTCAAAGGGCACGCGGCGCTCGAGCAATACGGACCCGACGCTTCTTACGGGGTCGTCGTCATCACGACGAAGGCAGCCGCTACTCGCCGTTCATGATCTGATCGGCTGGTCATAAGCACGACAAAAAGGGCATCCATTTGGATGCCCTTTTGTGTTTCAGGAGACGTGCGCTTCGGTCGTTCGACCTAGTGCGCTCCGCCCTTGTGCGATGTTCGTCCGCCCGTGCGCATCGGCTCATGATTCTCGGGCTTGCCATAGCCGCCGCCCCCGGGTTTTTCCCCACCCCCGTGTACCGCATTGACCGTAGCCCAGGCGCGCCGCTTGGCCTCATCCTCGGGAGTGCCCCGTTTCTCGTAGCCTTCCTCTATGTGCTCGGCCTGCCTTTTCTCTTTTTCTGTGTATTTCTTTTTGTCACCGCGTGGCATTTTTCCTCCTGGTGAATGCATTTCAATAATTGCAGATGGTGTACCGCCGCACTGATAATTTCCCGGATTGGTGGCACGGCTCTGCGGTCTGTGGCATGTTCTTGTCTGGATGAGTTCACCATTTGAGCGCCCAGCCCCCGCGCGTCTGCCACCAATGCCGCCGTCCCTCCGCCGGATCGCGCTCGGGATCATTGCCCTCGTCTTCGTCGCGCTTATCGTCGTTCCATGGCTGGCCAGTTTCTTCACGGACTGGCTTTGGTTCAAGGAAGTGGGTTTTCGGACGGTATTCGCCACGTCGCTCGTGTGGCGGATCGGGCTGTTCTTCGTAGGCGGCGCGTTCGCGTTCGCCTTCTTCTACGGCAACGTCAGGATTGCTCGCGGGGCCGGTAGCGGCTTTCCCGTGCTCTTCATAAATCGCGGTGACGGCGTGAACGTCGATGTTTCGCGGCTCTTCACCAAGCTCTTTTTCCCCGCTGCGATTGTTCTGTCGCTCCTCACGGCTATTTCACTGTCAGCCTGGTGGTTGACGCTGTTGAAGGGGATGAATGGCGTAGCACTTGGCGCGCGGGACCCGCTCTTCAACCGCGACATCTCTTTCTATCTGTTTCGGTTGCCGATCATCTCGGGCGTTCTCAGTACGCTGATAACGCTCACGTTGCTTTCATTCGTCGCCACAGCCGCGATGTATTGGCTGCGCAATGAGATCACTCTGCCTCCGCGCCGTGCTTCCGCCAAGCCAAGGGCCGCGCGACATCTCGGCGGACTTCTGGTGCTGCTATTCGTGCTGTTTGCGATTCGCACCTGGATCGTGGATACATCGGGTCTGCTCTTCTCCACGACCGGCCCACTCATTGGCGCGAGCTACACGGACGTCCATATCGCGCTGCCGGGACTTTACGTCTGCGCTGTCGTCGGCATCCTCGCCGCGGTTTGGGTCGCGTTCGGAATCGTCCGGGACAAGCTGGTTTGGTCTGCCGTTTCCGCGACCGTCGTGTATGTCGTAGTGAGCGTGTTGGCCCGTGGAATCGTCCCAGCGGCGTTTCAGAAACTCATTGTCTCTCCTAATGAGCTGACACGCGAGACTCCCTATCTCAGGAGACACATCGACGCCACGCGCAACGCGTGGGGCCTGGACAAGGTCGAAGGCAGAGACCTCTCGGGTGAAGTGCAGCTGACCATGGCGAACATCAAGGCTAACGCCGCCACCGTCGACAACGTTCGGCTGTGGGAGCGAGACCTGCTGATGCAGACGTTCAAACAACTTCAGGAGATTCGGACCTACTACGACTTCGTGTCGGTCGACGATGACCGTTACACGATCGATGGCAGGTATCGGCAGATCCATATCGCCGCGCGAGAGCTGAATTCCGAGTCGCTTCCCACCCGCACGTTCATCAATTCGCGACTGACATTCACGCATGGCATGGGCGTGACAATGGCACCCGTGAATCAGGTGACGAGCGAAGGCCTTCCGGTGCTCTTCATCAAGGATGTGCCGCCGGTGTCGACCGTTTCCGTTAAGCTGACCCGCCCGCAGATCTATTATGGCGAGCTCACGAACGAGTACGTATTCGTCGGAACGGGACAACCGGAGTTCGATTATCCAGCGGGCGACCAGAACATCTATACCAAGTACACGGGCAAAGGCGGTGTCCCGATTGGTTCTTTCCTCAGAAAGGTCCTATACGCGTTTCAGTTCGGCTCGCTCAAGATCCTTCTCTCCGACGACATCAAGGGGAGCGCGCGGGTTCTGTACCGCCGGAACATCATGGAACGAGCGACGACGGCGTTGCCCTTTCTCGACTTCGACAATGATCCGTACCTGATGATCACGGATGCGGGCGAGCTGAAATGGATTCTCGACGCCTACACCACGAGCGACGCGTATCCCTATGCCCAGCGCACGCCGGACGGGACGACCTACATGCGAAACAGTGTCAAGGTCGTAATCGATGCCTATGATGGGACAGTTGATGCGTACATCGCCCAGCCCAACGACCCGGTAGTTCAGACCTACGCGAAGATCTTTGGCGGGATCTTCAAGCCGATAAGCGCGATGCCGGCCGACATCCGGCGACACGTTCGTTATCCCGGCGACCTGTTCCGGATTCAGACGGCGCTGCACGCGACGTATCACATGACGGAGCCTGACGCGTTCTATCACAGAGAAGATCAGTGGCAGATTCCCGGGACGATCAACAAAGTGACGAACGAAAACCCGTTCATGCGCCACATCATCATGCGGCTGCCCGGAGAAAAGGATCCCGAGTTCATCTTCATGACGCCATTCACGCCGCGAGGGAAGGACAATCTGGCCGCGTGGATGGTGGCGCGAATGGACGGCGAGAATTACGGAAAGCTGTCGGTGTACCGGTTCCCCAAGCAGAGTCTCGTCTACGGGCCGAAGCAGATCGGGAATCGGATCAATCAAGACACCGACATCTCGAGGCAGCTCACACTCTGGGATCAAAAGGGCTCGGAGGTAATCAGGGGCGAGCTTCTGGTCATCCCCATCGAGGAATCACTGATCTACGTGCAGCCGATTTACCTTCGGGCCGAGGGCGGTAGTATTCCGGAGTTGAAGCGCATTGTCGTCGCGCACGAGAATCGGGTTGTAATGGGCGAGACGCTCGACGAAGGTCTCAATGCGCTGTTCGGATCGGGTGCGGCGGCCCAGGCAAGAGCGAGCACGCAGGATTCACTCAGCACGCTCGGCGTCGAGCAATCAGTGGTGGGAGGCGGCGCAGTTCCGACTACAGGTGCCGCGCCCTCAGGCGCGGTCGCTGACCTGCTCCGCGAAGCGCAAACGCATTACGACCGCGCTATCGCCGCGCAGCGAGCGGGTAATTGGGCGGACTACGGACGCGAGATCGACCAGCTTGGAGCCACTATCCGCGCCCTCCGGGCTGGAAAGCACTAGGGGAATTCCGCCCTGCTCGCTCGCGAGAATGAGTCTCACGTCGCGCGCCTCAGGAATTCCTGCACCGCCTTGCGATAGCTGCGACCAGTCGTAATCCGCTTGCCATTTCGCAGAATCAGCAGCTGGTCGCCCTGATCGAATGGCTGCGCCTCTCTGACCTGCGCCGTGTTCACGATCGTCGAGCGGTGCACGCGCAGAAAGCGGTTGTGGGGAAGTCGCGCTTCGAGCCTGCTCAGCGGCTCTCGCACGTCATACGCGACCTCGGCCAGATGGATTCTCGCCAGGTCATCGCGCGCCTGAATCCAGAAAATCTCGTCGGGATCGAGGAACAGAATCTTTCCGTTCACCTTGACGCCGATTCTGTTCTTCGGTGCATCCAGCTGGTCCACGTACTTAAGCAAAGCGCCAAGCTGCGTCGAGATACTGGGATCGGGCGAATCTTTCAGTCTCTTCTTCGCGCGGTCGAGCGTCTGGTGAAACCGAACGTGGTCCACCGGCTTGAGCAGATAATCGAACGCGCCGAACTCGAAGGCGGAAACCGCGTAGTCATCGAACGCCGTGACGAAGATCACCGGTGGCATTTTATCTGTGCCAACCTCCGTGATCACGTCGAAGCCATCGAGCTCCGGCATCTGTACATCGAGAAATACGAGATCAGGTTGTTGCGCCCGAATTGCGGCGACGGCCTCGAGCCCATTCTGACACTCGCCCACGACCTCGATGTCGGGGGTGCGGGCCAACAGCGAGATCAACCGCTGGCGCGCAAGAGTTTCGTCATCTATTACGAGAACACGCAGCGATCGTCCGATCATACCTCAGCCACTGTTGCGAGATTGCCATCCGTATGAGACCCGTTTCGGGCCGGCGTAACGCGCCCCAGCTTGAACGGTATCGTGATGCGAACCGCGTAGCCACCCTGGTCCTGGGGGCCGCTTTCGAATTCGTGGTTGTCGCCGTAGAGATGGATCAACCGGGTGATCGTGTTCGTGAGGCCGAGTCCGGTTCCGCGCGAACGCTCGCGAGATCTGCGGGCTCGCACGCCGACGCCATCGTCGAGAATCGAGATCGAAAGCTTGTCTCCAAGTCGTCTCGCTGTGACCTGGACGTAGCCAGCGCCCGCTCTCGGACTAACGCCGTGCCGGATGGCATTCTCCACTAGCGGCTGCAGGAGCAGACTCGGAACGAGCGCTGCGCGAACTCCATCCTCGATGTTGCAGCTCACGGTGAGACGGTCCTGGAAGCGCACTCGCTGGATCGCAACGTAGCGGTCGAGAAGTCCCAGCTCGCGCTCGAGCGGGACTTCCTGCTCACTCGAGGTGGACAGCACCAGCCGCAGAAAGTCGCTCAGCTCCGACACCATTCGCTCCGCGGCGGGGGGATCGGTCGCGATCAGTGCCATCGCGCTGTTGAGCGCGTTGAACAGGAAATGCGGATTCAGCTGCAGCTTGAGCGTATCCAGCTCCGACTGCACGAGACGAGTGACCACGCGTTGGCGCTCCGCGGACTCCTTGCTCGCTTCGCGCACGAGGTGCTCCACCCAGGAAGTCGCGTATGTGGAAACAGTGCCGAAGACCCCGAGCAGAATGAGCTTTGCCGCTTCATCGAGGGGTGTGATGCGGGCCAGCTGTACCGCGTCGATCGGGTTTATCACGATCGGGACTCGATTGGTTGCCCAGAGCCAGGCGAGAAGAACGGCGTACTCAGCAAAGGCGAGCACAGAGATGAGCGCAGCCTTCCGCACCGACGAAGCCACGGGCCTGCCTGCCAGCACCACAAAGTACATTAGGAAGATCGGCGACCGAAGTGCCAGCACTCCGGATTGCGCCAATGCATAGCCGCCGATGATTGCGGTGACCGCCGTGACATCGACGATGGGATTGACGGCCGAAAGCCAGTCGGGCAGCTCGGGGTGGCGATACCAGATCAGGTACTGCGCGACGGTCCAGGCCAACATTGGACCGAGGACAACCACATTGGCGGTATTGAGCGCCTGCGAGAGGTGAGGCGCGTACATGAGCGCCGCTCCCGTGAGCAGGAACACCACGACGGCCCGAAGACCATTGAGGATTCGCTCAGCCCGGTCGCGCCTGAGGCGAAGGCTCTCTGGAGGCGCGAACGGGGATGTCGCAAATAACTGCATTAGATGAATCTGTACAGGGGGAGGTGGCTGGGATAGCAGGCCGACGAGGTACCTGCTACCCCCGACGCCGGTTTAATGCTGCTCGCCGTCGTCGTTGCCGTTATGACCCTCGTGATGGTCTTCACCGCGCTCGTCGTCGTCCTCGAATGCATGGAATGAGCGGCGGATATTCTGTTCGATCTGCTGCCGTGCAGCGCTTTCCGGCGTGGCGGTCGTCGGATCAATGACCGACCCGTCGGGATTGAGGAACCATTTGCGAACGTCGATGGCGACCGTGGCGTTCTTGGTCGTTGCATCGATCACGAGCGGTGGATCGAATTCCATTTCCACGTTCGCCCGTACCGCGGACGTGAACACAAACGGCGTTCCCTTGAACGTGCCTTCTACACGCACGCTCTTGCCGACGAGATTCGGGTTCGCTGTGTTGAAATCGGTCGCCGTGCTTCTGGCCGGCGCCAGCTTCGCTTCGAGCTGGGAGAACGTGCCCTCGGCGAGCGGGATGTCGATTACGGGATGCAGCGCGTCATCCAGTGGCACATTCACGAGGAGCGGGATCCGTGACACATCTTCACAATCTTCGCCCATGTTCTCATGGTCGTCATCTGATTCTACATCGCCGACACAATCGGCGGTGCCGGTGCGATCGAGCTCCAGTCTCGGAAACACGAGCTGAACTTTCTGCAGGACGAAATCAGTCCCAGTACCAACCACAAGATCCGCCACGACGCGATTTGCCCTGGATGCAACAGCGGAGTGCGTCGTGAACGAAAGCTGCACAGGGTGCCTGTTGCCTCCCGTCAGATCGCTTGAACAGCCAGTAGCAACAACTAGTGCCGCAACGCCGACGAGCGGCGTGATGGTCTGTATTCGAAAGGTGATCATAGGGTCCTCCTTTGGCGTTAGCCGCGAACGAACGAATCCGCGACTGCGTACGAAAGTACGTCAATCCTATCTGGAGACGACCCGATGGCGGGCGGGAGAACCCGTGTTTCGGGCGAGCGACTTGTAGCGCGCGGTGAAGGACGTTTTGCGAGAGCCGAGAATCGGTGGCGCAATGTCTGCCAGTGTTATCCGTCAGGCACTAATACCCATCGCCGTGTCATCACCGTTGTCAAATCCTTCCATCATTTCTCAGCGAGGCAGGGCGCGCGAGCTCGTTTTGAGATTTGGCTGGAATGCAACCGCGTATCAGATCCTCAATCCCGGCATCGAGCTGTGGTTTTCTTATGCGGGCGATGCGGTCGTCGGATATGTCCGCAGCGGTGGGATGGTGGTCGTTGGAGGAGCGCCCGTTTGCGCCCCGAGTCGATTGTCCGCGGTCGCGGCCGAATTCCTTGCCGAAGCCCACTCGCGCGGCGAGAAGGTCTGTTACTTCGGCGCGGGAGGACGGCTCGACGACCGATACCAGGCTGACCCAAGGTGGTCCAGAGTGCTCCTCGGGGCGCAGCCGGTTTGGGATCCGCACCACTGGCCCGAGGCGCTCGCAAAGCGTCGCTCATTGCGCGCGCAGTTGAATCGCGCGCGCAACAAAGGCGTGACCGTCTCGGAATGGCCGGCGATGCAGGCGGAGAATGACGCCAGACTGCGTAATGTTCTCGCACAGTGGCTCGAGACGCGACACCTTCCGCCGCTCCATTTCATGGTCGAGCCGGAAACGCTCAGCCATCTCGATGATCGACGTGTGTTCGTCGCCGAACGCGAGGGGCGAGTGGTGGCTTTTACGGTGCTGTCTCCGGTGCCAGAGCGCAACGGATGGCTCTTCGAGCAAATCGTGCGTGGTTATAGCGCGTCAAACGGAACCGCGGAGTTGCTTCTGGACACTGCGATGCGCGCGATCGCCGCGTCAGGGTCCACGTATGCCACGCTCGGCCTCTCTCCGCTGTCTCAGCGGGCGGGGATCACGCAGCCAAGGCAACCATTGTGGCTTGGACTCGTGCTCCGGCTGGTGAGAAGAAGCGGTCGGCGGTTCTACAACTTTGGTGGCCTGGATGCGTTCAAGGCGAAGTTCAATCCCGAAACGTGGGAGCCGATTTACGCGATCGCGGAAGGCGCCAGCTTTCCGCCGCGCGCGCTCTACGCGATCGCTGGCGCCTTCAGCGGTGGCGCCCCGATCGAGATGGTGTTCAACGCAGTCGTACGCGCGATACGCAATGAGCTGTTGTCGCTTTGCAGAAAGGCTATTCCATGGATGTGGCTTCGCCGCAGCAAGCGCGGCGTCACGAAGGGGCAGCCTGAACGGCGAGCATGAACGCAGCGAGCTTGGATTCATCGAGCGCGCCGTTCGTGCGCAGCCCGCTGCATGCGTCCACAGCGAATGGTGCCACGCGCTTTATCGCTCTGTCCACATTCTCGGAATTGAGTCCTCCCGCGAGGACAACCGGTACATCGACTGACTCGCGGATCCTTGCACTGAGCGCCCAGTCGTGCACACGCCCAGTTCCTCCCAGCTCCTTTGTCGCGAGCGATGGATTTCCTGAATCGAGCAGAAGCGCGTCGACGTTCGGTGCGACGGCGACTGACTCCCGCACGCTGTTATCATCGCGCACGTGAATGACTTGTACGATCGAGATCCCGGGAAGCGAATCACGCAGCCTCGCGTGAACGCCGGGCTCGACGGCGTCGACGAGCTGAAGTGTGTTCGTTCCGCAGAATCGTTGTTGCGCAATTATCGGCTCAGCCGTCGTTTCGCAAGTCAGGAGGAACGTCGCCACACCGGGTGGCACGGTACGCGCAATATCACGGATACGAGACTCGGGTATCGGTCCGGGGCCGCTCGGCATTCGTGACACCAGGCCAATGGCGGACGCACCCATTCGCACCGCCAGCGCGGCTTCGGCCTCGGAGGCAATGCAGCAGACCTTAACTCGGGTTGGGATGAGGAACATTACTGAGTCGTCGGTGGATACTATGTACGGGAATTGCATACAATTGTGCGGGCCGCGCGCGTTCAGCGGCTCCCTCTTTCACCAGTAACGCGCGAGGCAATATGCTCACTAAGAAATCGAGGCTGCTGCTGACGCTCACGGCGGCGACGCCATTGTTGTTCGCCGCATGCACCGACAACGGAATCTTCAACCCGTTGAACAATGCGTCGGGCACGTATCAGCTGACCGTCTACGCTGGCAGGACGATACCGGCCACTTTCACGATTCAGCCGGGAGATCCCCAGTTCCCCGAAGCTCCAAATGGCGGCACTCTTGTCGTTACCGACGGAACGCTGGTGCTGCAAAACAATGGATCGTTTGTCGAGACCAACAACTATACCATCACTCCTTCGGGGCAAAGTGGGATCGCTCATCAGTTCGTAGCGAACGGAACGTGGACCCTCAATGGGACGACCTTCACCCTGAACGACCAAGCGAATCAGCGCTTTGACACCGGAACGCTGGACACCGATGCCAATGGCAGGTTGACCGTCAACTATACCGAAGACTCCGGCAACGGCGTGTTCCAGGCGTTCGAGTACAAGCAGTAACGGATCGTTTCTCCGTTCGGGAAAGAGCGCCTTTAGAGGCGCTTTTTTTTTGGCCTTCAGACGATGATCTCGCGCGGCATTGGTACGTTCGATGCGCATGATCATCAAGCTCCGCCGGGTTGTATCGATCCGGGCAAAGGATTTACTGGTGTTTCGCAGGGTTCAGGGTATTTTGGTCAGCAATGACGCCTCGGCAATGCAACAATTTGCCGCGCCGTACCGTAAGCCTTCAACAATCTCTCGAGGACGGACACCATGAGTTTAGTGGCCTGGCTTGTAGTTGGTCTCGTCGCTGGGGTTCTTGCATCGCTGGTGATGGGTGGCACCGGGTACGGCATCATCGGCGACATCGTGATCGGGATCGTTGGCGCCTTCATTGGCGGCTGGCTGTTCGCCAACCTCGGCATTTCGACGCCAATGGGAGGAATGGGTGGAACGATCTTCGTCGCCTTCATCGGCGCGGTCGTGCTTCTGTTCATCCTCAGGCTGATACGAGGCTCTACCCGAAGAGTCTAGGCCTAATCGCCAAGGTCATTCCAATTGGCGACGAAGCGGCGGAGTGCCCAAAGTTTTGGATACTCGGGCACTCCGCTAGTTGACAAGCTCGGCATCAAACCAGGCGCGAGGCTGAAATTCGTTTCGGAGCCGAAGGGTTTTGACGCGCTCCTGGGAGAGCTTCCCGCGCGATCCCGATTCGCGGCAAGCGGTGCGCTTGATTTCGCGATGCTGTTCGCCAAGGCGCACTCCGACCTGATAAAGGGATTCTCGCGTCTCCGCGACCGTCTCGAGCCGAACGGAATGTTGTGGGTCGCGTGGCCCAAGAAGACATCCGGCGTCGAGACGGATCTCACTGAAGGGGTCGTCCGAACGTTTGGTCTCGAATCCGGACTCGTCGACGTAAAGGTGTGCGCCATCGACGACACCTGGTCGGGACTCAAGTTCGTCCGAAGATTGAAGGATCGCTGATATCGCGCGACACCGGCGTTGGCGGTTAACTTCTCTCCGATGATCGACCTGATCGCGCGAGTACCTGGATTGAAATCCGTCGATGCGCTTCTCACGGGCCTGGTAGACTACGCGGGACTGTTTCCGCCGGCGGGCGAAGACATGCGGCGCGCCCTCGAGAGCTACGCGTCTTATCTCGAGAGTCCCGATCGACTGGCACTCGGGCGGTTCATTGTGCCGATCTCGCGGCTCGAGGAGCTCGAAGAGACGGGCAGCGATCTGATGCCGTTCGGTGATAGCTCCGAACCCTGGCGCCTGAGCGTGCTGGTTGCCGATGACGTCCGAAGCGCCGCCGCGCAGATGCTCGAATTCAACGACCGTCACTCTCCGGAATCGGATGCCGGGCGCGCCGTCATCGATGTGGTCGAGCTGAAGGCGAGCGCTGTGAAAGAGATCGCACATCAAAGAAACGATCTGCCGGCCCGCTTCATCGTTTATTTCGAGATCCCCACCATTCCCGACGTTTCACCGCTCGTGAAAGGAATCGCGTCGGCCGGCGCTCGGGCCAAGATTCGCACCGGCGGAGTAACGCCGGAAGCATTTCCCCGCGCTGAGCGAATCGTCGATTTTCTTGCCGCGTGCAACCGCGAAGGCGTGGCGTTCAAAGCGACCGCCGGACTTCATCACGCGGTTCGGGGGGAATATCGGCTTACGTATGAACCCGGAAGTCCCAAGGCAACGATGTACGGATTTCTGAATCTGTTCGTGGCGGCCGCGCTCCTGTTCGCGGGGGAGAGCGAAGACACCGCGCTCGCCTCGCTCGAGGACAGGGAGCCGTCAGCGTTTTCCTTCTCGGATGACGCGATTCAGTGGCGCGAGAGGCGAATCGCGCTCGAACAGATCGTCAAGTTTCGATCGCGATTTGGTATTTCCTTCGGCTCGTGCTCTTTTCGTGAGCCCGTCGATGAGCTGTCGTCCCTGACACGCGGAACGAGATCGACAACTTCGTGAACGAAACACACGATCCGGCACTCACATCGTGGATCGAATCCGCGAATTCGCCCGATACGGATTTTCCGATCCAGAATCTTCCATTTGGAGTATTCTCCCGACGAGGCGATTCCGAGCGGCGCGTTGGCGTCGCGATCGGCGATCAGATCGTCGACATCGGCGAATCGCTGAGCGCGAATCTATGGAGTGGCAAGGCTCGCGACGTAGCCCGCTGGTGCGACCGTCCGAGTTTGAACGAGCTGATGCAGGCGCCGCGGGACTCGCTATCGCAGTTCCGCGCGCGCCTTAGCGAGCTGCTGACGGGCACACCTGGCGACGACAGTGTGATCAACCCGCTTCCGCCCGGCGCTCTCGTCCCGATGGCCGAGGCCGTGATGTTTCACCCTGCCGAGATTGGCGACTACACGGACTTCTACGCCTCGATCTATCACGCGACCAACGTCGGAAAGATCTTTCGACCCGACAGTCCGCTGCTTCCGAACTACAAGTACGTACCGATCGGATACCACGGCCGCGCGTCGTCTATCGTCATTAGCGGGACCGAGGTCGTGAGACCGAACGGTCAGATGCTCCCGAACGGCGCTAAGGACCCAACGTTCGGACCGACGCAGATGCTCGATTACGAGGCCGAGGTGGGCTTCTTTGTAGGGCGCGGCAACGACCTCGGCAAACCAGTCCCGATCGACCACGCGGAGGAGCGGTTATTCGGAATCTGTCTCGTCAACGATTGGTCAGCCCGCGATATCCAGTCATGGGAATACCAGCCGCTCGGCCCGTTTCTGTCCAAGAGCTTCGCGACGACGATCTCCCCATGGGTGGTGACGTGGGAAGCACTGGAGCCATATCGAGTCCCTGGTTTTTTCCGTCCGCCGGGGGATCCACAACCTCTTGCGTACCTCAACTCGGACAAGGACAGGAATGAGGGTGGAATCGATCTCACGATCGAGGTCTACATCAGATCGATGCTGATGCGCGAAGGGCGGCTCCGTCCTTCGCGACTGAGCGCCGCGTCGCTGGCTGATATGTATTGGACCGCAGCGCAGATGCTGACGCATCACACGAGCAACGGCTGCAACCTGCGGGCGGGCGACCTGTTTGCCAGCGGGACCATCTCCGGCCCAGACAAAGGCTCGCAGGGATGTATGCTCGAGCTGACCCGACGGGGTACCGAGCCGGTCGTGCTTCCAACCGGCGAAGAACGAAAATTCCTCCACGACGGCGACGAGATAATCCTCCGCGCCTACCTCCAGCGCGAAGGTGCCGCCCGGATCGGCCTCGGGGAATGCGCTGGCCTCATTGTCGCATCTTCGAGGCGATAGAGCCCAGTCATAACCGTCACAGCCAGCACAATCGAAGAGATGTCAGCCAACGGGCGCGAGCCCTTGTACGTAGTTCGCAATTCGCCGATCCACGGCCGCGGCGTTTTCGCGGCGCGTTACATCCGCAAGGGAACGCGCATCGTCGAGTACACCGGGGAGCGGATCAGCAATCGCGAAGCCGACCGGCGCTACGACGACACTCATATGAAGAGACATCACACCTTTCTCTTCACCCTCGACAAGAAAACGGTGATCGACGGCGCGATCGCGACCGGCGGAGGGGATGCAAGCTTCATCAACCATTCCTGCGACCCGAATTGCGAAGCGATAATCACCGGAAAAAAGATCTTCATTCATGCGCTGCGCGGAATCTTCCCGGGGACCGAGCTCGCCTACGACTACCAGTACGAACGAACGGGCAAGAACGACGCGAAGCTCGAGAAGTTCTATTTCTGCAAGTGTGGCGCTGACAACTGTCGGGGGAGCATCATGAAGCCCGCCAGGAAGCGAAAGAGTCCATCGCGCGTCACCGGCCGGTCAAGGAGTCGTCGTAAGTAGCTACTCTGGATTCCGCCGTGCACGGCGGTTATGGTGTTGTCGTCAAAAACCTTCCGGAGTACCAGCATGCGTTCAGTTTCAGGCGCGGTCGCCCTTATGATCGGGCTCGCAACGTCGGCAGCGGCACAGAACGCCGTCCCGATGCAGTCGACGCCTCTCGACCCCGCCAACCTCGACCGATCCGTCTCCGCGTGTACGGACTTCTACCAGTTCGCCAACGGCGGTTGGGTAAAGACCCATCCCGTGCCCCCCGCATATTCGGTCTGGGGCAGCTTCGCCGAGTTGGGGGAAAACAACCAGAGCAATCTGCTGGCGATTCTTCACAACGCGGCCGCGAATGGCAACACTCAGGCTAACGCGGACATTCGAAAACTCGGCGTGTACTACTCGTCGTGCATGGATTCCGTTGGGGCAGAGCGGGCCGGCGCGCGACCTCTCAAGGCGGAGCTCGATCGCATCAACGCCATCCAGAATCGCGCGCAGCTCGAGCACGAAGTCACACGCCTGCACTCGCGCGGGGTCCCGCTTCTCTTTGGCTTCGGCGCACAACAGGATCTCAAGAACAGTACGTCGGTAATCGCCGGAGTCAGCCAGGGCGGACTCTCGCTCCCCGATCGCGATTACTACCTGAATACGGACAAGCGTTACGTCGATATCCGCGCCAACTACACGGATCACGTCGCGCGCATGCTGCAGCTGCTCGGCGAGACTGCGCCCGACGCCACCGCCGACGCACAGAAGGTGTTGGCGATTGAGACGGCGCTCGCCAAGCCGGCTATGACCCGCGTTCAGATGCGGGATCCGAATGCCAATTATCACAAGATGACCGCGGCCGAGCTGGCACAGCTCGCTCCCGGATTCAGCTGGCCGGCTTTCTTCACCGGCGAGGGACGGCCCGACATCTCGACGATCAACGTCCAGAATCCGGAGTTTCTGAAGACGGTGGACGCGATGCTGACTTCGGTGCCGCTTGCCGATTGGAAAGCGTATCTCCGCTGGCACCTGCTCGATGCCGCTGCTTCGACTCTCAGCTCGGCGTTCGTCAATGAGGATTTCCGTTTCGGAAGCACGCTGAGTGGAGCAAAGCAGATGCTGCCGCGCGACAAGCGGTGCACGCGCGCGACCGATAACGGATTGAGAGACGCGCTGGGGCAGGCGTACGTGGCGCAATACTTCACTCCACAGGCGAAGCAGCGCGCGCTGGAAATGGTTCGTAACCTCGAGTCGGTCTTCCACGACCGTCTTCAGACTCTTGGCTGGATGAGCGACACGACCAAGGTCCAGGCGACTGCCAAGCTCGCCGCATTCACCAACAAGATCGGTTATCCGGACAAGTGGCGTGACTATTCGACGCTGACCATCAAACCCGGCCATTTCCTGGACAACGTCGTCGCGGTGCGCGAGTACGAACGGCGCCGCACGCTCGCGAGGATCGGCCAGCCGGTCGACCGCACAGAGTGGGGAATGACACCGCCGACGGTGAATGCGTACTACAACCCTTCCATGAACGAGATCGTGTTCCCGGCCGGCATCATGCAGCCGCCGTTCTTCGATCCGAAGGCGGACGACGCGGTGAACTACGGGGGCATGGGTGCCGTGATCGGCCACGAGATGACGCACGGCTTCGATGACCAGGGGGCGCAGTTCGATCCTCAAGGTAATCTGCGCGACTGGTGGGGCGCGTCGGACCTGGAGAAGTTCCACCGTGGCACCGCCCTGGTAGCATCGCAGTTCGATTCCTACACCGTGCTCGACAGCCTGCACGTAAACGGCAAACTCACGCTCGGCGAAAACCTGGCGGACCTCGGCGGTCTCTCCGTTTCTTACGCCGCCATGGAGAAAGCCCTGGCCGCAAAGGGACGGCCGCCCCTCATCGATGGGTTCACGCCCGAGCAGCGCTTCTTCCTGGCGTGGGCGCAGATCTGGAGGCAGAACATTACTCCCGAGGCGCTGCGGGTCCGGATCAACACCGACCCACATTCTCCGGGGCAATGGAGGGTAAACGGGCCGCTCTCGAATCTGCCACAGTTTGCGGCCGCATTTGGCTGCAAGTCGGGGGATCCTATGGTCAGACCGGATTCGGTGAGGCCGGTCATCTGGTAACCGACTGACGTTTTCGGAAGAAGCTCAACCCCACAGTGAGAGAAGAGCCAGGCCTTTTGGCCTGGCTCTTCTTGCAGTAGAAGCCAGACGCGCCCTGGGGAGCAGGCGCCGACGCTTTCACCAGTAATTGGGCGTTCCCGTGCTCTACGACTAACTTGAGGTATGACTGCCCGAAGCTTCTTTTACCGTGAGACTGAACGGATTCGCGTCACGGTACGACCCGTCTATCTCAGGGATCACTCGGAGCCATCGCAAAGCCATTACGTGTTTGCCTACTTTGTCCGCATCGAGAACGTCGGTACCATGGCGGCGCAGCTCCTCACGCGGCGTTGGTTGATCCACGACTCAGTTGGGGAAGGAGTGGACACGGAGGTCATCGGCGAAGGGGTCGTGGGGGAGCAGCCGACGATCGCGCCCGGCGCGGTGCACGAATACCAGAGCTTCTGCATTCTGAAGTCGGGAGAAGGCTGGATGGAAGGCCATTATGGGCTTCTTCGTCAGGATGGAACAGCTTTCGAAGCCGCGATCCCGCGCTTCACACTGAGCGCGAGCGAATCCACGAGCCTTCCATCGTAAGCCGCGCACGACTGTTGCTTCGGAACCACGCGTGAGCCGCATCTACGACATCTCGGTGCCGATTCGCTCGGGCGGCCTCGTGTATCCGGGGAATCCTGAAATCGACATTTCATTGCAACAGGCCGTCGCGAAAGGTGCCGGCGCGAACGTATCGGCGATACACTTTGGATCCCATACCGGAACGCACGCCGACGCTGCCCGTCATTTCTTCGACGATGGACAGACCGTCGACAAAATTCCGCTGGAGCGCCTGATCGGACCGGCAGTTCTTCTGAGCTTCGGGGACGATGTCCTCGCGGTGGGCGCGGCAGAGCTCCGCGCGCACGACATCAAGGGTCAAACACGAGTCCTTCTCCGCACCCGCAACTCGGCGTTCCTCTCCCGGAAGGAATTTGTCAAGGATTACACATATCTAGCTCCCGATGGAGCGCAGTATCTCGTAGACCAGGGCGTGGAGCTCGTCGGGATCGACTATCTCTCGATCGAACAGTTCCACTCCGGCCACCATCGCACCCACCGCACTCTGCTCGAGCGCTCGGTGGTGATCGTGGAAGGTCTCGACCTCTCGGTTCCCCCGCCCGGCGAATACCAGTTCATTTGCCTGCCGCTCCGGATCGAGGGCTGCGACGGCGCGCCGGCACGTGCGGTACTGATCGCATGACCGATATTCGGCACATTTTCTTCGATATCGGCGGAGTGCTGGGCTCGAATGGGTGGGACCACGAGCAGCGCGAGAGGGCGGTCGCGAAATTCGGCCTGAACTCCGAAGACTTCGAGTGGCGACACAAGGAAGTGGTCGCCGAGTGGGAGGAGGGAAGGATCACGATGGACGAGTATCTCGACATCGCCGTGTTCCACACCAAGAGAGATTTCACGCGTGAAGCGTTCCGCGAGTTCATGTACTCGCAGAGCGTCCCCGACGAGGAGACGATCGGCATCGCCCGCGCTCTCTCCCGTCAGCCCGGCTACACACTCATGACGCTCAACAACGAAGCCCTCGAGCTCAACACATACCGGATCGAGAGATTCGGAATCTCCGAGATCTTCGAGGCGTTTTTGTCGTCGTGTTTTCTCGGCGTTCGCAAGCCGATCCGTAGATTTTACAGCCGCGGTCTGGGAATCGCCCATGCAGAGGCGTCGAGCTCGGTCTTCATCGACGACCGCCATCAAAACATCCTCTCTGCGAGCACCCTCGGAATCAACGTGGTTCAGTTCAAATCGGCGGCACAGCTTCGCTCCGACCTGGAGCGAGTTCTCAACCTGGAAATACCTGGAGCATAGGCAATGCGCTTGGCGATGATCGGCCTCGGCCGAATGGGCGGCAACATGTCGGAGCGGTTGATCAAAGGTGGCCACGAGGTGGTGGTATTCGATCGCACCGCGGAGGTGACGCAGAAATACGCCGCCAAGGGAGCAACCCCCGCCGCCACGCTCGCCGAGGTCACCGGCAAGCTCAAGAGTCCGCGCGTCGTGTGGATCATGGTTCCTTCTGGGAAGCCGGTGGACGATACAATCGCCGCGCTCGCGCAGGGGATGTCGAACGGGGATGTGATCATCGATGGCGGCAACTCGAACTTCCACGACACGATGCGGAGAGGGGCCGAGCTGCAGGCCAAGGGAATCCAGTTCGTCGATTCGGGAACCAGCGGCGGTATCTGGGGATTGGCGAACGGCTACTGCCTGATGATCGGCGCGTCACCGGAAGCCTTCAAATTGTGTGAGCCGATCTTCAAGACCCTCGCTCCACCGGATGGCTATGCGCACATGGGGCCGACCGGGTCGGGCCACTACGTGAAGATGATCCACAACGGGATCGAGTATGGAATGCTTCAGGCCTATGCCGAGGGCTATGAGATCCTTCACGCGTCGAAGGAGTTCAAGCTCGACATGCACAAGATCGCCGCGGTGTGGAATCACGGCAGCGTCGTCCGCTCCTGGCTGAACGAGCTCGCCGAAAAGGCGTTCGAGACCGACGGTGACCTGAGCGATTTGCGCGGCTACGTCGAAGATTCGGGTGAGGGACGATGGACGGTGCAGGAGGCCATCGATCTGAATGTGCCCGCGCCCGTCATAACGCTTTCGCTCCTCACAAGGCTACGCTCACGGCAGACCGACTCGTTTTCGGCAAAGGTCATCGCTGCCTTGCGCAACGAATTCGGTGGCCACGCGGTAAAGAAATCATGAGAACACCGGTTGCCGTTCCGCTGCAGCGCGCTCCGAGAAAGCCAGGAAGCCGCGACAAAGCCGACCCGTGCACGATGGTGATCTTCGGCGGCGCGGGTGATCTCACCAAACGCAAGCTGATTCCGGCGATTTACTACCTGGCGGAGCAGAAGCTGCTGCCAGACAACTTCGCCCTGCTCGGTGTCGCGCGCGACGACCTTACGGACGATGCCTATCGCGCGCTGATGCGTGAGGCAATGACCCATTCCGACGATATCCACAAAGTCCACGATGACGTCTGGCAGTGGCTCTGCGAGAGGACATTCTACGCCGGCGGCGACTTCTCGAAGGACGACGCCTACGTGAACATCGGAAAGCGCCTCACCGAAATCGAAGGTCGCTCGCCCGAGCAGGAACGCAATCGACTTTTTTATCTGGCGATACCTCCCAGTGTGTTCGAGACGACGCTCAAGCATCTGTGCACGAGCAAGCTTGCGTGGCGCACCCACTCCTACGAGCAGCGGCCGTGGACGCGCGTCGTGATCGAGAAGCCGTTCGGGCGAAGCCTGGATTCGGCGAAGGCACTCAACCGACTCGTGCTCGATGAGTTCGGGGAGCACCAGATCTACCGCATCGATCACTACCTGGGGAAAGAGAGTGTCCAGAACATCCTCGTCTTCCGCTTCGCGAACTCGATCTACGAGCCGCTGTGGAACCGTCACTACATCTCGCACGTCCAGATCACTGCGGCCGAATCCGTCGGGGTGGAAGGGCGCGGCAAGTACTACGAGGAAGCGGGCGTGCTCCGGGACATGTTCCAGAACCACCTGCTGCAACTGCTTACACTCGCCGCGATGGAGCCACCGAGCTCCTTTACCGCTGACGCCGTGCGCGACGAGAAGGTGAAGGTTCTTCATTCCGTTCGCCCGCTCATTCAGGGGGACTGCGAGCCGCCCGTCGTGCGCGCGCAGTACGCCGCGGGAACGCTCGATGGAAAGTCAGTGCCGGGTTACCGAAGCGAGCCTGACGTGGCCCCTGGGTCTACCACGCCGACGTTCGGCGCGATGCGCATTTCAATCGATAACTGGCGGTGGAAGGGAGTCCCGTTCTACCTCCGGTCCGGCAAAAGAATGGCACGGCGGATCTCGGAGATCGCGATCCAGTTCCGCTCGCCGCCGCTGCTGTTGTTCGGACAGAAGGCGGTCGAGGAGATGTCACCCAGCGTGCTGACGCTGCGCGTCCAGCCAGATGAGGGAATCTCACTCCGCTTCCAGGTAAAGACGCCAGGGGCGATGCACGAGCTCACGCCGGGGTTGGAGATCACGCCGGTCGATATGGACTTCACATACGCGGAAGCGTTCGGGAACGATGCGCATCCGGCTTACGAGACACTCCTGCTCGATTGCATGATCGGTGACCCGACCCTGTTCACACGCAGCGACGAAGTGGAGATGGCGTGGAGCATCATCGACCCCTTGATCGAGTACTGGGACAAGCATCCCGCGACCGAGCTTCCAACGTACCCCGCGGGCAGCTGGGGACCGGAAGAAGCGAACAAACTCCTCGATGGAGATCATGCACGTTGGCGATAGCTCCGATGATACTTTCGCTGGTCGCGCTCATCGTTTCGTCGACCGCTTGCCAAAATCCAACTCCGAGCCACAAGGATTCAACGGCCGTTCTGGCCGGGGACACCACACAGCATGTTCTCCCCGCGGACGCCAGGGCACTCGTGCTCCGCGCGCGGGAGCTGGATCGAGCTGACAGTCTCGACGCCGCGCGCTCCGCTTACGAGCAGGCCGCGCAAAAGCTGCCTCAGCTCTCGGATTGGCTGTACTTGAGAGCTGCGGGTGTCACCGGTGACAGCGGCGTAAGAGCGGGATACTTCGCCAAGCTTCGAACGGACGTAGCAAAGGATCGTGTGCGCTGGACTGATGCGATCGCGCGCGAGCGGACGCGTGATTTCGCGGGCGCCATACGCGAGTACAACGCACTGGGCGCTCGACTGGACGCGCTGCGACTTCGCGTCAATCCTCCGGCTGACGAAGCTTCACGAACGGCTGCGCGCGGGGAATTGCTGTCCTTCATCTCGACCTCGACCAATTCACCGGACACTCGCGAGGCGATCGATCTATTCGACAAAGTCTTTACGACCACGACGCCCGCCGAGGAGCTCGTCATCGCGCGCGCGGCCAATAAATCGGGGCTGCCTGAACGCGCCGCGACCGCGTACGCCAAGGCCCTCGGCGCCCGGCTCGGCGACGTGGACGACAACGTTGGATATGGCTCGGTGCTTTACCGCCTGAGGCGATACGCCGATGCCGACGCCCAGTTCGCAAGAGTGACAGCGCCACCCAGGCTTGCAGCGGCGGCGCAATACCAGCGGGCAAGAGCGCAGGTCGCTCTCGGAAACACTGAGGCGGGAAGGACCATCCTTCGGTCGATCACGACTCGGTACCCGACGGACACAAGTGCGGCATCATCGCTTCTGCTTTTGGCCGATCTCGCCACCGACGACAATCGCGATCAGGATGCGCGTCAGACACTGAACGCGCTGCTCAAACGCTTTCCCACCGGGCGCCACGCCACCAACGCGCGCTTTCGTGCCGGGATGATTGCCTACATTCAGGGTGACAGGAAGGGAGCGGCGGCGGAGTTCGATTCCCTGGTCGCCCGCGACTCGAATAGCATCGAGGCTATGGCCGCCGCGTATTGGGCCGGCCGCTCCTACGCCGCGTTGGGCGACAAGACTCGCAGCAAGGCGAGGTGGCGCTCGATTGTCTCCAAAGATCCTTTGAGCTATTACGCGGTTTTGGCGGCAAAGCGGCTCGATACCACGCTGGTCACGCCGGATCGCTCACCGGCTAACTACGCGCGCGTTCCGGCGGTCGATTCGGCCATGACCCGCGTCGTGGCGTTGAGAGATGTCGGAATGGATGTCGAGGCTGGATTCGAGAACGATCGGCTGTTCCGCGATGCCATGGGGAACACAACCCGAATGATCGCCACGGCGCACGCACTTGCCGGCACCGATCAGGCATCGCGCTCCATTGCGCTTGGGCGCCGCGCCATCGACGAGATCGGCCACAGTCCCGAGAACTACCGATTGTATTTTCCCGTTCTCGAGCGCGAAACTCTGATCTCGAGCAGCAAGGAAAACGGTCTGGATCCGGTCCTCGTCGCGGCTCTCATTCGGCAGGAATCCAATTTCAACCCACTTGCCACGTCGCCGGCCGGAGCGAGAGGATTGATGCAGCTGATGCCTGCGGTCGGAAAAACCGTTGCGGACAGCAAAGGGATTGGCCCGTGGGATCCGGAGCTACTCTATCAGCCGGCCATCAATATCAAACTCGGCACCGCCCATCTGAGCGGGCTTGCGCACAAATACCCGGAAGTCGTAAAGGTTTTGGCTGCGTACAACGCGGGGGAGTCGCGCGTCGAGAAGTGGTCGAGCAAAACTGGGGCGGCGGACCCGGAGGTTTTCACAGAGCGGATCCCATTCGTGGAGACGCGAGACTACGTGCGCACGATCCTTCGCAATCGCGCCTACTACCAGGCTCTCTATCCCTGGTAGCCGCTCGAGTGACTGTCGGGAGGCACGCTATCCCTGATAGGTTTCCGCGCTCGCGGACTCCTTTGCGCTTTTTCTTCGCTTGAGCCAGTCGAGCAGCCATGTTACAGGGACGCCGGTAATCAGCGGCGTGAGGAAGAGTCCCAGCAACGTGTTCAGCCAGATCAGCGCGATATAAAAAGCGATCAGGCCGAGCGATACCCACAGAGTGCCGAGCGGGCCGTGCGTTTCCAAGCGAAACTCCCCCGTAAATAGGTAGATTAAAAGTATCATGACTTCTGCCCGCGTTGAAGCATCCGGCGTCGAGCGCGCCGTCGAGACGGCGCTCGGCGGTTGTGGACCCGCGGTGCTTGCTGTCTCGGGTGGTCTCGATTCGATGGTGCTTCTTACCGCGGCCTCGCAACTTCCGACGCGGGCGCGCAGGCAGGTCATGGTCGCCACCTTTGATCACGGCACCGGGAAAGCCGCGGGTCGCGCCGCCGCCCTGGTCGCACGAGAGGCCGTCTGCCGCGGATTCGTTTGCGTCACGGGCCGCGCATCGACGATCGGCACGCGCGAGGAAGAATGGCGCCGCGGGCGCTGGCAATTTCTCGAACAAGTGGCAGCGAAGCGCGAGGCAAGCGTTGTCACGGCTCACAACCTCGACGATCAGGTGGAGACAGTTTTCATGCGGATTCTCCGCGACGCCGGACCTCGCGGCCTCGCGGGTCTGTACGCGGAATCCGATGTCGTGCGGCCGTTCCTGAACATCGGCCGGGAAGCGCTGTCGAATTACGCCCGCGAAAAGGGCGTGGTTTTTGTGCAGGACCCGTCGAACCGTGACCGCAAACACCTTCGCAACCGCATCCGACTTGACATCCTGCCATCGATCACGAGGCAAAACCCGCGATTTCCGGACGAGCTGCTTTCGCTCGCCAGAAATGCGGCGACTTGGCGGCGGTCGCTGGAGGACATTGCGGGCACTGTCGGCGCCGAAACAGAGCAGAGCGGTGCGCTCCGCATCAGCCGCTCGAGTCTCAAGGGCTACGATGCCGAATCGCTGAAAGTCCTTTGGCCGGCACTTGCGGCTCGCGCTAGCGTCGTGATGGATCGGCGAGGAACTCAGCGAGCCGCCGAGTTTACTATTAAGGGACTGACGGGCGGGTCAATTCAGCTCTCCGGAGGGATCGAAATCGTCATGCGGCGGGACCACATGCTGCTGCGCCGGTGGCGAACGGAACCTCGGGAGGCGCTAGTATGAGCAGCACGATCAGGCCGCTCGACGGGAAAGCTGATCCGCGCCTTTCTGGAAGAGTGGTCAAGCGGATCGCGTTCGATGAGCCCGCGATCACAAAGCGAGTCATCGAGCTCGGCAAAGAGATCACGGCGGCGTATCCGGACGGCGATCTTCTGGTGCTGGGCTTGCTCAAAGGAAGCTTCATCTTCCTGAGCGATCTCGTTCGGCAGATCACCCGGCCGCTTCAGGTCGATTTCCTCGTCGCGGCGAGTTACGGAGATGGGACGGTGTCGAGCGGGACGGTCAATCTGGTCTATGATCCCGAAACTGAGCTGGAAGGAAAAGACATCCTTTTGGTTGAAGATATCGTTGATTCCGGCCGCACATTGAATCGTCTGATGTCTATACTTAAAGAGCGGAATCCGAGGTCGTTGGAAATCTGTGCACTGCTCCACAAGCGGATCGCCGCTGGACTGAAGTACGAAGCACGGTTCGTTGGTTTCGATGCGCCGAATGAATTTCTGGTTGGATATGGGTTGGATCACGCGGAGAACTTCCGCCACTTGCCGTACATAGCGAGCTTGCAGTAATGCCTATACAAATGCCTCCCAAGACTCCCAAGAAGCCTACGAACTGGAGCAAGGTCTCGAAGCAGCTCTCGTTCTGGGTTTTCGTCATACTCGTGCCCGTCGCGATCATCCAGTTTTCGGGGAAGGGCGCCGACGCGACTCCCGAGATTCCATATACGCCGCTGTACGATCAGCAGCTCCAGGCGAACAACATCGACAAGGTGACGATCCAGGCTGGTCGGCTGCTCACCGGAGAATTCAAGAACAAGATTCCGGTGAAGGGTCGTCTCGTCTCCAAGTTCAAGGTTCTTCTGCCAACGGAGAATTCGAGCGACGAAATCACGCGCCTTCGCGATCACGGCGTGCAGATTCAGGCCGAAGATGCGCGCATGTCGTTCACGACGATCCTAATCAGCCTTTTCCCGTACCTCCTGATCTTCGGAATCTGGTTCTTCCTGTTCCGCTCGATGCAGGCTGGGGGTGCCAAGGCGTTCAGCTTTGGAAAATCCAAGGCGAAGCTGCTCACCGGCGACACTCCTAAAGTGACGTTCGATGACGTCGCCGGCGCGGACGAAGCCAAGGTCGAGCTGCAGGAGATCATCGAATTCCTGAAAGACCCGCAGAAGTTCACCAAGCTCGGCGGACGTCTGCCGAAGGGTGCACTGCTGGTCGGGCCTCCGGGCACCGGGAAAACTCTGCTTGCCCGGGCCGTTGCCGGCGAAGCCGGCCGGCCCTTCTTCTCGATGTCGGGCTCCGACTTCGTGGAGATGTTCGTCGGCGTCGGCGCGAGCAGAGTGCGCGATCTGTTCGAGCAGGGAAAGGCGCACGCACCGTGCATCATTTTCATCGACGAGATCGACGCGGTGGGGCGTCACCGGGGCGCTGGACTCGGCGGTGGCCATGATGAACGCGAGCAGACGCTGAATCAGCTGCTGGTCGAGATGGACGGGTTCGAATCGAATGAAGGTGTCATTCTGATCGCCGCGACCAACCGCCCGGACGTTCTCGATCCCGCGTTGATGCGTCCCGGTCGTTTCGATAGACAGATCGTCGTCGATCTGCCGGACCTGCGCGGACGCGAGGGAATCCTCCGCGTGCACATCCGCAACAAGCCGATGGCCGAAGATGTGGATGTGACGACGCTCGCGCGCGGAACTCCGGGAATGGCGGGAGCTGATCTCGCGAATCTTGTGAACGAAGGGGCCCTGCTTGCTGCCCGTCGCAACCACGAGAAGGTCTACATGGCCGACCTCGAGGACGCGAAGGACAAGGTCATGATGGGTGCTGAGCGGAAGTCGATGGTCATGAAGGACGAGGAGCGGAAGCTCACTGCCTATCATGAGGGGGGCCATGCCATCTGTGCGGTCAAGGTCAAGGGCAACGATCCGCTCCACAAAGTCACCATCGTTCCGCGCGGACGCACACTCGGTGTGGCGTGGACGCTGCCGGAAGACGACCGCGTCTCGGTCACGAGAGAGCAGCTCGAGGCAAATCTCGTCAAGGCGTACGGTGGTCGCGTTGCCGAGGAGCTCGTGTTCGGCCGCGATAGAGTGACCACTGGAGCTGCCAGCGATATCCAGCAGGCAACGGGACTCGCCCGCCGCTACGTATCACAGTGGGGACTTTCCGACGAAATCGGTCCGATACTCGTTGGCGACAACGAGCAGGAGCTGTTCCTGGGCCGCGAGCTGCAGACTCGGCGTGAGGTCTCGGAGCGCACTGCGCAGCTCGTGGATTCCGAAGTATCGCGGGTGATCAAGGAGGCCTACGCCCGCGCGACGGCGGTTCTCATCGAGAACATGGATCTCCTTCACGTGGTCGCCGCGGCGCTGCTGGATCGCGAGACGCTGACCGGTGACGAGGTTGCGGCGCTCTCTCGTGGAGAGACGCTTCCGCCGCGCCCGATCAGTCCGCCGCCGTCAGCGCCAGCGCTGGCGACGCCGGTCATGCATCCCAAGCCGTCGAAGCCGCCGCTCTTTGGAGGACCGGAGGTAGCCCCGGCGTGACATTCGCGTGGCCGTCCAAGTCACAGCGGCCAACCATCTTCGGAATTCTTAACGTTACCCCCGACAGCTTCAGCGACGGGGGTAACTTTTTGTCTACTGAAGCCGCGATCGCACAAGCGGGCAAGATGATCTCCGAAGGCGCCGATGCGATCGACATCGGCGGGGAATCAACCCGGCCCGGAGCCAATCCGGTGCCGGCACGAGAGGAGTTGAAGCGCGTTCTCCCCGTGATTCGGGGCATACGGTCCCGCTGGAGTGATGTCGCGATTTCGATCGACACCGTCAAGGCGGAGGTTGCGAGCGCTGCCCTCGGCGAAGGCGTCGCGATAGTGAACGACGTGTCGGGGATGTCGCTCGATCCGGAAATGCCGCGCGTTTGTGCGGAAGCCGGCTGCAGCGTGGTGTTGATGCACTCGCGCGGAACGGTCGCCGACATGGCGAGCTACGAAAACGCGGTCTATGGCAAGGATCCGGTCGGCGAGATAGTCGCCGAGCTGGAGGAGAGCGTTCAGACGGTGCAACGCGCCGGGATTCACCCGGGGCGCATTGCGCTCGATCCCGGTATCGGATTCTCGAAGCGAACCGGCCACTCGTTGGCGGCGCTGGTGGAGCTTCCCCGGATAGTGGCGCTCGGATATCCGGTGTTCGTCGGCGCCTCGCGCAAGCGCGTCATCGCCGAGCTCATTCGTTACACTGGCGGCTCAACCAGCGCAGCGGGAGGCACGACGCTCGCGCCGCAGCTCGTCTCGAATGACGACCGGGACATGACGACGGTTGGAGTCAATGTCGTCGCGTTTTTCGCGGGCGCGCGAATCTTTCGGGTGCATAGCGTCCGCCCCAATCGGCTCGCCCTCGATGCCGCATGGGCTCTCACGCCGGAAGAGTCCGAGCTTCTCGCGGACTGATCAAAACAAAGTCCCGGGAAGAGGATCCTCGAGGAATATGGTGCGCTTTCCAAGCCACCAGACGAGCAGCCAGGTAGCCACGACCTGAATCAGAATTATCGTCGGCAAAATCGCCGGATGCTCGACGATCGGCGTGAGCGATCCGGGCAACGTGAACATCAATGGGATGTTGAGCAGATTGAAAATGATGATTCCGACGAGCAACCCACGTGAGCCCTGGAAGATCTTCCAGCACGCGATGCAGAAGACGAGCTCCACCGTGAAATCGAGAATAGGATAACCCTGGAGATTGAGCCCGAGGCGCGGCCCCCATGCCGACGGAAGCAGCGCGATGTCGGGCTCGTGTTGAATGATGTCCAGCACGATGTGCGAGAAGATACCCAGTGCCATCGCGATCCCGAGATTCGAGCGTCGCGCCGACTTTCCCATGACCCACGCCAGCGCCGCGAGCAGCGCGCCCGTAGCTACAGAGTGAGAATACGGAAGGAAATCCAGATGCACGGCGTCAGGGGTAACGCGAAAGTGCTCGATACCGAGGTAGGTGAAAGCAATCCAGAGCAGCTCAACGAGCTGAACCGATATCAATAACGGCCACAGCCCCACTCTCGGATACTTTTTCTTGAGAACCAGCGCTGTTGAGGCGTGAGCGATAGCGTACGTAGTGCCTCCGGGGAGGGCGTTGGACCTTCAATGTCGAGAATGTCAACCGCGAGTGTACGGGCAACTCACGAGCCGCTGAATTAATTTCTAGTCGACACCCTTAACCGGGGCGATCCCGATAAGACGATTCCCATCGCCGGGTTGGACTACCGCCGTACTTCTTCTGTTCGTCTACATGCTCACCCTCGCCCCAGGCGTCACGCTCTGGGATTCGGGCGAGTTTCTGGCGGCCATCCACTCGCTTGGCATCCCACACCCGCCCGGCACTCCGCTCTTTGTCCTGATCGGTAGGGTCTGGAGCATGATGTTCGCTTCGGTGTTTGGATTCGCGCGGTCGATCAATTTGCTCTCGGCCGCATGCACCGCTTTTGGGTGCGGCATTCTGACCAATCTGTTCGCCAGGTGGACGGGCGATGGATTCGCGGCGACCGCCGCTGGCCTCGCGGCCGGACTCATGTCCACCGTGTGGCTGAGCGCGACCGAAACCGAGGTTTACGCCGTCGCGCTGCTCTTCGGCTGCATGATTCTCTGGGCGGCGGATCGTGCCGGTGAGAACTCCGATGCACGGTGGGCGCTCCTGGCGGCGTATCTCGCTGGATTGGCGTGGGCTCTGCATCTCACCGCGCTCCTGGTCGTGCCGAGCGCGATTCTGCTCGTCTTCAGCACCGGCGACGGATACTTCGCAGTTCCGGTGGGAAGGCGCTACGTCGACGGTCGTCGCGAAGCGCACTCGTTCGCCAAGCTGCTGCGCGGATCGATCATCGTGACGATCCTGGGAATGACTTGCGTGCTGTTCCTGTTGATTCGCGCGCGCCACGATCCCGCGATCAATCAGGGTAACCCTTCGTCATTCAGCTCGCTGTACAGCGTGATATTTCGCAAGCAGTACGATGTGCCTTCGCTTTGGCCGCGGCAGGCTCCCTTCTATATCCAGCTCGGGAATGTCTTCGAGTACGCCGATTGGCAGTTCGCAAAAGGCCTCGCGCCCGAGGCACCGCCAAGCTGGATGAGGACTTCCGTCACGGTTCTCTACGCGCTGGTCGGACTGGTCGGGTTTCTGGCGCATCGGAGCGCAGACCGGCGCAGTTGGCGCGCGATGGCGCTCCTCTTTCTCGTTTCAACTCTGGGCGTCGTGATCTATCTCAATCTGAAGGCGGGACCGTCATTCGGAGAGGGATTTCTTCCGGCCGGAGCATCGCACGAAGCGCGCGAGAGAGATTATTTCTTCTTCTGGGCTTTCATCTGCTGGGGGGTGTGGGCCGGGTTCGGCGCCATCAGTCTCTCTCGGCGCCTCAAGCCGCCGCTTGGACTTCTGGCGATGGTGCTTCCGTTCGCGCCAGCCGTTCTGAACTGGACAGCGGTGGATCGCAGGACGGACGACGTCGAAGCACGCGCTAGAATCGGTGAGGGGGACATGTTGGCGAAAGTGCCCCCCTCGGGCATTCTCCTGGCGCTCGGAGACAACGATACCTATCCGCTCTGGTATCTTCAGCAGGTCGAGGGAACGCGCAAGGACGTGACGATCGTGACCCTTCCACTGCTTGGCGCCGAGTGGTACCGATCGGAGCTCTCGCGCCGTTACAAGCTGCTCGATTCAGCGGCTGTCTATAATTGGTATGGGAGCGACAGCACGCTGGCGCTTCTGGTGCGCCGCTCCTACGATCAGAATCGGCCGGTTATCCGCTCGCCATTCTTCCTGGCTGATTCCGCGGCGAACAAGAAGTAGCGTCGGGCGGATGCCCGATCTTACTGTACGCTGAACGTGTAAGCGCCGGTGGCGCCCGCAACTCGTGACGCGGCGGCGATTATGAAAAAGCCACCTGTCGAGGTGCCGGTGTTTGGAACGGCATACGTAACGCGCGCGTCCTTGGTCGTCGCATCGATGTCGTCGTTGGACGCCAGAACGGTCGGATTTCCGTTGGCCCGAATCTCCACATACGAATCGAGTGTGCTCGACGTCATCGCCACGGTAACGGATTGTCCCGGCTTCAGGAAAACCACGTATTCATCGGAAAAGAATCCGTTGGTTGAGCAGTCCGTGGTGCCCAGACTCTGCTGTGTAGCAATCCCGGGCACTACGAATACATCCTCGCAATTCGCGACTTCCTCCGTCGACGCCGCCGATGTCAGGGAATAAGTGCCCAGCGTATTCACGTTGAACGAGTTGGCGCCGATCAGATATGAGCCGGGCGGCACAATCACCTTGAGTCGCGAATCGGTGCTGGTAGTCAGGTAGTCGTCATTGATCCCAACCAGCACGTTCGCCGATGTGAGGAAAGCGAGATAGGTATCGAAGATGGAGGATGACTCGTTGAATATGTAGGTGCCGCCAGTCGGGATTGTTAGAGCGTAGAAATCCACGAAGCTCCCATCGGAAAGGCGGCAGTCCGTGCTCGAGAGCTGATTGTTGACTGTCGAGCCCAGGACG
>Ga0068855_100000787_pt1 | contig 39173 bp, 31 predicted proteins | sample KBSCornC52_FD_66592 | JGI IMG/M metagenome (GOLD analysis project Ga0068855, IMG submission 66592) | Corn rhizosphere microbial communities from Kellogg Biological Station, Michigan, USA - KBS Corn C5-2 | ecosystem: Host-associated > Plants > Roots > Rhizosphere > Soil ...
GGATGCCCGCGGGCGTCACGCCGTCACGGCCGGACAGCTTGATAGCGTCGGCGCGAAGCGCGCTCAGGTCCCAACACATCGGCGTAGTTGGTTTCCCATGATCCGATGGCCTGCGCGCTAAGAAATCGCGCTCCTACACGCCTGCCAACTCCAGCGGCAGGTACTCGGAGAATTCTCCACGCAAAATGGTGGTGTCACTTGGTCGCGGCAGGCAATGCTCGCAAACACAGAGAAATATGTGTGCGGACATTTCCGTCGTGAACTCGTTCCAGGTACTTTCAAAGTATTCCCAATCAAGGACTTCGGCGCCATTGAGCACGGCTCTCATCGCTTCTGCCAGTTCGCCAGCGGGCAAGTGCGAGGGAATAGCTGATTTCGTAATTGTGTGGAGCAATCAGAACGGGAGCTGGCAAAACACCCGGGTTCTTGGTTATGGCCACCGGCCGAATAAATAGCGATGGTCTAACAATTCATTCAAGCCGAAGCCGCTTCGCGACTCGACTCAAGCATCTTCACAAGTGCGTCCACTGCAGCTGCAACTGCTCGCCAATGGCTTGCAACAGCCCATCGTGATCGAGGGGCTTTGGAAAGAACCTGGCCGCGCCTGCAACACGACTCCTGGCCCGCTCCTCGGGGCCCGCACTGGCTGACAAAACGAACACGGGCACTGATTCCAATCCCGCGGTCGCGTGGATCTGCCGCATGGCCTCGAGGCCATCCATGACCGGCATCATCAGGTCCATAAGGATCAGATCCGGAACGAGACGCCTCGCCTGCTCAACTGCTTCTCGTCCATCGGCCGCTTCGGACACGCTGAATCCCACCTCGGTCAGTGCTTCGACCAGCATGCTGCGGCTCTGTATGACGTCATCGGCGACCAGGATCTTTCCGCTCGCTCCCTGGTACGCGATGGGAGCCTTGCGCTGCGCGGGTATAGTGGGTAACGCGGCGACGGGCAATTCGATTTCGAACCAGAAACAGCTCCCTTTGCCGAGCTCACTGCGCACTGCAACCTCCCCGCCCATCAGCCGCACGAGAGCCCTGGTGATCGCAAGCCCCAGGCCGGCTCCGCCTTCGCGCCGCTTGGCTTCTCCGAGTTGCTCGAAGGGCTGGAACAACCGCGCGCGCTGTTCTTCGGTCATTCCAATTCCGGTGTCCGCGACTTCCAAGCGCAGCCGGGTACGCGCCTCTCGTGCGGCTGCAGATACAACCGCCTCGACACGCAAGCTGACCTCCCCCGAATCGGTGAACTTGATGGCGTTGCCCAGAAGGTTGAGCAAAATTTGCCGCAGGCGTTTGGGATCGACTCGCACTATCGCCGGCAAATCCCAGGCCTCGACGTGGAAACGAAGATTCTTCTCCTCCGCTTTTATGCGGATGATCTCCGCAACCGCCTGCAGGAAATTGTCCAGGCGCACCTCTTCCAGTTCGAGTCGGAGTTTTCCAGCCTCCGTTCTGGCCAGGTCGAGGATGTCGTTGATGAGTGCCAGCAGATGTTCACCGCTCTGCTGAATCGTCATGAGCCGTTGGCTCTGGCGCTCGGGAGAGAGGTGATCGTGACCGCCAGCAATGCGATCAGGAGCAGCAGCATCTTCTGCTTGATACCGGCTTGCCTCCTCATGGACTCCGGTACCCGCGGTGCAGAGCGATCTCGTGATCGATTCTCATGGCAGCCTTGCTGAGCTGCGCCTGGGGATCGCCGCCAGCCACAACGCCGCGCACCGCCTTGAAAAAGGCGTCGCTGATCGTGCCGTAGGCGGGAGTTGTCGGCCGCAACACGACGAAGCCGGCGTCAAGCTGCTGAGCGAAGACTCGCAATGGGCCGTGAGCCCCATACAGCGGGGCGCGGGCAAGCAGCGAGCGGCGTCCCGGTATTCCGCCATTCGCCTTCGAAACCAACAGGATAACCTTGGGCGACATGAGTTGAGCCACGAAGCGCCACGCCTCCTCAGGATGCGGACAAGTGCTGGCGATTGCCCAAGCCCACGCGCCTGCGCCGACCTTGATGCCGCTGCCCATGTCAGGCAGCGGCATCAGGATGAGGTCCTCGCCCAGCGCTCGGCGGTAGCGCCCCTGGAACCAGTTTCCGGACCACGACAGCGCCACCCTGCCGGCCATGAAACCTTGACTGTCCGAGTAGCGGGTCCAACCCTGCTTCAGCCAGTATTGCAGGCGCTCCATCGCGGCCACGGACCCCGGTCCATCGAGGACACCCGTCGCCGAGCGATCCGATGTGCGATCGAGCAGATCGCCACCAAAGCCCTGGAGGATCGGCGAGTACATACGCGCGTAGGAATCCCGGTTCGCCGTGAGCAGATCCATGTTCAGCGGGTACTCGACGCCCGGCACTGCAGCCAACTTCCGCATGGCGTCTTCGAACTCCTGCAGAGTCCACGGATGCAGTATGGTCGGGATGCGCACGCCGGCAGCACGCAGATGGCGCCGATTACCCCATAGACCCAAGCCGTTCTCGTAGGGGGCGATACTGTAAAGGCGCCCGTCGTAGGTGCCTTGCGCCCGGATGGACGGCAGCAAATCCCACAAAAGCTCCTTGGGCACAAAATCATCGAGGGGGCGCAGATCACCCGGCCAGGCGAATTCCGCGAGAAAAGGGCCGTCGATCTGTAGCAAACACGGCAGGTTTCCGGCTGCTGCCGCGTTCTTCAGGCGGTCTTCATAGTCCGCGATCTGGGAGAGGAGGATCTAGCGCAAGCTGATGCCAGCTTGCCTGAGGTACGCACGCATGGACTGAACCATTTTAGCTTTGGCTCCCCGACCTCAGCAACTCGCGATCGATCCCAGTCAATTTGAGAATAAACATATCTTGATCATATGAATCGCACACGGGAGTCCAGAATTCATCATCGAACTGCTTGTCACCCAAGTTTGTTTGAAAGTGCACTCCCCAAATAACCGCGTACCGAGGATATATTGGAGGTCATTCCGTCCCAAGTCAGGCGCGCCGGAACAGGTACGCACGTTGCGCCACACGCCTCGCGGACGCTGGACGCCTCACCCGTTCAGTAGCTGCTTGGTGTGTGCTGGATGAGCCTTCGGCAGCCAACAGGGGTATCGTTGTTCCGATACCCGAACTGGATTCCGGAATAACGGTTTAGGAGCGTTCCGAGCAGTTATCGCATCCGTGAGCTGCCGGCCGCTATCGGCCAACCTCTTCGGAAGCGCAATCTGCTGCTCCCGCCGTCGGACCATCTTCGCGGTCGGCTTCGGTGTCGTCATTACGTCGATCCACGCGCCTTCACCCGACCGACTCGAATACCGACTGCTTCGGCTGAAACGAAAGTAGTCCGCCCAGACTGCCAGACGAGGTCTGGTCAATGCGGCCCCGGGGCCCGGCGATGCCCCTACTGGTACCCTCCGACGCCGGTGGCGACAAGCGCGTCATTTATCGCGAGCCACCGCCGACACTCACTTAACCGGGCCAACATCTCCCCATTGGTAGATATAGTCGTTCGAGTCAATCATATACAGATTACTCGGCCCAATGGTTCCGATCGAAGTGCCCGGTAGCGCCGCAGAATAGGCAATCTGGACGATTGTCGAACCAGTTGGTGGCGAGCTATTCGGTACAGACACCCAGACCGGATTGCCGCGCTTGCCGTAAGCGTCACCCCCCCACACCCAAACGTGATTGGCAGCAACGACGTAGTGGTCTGTAGCGTAAGTGATGGGGATTTGGAGGCCCGAAACGGTCGGGGGCGGCGCAGCAACGTAGGTGTTCGGGGCGGTATGCGCCCAGGCAGTCACAACCCCGTTGGACAGCGGCGCGAGGATCCACGGGATTTGGGTTGCCGAGCCATCCACCGTGAAATTAGTTACTTGCAATTCGCCGGTGTCGATTTTCTGCGGGCCGTTAAAGGAGAAATAGCGGCGCACGGCGTTGGCGGCGAGCATATCTTCAAAGAACGCGAACTCGGTAACGGTCGACAGGGACGGCGAACCACACCCGGTGATGTAGGTGTCCGTGAAAAGCTCGATGATGATTTCTTTATAACCTAGTTGAACAGCGCCTGCTGCTACCCCGAAGGGGTAATTCCATTCTGGGAGGTCTGGCTCCCTTCTGCCGGGAGCCAATGACGAAATACAAGCCGTCAAGCCCGTAAATAGTAGCGAAGTATCGAAGGCGTGCGTCGAAGGCCCCCCTATTGAAAGCGCTCCCCCAGAATCAATACTCCAAAGGTAACCATATTGATCGGACGCAATATGCGATGCCCTAATGTTCGTAAATACCCAGTCTCGCTCCGTTTGAACGCAGAGCGAACCTGAGCAGCTAAGCGTTGAGGGTGCGAGGTATTGGACGTAGCCGTTTATGTCGAGAACATACGGAATGTCGTTAGCGCCCACCGCGATTTGCGTTGCTAGGCCAGGGAGTTGTACCCAACCAGGCATCGCGTGCCCGAGGCGCGCCAAGAAAAAACTTGCAGCCAACACCCCCGCGGATATTTGTTTAATTTTATTCACGGTCCTACCTCCATGTAAGAGACAATTGTATCGTACTTACGGAATTCGGCGAAGCAGCCCAAGCCGCTTGCGACGGAAGTGTCCTGCAGTTTCAAACCTACTACCCACAGTCCAGGGAAGCCAGCGAACACCTACAGCGGGAACGAGGTTATTTGCGGACAGGTGTTGGACTGTAGAAGCACCGGCCTCCACTTCGCGCCTAATGACAGTCCTCGGGCTCAAGTAAGGAATCAATCAAGGCTCTCCCAGTCATCGATGCTTCCGTCACCTATGGGATTGGATTGCGCTTCTATCGTTGAGGGGCGAATTCTTGTCGGCCGGGTTAGATGAGCGCCGGGTAACCGGTAACTCGCTGACGTCCTTGCGGGCCGGCAGCTTGGTGTGCGTGTATGAGAGCTAGTGATTTGGAATGTCGAACCGCTCCGCCACAATCTCGATCGCGCCTCCCGACTGCATTTCGACCTGCAGCTTTTGCGTCCCGGTTGACAAGGTCTCGATCAAAAAAGTATTGATACTGACACGCGGTTCCCAAGCGTTTTCGCGTGGCACGCGAAGCTCCGGACACCCTCCGCGATCAGTCTCGAGTGGAGGCAGTGTCGTGCTTAAGAGCGCTCGTAACTCGGGCTGAAGTCCAATCCATAGAAATCGAGACGAGACTCCAGTCGTGCATTGTCGTGATCATAGATTTCGGGCTACCGAGGCAAGCGTTCGCCGGATGGTCTTGTCAATCGGACAGGAGTAGAGATCGGAGCGCGCAGCGGAGCGGCGGCGAAATACTTCTTCCACAGCCGCGGAGTCAGCGGGAAACACACCTCGTCGTGTCCGCCATAGACCAGCAACCAGATCCTCCGCCGCCGTGGTCACGATATGGGCGGCGGGACACACACTCCGAGCACGCAAGAACTCCAGCAGTTGTGTAACCGCCTTCCGCTCGATCTGTCGAGTCGCGATTCGAATGCTTCCGCGTCGACGCGGACAGCGGTTCTGATACCGTTCGATGTGCACTTCAGAAAGATCGGACAACACCACATGACGCTTTGCAAGCCAGCGGTCTAACGCCGGCCCGTGCGGAGCCTTGACATAAGTGACGCTCGCTCGGTACTGCTGCTCGATCAGTGAGACAACAAATGTATCAAGATGACTTGCCAGCGAGCCAGTGGCGCGGGCGGACGAGTGCTCGGGCTCTCTCATAAGTTGGCTTCTTCATCGGCGTGTTCCCCTTGAACGGACCGAACGCGGATGATCGTCTTCCCCTTGCGTCGCTCAGTCGGGTTCAAGGCGCCGACGGCATTGTCGAGGGTCGAGACGTTGCCGATGTTTGTCCGCAGTCGTCCGTCCCGCACCCGCCGGACGATCTCACTCAGTTGGGCACGATCGGACTCGACAACGAAGTCGACCGCCAGGCCGCCGGCAGGCCGCGCCGCGGGCGGCCCGACGATGGACACCAGTGTTCCTCCCGCTCGAATGAGGGCTGCGGACCGCTTCCCGATATCGCCGCCGATGCCATCTAACACCAGATCGACTTCGCCGACGTCTTCCAGAGCGTCGTTGTCGAGGTCGACGAACTCCTTCGCGCCGAAGTCGATCACCCTCGGACGATCGGCTGCGCGTCCGGTGCCGATGACGTAGGCGCCGGCCTCTCGTGCGAGTTGTGTCACCATCGACCCGACTGCGCCGGCTGCGCCGTGCACGAGGACGCTCTGCCCCGCCTGCAGGCGGCCGTGCTCGAATAGTCCCTGCCACGCGGTCAGGCCCGAGATTGGCAGGCTCGCGCCCACCGTGAAATCGACCTCCCCCGGCAGCGGCGCGAGGTTGCGTGCCTCGACGGCTACATACTCCGCCAGGGTGCCGTCGCGATACCAGTCCGTGAGGCCGAACACCCGCTGTCCCACCGACAGCCCCCTCGTGCCATAACCGAGGGCAGTGACCACTCCGGCCAGCTCATGCCCGAGGATCGACGGTGTTCGGTCACGGTCAAGGCGGTCGGTCCAGGTCGAGGGCCACTCCAACTCAGTCGGGACGAATCCCGACGCATGCACCTGAACGACGACGTCGTTTATCGCGGGCTGCGCCTCGGGTCGCTCCGCCAGCGTAATCCCGGCCATTCCAGAGTCCCGATCCGTCACCACAATCGCCTTCATAACAGTTTTCTCCTCGGTCATTTGTCTCTTCGTGGAAATGTTGAAGCGTTGGAGTGCCTGACAGTCGAAACGTTTTATCAGACTCTTCGGAGCAGGTCATAAACCCGCAGACTGTGTCTTACACGTCGGGCGATGATCCGCGAACACGCGTCCCAGTGCCCACCAGCGGGGTCGCAGCAGCACTTGCTGCCTGAAGTCACCCCAAGGCGTGGTCGCCCACTACCGCGGCCGCTAGCGGGACAGAGGTGGAACGATGGCCAATCACCCGCAACAGTGTCAGAGTCGCGAGGCGGATGATGAGTGCGAGAGGAGGTCACACCATGCGAGTCGAGCGCAGTTATCGTTGGCCGCCAGAAGGGACGCACCGTTTTTTTCCCGAGTGGGCAAACCTACCCGCCGGACGAGGGCCGCAGCAGGAATCGGACTGGAACTCTTATCTGGCCGGAGGGTATGCCGAAGAGTTCGGGTACCACGTGCAGCCTGGATTCTGGACCGGATTCGCAGTTATCGCTCGTCTGCCAGAGTCGTCAAGACAATCGAGGGCGCAAATCGGGGCTCTGCACCCAGGATTTCCCGAATGCCCGAGACCGGGTGATCAGCACCGCGATGCGACAGTAAGGGACGGTGCTTCCGACGAACCCCGCCCGGCGATGTCAGGCGCCGTGGCCAGCGAAAAGAACCGGCCGCCGGAACAATCGCGAGGGCAGTTCAAGGTGATCATCGTTCGGCGCGAAGGCACGGCGAAGCCTCACCTTCACCTTGCGCCAACGCTGACGGCGCTGTGGGCTGAGTTCCGAATCCGTCACCGGACGCTCGGCGGCTTCTTCTGAGCGCCGAGCGCCTTCCACGGGCATGCAAATCTCCTACATCCGATTGCATACCGCCGATGTCAATGGAGACCAACCCTACCTCCAGTATGCGAGGACTATGAGAGCTGCGGTGACGATTGCGACAATGTCCTCGATCAAGGCCGCGGGACGGTCCTTGCCGAAAGCAGCTGCCAGTCGCGCACGAAATGCTGCCCCGCCTAGCGTACCGATCACTGCGCCGATGATGCCGGCTATGAGGCCTGCAACAAGCAAGCCCTGCGGCGCCGCCAACGCGGCACCAGACAGAGCTCCTGTCAGGACCCGCCCGGCGAATTGCACGGGTATCTTACGACTGGGTGTTGTGGGCAGCTGATCCGTAATCAGCTCAAGAACACCCAGCGCACAGAAGATCCAGGGTGTCCACATGTAGCCCATGAACGCGAGCGGTGTGCCTGCAACTGCGATCGCGCCATAACGCGCGCCAACAGCGATCGCGGCCGGCGCGGTCATAGCGCGCAGGCCCGCGACGATGCCAATCAACACAGACACGATGATCAATGTCATGATGGCGTCTCCATTGCCTGCGGGCTGCGCGAGCCCTGGGCGTTTTCAGGCGAGCAGATGGCCGCTACACGCACGGATGGTACTCGCTTGCTTCTTCTCCGCGGGCTCAAATCAACGGAGCTGAGCAAATCTTCCGACTAACACTGACGGTGCAGGTTTCGTGTCCGCGGAGCAAAGGCGGCCCGCCTCATCACACGCGAAATTGAGTGTGCCGCCGGAGAAGGCTCAGCAAGCCACGTTTTTACCAAATCGACGACGACGTCGCCGGCCGGCCGTGCACAGCAAATGAGTAGATTGCCTTCCGCCGGCTTGTCGAGCGGCTCGGGTCCGTACTCAACGGATCCGGACACGAGGCCGCTTTCCCACTGCGACAGGAGAGCCTTCTCGCGACTCGCGAAGTCATATCGCAGGCCAACGAAAGCTCGCTTCCATTTCCGGTCGCCCTGCCCCGGATCGAGTTCGAATTCGGGCCCGCCATTTGCGACGCGTACGGCTCAAAGGGATTGGGGCGCCTGTGCCTCTTCTCCAAACGAACGGGATTGCTAACTAAGTGTCTGTCGGTGACTGCATTGCTAGCCAACTGGAGGGTGACGGCGATGAGAGTTGTATATTTGTGTGCGGCCTTTGCGCTGCTTCTGTCTTCCTGGGATGCTTCCGGCTCATCTAGCGCTGCGCCACCGACGAGCCCGGCGCGCGCTCCGCGCCCGACACACCTGTTGCGCTATGCTCTGATCGATGTCGGGACATTGAGCGGCCAGGACATGCAGGCGACCGGCATAAACGGCAAGAATGAATTGGTCGGTCTGGCCGGAGCGGCGAATTCCAGCCATGCCTTTGTGTACCAGCGCGCGAGCGGTGCGCTACAACGCACGCTTTCCTGCTTCACGCGAACGAGAACATGCTAGATCTCAACTCCCTGGTTGAATCGTCCCCGTTCGTCACCCTCAGGGAAGCCGTTGCGATCAACTGCGAAGGCGATATCGCCGCGAACGGTACCGACTCGCGAGACGCGCGCAGTCATGCCTACCTGCTGATACGCAAGGGCCCGCACCGGTCGCACTGTGATGCACGATGACAACACGTGCCTCGCTGAGGCCGGCGAGCGCTGCCGCACCGGACTGCATCATGAGTATTTGTTGATGCCCGCTGACGTGTGACTGAGTTATTGCGGACGACAACCATACCAACAGGCGTTCGAGCGCAGCACGCGCTCAATCGCTCGTCGCGCGAGCACGATGGTCAGGTGCGCACGATATTCAGGTACAGGCCATTCTCCTTGACTACTCCCCCGTGTTCAGCGATTTTTTACGCACCTGCACATCGTGCGAGAGCGTAGTGATCGAATGTCCCTCGATCTTGTACCTGGTTTTGTAGCGGAACTCGCCGGTCTCGCTGTTGGTTATATAGGTCCCCGTGGCATCGACAAAGATTTCCCCACCGTCTTGGGTTACTCTGATGCGGTCCCAGGTCTGCTGGTTCGTCGCCGTATTCGGTGTCGACTGGCATAGGTTTTTGAGCGAGCCGGGACGTTGTATGTCGATATATTTGTTGCGATCTGTCGCAGCCCCGGACATCTGCGGCACCGAGTTGAACCAAGCACCGACTAGCTGCAGCTGTGCGTCCGAGCATTGCGGGCCCACTTTCAACGCAGTGGTCAGAACGCAGTCTAGTTTCCCATTGGCGTCAATTTCTCCGCAACCAGCGCCGTTCTGTAGAGCGTACATCGCCAGAATCGCTCGTAATCCTTCAGTAAGCGGTGGAGACAGCTTCTCCAGTCGCGCTACCGGGTTGAATTTCGCATCCAACAGGAAAACCGTCACGGGTTCGGCGGCAAGAGTGGGCGCAGAGCTGGCGAATGTCATAGTGGAAACCAGTGCACAGCCGATCACGCGCGAGCCTATCAAGCGGGTCCGTTTCTTACGTTCCATCTAAAGCCTTTATAGAAGAATTGCTGCGGTGCGCCATGTTAGCACCCATCCACCAAACTGACAAAGCGGGTAGCAGGATTGGATGCACGACGTCCCTTCGCTAACGTGAGGACAGCCTGTGTTAGACACATTCGCCGTTATGCGCACCTCGCCCGAGAGGCCAGACCCATCACATCAAGCAAATAACAGTCTGTAGTTGCGGATGTCCTCCTGAAATGCATTGCAGCGAGTGAGCGCATCGCGTAACGCGGGCCGCGGAAGGGTATAGTCGAGGGCTGCGGACCCGAAGGTTCAAGCCGCTGACAAACCCGATGACCGCCGGCGGCACAACTTCTCAACCTCTACACCAAATCGATTACAGCGCACGTTCATCGGCAGAGTCGAGTTGGATGTCCTTCGCGGCACGGCTCATCGCGATGCGCAGGTCAATCACCCGTTTCAGTTGGAAGGCAGGATTCTCTGTCGGCGCGGTGACGGAGAAGAAGTCGGCGCGGTTGACGTCCTCGAGATAGAACGACGGACGGGCGTCGGCAGTGGCCGGACGGACTTCGATGTGGCTCATCTCCAGGTTGCGGATATGCCGCAGAAAGAATCCCTGCGAGGGCATCGGCCCGAACATGCCGGGGTCGGGATACTTGGCCTCGTTCTCAGGCGGCCGGATCAGAGCGCGGCTAGCGGCGGCCCCGCCCTTGTGCTCGATGAAGATATTCGAGAGATGAATGTCTTCGAGAGCATGGGCGGGAATGCCGCTTAGGATGGAACAGATCTCCGAGCCGCCGTTCGAGCTGACGAGGTTGTTGACGCTGATGCGACGGAGGGCGCCAATCTGCGTGCTCTCTTTCGGGCCGCGCAAACGGCTGCCGAGCCGGAAGAAGAGCGGAGCGGAGACATTGTCCCGCATGGTGATGTTGGTGATGGTCACGTCCTCCAGTAGAGCGCCATCCTCGCTCTCCAACGCGAGACCCTCGCACCCTTCAAAGACGCAGTTCGAGATGGTGATGTTCTTGAAGCCGCCATTCGATTCGGTGCCGCACTTGATGCGTCCCGTCCGGTACCTCTGCACCCCGTCGGGAAACTTCTTCCATGTCCCATCGAGCACCGAGCCGATCTCATACGTTCCGGTCACATAGCAATTCGTGATCGTCACGTTCTCAGTCACCCGCGCATACCCGAGCGCAAAGCTGCTCTTGGGGCAGATGGCGTCGTCCCATGGCGAGTTGACGGTGCAGTTCGAGACACGGACGTTCCGGCAGCAATCGATGTCCATTCCGTCGCGGTCGGTGTCGATCTTCAGGTTGTCGATTGTTACGTTGTCGACCCCAGTCAGCAGCAGCCCGAAGTGACCGCCCTTCAAAATCGAAAAGTCGCGAAGTATCACATTGCGGCAGTTCTTCAGCGCGATGGTCTTGTTGCCGACTCCCGCTTGCTCCGCCTTGAAGGGCACGATTTCTTTCACCCAGTCGCGGCCGTTCGAGAGTCCCTTGCCATGGATCAGCCCCGGCCCGGTAATGGCGATATCGTGCAGTTTCTCGCCCCACAACAACGAGTTATGCCAGTGGTTGTGTCCATAATCCTGGTATTCGTCGTAGGAGGTCTTCGGCTCTGCCGCGTCGTAGGTCCCCCCGTTATAACCCGTCGCCTGGCCCGGCAGCGGCGAGTCCGCCGCCAGCAGCACCGCGCCCTGCGACAGGTAGAGCTCCACGTTGCTCTTCAGCCGGATGGAGAAAGTAAGCCAAGTGCCACCGGGAAAGTAGACGGTGCCTCCGCCAGCGGCCGCTGCTGCTTCTATGGCGTGATTGATCGCAATCGTATCCAGCGTCTTGCCATCCCCGACGGCGCCGTAGCTGCGTATATCGAAGATCATGACCGGCGGAGCGATTGCGGCCGGGTGCCGCAACGCTGCATGAGCGGCGGATGGAAGGGCGGCGGCAAGGCCAAGCGAACTGAGGCGAAGAAGATCGCGGCGGGCGGAGTCGAAGGTAGACATTGCGGATGATGGTAGCAGCGGATGGAGTGGTCTGACCATTCCGTCAAGCAAAACCCCGTATTGTCCGCAAAATCCCGCCGGGAGGAGCGCTTTGATTGAGTTGCGACAGCCCTATAGTAGAAACCAAGCATTCCTCCGAGTCGCTGGCCGCCCCGGATTGGCCCAGAGCTTGCGCTGCTCGCGAGAGGACTCCGCAGTAGGCGGTTGCCAACCCCCTGATGATTGCGCTCGTGATGGTAGTGCGCCATGAAGTGGGCAATCGCGGGTCGAAGCGAAGACTCGATCGACCAGCGTATGCAGTCCTTTGTGGCATGGCACGGCGAAATTCCGCAAGAAGCGAGGCGCCTCGAAGATCACGAAGCTCGGAGCACGGGGCGCCGTGGTTACGCCATCATATCGGCCGCGGAATCGTCCATAGTTATGTTGTCGGCTATCAACTACGCGAATTGAACGAACGTCCAGCACAGCCACGGACGGTGCCGAACAACGGTGGGTTGAAGTGTACGACTGTAACGGCAAAAGCCAGTCGGGAAACTACTACTACTTACTAGCAGAAAAACGGTGGCAACCGATTTAGGATGTTCTCCGACGAACCGTCGTATCCGACAAAGGCGTCAGAACGGCAATCGGATGCTCGCCTTGGGTAGAGCTCTCCGGCGCTCGCTGGGCCAACCGCTCTTGCAACTCCGCGAGCTGACTATGCAGGTTCAGACTTTGGTGCAAAGCCTGCACGAGCTGGCGCCTGGCGCTCATCAGGTGCCCTTGCAGTTCCGCATTCCCTAAGTGCTTCGCGAGGTCGTAGGCATCCCGCAAATGATCCAGCACACCAATTAGCGTAAGGCTCTCGTCGTATCGACTCACTGCTGCACCAAGGTTGAAACCACTCCCTATGTTGCCGTCCGACGACAGGGCAGCAAGTGCCGTACCGTGACGCTTAGCCGGGTCCCTGCCAAGGTTCTGGGACGCCAATGGGACACACGCACCTATGTGTGGTAAATTCTACGAGGTCACGCTAAAGCCAAAGATCCCCACCTAAGGAGACAGCTATGGCGTACTTTGAAATTCGGGGTGGTCTCAAGAAACTCGAGTTCGAGCACCTGGCAGGATCAGGCGGCGAAGCTACTGTTGCCGTGGTCGAGTTCGTCTACGAATTGCCGTTGGCTGCCGATCAATGGGCGCGCATTACCCTGGGCCGACATAACGGCGTCCTGCGTGAGCTCGTGGGCCTTCCACAGCTGGTGGCAGTCGATACCACAAAAGGCCAAGGCGAGTACTTGTATCGACTTCGTGGCGCCGTGACAGCAGCGCGCGACTGATTCACAGACAGAGGTGGGCATCGGCTCATTCCCGCGGCATATCGAATCAGCACTGCCTGAGTTTCAAAATGATAGATCAGCCGATGCCTGACTCCAGCCGCTGGCCGTGGAATACCAACATCTGGCGGACTCATCAGTCGCCCGCCAAGACATTTGCATCCGTGTACATTACAAATCGCGTTCGGGATTCCTGCACGCTGTGCGGCGCGATGATCTTTCCGGGTGAAATTTCTTGTGAGGTCGTGCTGCGGGACCCAAACGACTGGCGCGTGATCTACTTTCATCGGAACTGTTATGCCGACTGGGAGCGCCAAAGCTACTCTGCCTACTGAGTTAAAACTCCCAGGATGCGGAACCGGGACCGCCCGCGTGGATCATAGCAGCGCGCCGTCCCATCGGTTGAGTTTGAATACGGGTTGTACGCAACCTCCGGCTCTTCGGTATTCTCCGGCTCCAGAGACAGCCCGGCATCCAAGCGGACGATTTCAACGGTATGCCTGTAACCCCCTTGTTTGAGATCACTGTCACGGCTCCTTGGCTTGAATCTGATAGTGCGATGCAGAAAAAATGCTGTCGAAACGCGCGAAGCTTCGCGTGCTGATCCCCGCTGCCATGGAATTGCATCACATCGTTGGGTGCAGCGCCCACGAGAACGCCGTCGCGAAGTTAGGTAACGACGGCGGCATTGCCTTCATTGGCTCATGTGCGGTGGCAGCACACGCGGTCGCGGCCAGTGGAATTTGATCCGCGTGCGACGCCCATCCTTTTTTCCGTCTCCGCTGCGCCGGAAAATTGCTTCTGCCGAGAGGATGGAGAAAATGCAGGCACGGCTGATCGTCCTCCATAAGCGGTGGGGGGCGGTACGGCAGACAATTTGAATCTGCGGACCAAGCAAGAAAGAATCGACGCCGGCCACGAAGAAGTCCGATGTTTGAGGTGGTACCTGATGATGCGTTTCGTCGAACTATTGGGCTTGTTCCTTTTGGTCTTTTTAGTGGGAGTTGCGTCGCTATCGCCCCTAGGAGACGCGGTGGCAGGTTGTCTGCACGCGTTGCTGGCTGTTCTGTCCAGGGCAGCTACAACGACGTAGCGTCGAGCCTGGGCACGCACACCGGGTGGCCCTCCCCTTCAGGTCCGGAAGGGATCAAGACGATAGGCCAGCTCATGACGTACCTCGAGGAGTGGCGGCCGACCTGCTCTCCCGGCACCTGCCGAACGTATTCCATCCGCGGAACCCTCTTGCACGACTCGCGTTATGTAGGCAACAGGAAGCAATGGACAGAGTGCTAAAGGAGGGGCCCCAACAATGCTCGGGGCTCTGGCGATCGATGCCACAGGTCTCATTCCAAGGAAGTTGCCCCCATGTATCGCTCTTGCCTCGGCGCGCTGCTGCTCGCGCCTGCTTTATATTCGACTGCTTTCGGCCAGACGGCCGCGCCTCAATTCGCTTTGGTCGATCTTGGACCTACGACTGTCGCGGGTTCGGGTCTGGCCTGGCAAGTGTTGCAACCCACGCCAGCCCCTGATTACCCCTCCACTGGCGGTAACGCCTGCTATGGTATTTCCACCAATTCCATTTACGCCGAATATGGCAATGCCGCCGTCGGCACCACCTGCACAACGACCCCCGCCTTGCATGCTGCGAAATGGACCTGGACGAGCTCCAATATTACGCTGACGGATCTGGGCGTCCTGCCCAACGCCCTCGGCGGCCCCGAGGGCGGTCCCTCGAGCGAGGCATACGGCTTCAACAATGTAGGCGATATCGTCGGCGGCTCGGATTCGCGCTACCCCTCGATCCACGATGTCTCCTCCTTATCTTACGTGGCGCACCACGCTTTTCTCTACAACAGCGGCGTCATGACCGACCTGGGCTCAATTGCCGGCCCGAACTACGACAGTTCGGCCATAGCGGTTAACGATTCGCACGAGATCGTCGGCACTACTCAAACCATCTCGAGTGTCGACGGATCCATCCTCTTCCGCGCGTTCCTTTACACTCACGGAACCATGTACAACCTGACTTTCTACCTTGTGGGCGGTCCGACCGCGCACCTGACTCGAGCTTTTGGGATCGATTGTCAAGGGAACATCGCGGCGGCAGGTACGCCGGCTTCAGGGGAGAATACCCATTCCTACCTGCTCATTCGCCAGGGGCCGGCACGCAACTGTCCGAACTAGTCCAACTTTCTGGCGCTCGAGGACCGCATATCACCGCGCAAAGCCGCTAGTTGGCTTTGCGCGGTTGGCTGCACAGGCAAGAGCCTGGCGCGCATTGTTTGCGCCGCACGAGCTCCCCAGCAAGATCATGGTTGGCTCCGACGATAGCGCTTCATCTTGACCACCGTGCCGCAGGTTTCCATTGCGCACCAGCGGCGGCGCTGATTCTTGCTCGTATCGAGGAATAACCAGCCGCACGAGCTCGTATTGGCGCAGCGTCGAAGCTGTGACACAGACGGATTGCTGATCAAGTCCAATGCATCGAGCGCAATGCGTTTGAGTGGCAGCCACACATTGTAGGCGTCGTCCCGCCAATGCATCTGCCCATCAAGTTCAAGCGATCGACTGGCCCAGGCACGATGTAGCCACTGGTCGAGGCAGTTCACGGCATCTGCAGGGGGTGGCACACCATCGATCCGCGACGTCAACAGCGCATGCAAGTGGTGGCGCAGTGTCCGCACTTTTCGCATCAACTCGGCCCGCTGGCCTGCGCCCTCAGGCGCGGCGATGTGCTCGCCAGAGCGGCAAGCACCGGCGCGCACACACCATTGGACAAAACGCTCCGGCTCACAGATGTAGTCCTCCACCTCCACCGCGTAGCGATCGTGAATCGTATTGACGAAATCCAGACACAACCGCCCGCCATCCAACCGGATAGCGGCGACCGGGCGGGCGGGTCGGTAGCACTTCTCGGAGCACATGCGGCGCCTATTGTCGCTTGCAGAGATGCCTCTCGCGAAGAAACTTGACGATACTGTCTAAATGAATTTAGATGGTAACACGCGCAAGGATCATCCGGAGAGCGTAGATGGGAAGCGCAACAACACCCGCCGAGCCTGCGTCCTCTATCGGAAAAGCGCTCAATTCAGAACAGCGAATTCTCGAGGTCTGGATCGGCATCATGACCTTGATTGCGCTGGGCGGTGTGATCGCGATCTTGGCGATCGGCGGCCGACCCGACCCACCCACATTGCGCGCCGCCGCCCCGTTGCTCGATGGCGCATGGCGATTCCACATCGGCGACGACCCGCACTGGGCCAATGCGGACACGGACGACAGTGGCTGGGAAACGATGGACCTGAGCGCACCGGCAAGCAGCAATGATGGCGATGTTGGTCTACCGAACTACGTCGCGGGATGGATGGCGCACGGGCACCCCGGTTATGAAGGGTATGCTTGGTATCGCCGCAGTGTGACGGTGCCGGCTGGAAGCCGTGCATGGGATATTCTGGGACCCACCGCCGTCGACGACGGCTACGAGCTGTATTGGAACGGCGTGCGGCTGGGCGGATCGGGCCGGCTCGGCGCGTCCCCCAGAGTCGTCGGTACGCGGCCGATGATTTTCGCGCTTCCCCCCGATGCGGCCGGTACCCGTGCGGTGCTCGCCATCCGCACGTTCAAACAACCGGGCTACGGTGTGAGCGCCAATGGCGGCGGCATTCACGTCGCGCCGACGCTGGCGCCGCGTCCCGAGAGCCACGCGCTATATCTCGTAGAATGGTGGCGTACGATCGCGGGCTATATCGTCGAGGTAGTCGAGCCGCTCGCCATGTTTGCACTGGTTGGTTTCGCGCTTGCGGTTCGGCCGCGCAGCAGCCACCAGAGCTTCATCGGGTTTGCCTGCATCGCGCTCGTGCTTTGGTCGCTGAAGCGCCTCGACAACGCGATTGTCGCGTGGACCGATCTGCTGAGCCTCCCCTCCTACCTTTGGTTGTCAAAAGCACTCTGGACGCCCCTTAGCCTTACTGTATGGACGCTCGCCTGGAACCGTTGGCCCCCACGCTCCTCGCGGGCAATCGATGCCGCAACCCTGGTGCTGGCCGCGGGAGGGGTCGCAGGTGGTGCAATGAATGTCATGGTGATGACCCGCATCTCTCGGCTCGGATTACTCGCCCTGCTCGTGCTGATTCTCGTTCGAATGGTTCGCGGTAGCCCAATGCGGATCATGGCGGTGGCCACGATGGCATTGATCTTGGCCGCACAATTTGCCGGCGAGCTAGGCTCGATCGGCGTGCCCGGCATCTGGTTTCCGTTCGGCATCGGCGTAACGCTCGCGCAATACGCCTACGCGATCGCGATACCGCTGCTCGCTTTGCTGATCGTGCGAACCTTGCATTCGAAGGGGCACGATGAAACTTCGAACCACGCACCTTACGCACCCATGTCCGCTCGGCCATTTGCTTGATCCAGATCTAAAACCAACAGGACTTTGCCTCACCTCCCGTGGGGCGGACGACGCCAAACAGGGAACGACTGCGCTCCGCGATCAGAAGGTGAGCGCGCGAGTCAAGTCGTTGTGCTCGAACGCGCTCGCAACGCGATGGATTTCGTTTCGAGTTGCGCCGGCAGCAGTGGCGACTGCGCGCCAGATGGCGTAACCAAGGCGACCTGCTTTACGATAGCTCTGGCATCTTTGGACCCGAGGCTGAAGTATTCGGCGCTCGAGACTGCGAGATCGATGTCACACGTTGCCTCGTCGAGATTGACATTCGTCGTGAGGATGCATTGAGAGCCCCGACAAAAACGGTACGCGCGTGGTCCCGGCACGGTCGAAGCGGCGCGAAAGCATCACGGGCCGTCCGGCAATCTTCAGCAGTTCATGGTCCGGAGTCCGGATGCCTGCGCGCCGCGCGACCGAGCTCGACCAAGCTGGGGACACCTGCAGATGTCGTCGATTGATACACTTCCTCGCCGACATGGCGGAACCGGAGCGCGCCGAGTCGCGATACATCGGACACGCCCAGCAGATAGTCAAGGTCCTGAAGCGTGCGTATCGCACGCCCTTCGCGTTCTGCGCGACGTCTTTCTGCACGCTGCATCAAACGGCGTCCCCAAGTGTCCGGGGCAGAGTCGCCGATCGAGCCAAAGATAGGAAGGCTACCCGCCGGCACAAACGCCCCTCGACCAAGTGCCAACGCTGGCTCCAGCGAGAAGCACGCGCGATCTTCGAGCCAAGCGGTGTTGTATTCGAAGCTGATCGCTTCGCCGCCGCGGCGCGGGTGATGGTGCAGCGTACCTACCCGTTTCAAGCCACTCTCGAAATCGATGTAAACCTCGATGTCAGCCATCGCGGCTCTCAGATGACCGGCGAAGCCGGATGCGCTGAGGCAGTTTTTCCGTAGCCATGGCCACTCCGGCTACGTCGCGCATGTGATCAGCGAGTTGGCTCAGGCCATCAAGGAGCCCAAGCGCCTGGAGGACAGCCGCGTAGATGCCGATACTCACCGACGTGTCGCCGCGCTCAACCCGCTGCAGCGTCGGGCGGCTCGTAAAAGCGCGCTGAGCGACGACGCCCGCAGGCAGCCCCCTGCGGCGGCGAGCATCGCGCATGTCTAGGCCGAGCTTGCGAAGTGCATGACGAACGGCAATCGATGGGCGATGAGGTCTGGGCACGTGTAACGTTCCTATTGCGCTAAGTGGCATTAGTGTAACACGAAATTTACATTTATCTGAATTAAGGCTCACGCGGAAGCTGGTGCCGACACAGTGCTCGTGACCGGGGGCGCGGGTCGCCTCTACAGAAGGGCAGGCATACAGGTGTCACTGATGAACGTGACTCGCCTCCAGCGACTCGGGATAACATCCTACAAAGGTCAACCGATCCGGTCGGTAGCTTGCGCGCACGGATAACAAACAGCGCGTCTTCTTCCTCCGTACCTCCGCAAGTTGGGTACCGTTGCGTTTGAATGTACTCCGATGCCTTCCGTCTCTACCCGCCAGCCGCAGCACGCTCATTCCGGCAGTACCTAACCGGTAACCTATAGGGGTCCCGCCCAACCAAGATTGTTCCCCATCGTCCGGTGAGTTGCGCGGAGCGACCTATGGCGGACGTTCCGTGTTGGAAGGGGAACGGCGGGAAGTTCCGCCGGAACGTGCGTCATATCCATGCTGGTAGCTCGAGCGGGAGATGTCCTAGACTGCGATCACAAGGGACGGCGATTGCCACGTCAGGGAAGACAGAACAATGAACTCGATCGACGCGACGCGCGCTTCGCGGAGCGCCCGTGCGCGTGTCGCGCGCTCCGCGATGGGGGACGCTCGTTGGATGGTGGGCGACTGGATTGTCCATGCGGCGGCTCAGCGAATTGAGCGCGCAGGCATCTCGATCGCACTTGAGCCGCGCATGATGGCGGTACTGACCGAGCTCAGTCGCCAACCGGGCTCGGTCTTGAGCGCGGACAGTTTGCTCCAGACCTGCTGGCCGGATGAGGCATTGGGCGACAACCCCGTGCACAAGGTGATCGCCGGATTGCGGCGCGCCCTCGGCGACAGCGCAACGACCCCCAGTTACATCGCAACGATCCGCAAACAGGGATATCGGCTGGTCGCCCCGATCCGGGTGCTGTTGGACCAGGGCCCGCGCGGCCACCAGGACAGTCGGCGCGGACAGTCGCCGTTCCGCGGGTTGGTGGCCTTCGACCGCGCGCATGCGGACGTCTTCTTCGGCCGCGACCAGGCGGTATCCACACTGCACGCCCGGCTGGGCGCCCAATGGGATCGCGGCTCCCCGCTGATTGTCCTGCTCGGCCCCAGTGGCTCAGGCAAAACATCGCTGGTGCAGGCCGGGCTGGTGCCGGCGCTATTCGCGACGCGGGTGACCGATAAGGCCCATCCGCTACTACGAGCCAGCACGGCGGCGATCGTGGATCTCGGCAGCTTGGACGAATTCGGGCCCTGGACCGCTGTGGCCGGCGGGCTTCTCGATTGGGAAATCGACGGAACTCCGCTGTTGCGTGGCTTCAGCATCGAGTCCCTCGCGGCGAGATTGCGGGACGATCCGGACCACGTCATTCGGCTGATCCGCATCGGCCTAACCGCGAAATCCGCCAGCAAAAGGGATCCGCCGTTGCTTGTCCTCGACCGGCTGGAAGGCCTTTTTCAGCTCGCGGATCCGCGCGCGGCCGGTGACGTGATCGAGTGCGTTGACCGCTTCGTTCGCCTGCGACTGGTGCTGGTGGTCGCGGTTTGCCGCAACGACTTCTACCCGAGCCTCGCGGCCCATCCGGCGTTGATGCGCGACCAGGAACACGGTGCGCACATGAACCTCGCGCCCCCGGACAACGAGGCCATTGCCCAGATCATCCGGCTGCCCGCTCGCGCCGCTGGCCTCACCTACGGCACCGATGCGAGTGGATTGAACCGCCTCGACGACCGTCTGTGTGCCGACGCGATGCAGATGCGCGACGCATTGCCGCTGCTGCAGTACACGCTCCAAGAACTCTACTTGCAGCGCGCACCCGGTGACGAATTGACGTGGGCCGCCTACGACGAAATGGGCGGGCTGGAAGGCTCCATCGGCCGCCGCGCCGAAGCCACACTAGCAGCGCTGCCTCCTGCCCAACAGGACGCGCTATCTCGCGTATTGCCACGACTGGTCGGACTGCCGGTCGAGGATGCCGCGCCAACGGGCCGGTGGGTCCCCATGACCGAGCTGAGCGACGAACACGAGCGCGCGCTGCTCAGTGCGCTCGTGCAGGCGCGGCTGCTGGTGGCCGATCACTTGGCCGGTAAGCCTGGATGCCGCGTCGCCCACGAAGCGCTGTTGCGCAGCTGGCCGCGCGTGATCACGTGGGTTGCGCAGCACCGCGCCGCTCTTGCAGCGCGGGACCAACTTCAGCCCTGGGTGCAAAGGTGGGCGGACGGAGCGCGCCCCAGCGCGCTGTTACTGCCGCGTGGCTCGATGCTGTGGCAGGCAAGCACTGCCATGGCTGAGGCACCACAGCTGTTTGGCGGCGACGTGCGCGAGTACATCACCCGCTCCAACGCACGCTTGCGGCGACAGGCGCGCTGGCGTTGGGGTGCGGGCGCGGGCGTCGCATGCCTGGCGGTCGCCGCCGCGGTCGTGGCGGCACTCAACGCGAAGCTGGCGCGCGTGGCCGCCGAGCACGAGTTGCAGAGCCAGCATCTCGCTTCATTCATGTTGGGTGACCTCGCCGATCAGCTTCGGCCAATCGGCCGACTCGACCTCCTGGGCAGCATCGGTGAACAAGGCCTGCGCGTGCTCACCGGCGAAAATGCGCGAGATGAATCGTCCAGAGATGCGCTACAACGCGCCAAGGCGCTAGTCGTCATCGGCGAGGTCGACGGAAGCCGCGGCAAAGGCCACACGGCAGTCGCCGTCGCAGCCTTGGAACAGGCGCAGCGTCTGCTCGATTCGCTCGCGCCACACGGCCTCCTTCCGGGCGACTACTACAAGACAGTCGGCGCCGCCGCGTTCTGGCGCGGACAGATCGCGTTCGACCAGGGTGACCTCGCGCTCGCGTCAACACAGATGGCGCGCTATCGCGACGCCTGCGAGCGCTGGCTCGTGGCGGTCCCGGGCGATCCCACCGCGCGCACCGAGCTCGGCTTTGCACTGAACAGCCTGGGCTCGATCGCGATGCGCCGCAGTGCCTGGATCGAGGCGGGACGCTGGTTCGAGGCAGCTCTCGCGTTGAAGCAGACGGCGCTGGCGGCAAGGCCGAACGATACGGCAGCGCTCGAAGCCGTTGCGAGCTCGCGCACCTGGCTAGGGCTCGTTGTGCGCGTGCGTGGTGAGCCGCGCAAAGCACTGGCCCTGTTTGACGCGGCTCAGGTGACTCAGCTCTCGCTGCACACCGCACGCCCTACCGAATTCGTGCGCCTGCACGATCTGGGTATTTTGCAAGTGCGGCGCGCCGAGACCTTGCGCGATCTGGGCGATGTCGACGGGGCTGCGCGCGCAATGGATGTTGCTGTTGAATGGCTGGGCCAGGCCGTCGACAACGACCAGAGCAACCGCTATTGGCAGGCCGAGAGAGCGAACGCTGAGGCTGGACGCCTGATCGCGCACTTGGACGCCGGACTGCCTGTGGGGAATACGCTTCCAAACCTGGCCGAGCGCGTGATGCAGGCCGGACACGGCCAAAGCCCAGGGCTGAACTATTTGTGGGAAGAGACCGCGGCCCGCCTCTCGGCCGTCCGGGCGATGCTCGCCGCGCAGCGAGCTGATTGGCCGGCGGCGCTAGCCGCCCTCGCGGATGCCGAGCACCGCCTGCAAGTACTGTTCGCTACACGCCCACTCAATTGGCAATTGAGCGAACTCCGAGCACGGCTCGCGCTGCTGTACGCAAGCGTGCCGGACGTTCCGGGTCGCACTCCGACGCGCGCCTCGACGTGCGCTGCGCAAGCCCGAGCGCTGCAAGCGAGCGTCGATTCAGGACAAGCCGGACTTGTGCAGCAGGCCTGGCTGGCCACCCGCGCGTGTTCGAGTTCTGGAAGGCCGGATGCCGTGACCCTCCAAGGCCTCACCGCTCGGCAAGCATCGGCAGACGGCCGCAAATCCCACCACTCACCACTGACGAGACTCCCATGACCGATACCCCTGTTCCCACCACCTTACCTATGTCGACGTACTCCGTCGTGCCCTACCAGGATTTGAACGGGATCCTGCGCTGCCTGTATTTGGACGCTGACCTGAAGTGCGTGCCCGCCAATGAGCTCGATTGTGCTGCCCAGGAAGGCAAGGTCGACTTTATCTGCCTGAAACCCCTGGGCACGTCCGTGCCCTCGAACATCCCTGCGACTCACGCCGTCATGCAGAGCGTGACTCTGCTCGCAGCCGTCGTGAAGACGATCAAGGACGACGACTGCTTGCCCTGCACCTACCTAGCGGACGACCAGCAACGGCTGGTGCTCCCGGTAATGCCTCATACGCGCCGCGCAACGATCCTGATCTTCTCTGTATCGAACGCCGACGGCGTGAGCGGGCTGATCGCCACGGCCGATCCCGAGATCAAGAACAGTACCGACGGCTCTTCCTCCTGATCTTCTCGCTGTCGTCACATCGAGCGGCGACAGCGTGGGCGATCTAACCGCCACGGCCGATCCCCAGACCAAGAACAGTATCAACGGCTCTTCCTCCTGATCTTCTCGCTGTCGTCGCCATCAGCGGCGACAGCGTGGGCGATCCAACCGCCACGGCCGATCCCCAGATCAGGAACAGTATCAACGGCGCCCCACGTTTAACTTCTTGCACCGGCAACTCCGCGGGTCCCCCGCACATGTCCACCCGCCCGTCCGCACGATAGAGGGGTCCCGCGGGTGCGCGCGCCCCAACCTTCCGGAAACCTGCCGGCCGAACACCCCATCTCCCAGCGCGTCAGCAGCTTTCGAGAAGGCGCGGCATGCGCTCGATGACCAAGCATGGAGACACGACGCGACAAGCGCGTCGCCGCCCGCCGCCGCAATCGCCGCACCGGCACCGGGTGAATCCATCGCGGCATCTGCAAAGAGGTTCTATCCATGTCCTGTTCCTGCCAAGGCGAAACATCCGCCCAACACGTCTCCGACTTCACTGTCACCGGCTTCAGCGGCGCTGGCGCCCCAAATGTCCAGCTCGACGGCGTGCAAGCGCTCGATCTTTCGTTCTGCGTCGCTGCCTCCACCCAGGCGGGCAACCAGATCTGCTTCACCGTGCCGATCTATGGCAAATTCTGCGTCACATCGCCGATCCCGATCCCACCAGGCGCCGAGATCAAGGCCTGCGGTGAGACCTGCGGCCGGATCATACCGACAGGTCTGAAGGTGACGCTCTATCTCAACGGCAATGCCATCTTGACGAGAGTGGTATGGGGTAGTTGCTGAGCCCGTCGACCCAGGCCACGTAACGCCGCTTCGGCTTGCGCGCCAACCGGGGTGTGACCGTTCAACACCTTGGGATCGGAACGTCGCGGTTATCCGCCGCGACGTTCCCTTTTTTGCAGATACCCGTCCCCTGCCCCGCAAACACATGAAGTGCAGGTGGCTTGCGCATTTCGGGCTCCTAGGCTTTCGCCGTGGGGCAGCAAAGTGCGCGCAGGGCGCAATCAGCCCTCAGCGCCGGCGTCGGCTGTGAAGCAATAGCAATGAACCTGGCGCCGCCTACATGGGCGCTGTGCGCCGGCTTTGCTGCCGTCAGGGCGCCACCCACCCCATGATGGGCACGGAGCTGATAGAGTTTTTCGGGCTGCCGGCCAGCACCCGATCGCTATAGGAAACGTACACGAGCACATTCCGGGCTCGGTCGTAGAAGCGCACGACGTGTAGGTGTTTGAACAGCAGGCTGCGTCGCTCGTCGAAAACGGTCTCGCCATCCCTGAGATCGCCGGTTATTTTGATCGGTGCAACCTGGCGGCAAGCAATGCTGGCGTCACTCGTATCTTCCGCCAGGCGCAGTGCGCCTTTGATCCCCCCCGTCACGGCCCGGCTGACATGACAGGCAACACCCTGCACCTTGGGGTCATCAAACCCGTCCACCGCGATCCGATCGTTCGGCCCCAACCAACGGAAATTCGTGCTGACCTGTCCAGTCGTTCCCCTCTCCGGACGGGTCCAGACCCATAGCGCGAAAGCAAGGACCAGCACCAGCGCGGCAATCCCAAGGGTGGCGACGATCTTACGCATGAGTGAATTGGACTCGGCGCGGCTGACGACTGGCGGTCAGGTGGGCTCGCAGAATATCAGGCCCCCATGGATGACGTCGGTGAATCATCGTGTTCGCGCATGCAGGGGGCGCTTGGCCAAAGAATCCCGTCACCTTTGTTACTCTCACTCCCTCCGTCGGCCGGTCTCAAATAGCTCCCCTGACAGGCCACCGGCGACAGGCGCGGGCGCCTGAAGGACCCGATTTTCGCTCAACCCAATGGGAGCAATGCCGATGATCACCATATCCGCCTTCAGCCACGTCCCGGATGTTGCCAAGGGCTTGGTTCGCGATTTACGCGTCCGCTGGGCGCTTGAAGAAGCCCGGCTTACCTATAAGGTTCGCCTGCTCGAACAAGGAGACCAGGACAAACCTGAATACCGGGCTTTGCAGCCGTTCGGGCAGGTGCCAATTTTCGAGGAAAACGGACTGGTGCTGTTCGAGTCGGGTGCAATCGTTCTTCATATCGCGGAGCGCTCGAAGGTGCTTCTGCCAGAGGACCCTGCAGCGCGCGCCCGCGCCGTCCAATGGGTGATCGCGGCTCTCAATTCAGTGGAGCCCGCCGTCTGGAATGTTTTCGTTATCGACAACCTCTATCCGAATGAGGACTGGGCCAAATTGCGCAGGCCAAGTGCCGCCGAGTTCATGAACAAGAAACTCGACGCTTTGGCCAAGAGGCTTGGCGACCAATCTTTCCTGGATGGCGGACACTTCACCGCCGGTGACCTGATGATGGCAACCGTGTTGCGTTTCCATTCAGACACATCGAAGCTCGACCCGCGCCTGGTCGCATACCTGGACCGCTGCACCTCGCGACCGGCCTTCAAGCGTGCGCTGGACGCACAGTTTGCGGACTTCAGGAGTGCCGCCGCGTAATCATTGCCTTGCAACTCAGCTGCCCGCATGGGCGAGTACAGCTGATAACAATAGGGCCCAAGTAAGCGGTACTTGGGCCCTTGCATACAAACGTGCGGAGCTCCTGGAGCTCCGCCGCCCCGCCGAAAACCTCTGTAGCCGCGCTCGTTGCCTCCCAGGCGACGACTCAGAAAGGAGTGCGAACAACATCAAAGGATGCGCCCTGCTGCAATTGTTGCGGGACTCGATTAGTATGCGGCGCGTCCGGAGATGAATAACAAACAACCAACATCTAGCTAGGGGTCCTGATGAAGACACTATGTGTTGCGGTCGCGTTGGGTATGAGTGCTATGGTCCAGGCGGCAGATTTCGGGGATCCGCCGCAACTGACTGTTCAGGTATCCGATCTGAATCTGGCTGATAAGCGTGGAGTCGCGCTGGCGTACGCGCGAATCGAGCGAGCAGCGCGTGCGGTATGCGAGCTGCACAATGGCGCCGATCCTGCGCTGCAGGAAAAGATGCATCGGTGCAAGAGCCAAGCCATCGACGGCGCGGTCCAACAGATGCACAGCGTAAAGCTCGCTGAGTATCGCGGGCATAGAAAGCAAGGCACGGGCTGAGAACGATAGAAAGGGACGGGGCTAGTGGACGGCCCCAACTTTCGATTGTCACCCCTCGACAATGACTCCCACAAAATTGTCCTGGCTTCCGACAAACCTGTTCTAGCGGCTCGCACCGCGCCATCGGAGATAATGATCTGGAGGGGGAATTCACAACAATGAAGATGATCATGGGAGCGGCGCTCCTTGCCGTGGGAATGATTTCGGTCGCACGAGCTGACGAGTGGCGGGAGCCCGATTATCCGCTCAAGGGTTGGTATGCCGGCGGCGACCTGGGTGGCTGGCGGCTCCGGGATCGTGTTTCAGGAGTATCGCTGACAGGGTTCACCTACAGCCCCTTTATTGGCTACCAGTTGAATCGGTATCTCGGTGCCGAATGCGCCTATATCGGAGGGAACGACACCAGCACGAACATCGGTGCTGTTGACCTCTCCCTGCACGCGCAGGCTGTCGAGACGTCGATCATTGGTTCGTTGCCGCTATCGGGTTACGCGGGCCTGTACGCGCGTGCTGGTGCGGCCAAGTGGTGGGCCACTACCACTTTTTCGTACCTGAGCTCCAGCGAAAGCGTCAAGGACAATGGCATCAACGGCGTTTATGGCGCGGGGGTCTATGAGCACTTCGATGTAGTGGCCAGTCGTGTCGAATGGACGCATGCAAACATACAGGGCGCGAGGATCAATCGGATCACCGTTGCTGCGTATTGGAAATTTTGATCACCACCAAAGCCGCTAGGGAAGGCCACGCAAATCCGTGAGCACGATCGGTCCATGCCGGCCCACAACGACCGTGTGCTCGTATTGTGCGGTAACACTGCCCGTCGGACCGATCAGGGTCCAGCCATCGCCAGCATCCTCGGCGTAGCGTGCCTTCGTAGACAAAAATGGCTCGATCGTAAAAACCATACCTTCGTGCATGACGCGCGCATCGTGCGGCTCAAAATAGCCTGTGATATCCGTCGGCTCCTCGTGGAGCGCGCTGCCAACACCGTGGCTGCAGAGGTTGCGAACGATACGCAGGCTGCTCCTGCGCGCCACACATTCGATCGCGTGACCAATGCGGCTCAGGCGCGCACCCGGCCGCACTTCATGAACCGCGGCATCAAGCGCTGCGAGTGTTGCTGTACGCACGCGTTTCTTCACCGGAACGTCAGGAGGTAGGGTGAAACTCGCACCCGTGTCAGCGAAGTACCCGCCGACCCGTGCACTTACATCAATATTGACCATGTCGCCCGCACTCAGCCGTCGCGACCCAGGAATGCCATGGGCGATTTCCTCATTGACGCTGATGCACGTAGCGCCGGGGAAACCATAAGTCAATCGCGGTGCCGATTCGGCATCAGCCTCGGCCAGCCACTTTGCCCCGAGTGCATCGAGCTCGGCTGTGGTCATCCCCGGTTCGGCAGCGTGGCACATCCGTCGCAATACTGCGGAGACGAGTAGTCCCGCGGATTTGAGCTTATCGAGCTGTTCTTCAGTATGAATGGTCATGATGTTGAGCGTGGCAATGTATCGCGCATTGTAAAGGATGGAGAGGCGCGACATGCCTCTATGTCGCGCGATGGGAAGCGCCAGCTGCCGCTGTATTGCAAAGCCACTCGACGCGTGGGGGCCGGAGGCCCGTGGGGCGGACCTCGGTCCACGCCGCGACCGCCCATTTATTGCGCTCAACTGCGCTGCCGTGCCGGACACCCTGGTTCGAGGCGGAACTCTTTGGCGTCGAGAAGGGCGCCTACACCGGGGCGGCGAGCTCCCGGCCGGGCCGATTCGAGCGAGCCCACGGTGGGACATTGTTTCTCGACGAGATCGCCTCGTTGAGCCTCGTCGGCCAGGGAAAGCTGTTGCGTGTGATCCAGGAGCGCGAAGTGGAGCGGGTCGGCGGCACCCGCACCATTCCCGTGGACGTCCGCCTCGTCGCTGCAAGCAACATCGACTTGCGTCAGGCGGTTGCAGACGGCCGCTTTCGCCAGGACCTGTTCTTTCGACTGAATGTGTTGCCGATCGAAATGCCACCATTGCGGACGCGCCGGGATGACATTCCACTCCTGATGGAGCATTTCTTACGGCTGTATGGCCACGAGCACGCGATCAAGCCACGCGGCTTCACGCGCCGCGCCGTGGAGGCTCTGCTCGGTTATGACTATCCAGGCAACGTGCGCGAGTTGCAGAACCTGATCGAGCGCGGTGTCGTGCTCGCCGGCAACGACAATCTCATCGATACAGTGCACATGTTTCAGCACGGTGAGGTGTTGCCGCCCAAGCTCCTGCAGGTGGGGCCAAGTGGCGCACTCGTGCAGGGCGCTGCAACTCCCCGCGACACTCAGCCGCCACGGGTGCAGACCTTCGCGGAAGTCGAACGTAAGTTGTTCGCTGACGCCTTGTCGCTCACCCGGGGCAACATCTCCGCCGCGGCTCGCCAGCTGGGCTTGAGCCGACCCGCCTTCGAGTATCGATTGCGCAAGCACGGGGGAATGGGAGCTCTTGCGCCTGGAGTTTCACCCCAGCGCAGCCGCCCCGCGCTTTGAAGCGCGCCGACGTGACCTGGATCACGCGCGCCTGCGCGGATGGACTTTCCCCGAGTCGGGAATCGTCACCCTGTTGAATGTATGTGACCCCGCTTCCGTAGCGTGGCTCATGTCATGATCTGACACCCGCTGTCATACAGTGTCAGCCGCAGACACTCGTGTCGGCCCCGCCAGACGGATTTAGGCCCTCGAAAAAACCAGTTTGAAAGTTCCGTCCCGTTTGTCTCCAGGGGACGACGCCGCGACAGACTTTAGGGTCCTTAAACACGCCGACCAACGCCGGTACTGTGCGCCCAGGATGATGCGCCGGATTCGAGCGCATTCGAATTTCAGGAGAACGAGCGTGGGCAGCGGGAGCAAGGCAAGGATCTTATGTCGTGTATTGGCGGTGTCGATCGTAATGTCGGTGCCCGCTCACGCGCACGAGTCACCGTGGGGCGGTTGGGAATGGGATGGGTGGTTCGTTCATCGCGATCCAGGACACGCCGGAGGCTGGAACTGGAATTGGCTCTGGAATTGGGACTGGGATCACCATCCTGACCACGGCGGCGGGTGTGGCTGTTGCCCGCAGGGCACGCCCGGGGATTCGCTCTGGAATGCGACGGCATCCAACACCGGACTGTGGAGCGCCGCCTCGAATTGGAGCGCCGGAGTGCCTTCCGGCAGCACCAGCACGGCGGAGTTGGGAGCTGCCAAGGTACTTGCCCTCACCTACGACACCCAATCGACGCTCGGCACACTGCAGTTCGACGCAGGAGCTCCGGTTTACACGCTGACCATCAAGTCCGGGGCCGATCTGACTCTGGCAGCGAACGGTATCGTCAACCAGTCCGCGAATGTCCCGGTAATCATGATTTCCGGTGAGCTCGATTTCACGAACGCAGCCGCCGCGAGTAAAGCGGCACTGTTGACGAATACCGGGGGTGTCGTCGATTTCAGCGGCCTGACTGCCCCGACTGTGGCGGTAGGCTCCATCTCTGGTGCGGGGACGTATTCGCTGGGCAAGGCCAATCTCACTGTGGGCAGCCTGCCAACCAACGCAACGGTGAGCGGAGCGATCCGCGATGGTGGGAAATCTGGCGGTAAGGGCGGCTCGCTCACCAAAATCGGCACTGGAACGCTCACGCTATCCGGCACCGATACCTACACGGGAGGAACCACGATCAGCGCGGGCACCCTGCAAGTGAGCAGTGGGGGGCAGCTGTCTGGGACGAGCGGGATCAGCGTGGCGAGCGGTGCTGCGCAGACGGGCACTTTGTATGTCAGTGGCACGGGCTCGCGGGTGAGCACGGCCGGCGCTGTGCAGGTAGGCGGAGCCGGGGTGGGTACCCTCACGATCGACAATGGCGCCACGGTGAGCGCCGGCAGCATCCTGTTGGGGACGAGCGGCGGCACCGGCCGCGGCACACTCAACCTCGGTAGCGGCGGGGCCTCCGGCACGCTGAATGCGGCCACGGTGGTGCAGGGCAACGGCAGCGGCTCGCAGGTGAATCTCAACTACACGGATGCGAGCTACACGCTCTCGGCCAGCCTGCGCAACGCCCTCACCCTCAACCACAACGGCAGCGGTACCACGGTCCTGAGCGGGGTCAACACCTACTCCGGCGGGACCAACCTCAACGGCGGCACCCTGCAGGTGAGCGCCAATACGAACCTGGGCGCCAACACCGCCCCCTTGAGCTTCAACGGCGGTACGTTGCAGCTGAGCGCTACGATCACCAACCTGCCACGCCCGATCACCCTCAATGCCGGCGGCGGCACGATCGACACCGGCGCCTTCAGCCTGCTCAGCACAGGGCCGATCAGCGGCGGGGGCGCACTGAGCAAGAACGGCACGGGGATGCTGACCCTGAACGGCCCGAGCAGCTATACCGGCGGCACCACGGTCAATGGCGGCACCCTGCGCGGCAGCACCGACAGCCTCCAGGGCAACATCCTCAACAATGCCACGGTCGCCTTCCTGCAGTCCGCTGACGGGACTTACGCGGGAGTGATGAGCGGTACGGGGGCGCTGAGCAAGCTCAACACCGGCAATCTCACCCTCACCGGGACAAACACCTACACGGGGGCGACCACGGTCACCAGCGGTACGCTCACCGTCAATGGCTCGCTGCGCTCCTCGGTAACGGTGGGTTCCAGTGGCACCCTGGCCGGCACCGGCACCCTGAACGCGCCGCTGAGCGTGGCGGGTGTGCTCTCTCCGGGCACGAGCGCCAACCCCTACGGCACCCTCACCGTGCAGGGCAATCTGACCTTGGCGGCCAGCTCGGTCCTGCAGATCAATACCAACCCGGCCGGCCAGAACAGCCAGATCAACGTCACCGGGGCCACCCACTCGGTGACGCTCAACGGCGGCACGGTGAGCGTGCTCAGTGGGGGCGGCTCCTACGCCACCCACACCCAGTACACGGTTCTCACTGCCGCAGGGGGAGTCAACGGCACCTTCGGCAACGTCAGTACCGACTTCGCCTTCCTGACTCCCAGCCTCTCCTACGACGCCAAGGATGTCTTCCTGACTCTGCAGCGCAATGATGTGCCCTTTGCCGCACTGGCCGTGGGGACTACCCAGAAGGCGGCTGCCCGCTACTTCCAGTCCCTGAGCAGCGACAGCGGCTCGGCCGGCTTGATCCAGGGCATCACCAACCTGTCCTCGCGCACCGCCCCCGGGGCCTTCAACGATCTGAGCGGCCAGAGTCTGACTGCAACCGCCAACGTGGCGATGGCCGACACCGCCCGTCTGATGGAGATGCTCGCCAGCCGCCTGGGTACCCTGGACGGGAGCGACGGAACCGGTCTGGCCTTCAGCACCTTGTCCACCGGGACCGCCCGCGCGGCCGCCTCCTCCGACATGCCTATCGGCAGCGGTGTGTGGCTGCGGCAGTTCGCTGCCGACGGGGCGGCGGTCAACGGCGGTGCAACGGCTGCGCAGAGCAGCGCGCGCGGGGTACACACCGCCGGCGGCTTCGACATGGCTCTCACAGAGCGCACCCTGGTGGGTGTCAGTGCCGCCTATACCCGCGATGAGCTCGACACGCAGCTCGGGCGCGCGCGCCCCACCCAGATCCACAGCCCGCACCTGATGGTCTATGCCAGCCACAGCAGCGATCTGGCGCAACTGCGCGGTGTGCTCGGGTGTGCCGTGCACAGCTACGATGGCCAACGCGCCGTCACGATGGGCGCGGACACCACGCTGTTGAGCGCCCAACACACCGCCACAGAGTGCTCCGCCTATGCGCAGGCGCAGTTCCATCTCGAGCCGGCACCGGACCTGCAGCCGCTGTTGGGGGTGTTGTACTCCCACCAACAGGACAGCCGTTACGGAGAAACCGGCGGCCCGCAGGCTTTGTCGATCGCCGCGCAGGCCACGCAGTCCGTCCTCTCCCATACCGGAGTGCGCTACAACCACTCCTTCGGCCCCGAGCTGGACACCTGGCACGGCCAGCTCGAAGCGCGCGCCATCTGGAGCCATCAGTACGCCGACGTCACTCCCGCCCTGCGCGCCTCACTCGCCAGCGCCACGGCTCCCGGGGACTTCCTCATCCCCGGGCAGTCCGCCGCGCGCGACTCCGCCATCCTTGGCGCCGGCTTCTCACTGCAGTTGCGCCGCCACTTCAGCCTCCACCTCGATTACAACCTCGAGCTCGATCGCAATCACTCCTCCAACCAGGCCTTCCTCGCCCAGTTGAGTTATGTGCATTGAGCGCCCCTTCACCAGACATAAAGCAACCCGGCCTGCGCAGTCTGTTCGGTCTCGGAGCGACCGTGAGCCACAACGTTGTAATCACCGTAGAACGTGAACGAGCGGCTGATATGGCCCGAGAACCCGGTACCCAGTGTCACCGAATCGCGCGCGAAAGCCGTGCCCACCACGGTGAAGCGACTGCTGCTGGAAGAATCGGCCAGGCGGACACTCAGATCGGGATCTGTACCCATCAGCTCATGATTCCAGATTGCGCGCACGTTCATGACAGTGTTGGCGAAGGACGTGGGCACCACGAGGCTGCCGCCGAGGCTGGACTGCAACGAGCGCGTATCACGTGCCGCCACTTGGAGTGCCGCCGTGCTGCCACTCTCACTGTACTCGTCCTCGCGCAGATCGCTGGCCCGCAACCCAAGCACGCCATGCAGTCCCACCGCACCGACATATCGGCTGACTTCCGTCTCGGCGGCACCTGAAACGAGGTGGGCGTCGTGAGTCTCACTGGCCATGCTCGAGGCCTTCCCGATCGTGACGAGCCGGCTGCTCGAGATGGTCGGCTCACCATAGGCGACCGAGCCGCGCATCTGCCAGGCCGTCGCCGAGTCGCTCTCGAGCGAATAGCTGCCGTAAGTGGCCACCTGGGGGATGCTGATGCGGGCCACACCCGTCGATCCATGTCCCAACAACACCGTGTCACGGCCATATACCGCGCTCGTACCGATCACGATGTTGGAGCTCACGGGAGCATCGAACCCTACAACAGTGCCGTTACCACCCCAGCTCGCCGTAGCAACTTCTCCACTTCCCTGCGTGGCGCCCTGCATGCCGAAGCTACGCATCCATAAGCCGTGGCTCGCAGACGTACCCTGAATGAAGCTGGCATCCCCGGCGGATAGGCTTTGTGGAGCAGCATCCCCCGAGAATCCGAACCCCACAGAGGGCACTGCGCTCCCCAGGCGACTCGCCAGGGATTCCATCAATTGAGTGCTCTGGAGCTGCGCGATGTGGGCGAATCCGGTCAAGCTGTCACCGGCGAGGCTGGCGAACGCCGACTGTGCGTTCCGCTCGTTCAAGCTCAACACACTGTTGACGACGCTCGTCGCGCCCGAATCGGTGCCCAAGCTATCCAGGTAGCGCGCCGTAGAGCGCTGGTTTGTCGTCGCGGCAACCGACGCCATAGACACATCGTTCCTGTTCAATGTCAGAAAGACATCTTGCGCGTCGTACGACAAGGTCGGGGTGAGGAACGCGAAGTCGGCATTGGCACCGGCAAACGTGCCCGTCACTCCACCCACTGCATTGATCAACGTGTACCTGGTGCTTGGTTGATAATTTCCGCCACCTGAGAGGACGTTCACCGTTCCGCCATTGATAGTCGCTGCATGCGAAGCGCCGGTCACGTTGACCTTGCTGTTGTTTCCGAGGATGTCGGTCTGCACGCTCAACACGGAGCCGGTCGCAAAGTTGAGATTACCGTTGACTGCCAGCGCACCGAAGGGCGCAGCAGTCGCGTCTCCCGGCGCGAGAGTGCCCGATACCGAGACGTTGCCGTTGATCACACCCGTTCCGCTGAGCGTAGCGGGAGCGCCAACGGTGACAGGCGAGGCGATCGAGCCGTTTACCGTCAGCGTTCCGGCCGTCACGGTCGTGGCGCCGGAGTAAGTGTTCGCGCCGGTCAGAGTGAGGTTGCCGGTGTTGAGTTTCGTCAGAGAGCCCGTTCCACTCATTACCCCACCGTAGCTTCCCGTCACCGATTGCAGGAATGTGACGTTCGCGTTGTTCAGGATATTCCCGATCATGCTATCCGTCGTGCCGCGCAAAGTTCCGGCGCTGACTGTCGTGCCGCCGGTGTAGCTGCTCGTGCCACTCAACGTCAACGTGCCTGTCCCGACCTTGGTCAACGCGCCCTGCCCGCTGATGCTTCCCGTCGAAGTGACACTGAACGATTGGGTGTCGATCGTGCCGCCCCGGGAATTGAGTACGATCGTTCGCGGCAGATTGATGATCGTGGCAGAGAACTGCAACGTGCCGCCATTGAAGTTCAGGCCGGCGGTGCTCGCTCCGAGGTTACCATTCGAGCCTACCCGCAGGATGCCGGAGTTCAGATTGGTTCCGCCGTTGTAGCTGTTGGACCCGGTCAGAATGGCCGTGCCCGTGCCGTTGATGTTCAACGTGAGGGTATTGGCAAGGCGGGACGCAAGGATGTACGTCGCATCCGTCATGTTCAGATTGACCGCCGACCCCGCACCCGCCCCGCTGATGACCGTCGCCGCGTTGAGGGATCCGGAAGGACCGCCAGAGCCGATATTGAGAGTACCGGCAGAGCCCGTGTTGGCACCGAGGATGATCTGCGCGGCGCTGACACTACCCCCGCTATCGAGGGTCAGACTGCCGTTACCCGCATCCCCGACGGTGATATTTCCGGTCGTCGCAATCGATGAACCCGCTCCCGTCACGCGAACCGCGGCATTTGACCCGGAGCTCTGCGCGATATCCAACAAGCTGGTCGCACTGATGCTACCCCCACCGGAGACGAGTAAACTTCCTGCGTCCACTATCGTCGAGCCGGTGTAGGTGTTCGCGCCACCCACGGTAAGCGTGCCCGCGCCCCGCTGGGCTAATCCGCCAGTTCCTGAGATGACTCCGCCGTACGAGACGCTGTCGGAACGATTGAACGTGACCGTGCCGTTATTGGTGATGTTACCGACTACGGACCCGCTGGTTCCCCCATTGCCGATCTGCAACGTGCCGGCATTCACCGTCGTGCCACCGGCGTAGGTGTTCGCTCCAGCCAGGACCAGCGTGCCCGCGCCCGCCTTTGTCAAGCCCCCTGCCCCTGATGCCACGCTGGCCAGAGTGTCATTGAAGCCATTGGTGTCGATGGTCCCGCCGCCGGCGCCGATAGCGACGTTGCGCGCCAGCGTTGCATTCCCGGTGAATTGCAACGAGCCGCCACCGAATGTGAGTCCACCACTGGAGGCACCGAGATTGCTGTCCGCCAGAACCTGCAGAACGCCGCCATTGAGGTTGGTTCCGCCCGAGTAGGAATTGTTGCCGGTCAGGGTCAGCACACCGCTGCCGTTCTGGCTCACCGACCCGGTGCCACTGATGTTGCCCCCGAAATTGAAGACGTCGGAGCGGTTGAAGGCGAGCACGCCATTATCCGCCACGCTACCACCAACCGCACCGCTGGTGCCGCCATTCCCGATCTGGAGGGTGCCGGAGGTCACGGTCGTACCGCCCGAATAGGTGTTCGCGCCGGTGTAGATGACAGTGCCCGTGCCGGCAATCGCCAGACTGCCCGCGCCGGAAATGGCGCTCGCGACCGTCGTGTTGAAATTCTGAGTATCGATGATTCCGCTGGAATTCGTAGTCACCTGCCGGGATATCGTGGTGCTGCCGGTGAGCTGCAAGGTACCGCCGCTGAAGGTCAGGCCACCGGAGGCGGCACCCAGATTGGCGTCCGCCAGCACCTGCAGAGTTCCGCCATTGAGATTCGTGCCACCGGTATAGGTGTTATTTCCTGTCAACGTCAGGACGCCAGGTCCGGCCTGGGTGACTGCGCCGGTACCGCTGATGCCGCCACTGAAATTGAAGGTACCCGAGCGGTTGAAGGCCAGGTTGCCGTTGTCGGTGATGTTGCCGGCGATCGTGCCACTGGTCCCGCCATTGCCGATCTGCAGCGTGCCCGCGCTGATGGTGGTCGCGCCGGTGTAACTGCTGTTACCGGAGTAGACCAGGGTCCCGGTGCCGAGTTTGGTGACCGAGCCCGTACCGGAGATCGCGCCGGCAAATACGGAACTTCCCGACCGGTTGAAAATCAGCGCTGCGTTGTCGACGACGTCGCCCACAATGACGCCCGTGGTGCCACCGTTGCCGATCTGCAGCGTACCTGCGCTGATGTTGGTTCCTCCGGAGTACGTATTGTTGCCAGTCAGGATCAGTGAGCCCGCGCCCACTTTGTTCAAGGCGCCCGCCCCTGAGGCCGCGCTGGCAAGCGTCGTATCGAAGCCATTGGTATCGATCGTGCCTCCGCTGGCGTTCAACGTTACGGCGCGCGACAACGTCGTGCTTCCGGTCATCTGCAGAGTACCGCCGCCAAAAGTGAGGCCCCCGGAGGAGGCTCCCAGATTGCTATCGGCCAGCACCTGTAGAATGCCGCTGTTGATTGCGGTACCTCCCGAATAGGAATTGTTTCCGGTGAGCGTCAAAGTGCCCGTACCGGCCTGCGTCACGGTGCCGGTCCCACTGATAGTCCCACTGAAGTTGAATGTGTCCGAGCGGCCGAAGGCCAGGTTGCCGTTGTTCGCAACACCCCCGGCGATCGAGCCGCCGGTGCCGCCATTGCCGATCTGAAGTGTGCCGGAAGCGATGGTCGTCCCGCCGGTGTAAGTATTGGACCCGGTATAGATGAGCGTACCGCTGCCCGCCTGGGTGACCGCGCCACTGCCGGAGATCACACCACCGTAGGTCACGGAGTCGGATCGATCGAAGGTGAGCGCGGCGTTGTCGGCGACGTTGCCGACGATGCTGCCCGTTGCTCCGCCATTGCCGATTTGCAGAGCGCCGCCGGATATCGTCGTGAGTCCGGTGTACGTATTGTTTCCGGTCAGGATCAGTGCGCCGGTGCCGGCCTGGGTAAGCGCGCCAGAGCCGGAAATCACTCCGGAGAACGTCGAGCTGTTGGAGTGATTGAAGACCAGCGAGGCATTATTGGTCACGTTGCCGACCAGGCTGCCGGAAGTGCCGCCGTTGCCGACTTGCAGGATACCCGCATTGACTGTCGTCCCACCCGTGTACGAATTGTTGCCCGTCAGGATGAGAATGCCCGTGCCGCTTTTGATGACGGTCCCGGTGCCCGAGACAGTGTCTGCGTAGCTGAGACTTCCGGTGCGGTTGAAAGTGAGTGTCGCGTTGTCGAGTACATTGCCGCTCAACGAGCCGGTAGCACCACCCCCACCGATCTGCAACGTTCCGGCACCGATGGTCGCGCCGCCGCCAAACGTGTTGGCTCCGGTCAGAGTCAATACTCCGTTCCCGATCTTGTTAAACGCACCCGAGCCGCTCAGCGGTCCGGAGAGCGAGCCGTTGAACCCGTTGGTATCGATAGTTCCGCCGCCGGCATTGAGCGTCAGCGTACGCGCGCTGGTGAAATTTGAGCCGCCCAGTTGCAGCGTGCCGCCACCGAAACTGAGCGCGCCCGCTGCCAGGCCGAGACTGCCATTCGAGGCGACATTCAACACGCCGCCATTGATGGTGGTGCCGCCGCCGTAGTCGTTGCTCGTGCCCGTCAGGGTCAGTGTGCCGGTGCCCACCTTCGTGAGCGATGCGCCCAGCCCGTAATCGGTGAGGTACCCGCCCACGGTGGTGCTCGTATTCAGAGCGCCGACTGCCAGATTGGTGTTGGTGTTACCGATGACGATCGTGCCATTACCCTGGATGGAGCCGGCCGCCGCCTGGGTTCCGGTGCTCAGCCCGCTGAAGTCGATGGTGGAGCCGTTATCAGCTTTGAGGACGGCCCTGCCGGCGGTAGAGCTGTCATAGAAGTAGAGGGTGCTGGCCGATTGGACTTCGATCGTCGCGTTGGCAGCCGTGGAGGAGCCGGTAAAGGCCGTGACTCCCCCTGCCGAAGTCGTGATGACGGAGTTGCCCGCGCTCGAGCTGTCGGCGAAGTTGAGCGTGCCCCCCACGTTCTGAACCGTTGCACTCTGTGCGCTGGAGGAGCCTGTGAAGGAGGTCGAGGCGGTCGAGCTCATCGTGATCTGGCTGGTGCCGGCCATCGAGCTGTCGTAGAACGTCAGACTGCCGTTGTTGGTCAGAGGCGCATGTCCAGTGCCTGCCGAGGAGGAGTCGTGGAACTCGGCGAGCGAGACCGAATCGATGGTGAGCTGGGCATCTGCGTTGGTGGCGGTGCCCAGAAAACGGATCACCCCGCCGTTCTGGGCGGCGAGAATCGAGGCTGCGGCCGAGGTCGCCGGCGAGCCTGTCGAGGAGCTGCCAAATTGTAGCGTCCCGCCGTTGGCAATCAGCTGAGGAGCAGTCGAGGAGCTGAGTTGGATGCCGGCGCCGACGAGTGAAAGCTGGCCGTCGTTGATGCTGAAGGTGTAGGCCGGAGCACTATTGAAGGACAGTGCGCCGACGGTGGCCACGGTCGAGGCGTTGAGGATGACGGTGGGTGTGCTCGTCGCGCCGAAGTTTGCGGTGGAGGAGCTTCCCGTTGGTGGGGCTCCGCCGCTCCAGTTGGATCCGTTCGCCCAGTTCGTGTCGACGGGCTTCGCCGACCAGGTCTGTGCGTGCGCAGCCGGCAAGGCGCTCGCGACAGCGAGGGCGATGGAGCTGCGCCGCAACCAGCGCGAGCGCAGACCCTCACGGGAGAGGTCGGTATTCCCCGAAAACGGAGTGATAATGTGCTTCAAGATCAATACTCCCTGTAAAGTATTTTTCCGCGAGCCGCGGATGCGGATCGCAGTCAGCGGATTCTTTTTCCGAGCGAGCGCTCAATGCACATAACTCAACTGGGCGAGGAAGGCCTGGTTGGAGGAGTGATTGCGATCGAGCTCGAGGTTGTAATCGAGGTGGAGGCTGAAGTGGCGGCGCAACTGCAGTGAG
>Ga0068855_100000788_pt1 | contig 39153 bp, 39 predicted proteins | sample KBSCornC52_FD_66592 | JGI IMG/M metagenome (GOLD analysis project Ga0068855, IMG submission 66592) | Corn rhizosphere microbial communities from Kellogg Biological Station, Michigan, USA - KBS Corn C5-2 | ecosystem: Host-associated > Plants > Roots > Rhizosphere > Soil ...
CGCAGCAGCTCGGCCAGCCGATCTACGGCGAGATCCGCCGTGCCCATGGCAAGCCGCTCCGGCCCAATCAGGTGTTGGCGCTGCGCGATTTCCTCCGCCAGCAGGTTGACGAGAGGCTCAACCGGCTACTGCCGCAGAAGCAGTTCGATCTGGTCAAGGATTTTACCGGACCGATCTCGGCGGCGATGATGCTGCATCTCTTCGGCATGCCGCTGGAGCTGGCCGATCAGGCGCTGGAGTTGGTCAATGCGGGCTCCCGGCGCGACGGCGAATACGGCAAGGTCGATCCGATGGAGGCCGCCGCACGCGTCGTCGCCTTCTACGCCCCCTATGTCCGGGCGCGGGCGGAGGCCGGCCATGATGGCAGCGTTCCGCTGATCGACGGCATGTTCGACTATCGCATCGATGGCCGGCCACTGACTCTCGAGGAGATCACGCCGCAGCTGGTCTGCGCCTTCATCGGCGGGGTCGAGACGACGCCCAAGATCACCGCCGCCGGGCTGATGGAGCTGGAAGGCCATCCTGACCAGCTCTCCCGAATCCGCGCCGATCTCGCGACCAACGTGCCAAAGGCGGCCGAGGAGATCATCCGCTACTGCGCGCCGGCGCAATGGTTCCTGCGCACCGCGCACAAGCCGGTGACGGTTGCCGGCCAGCAGATCAAGCCCGGCCAGCGTGCCGTTTTCATCGTCGCCTCGGCGCTGCGCGACGAGCATGAGTTCGATGAGCCGGACAAGTTCATCTGGGATCGGCCAATCGAGCGCGTGCTCAGCTTCGGCCATGGCATTCATTATTGCATCGGCGTCCATCTTGCGCGGATGGAGGTGCAGGTGATGATCGAGCGCTTCCTCGAGCGGGTGCCGCGCTATCGCATCGATCGCGACAAGTTGGTGAGATACCCGTCGAGCTTTCAATGGGGTTGGAACGAGATACCGGTGGAGATTGGATGATGGCGAATATTCATGAGCTGATTGCCAAGGGCGCGCCGCTGTACGGTGCCTGGGCGACCTCGAATGATCCGGCGGTGGCCGAGGCGATGGCCGGCTCCGGCTATGACTGGCTGTGCCTCGATTCCCAGCATGGCCCGCTCGACTGGCACGATCTGTTGCCGTTGCTGCGCGCGGTCGGCGGCACGCCGACCCTGGTCCGCACCGGCTGGACCGATCAGATGCAGATCATGCGCGCGCTCGACATGGGCGCCTCGGGCGTCGTCGTCCCGATGGTCTCGACGGTCGAGCAGGCGAAGCTCGCGGCCGAGGCCTGCTTCTATCCGCCGCGCGGCAATCGCTCCTTCGGTCCGATCCGCAATTATTATGCGGCCGACAATCGGCCCGATCCGCTGTGCCTGTGCATGATCGAGACCGCCGAGGGTGCGAAGAATGTCGAGAAGATCGCCGCCGTCCCGGGCGTCGGCGGCCTGCTGATCGGCCCGGCCGATCTCGCGCTCGCGCTCGGCGAGAAGCTGGAGTTCAAGATCTCGGACGCGGCGCTCAAGGTGATCGATCGCGTCGTCGCCGCCTGCGAGAAGAACAAGAAGGTCTCGGCGATGGCGACGATGGGCCCGGCCAACGCCCAGGCGATGATGGAACGCGGCATCCGCATGGTCGCGCTCGGCGCTGACATGCTGCACGTTCGCCAGGGCGCTGCGGCCGAACTCGCCCGCGCGCGTGACTGGAAAGCACCAAAGAAGAAGTCGGGGCGCAGCAAATGAAGCTGAAGGTCAACTGGCCGCTGTGCGACGGCAATGGCGTTTGCACTGTCGAGGTGCCGGAGCTGCTCGCGCTCGACGACAATGACGATCTGATCGTCATCTCCGAGGATTTCGATGCCGCGCTTCGGCCCAAGGTCGAGGCGGCGGTTCGCGTGTGCCCCAAGCATGCGCTCCACATCGAGGAGGATTGAGGCATGACCGCCACCGTGGAAGCCGACGCCCGCACCGGGCTGCATGCCGCCCTGATCAAGGCGGTCGGCGAGGCCAATGTCTTCACCGGCGAGGGCATCGACGATCGCTACAAGGTCGATCTGCTGCAGATGTCGCGTTGCGAGCCGGCGTTCCTCGTCCGTCCGGCGAACACGGCCGAGGTCGCCGCGGTGATGCGGGCGGCGAATGAGTACAACATCCCGGTCACGCCGCTCGGCGGGCGCACCGGGCTGGTCGGCGGCGGGATGACCGACGGCATTCAGATCTCGCTCGAGCGGATGTCGGCGATCGAGGAGATCGACACCACCGCGATGACGATGACGGTCGGTGCCGGCTGCGTGCTGCAGACGGCGCATGAGGCGGCCGAGGCGCAGGGTACGCTGCTGCCGCTCGATCTCGGCGCGCGCGGCACGGCGACGATCGGCGGCGTGATCGGCACCAACGCCGGCGGCAACCGCGTGCTGCGCTGGGGCATGATGGCGGACATGGTGCTCGGGCTGGAGGCGGTGATGGCCGACGGCACGGTGATCACCTCGCTGACGAAAATGCTCAAGGACAATGCCGGCTATCACTGGAAGCATCTGCTGGTCGGCAGCGAGGGGACGCTCGGCATTGTCACTCGCGCGGTGCTGCGGCTGCGGCCGCTGCCGCGCTCGATCCAGACCGCGATCGTCGCCTTGCCGACCTTCGACGCGGTGGTCTCGACGTTGCGGCGGCTGGACGCGGCGCTCGCCGGCCGGCTCTCTTCCTTCGAGGTGATGTGGCAGGATTTCTACGAGCGCGTCACCGAGGGCAATCGCGCCAAGCGCGAGCCGCCGCTGCCCGGGGGCTCACCCTATTACGCGCTCGTCGAATCGATGGGCGACGATCCCGAGGACGAGGCGCCGATCTTCGAGAAGGCGCTTGCCCGGCTGCTCGATGACGGCCTCGCGACTGACGCGGTGATCGCCCAGTCCGAGGGCCAGCGCCAGGATCTCTGGGCGGTGCGCGAGGATCTCGCGACGCTGCTGTCGCTCAACGCGGCCGACACCTTCGACGTCAGCATGGCGCTCGGTGACATGCCGCGTTTCATCGAGGATGCGCGGCGGCGGCTGAAGGAGCGCTTCGGCGAGTATGAGATGGTCTGCTACGGCCATGCCGGCGACGGCAATCTCCACGCCATCGTCGCGATCGGCCGCAGCGGCCATGAGGCCAAATATGAGGTCGACGAGGTCGTCTTCGAATCGGTCCGGATGGTCGGCGGCTCGATCGTCGGCGAGCATGGCGTCGGCACGACGCGGCGGCCGTTCATGGACCGCACCCGCACGGCCGACGAGATCGAGCTGATGAAGCGGCTGAAGCTGGCCTTCGACCCGAAGAACCTGCTCAACCCGGGCAAGATCGTCGTCCTGCAGTAGCTTTCTTTTTCGTCATTTCCGCGAAGGCGGGAATGACGAAAGAAGGGGTAGTCTCAGTAAGGCTTGCCGTCCGGCCGCACGAGCCAGGAGCGATTGAGGTCCTGCACCGACGGGCAGCCCATCAGCACCAGCGCGCGCTCGATCTCGCTGCGGAAGATTTCGAGGATTGCCGAGACGCCCTTCTGGCCGGCGGCGCCGAGGCCGTAGAGATAGGGCCGGCCGATGAACACGCCTTTGGCGCCAAGGCAGAGCGCGGTGATCACATCGGTGCCGCGGCGCACGCCCCCATCGAGATAGACCTCGGCGCGATCGCCGATCTTGTCGACGATCGCCGGCAGCGCCGACACGCTCGACAGCGTGCGGTCGAGCTGGCGACCGCCATGGTTGGACACGACCACGCCCTGCGCGCCGATCTCGTCGACGCATTTGGCCGCGTCATCCGCATCCATCACGCCCTTGACGTACATCGGCCCCTTCCAGATGTCGCGCAGCCACTTGACGTCGTCCCAGTGGAGGTCGGCCATCATGAAGCGCGACAGCGACTCGGCCGACTGGATCGCTTCCTCGGCGGCGCGCATCAGCCCGGCGGTCTTGGCGAGATCGCGCTCCTCGGTGCTGCCGGGATCGGGCTCGAGGAAATGCGGCGCGGAGAGACGCCGGTAGCGGATCACGTCGTGCAGCCAGCCGCTGCGCGTCGCCATGTGCAGCGCGCGCGGCAGCGTCATCGTCCAGGGCTGGATCATCCCGTTCCAGCGTTCGCCCTCGCGATTGCCGAGCACCGGCACGTCGACGGTGACGAACAGCGCGCCGAAACCCTTCGCCTGCGCGCGTTCGACGAGGTTCTTGACGCGCGGGCGATTGCCGAAGGGATAGAGCTGGAACCAGTGGTTCTGCTCGGTGCCATCGGCGAGCTCTTCGAGCGAATAGCTGCCGGCGCCGCTCAGGCAGAGTCGCGTCCCCACCGCCTCGGCGGCGCGGGCAACGGCGACATCGCCGCTGTAATGGCTCAGGCCGGTCGAGCCGGTCGGCGCGAGGCCCAGCGGAAGCGCCACCTCGGTACCGGCGATCTTCGTTCCCAGATTGGGCTTGGTGATGCCCGTCAAAACCTTCTGGCGCAGCCGCCATTGGCGGAAGCCGGACATATTCTCGCGCACCGTGACAAGATCGTCGGCGCCGCCGTCGACATAGGCCCAGGCAAGGTCGGGCAGCCGCTTGCGCGCCTTCTTGCGCCACATCTCGACGTTGAGCGGCTGCATGCCGTGCCGCAGCCTGAACTTCATGACGCCCATCACCGCCCTCCCTGCTGCCGTTCTGCTTGTCCCAGGCAGCCTCTTGCGAGCCGGACCCTCTTGCGGAACTTTGATATCGTCAAGCGGTCGGGGGCGGGGTTGTAACCTTTTCGGGAGCTATTGATGGTTAATGCCGCCCGCACTCGCGCCAGCGCCTTTTGCGACCGCTTTGGTTTACGTCTGCCCATTCTCGAGGCACCGATGGCGGGCGCCTCTCCGGTCGCCCGCGCGATCGCGGTGGCCGAGGCGGGCGGCATGGGAGCCCTCGGCGCTTTGCTCAGTTCGCCCGACGCCATCGCCGAGTGGATCGCCGCTTTTCGCGCGGGCACGTCCGGGCCATTGCAGGTCAATCTCTGGACGCCCGATCCGCCGCCGCATCGCGACCCGACGCATGAAGCACGATTGCGCGCCTTCCTCGCAAAATGGGGCCCCGAGGTTGCCGCAGATGCCGGCGATGCCGCACCCCAGGATTTCGCCGCCCAATGCGAGGCGCTGCTGACCGCAGGGCCGACTGCGGTGTCGTCGATCATGGGCCTGTTCGCACCCGATTATGTCGCGCGGCTCAAGGCCGCCGGCATCGCCTGGTTCGCCACCGCCACGACCCTCGCCGAGGCACTCGCGGCGGAGGCGGCCGGGGCCGATGCCATTATCGCCCAGGGAATCGAGGCGGGCGGCCATCGTGGCAGCTTCGATCCGGTCGCGGCGCGGACCAATGGCATCGGGCTGATGGCCTTCCTGCCGGCGCTGGCCGATCGCCTCTCCCTGCCGATCATCGCTGCCGGCGGCATCGGCGATGGCCGCGGCGTCGCCGCCGCGCTGACGCTGGGCGCAAGCGCTGCGATGGTCGGTACGGCGTTTCTGCGCACGCCCGAGGCCGATACCCCGCCGGCCTGGGCGGCGGCGTTGCCAGGGCTCGCACCGGAGGACGTCGTCATCACCCGCGCCTTCAGCGGCCGGCCGGGCCGGGCAATCGCGACCGATTATATTCGGGCGGCGAGCGCCGCTGATGCACCGGAGCCGGCGCCCAACCCGGTCCAGCGCGGTCTGACCGCAAAGATGCGCGCCGAAGCGGTCAAGGCCGGCGATCTGTCGCGGATGCAGGCCTGGGGCGGGCAGGGTGCGGCGCTTGCGCGCACCCTGCCCGCTGGCGAACTCGTCGCGAAGCTCTGGAGCGAGGCCGAGGCGTTGTTGCCCGGCTAGGCGCGCTCGTCGCGCTTTTCCCAGGTGATGCGGGCGCGGCCTTCCGTGCGCTCGGCCTGCAGGATCAGGCGGTTGCCCTCGAAGTTGAATTCGCGCGGCTGATCGGTGCCGATCATGTTGGGCTCCGAGGCGCCGACGACATGATGGGTGACGACGCCCTTGGCGGGGTCGACTGAGAACCGCCCGAAATAGCCGATGTAGTCGCGCCAGGACGGATCCCGCGGCTCGCCGCCGGGCAGCAGATGGGCGGTCATATGGCCATCCTCGCTATACATGATCTGGCCGACCGGGCTGGGGCCGATCGGCTCGGTCACCTGGCCGTCGGGGCGGGTCTCGATGCAGCTCACCAGCTGCCAGCCGCCGATGAACGAGTTGAAGGCCTCGTCCTTGGTCATCGTCCTCTCCCTTGTCTAATCGCGTCCGAATCGCTGCCAGACGACATGCGCCGTCCAGTCGCCGCGGTCGGCTTGAAGCGTAAGCCGGTCGCCGTCGAGGGTGAAGCGGCGTTCCTGGTCGGTCCCGACCATCGTGCGATCCCAGGCGGCGGTGACATGATGGGTGACGACGCCGCGCGCCGCATCGACGGTGAAGGATCCGAAATAGCCGTGATAGGGCAGCGTGCCGGGATCATCGGCGCCGCCCGACATCAGCTGCGAGGTCATCTGGCCGTCGCGCGTGTAGATGATCTCGCCGACCGCCTCGCTGCCGACCGGCAGGCCCGTCGTCCCATCCTGGCCATGGGCGGTGCAGGACACGAGGCGCCAATGGCCGAGCAATGCCAGGTACGCCTCTTCGTCCGTCATCATCCTCGTCCTCTTTCCGGCAGGATGCTGCCGATCGCCGGACTCGGCAAGCGGCGCGAAATACGGCAGACCGGTAAGTTCAGCGGGAGGATGCACTGTGACGATCGAGATCTACGGCGGACCCTCGCCCAATGTGATCAAGGTGCTGGTTGCCTGCGAGGAGCTCGGTCTCGTCTACACGCGCACGCCGCTCGACATATTGAAGGGCGAACAGTTCAGCCCGGAGTTCCTCGCGATCAGTCCCAACAACCGCATCCCGGCGATCGTCGACCATGATCCGCGCGACGGCCGCGGGCCGCTGTCGGTATTCGAATCGGGCGCGATCCTGATCTATCTCGCCGAGCGCGAGGGGCGGTTGCTGTCGAAGGAGACGCGGCAGCGCGCGATGGTCCTGCAATGGCTGATCTGGCAGATGGCGGGGCAGGGACCGATGGTCGGCCAGGCCGGCCATTTCCGCAATTACGCACCGGAAAAGCTGGCCTATGCGATCGACCGCTACAGCAATGAGGCGTCGCGGCTCTATCGCGTTCTCGACACCCGGCTGGCAGGCCGCACCTGGATTGCCGATCAATATTCGATCGCCGACATCGCCTGCTGGCCTTGGGTGTTGTTCCGCGACCATCACGGCATCGACTTGGCCGACTATCCCAATGTCGCGCGCTGGTATGCCGCGATCGATGCGCGGCCGGCGGTGCGTCGTGCGGTCGGCGACTTCACGGTGCCGCCGCCGCCGAGCTTCACCGACGAGGAACGCAAGATCCTGTTCCAGCAAAAAGGCTGAGGCATGAGCCGCAGCTATGTCAGCATCGAGCAGGCGATCGCCATGCCGGGGTTGCGTATCGCCTTCAGCCGCGGCGTGCCGGGGCCGTGGAGCGAGGCAGTCCGCGCGATCTACGACATCAAGCGCATCGCCTATGTCGCGGTCGAGCAGCTGCCCGGCCAGCTCAATGAGGCGCTGCAGGCCTGGACCGGGCAAAGCTCCGCGCCGGTGGCGATGCTCGACGACGACCGGCCGCGGGTGAACTGGCATGAGATGCTGGTGCTGGCCGAGCAGCTCGCGCCAGCGCCCCGGCTGATCCCGGCGGATGAGGATGATCGTGCGATCCTGTTCGGGCTCTGTCATGCGCTCGCCAGCGACGACGGCTTCGGCTGGGCGATCCGCGAGCTGCTGTTCGAGCGGATTGCGCCCGCCGATGAAGCGACGCGGGCGCGCATGCGCCGCAAGTTCCAGAATCGGGTCGGCGCCGATCATTCGATTGCGCGCGTGCGATCGATCATGGCGATGCTCGCCGGCCGTCTCGAGGCGCAGGAAGCGCGCGGCAGCGGCTATCTGATCGGCGATGCGCTCAGCGCCGCCGACATCTACTGGACGACCTTCTCCAATCTCGTCGCGGCGATCCCGCAAGAGCGATGCCCGATGCCCGAATTCTACCGCGAGCTGGCGCGCAATGCCGTCAGGGAACTAGGCTTCGGCGCACCCGAGATCCTCATCCGCCATCGCGACCGGATTCTGGCGGATCACTTCATCCTGCCGATGTGGTTCTAGCGCTGAGCTAAACCTCGATCCTGAGCGCATCGGGAAAGGCCTCAGCACCTTCGACCCTGCCCAGCGCATAATCGCCGGCAATCGTCGTGCGGCGCATGATCCTCTGGTCGTCGGTCGGCACGCCCTTGGCGCTGTGCGTCATCCGCCAATTGTCCCACAGCACCATGTCTTCGGGCTGCCATTCATGGAAATAGGCGAGGTCGGGGCGGACCAGATGCTCGATCGCCGCGCGCAGGATCGCATCGCCCTCTGCATTCTCCATGCCCTCGATCGCATTGGCGAACCAGGGCGAGACGTTGAGCACCTTCCGGCCGGTCTCGGGCTGCGCATAGACCAGCGGGTGGATCGTCCGCGGCAGCTTTTGCGCGATCGCCTCCTGCATCCGCGCCGTGGTTCTGGTCAGCCTGAGGTTGGCGGCGCGGCCGTATTTCTGATGGGTCGCGTCGAAGTCCGGCAGGTAGAGCACGTTCAGCCCCTCGAACCGCGCCTTCAGCGCCTCGGGAAGCCGGTTGAAGGCGTTGATCCGGTCGATGAACCCGGTCTCGCCGCCGCTCTTCGGCAGCACCACCGGGCGGAGGATGCCGCCGCGATTGATCCGGTCGGTGTAGATCAGGTCGCTGTGCCAGGGCAGCCAGGCGCCGCGGTCTTCGCCGTCGACCTCATAGGTCTCCTGCTCGCCCGTGTAGCGCAGCTCAATCAGCTCGGGATGGTAGTCCGGCTGGCCACGGAACATCATATGGTCCTGCAGCGTGCCGAAAATTCGGCTGAGGCGAAGATGCGACTCCTCGCCGCCCGCCAGCCCGCGAAAGACGATCACGCCGGCATCGATCCACAGCGCGCGCAGCGACGCCTTGACGTCCTCCTTGTCGAGGTCGTTCGGCGTCAGCTCGGTCACGATCGCGCCGAATCCCGATTGTCCCGGCAACGGCGACACCCGATAGGCCATCGATTCTATCCCCTCAGTCCTGTTCTGGCACCGAACTTAGGTCGCGCGCGGCGCGCGGGCAATCTCGGCAGCCTACCGGGAACGAACCCGTCCGACCGGGCATTGGGATGGCGGGGGACGAGGAGATGGCATGGTACATGTCCCCGATCCGCGGAAGGGCATGCCCGCGGTCAAGCTCGAGAAGGGGGAATTCCGCCGCCGCTTCCTGGCGCAATTTCCCGACCCGGCGTTCGACGCTCTCCGGTCCGAGCTCGATCGTATCGCCACGGCCGCCTGGGACGGCTATGCCCGCGGCCGCAAGAGCCCGCGGACGCGCAAGGCGGGCGGCGGCTTCGCCGATCCTGACTACGAGCTTTCAGTCGACTGGATCGCCGCCCATGAGGCGGTGACCGCGGCGCAGCGGCGCTTCGAGGATCCGACGGCACCGCAGCGCATCCTGATCGTCAATGGGTCGTCACGCAGCGAGCACAGCTGCCCCGGCGAAATGTCAAAGAGCTGGCGGCTGGTCGAGATCGCCAGCGAAATTTGCGGAACCGAGGGCGTCGAAGTCGACATCATCGATCTGTCGCGGACGACCTCCGAGTACGGTCGCCACATCCACCCCTGCAAGGCATGCTTCTCGACCGCGGCGGCGCTCTGCCACTGGCCCTGTTCCTGCTATCCGAACTATTCGCTCGGCCAGACCCAGGACTGGATGAACGAGCTCTATCCGTTATGGGTCGCCGCCCATGGCGTGATGATCGTTACGCCGGTCAACTGGTATCAGGCGACCTCCCCGTTGAAGGCGATGATCGATCGGCTGGTCTGCGCCGACGGCGGAAATCCCGATCCAACCCGGACCCATGGCAAAGACGCTAAGAAGGCCAAGGAAATTGAGCTGGCCGGCTGGGACTATCCGCGTCACCTCGAGGGACGGATCTTTTCGGTCGTGGTTCACGGCGATGTCGAAGGCGTCGAGAATGTCCGCCGCGCGTTGAGCGACTGGATGTGTTTCATGCAGATGATCCCGGCCGGGCCGAAGGCCGAGATCGATCGCTACATCGGCTATTTCGAGCCCTACGCGACCAGCCATGAAGCGCTCGACAAGGACGAGGCAATACAGGAGGAAGTCCGCAATGCCGCCAGGACCCTGCTCGAGGCAGTGAAGGCGCGTCGCAGCGGCCAGCTGATCAGCGCCGGGGCCGAGCTCAAACAGCCGCGACAAAAGTGAAAAAGCGCCGGCCGTAACTTCTCGTTAAGCATGACATACAAGCAAATCCTAGAAGTTCTCGTGCATGGGCATTGGCATGCGCGGCGCAATTCGATCGACGACAGACACGCGGGGCGGAGCAATGAACTCGCTGTGGTCGACGTTTGCCCTCGGCCATACCGAAACCCAGATCATCGAGGACGAGCGTCGTTCGCAAATCGCCCAGATGACGGCGATGCTGCCCTGGGTGATCATCGCCAATCTTCTGATCCTGTGCACCGCCGTCTGGGCCTCGCTGGAGGCCGGCCGCCGCGACCTGCTGCCGATCATGACCATGCCGTCCTTCGGCGCGATCGCGCTGGGATTGATCGCGCTGATGGTGACCAAGGTCGAACGCACTCGCGAGCTGCCGGTCCACGTCCACGTCCGTGCCGCGACTTTCTACAGCGCCTGCATCGGGATCTGCTCGGCGGTGACTTTGTGGGGCGCGATCAAGCTTCCGTCCGGCGCGCTCGAGACGACCTGCCTCACCGTCGTCATCTTTGCCGCCGCCATCACCCTGATCGCGCTCGGGCCGCTGCGCGCCGCGCTGCTCGCCTTCATCACCTCGCTGGCGGCGACCTTCGCGATCATGCTGGCATCAGGTCCGGTCGCGCTGGTCAGCGCCGCCTTTCTGCTGTGCCTCGACGCGGCGATGTACCGCCTCGGCCGGCTCGACCTCGAGCAGATCAGCTCGCGGACCAAGGCGGTGACCGAGGGCACCCGCGCCGCCCGGCTGGTCGAGGAACTCGAATCCAACGCCAGCGGCTGGTTCTGGGAGACCGACCGCGCCGGCCGGCTGACCTATCTGTCGGAAAAGGTGCTGCAGGCGATCGGGCCGAGCGTCGGCGAGCCGATCGGCAAGCTCCTGACCGAAGTCTTCGCGATGGACAGCGCCGCGCCGGACCGCGAGCGCACGCTCAACTTCCACATGTCGGCGCGAACCTCCTTTTCGGATTATTCGGTGCGCGCGCTCACCGGCGACAGCGATCGCTGGTGGTCGATCTCCGGCCGTCCCTTCATCGACGAGTTCGGCCAGTTTCGCGGCTTCATCGGCAGCGGCAATGACCTGACCGAACGACGCAAGTCCGAGGCCGAGGTCACCCGCCTCGCCCTGTTCGACGGCCTGACCGGCCTCGCCAATCGCCAGCGCATGCGGGTATCGCTCGATCAGGCGCTCAACCAGCAGGGCGGCACGCGCTACAACCCGACCGCGCTGTTCTTGCTCGATCTCGACCGGTTCAAGGCGGTCAACGATACGCTCGGCCATCAGACCGGCGACGTGCTGCTCAAGCAGGTCGCCCAGCGGCTGCAGCGGGCGATCGGCGATGCCGGGCTGGTCGGCCGCCTCGGCGGCGACGAGTTCAAGGTCCTGCTGCCCGGCGAGTCCAACCGCGACCGGCTGGCCGACATCGCCAAGAACGTCATCGAGTCTCTGTCCCACGTCTACGTCATCAACGGCGCTTCGATCTCAATCGGTTGCTCGGTCGGCATCGCCATCGCGCCCGAGGATGGTGATGATTCCGACACGCTGATCCGCAATGCCGACCTCGCGCTCTACGCCGCCAAGGCCGACGGCCGTGGCGTCCACCGCTTCTATCGCGGCGAGATGCTGGTCGACGCGCAGAGCCGCAAGAAGCTCGAGGACGATCTTCGCCAAGCGCTCGGCAAGGGGGAGTTCCATCTCGCCTATCAGCCGGTGGTCAGCACCGAGGATGCCAAGATCGTCGGCTATGAGGCGCTGCTGCGCTGGAATCATCCGACCCGCGGCGCGATCTCGCCCGCCGACTTTATCCCCGTCGCCGAGGATTGCGGCCTGATCGAGCCGATTGGCGAATGGGTGATGCGCACCGCCTGCATGGCCGCCGCGCAATGGCCGGACGGTGTCCGCGTCGCGGTCAACGTCTCGCCGATCCAGTTCGCCAACCCCGCCCTGCCCGGCCTCGTCACCAGCGCGTTGGCGCGCTCCGGCCTGGCCCCGGCGCGGCTCGAGCTGGAGATCACCGAAGGCGTCTTCCTCGACGAGACCAGCGCCGCAGAGAAGATGTTCGACAATCTGAAGAAGCTCGGCGTGCGTCTCGCGCTCGACGATTTCGGCACCGGCTATTCGTCGCTCGGCTATCTGAAGAAAGCGCCGTTCGACAAGATCAAGATCGACCAGTCCTTCGTCCGCGGCGCGATCCTGCCGGGCAACCGCAACGCCGCGATCATCAAGGCGATCGTCACCCTCGCCGATACGCTGCAGATGGAGACCACTGCGGAAGGCGTCGAGGTGCAGGACGAGATCGCCCTGATCAAGGAACTCGGCTGCTCGCACATCCAGGGCTTCGTCTACGGCAAGCCGATCGTCCACGAAGAGGTAGTCGCCCAGCTCGCCCAGGCCGGCGGCCACGCCCGGCCGTCGGGGGTGAGGATCAGCCGCGCGCCGCGGCTGAAGATGCTGCGCTCGGCGGCCATCGAGGTCGGCCAGGCGCGACGCACCGTCCGCATCCGCAATATTTCGACCACTGGCGTGATGATCGAGGGCGCCAAGGTCACGCCGGAATGCGATGTGCTGATCGAGCTGCTGCCCAATGAGATGTTCCGCGCCAAGGTACGCTGGGTCGACGGTGACAATGCCGGACTGCAATTCGCCCGGCCGTTCAACGTCGAGCGGCTGAACGCGCCGCCGGCAACGCGTCAGATACGGCGTTCAGCCTGAGCGTCGCCCGGACCAGCCGGACTCCCCGTCTGCTTCAGCCGGCCGATCGCGGCCAGGTCTTGTCCTGATCGGCGGCCTCGCGCCGCACGCGCCCACGCGTCATCTCGCGGACGAGCTGAAGCGGCTCGATCGGCTCGAGCAGCTCGAGCCCACAATAGACGTCGTGAACCCAGGCGACGATGCCAAAGATCTTGGCCGTGCCCAGCGTCACCAGCACCCGGCTGCCATTGGGCGGAAAATTCTCGCCGCTCAGCATCGCACCGTTGCGCGACAGATCGCGCACGGTGACGCGCTGCCACGCGCGGCCGACACACATGTCAGCCGCGAACGAGACCGGGTAGCGCTGGTCTCGCCGCGCATCGCGCAAGGCTTGATTAAACGGACGCGACATCACCCACCTAGCTGAACGAACTTGTTTCGCCCCGTCGGGTTAATAAATTCACTATCCTGCCGCTCCTAATTGCCCGCGTTGATCGTCAGCACCGCGCCCGAAGTATAGGCGGAGCGATAGGAGGCGAAGAACGCCACCGCCGCGCCGATCTCCTCCGGAGTCGCCGGCCGGCCGAAGGTCAGGCCCTTGTCCAGCTCCGGCCAGCGCGACTCGTCGCCGAACTGCGCGCGCGCGAGCGCCTTGCGCATGGTTTCATAGCGCTCGGTCGCGACCGGACCGGGGCTGACGCCGATCACTCGGACTCCATCCTCCACCGATTGCTTGCCGAGCGCCCGGGTGAAGGCGACCAGCGCGGCATTGCCGGTCGCGCCGGCGATGTAGTTGGGCGGCAGCATTTCGGCGGCGGCGCCGATCACGTTGATGATCACGCCGCTGCGCTTCTTCACCGCGTCATAGGCTGCGCGGCACAGGCTGATATAGCCGAACACTTTGAGATCCCAGGCTTCCCGCCAGCGCGCATTGTCGATTGCCTGGAGGTCGCCGCCCGGGATGGCGCCGGCGTTGTTGACCAGAATGTCGAGCGCGTCGACCGAAGCGGCAAGCCGCTCGACCTCTTCCTGCTTCGACAGATCCGCCGGATGCGTGACGACATCGACCTGCCAGCGGCTGCGGATCTCGCGCGCGGCGTCCTCGAGCTTCTCGGCGTTACGCGAAACGAGGATCAGGTCACAGCCTTCCTCGGCGAGCACCCGCGCGGTGCCGCGGCCGATGCCGACCGAGCCGCCGGTGATCAACGCCCGCTTGCCTGCCAGGCCAAGGTCCATGGTTCGCCACCCTTCGTGATCCGCTCCTGGCGCCTGCATAGCGCAAGGCGGTGAGGGCGGCGACCACGGTTCGTCGCATAGGGTTACGAGGTTTTTAACCGTTTCCCGCCTAGCCTTTTGGCGGGGAGAACCTGCCATGAAACATGTTCCAACCGTGTACTGCTCGCTCGCATTGGCAACGCTGCTTGCCGGATGCGCCCATCAATCCAGACCTGAGGCCGCGCGCGCGCCGGCTCCGGTCGCAGCCGCCGAGCCAAGGCCGCCCGCTGGTGCCGCCACGGGGCTGTCGCTGCCTTCACGCGATGCCCAGGGCCATTATGCGACGATCAACAGCGGCATCGCCGACAAGGAAGCGATCTGGCATTTCCGCGCCGCGCTCAATGTCGCCGCGCTGAGCTGCACCGATCAGAGCATCAGGGACAATTACAATCAGCTGCTGAAAAGCCGGAAGACGGTATTCGCCTCGGCCTATGCCAGCGAAACCGCCAGCCGGCGGGGTGCCGCACTCGATCAGCATCAGACCAGGCTGTATAATTTCTTCGCCCAGCCGCCGGCCAAGATCGGCTTTTGCCGCGCGGCCGATACCGAAGCCACGCAAGCGGTATCGGTGTCCGCGGCCGAATTCCCGGCCTATGCGGCCAAGGCGCTCGATCGGCTCGAAGCGCCGATGATCGCTTTCTACGCCGCCTATGACCGCTATCGCCGCGAGCTCGCCGAATGGAAGGCGGGTCCGCGCAAGCCGGCGGCGGTCATGACGGCTGCTGTCGAGACCAAACCGGCGGTGGCGCACAAGAAGGCGAGCGCGGCGGTCAAGGTTGCGGCGGCCACGCCGGCGCCTGTCGGCGCACGTGAGAAGGACAGCGGCGACAACGACTGGCGAGTCCAGATCGGCGCCTTTAGCGGCCAGCCGGCTGCCGAGGCGGCGTGGAAACGCGCACGCGCGAAGGTGCCAGACATGGCCGGCCTGAAGCCGAGCTATGAGCCGGTGCCGGGCAAGCCGTCGATGGTTCGCCTGCAGGTGGCGATGGCCGACGGTCACGATGGCGCGCAGAAGCTCTGCGCGTCGGCGGCGGCCAATGGGGTCAACTGCTTGCCGGTCGCCCGCTGACCGGCGGCGACGCCGGTCAGTTGAGCCCCAGCATTTCCCTGGCCTCGGCCGGCGTCGCCACCTCACGTCCAGCATCCGCGGCGATCTGCGCGATCCTGCGCGCGATATCGGCATTGGTCGGCTGGCCGAGCTCGGGATAGGGATAGTCGCCGATCCCGGTGGCGATATGGCCGCCTTCGACGATGACCATCCCGGCGAGGTTGAGGAGATTGCCGCCGAAGAACGTGACGAACCATTCGTGGCGCGCGTTTTCGGGCAGGAAATCGAGATGGGCGCGCAGCCCCTTGGCGGTGCCGGGATGGGCGGTGATCAACCCGCCCTCGATCAGATTGAGGCTGAGCAGCAGCGGCTCGTCGAATAGGCCGAGGCGATGGAACGCCTTGGCCAGCCGCATCATCGGAATGCTCCAGATCTCCAGGCTCGGCTTCACGCCGAGCTTGCGCAGCTGCTCGGCGAAGTAGCGTAGCGTCTCGGTCGTGTTGAAATAGATCTGGTCCTGGGTGACGAAGCGGCCGGCCGCCTCATCGAAGATGTCGACGTTGGACGTGCCCATGTCCATCGGCACGAAATCGGGTCGGACGTTGCTCTCGGCGAGCCGCACGACATGCGCCAGCCGGTCGCTCGCCGAGGCGTTATGCGCCGGGCCGCCGAGCGTCGGGTGAATCAGGACGTCGGAGCTGGCGCGGATCGCCTGGATGACGTCGCGATAGCTTTCATAATCGAAGGCCGGCGCGCCGTCGGCCGTGCGCGCGTGGAAGTGGACGATCGAGGCGCCGGCCTCGCGGCAGGCGGCGGCATCGCGCGCGAGCTCGTCCGCGGTCCACGGCACATTCCGGTTGCGATCGCGCATCTCATATTCGTTGAGCCGCATCTCGATGATGAGCTTCTTCTGCGCCATCGCCGCTCTCCTCGCCCCAAATGATCTTTGGGCGGAGCCTAGGGCGAAGCTTTGCCGTGCGGCAAGCGGCTCAGACGACGCGCCAGACGCCGATCTGGGGATGACTTTGCAGTGGCACCGGCCGTAGCCAGTCGAGCGTCTGGCCATGGCTCAGGCGATCGACGATTCCGCCTGGGCCGAGCTTGGTGAAGACGCGCACCTCATTGATGTCGCGGCAGAGGACGACATAGTCGATCTTGCGGCGCTTCAGCACGGCGCGTGCGATGTCCGGCGATCGGGTGAAGGCGACCATCAGATCCTTCATGCCCTCGACGTTGCGGTGATGGGCGGTGGCGAGCACGTGGTGACGCGTCATCGAGACGATCGTCGCGGACAGGTCGAAGGTCGAGGCGATGTTGCTGGCGGGCAGCGCATCGAGCTTCGCGACATTGTCGGGAAGGGCGCAGCCGGTATCGCCGGCGGCGGCCTCCACCGCGCGTTCCTCATGGGTGAAGGAAATATTCGCGAGGAGCGGCAGGGTCAGCGGCGCCAGCAGCAGGATGACCGCAGCGGTCGCGACAATGCGCGTGACGGGCAACGTGAGCTTGCCGGCGCGCTCGGCCAGCGTGGCGATGAGCCAGGCGCCGCCCGGCAGCGCCAGCGCGGTTTCGACCGCGCCGGTTCGCTGCACCATGATCGCGATCGCGATCGAGAGCAGCTGGAGCGGGATCAGATTCGTCCAGTCCGCGCGCTGTTCGGCGCTTGCCCGGGCACGCGCCAGCCAGGCGCCGAGCAGCCCGATCAGCGGGAAGCCGAGGATCATCATCTGCACCGGCAGGCTCTGCGTCCACACCGGCAATCCCTCGGGCACGTTCTGGAACCAGAGCTTGTGGACCATCGGATCGAGCTGGGCGAATGGGCCCGAGCGGCAGGCGGGGCCGGTCACGCCGAGCGCGGCTGCCGCGGCGATGGCGACCAGACCGAGAACCGGCAGCCGCCAGCCCTTCGATAATTTTAGCCGGCAGGTGAGGGCAACGCCGACTGCGGCCACCGCAAGCGCCCAGAGATAGGGCGGGCTCATCGAATCGCAGTGGACCTCCGCCCAGGCCGCTCCCGGCTGCGTCGCCGCGAAATAGGCGAAGCTCGTGCCGGCGAGCGCCCAGCCGAAGCTTTCGAGACCGGCCGGCCGGTCCTCGCGGAACCAGCGCCAGGCGAGCAGCGCACCGACCGCGGCGGCAAAAGGCAAGCCTTCGAGCGAGATCGCCAGCCATGTCGCGGCGGCAATGCCGGCGATCAGGCCGCCACGCCGCTCGCGCCGGTCGAGCACGCCCTGCGCCATCAGCAGCGCTGTCACCACTTGCCAGCCGTGATGGTCGATCCTGAGCGGCTGCAGCTGCATCCACAGCAGCGGCGCCGTCGGGATCAAGGCCGCAGCGAAGAAGGCGGGGCGTTCGCCCGCGAGCCGGCGGGTGATGATGGCGAGCAGCGCCATGACGCAGCCGAGCGTCAGCAGTGGCACCATCACCTCGGCGAGCCGCTCGGCGATGATCTGGCCGGCGAATGGCCGGAAGATCAGGATGAGCAGCGTGATCGGAATGTCGACCAGCCGCGACCAGTGCGTCGGCGCGCCAACCGGCGGGACGTAGCGATATTGGTGGAGGTCGAACCAGCTCTGGCCGGCGAGCAGGTCGCGGACCTGCTGCAGCCGCATATAATCATCGCCGTCGGGCAGGACGTTGGTCGCGATGTTGCCGCGCACCAGCACGATCATCAGCAGGCTGACGAGCAGCCATAGCAGCGTCAGCCGGATGCGGAAGTCGCGGTCGGTCATCGGCTTGGTCTCTTAGCCGACCGCGAAACGTTCGTCAGGCCGCCTTGAGGCGCTCAGGCACGTCGCGGGTCGACTTGAGCGCGTCGACCGCGCCGTCGATCCCGGACTCGTGATATTCGGCGTCCTCGTTGACGTCCCAGATATTGTACTTGCGCTCGCCGGCCTGGATGTTCCTGACGGTCAGCATCGCCGTCATCATCGCATGGTCCTGGTTGTTGTAGCGATGCATGCCGTTGCGGCCGACCATGTGCAGTGTCGGATAGCGCGTCTCGAGCTCGCTCCTCAGCGCCTCGACATTGTCGCGATAATGATCGTCGTAGACCGGATAGGCTTTTTCCTGGCGGACGACACAGCCGTCCTCGATCGCTGACGGATTGCACAGGCCGAGCGTCGCCAGCTCCTGCTTGGCCAGCTCGACCAGCTCCTTGTCGTTGCGGCTCCACAGGCCGTCGCCCTCGAAGCAGAAATATTCGAGGCCGATGCAGGCGGTGCCGGCATCCGGCACCATCTCCGGCGACCAGCTGCGGAAGTTCTGGATGCGGCCGACCTGGACGCGCGGGTCGTGGATGTAGAGCCAGTTATCCGGGAAGATATCCTCGGAGCGGATGATCACCGCCACGGTGAGGAAGTCACGATACTTCAGGTCGAGCGCCTTGACCGTCGTCTCGGGCAGCGGATGGATCCGGGCCGCCAGCTCGCGCATCGGCGCCGACGAGATGACATGGGTCGCGCGGATGCGCAGCTCCTCGCCCGCCTCGTTCTTGGCGGCTACGGTCCAGCCGCCGGTCTCGGTGTGCGACAGATGCTGCAGCTCATAACCCATGTGGACTATGTTGCCGGCCTCGACGACGCGGTCGCGCGCGGCGTCCCACATCATGCCGGGCCCGAGCCGGGGATAGCGGAAATGCTCGAGCAGGGTCTTGGCTTCCATGCCGTCATTGGCTTTGCGATTGAGGCCGAGCGAGCGCTTCACGCCATCGAACACCGCCTTGCCGAGGCTGAGGCCCTTGATCCGCTGCGCCGCCCAGTCGGCCGAGAGCTCGGCGCAGTCCATGCCCCAGACCTTCTCGGTGTAGGTCTTAAAGAAGATCGAGAAGAGCTTCGAGCCGAACTGGTTGGTGACCCACTGCTCGAAATTCCTCGGGTCGCGGTGCGGGAACAGCTTCCAGCGCAGATAGGAGGCCATGCAGACGGTGCTGCGCCACAGGCCGAGATTGCGCAGCGCCTCGAAGGCGCGCAGCGGGTAACTGTAATATTTGCCCTCGTAGAAGATGCGCGACATGCGCGGGCGGTCGATGAAATCGTCGGGCAGAAGCTCGTTCCAAAGCGCGACGACCTCGCGCGCCTTCGAGAAGAAGCGGTGGCCGCCGATGTCGAAGCGATAGCCCTTGTACTCGACGGTCCGGCTGATGCCGCCGACGAGATGCGGGTCGCGCTCGATGACGGCGACGCGATAGCCTTCTTTTGAAAGGAGATAGGCGGCGGTCAGCCCCGCCGGCCCAGCCCCGATGATCGCAACGTCAACCGGCCCCGCCTTGGTCATTTTTACAGCCCGCCCCCGAGAGTGATGCGGGCGGTATTTCAGTTATTAGTTAACGAACTTTTACCGGAGCGCGCCGATCGAGAATCGGATGCGAAATTGGCGAAATTCGAGGCAGGCCAAGCCGCCGCGGTTCGCTTTCCGCAGTTACGGAGATCGCGGCGTCGCCAAACCAATGGATGACAGGCTCGCCGACAGCCTGCATCACTGAATTGGCTTGGGCAGTCTCTGCGATCACCGGTCTGCCGACATTGGATGGGAGAGGATCGTGATCAAGATCGATTTGAGCGGCAAGGTCGTGCTGATCTGCGGTGCGGGCGCTGGCGGTATCGGCAGCGAAGTCAGCCGCACCCTGGCTGAGGCAGGCGCGACCATCGCCGCGCTCGATCACAGCGAGGAATTGAATGCGGCGACGCGCGAGGATCTGGCGAGCGTGGGCTTCCGCTGTGAGAGCTTTCTCGCCGATCTGATGGTCCCCGAGCAGTCGGGCAAGGTGGTCGACGAGGTGCTGGCGCGGATGGGCCGCATCGACCTCGTCGTCAATGTCGCCGGCGGCACGCGTCATCATCAATGGGGCCCGCTCGAGGAAAGCCCGGACAGCGTCTTCGCCGATGTCTTCGCGCTCAACATCACCTATGTCATGCGGGTCTCGGCCGATGCCGCGCGGCACATGATCGCCCGTGGCGGCGGCGGCGCCATTGTCAATTTCGCCTCGGTCAGCGCGCTGCGCAGCGCGCCCTATCACGGGCCTTATGGCGCGGCGAAGGCCGGCGTCAGCGCGATCACCGAGACGATGGCGGTGGAATGGGCGCGGCATGGCATCCGGGTCAACGCGATCGCGCCCGGCAGCGTGCGCACGCCGCGCGTCATGCAGTTCACCCAGGGCGAGGATCCGCAAGCCGATCCCGACGGCCGGCGCTCGGTCTCGACCCGCGAGATCGCCAATGGCGTGCTGTTCCTGCTCTCCGATCTGGCCTCCGGCATCACCGGCCAGACGCTGACGATCGATTACGGTCTGGCGCTGGGCCACCCCGCCGGCTCGCTGTTCCACTGGGAGAATATGCGGCCAAAGCCCGCCCAGTCGTGATCGGTCTGCGTCGCCGGCCTTAAGCAGCTGGCAATTAACCTGCATTACGAGCGGTTTCCGTGGAGGAGACTGCCGTGTTCCAATGGCCGCGACTGGCGTCGGGTGCTGTATCGCTGCGCTTTGAAGCGCATCCGGGGCTCGATTCCGCCATCGACGAGGTCGCCGCGGCCGGCGCCCCCGCGCGCGCCTTCCTGAGCCGCAGCTGGTTCGAGGCCGCGCTGCCAGCGGGATCGCGGGCGCGCAGCCTGGTCATGCGACGCAGCGACGGCCAGCCGGTGATCGCGCTGCCGATCGCGCCCGCGACGTGGGGAATCAATGCGGTTCCCGGCAGCTACTGGCCCTATCGCAGCTTTCCGGTCGCGGCGGATTTGACCGCCGATGAATTCACCGCCTTTCTCGCCACGCCGACGATCAGGCGAGCGCTCGGGCAGGTCTGGCGTATCGGGCCGATCTATGCCGACGACCCGGTCCTGCAGCTGCTCGAGCAGACTGCGCGCCCTGCCGGCTGGCGCTTGCTCAAGCGTCGCCTCGCGACCAGCTTCCAGGTCGATTTCGCTGCGCTGGCGGCCGAGGCCCCCTGGCCGCGCAAGACCACCTTGAAACGCAACCGGCAGCTCGAAAATCAGATGGCGCGGCTGGGTGCGTTGGAATGGCAGTCGCTCAGCGGCGCGGAGCTCGACGGTAGGCTGCTCGAAACGCTTGCGGCGCTGGAAGCGAAGAGCTGGCACGGCGAAAGTCGCGACGCCAAATTCCTGTCCCCGACGCACCGCCGGACGTGGGACCGGCTGGTCGCCGATCCCGGTCAGGCCGAACGGCTGCGCGCCCAGCTGCTGACGATCGAAGGACAGCCGGCGGTGATGCTGTTCCAGCTCGAGGCGGGGCCGATGGTCCACGGCATCGCCACCAGCTACGACCCCCGCTTTGCGACGCACAGCCCCGGCAAATGTCTGCACATGCGCGCGCTCGTCGCCGCTCAGGCGCGCGGCGTCGAACGGTTCGACTGGGGGTCCGGCGACAGCGGCTACAAGCGGCAGCTGGGCGCTCAGCCGCGGGTCGCCATCCTCGACTGCCTGCTCCTGCGCGGTCCGTTAGCCCTTGGCGCGCCGCTGCTGGAAAGGCTTTGGCGACGTCATGAATCAGATGACGCGACGGTCGCCGAGCCCGACGGTGTAGCGGTCGACAGCGTCGATTGAGCGCTTCTCCAGCACGGCCGGTATGAAGGCGTGGACCAGCACGATCGCGGCGTCCTTGAACATCGAGGCCGAGAAGGACAGGGCGATGCGGAGATGCTCGAAATAGCCCTGATTGCAGCGCCGGGGATGGTCGAGGAAGATGCGATAGAACATGGACAGGCCCTAGCCGGGTAAGAAATGGAGTCGCTGGTAGGATTCGAACCTACGGTTGTCAGGATTTGCAATCCTGTGCGTTTGACCACTCCGCCACAGCGACATGGGATGCTTGTTCGCACATCAATGTTAGTGAAGTTTGAAGATCGGGGGTGCCCGCGGGCGCCGCCCTGCGCCAAAGCTGGTGAATCGCTGCTCTCGCTGATAGCCTGACGGGCCACGGCGCGGACGCGCCGGGTGGAGAGGCGCGATGAACCAACCCAACGTGCAAACCGGGACCCCGGTACCGCCCCACATTCGACCGGAAAGCGTCGTCGACTACGATTTCTACAGCGATCGCCGCCATGACGAGGTCGGGGACATCCACCTCGCCTTGCACCGGATGGCAGAGGAGGAATGCCGCGGCATCTTCTGGACGCCGCAGAACGGCGGCCACTGGATCATCAACGACTACGAGCTGCTGTTCGAGGCGGCGCGCGACCCCGGCCTGTTCTCCAGCAGCGCGCTGACCCTGCCGCCGATGCCTGCAGGGCTGGAGCCGCGCGTCGTTCCGGTCGGGCTCGATCCGCCGGTCCACGGCCCCTATCGCATGCCGCTGATGAAGGGCTTCTCGCCGGATCGGATCCGCGCCCTGGAGGGCGACATCCGCGCCTTCGCCGTCGAGCTGATCGAGCGCGTTGCGGCGGACGGTGCATGCGATTTCGTCGAGGCGATCGCCGAGCCGATGCCGGTGATCATCTTCATGAAGATGATGGGCATGGACACGTCGCGGCTGCGCGAGTTTCGCGGCTGGGTCTACGACATGCTGTCCAGCAGCGATGAGCGGCGCGCCAGCTCGCATCGCAATATTGAGGCGATGATGGCCCCGCTGATCGTCGCGCGTGAGAAAGAGCCACGCGACGATCTGATCAGCGAGCTGGTCTACAGCGAGGTGAACGGCAAGCGGCTCACCTTCGATGAGGTCCAGGCCTATTGCCTGCTGCTGTTCGGTGCCGGCCTCGACACGGTCGCCAATTCGCTTGCGTTCAACATGAACTATCTCGCCGGCGACCAGGCGATGCAAGAGCGGTTGCGCGCTGATCCATCGCTCATCCCCGAGGCGGTCGAGGAATCCTTGCGCAAGTTCGGCATTGCCGATGTCGTTCGCATCATCACCCGCGATGCCGAGTTCGGCGGTGTCCAGCTCAAGGCCGGCGAGCGGGTGATGCTGATGCTGGCGGCGGGCAATTACGATCCGAAGATCTTTCCCGATCCCGTCACCTTCGATCTCGATCGCGAGAACAAGACCCACATCAGCTTCAACACTGGCCCGCATCGCTGCGTCGGCTCGCACCTTGCGCGGATCGAGCTCAAGGTATTCCTCGAGGAATGGTTCAAGCGGATGCCGAATGTCCGCCGCGATCCCGACCAGCGCGTCCGGCTGCGCGGCGGCCAGACTTTGGCGCTGGAGAATTTGCCGCTGCTGTGGGATCCGAGCGAGGTCGTTTCTGCGCGCTAGGGGAAGCATCGCAATGCAAGGTTTGATCTCGCGCTGGGCGATCGCCCGCGCCGGCGCGCTGGCGCTCCTGTCGGCGCTCGCAATGACCGGCCCGGCATCGGCCGAGGCGCCCAGCGCTCCCGCGCCCGACTACAGCCAGAACAGCGCCTGGCTCTGCCGCCCCGGTCAGGAGGCAATCTGCACCAGCGATCTCGACGCGATGGTCGTCGGGCCGGACGGCAAGAAGACGCCGCAGACATTCATCGCCGCGGCCGATCCGCCGATCGATTGCTTTTACGTCTATCCGACCGTGTCGAAGGAGCCGACGGTCTACGCCTCGATGGCGGCGAGTCCCGAAGTCAAGCAGGTCGGCCGCGCCCAGGCCGGCCGGCTGGCGTCGCGCTGCAGGCTGTTCGTCCCGATCTATCGCCAGCGGACCGGCGCCGGCATCGCCGATACCGCGAAGAACCGCGAATGGGATTGGAGCGGCCCCTATGGCGACGTGCTCGCCGCCTGGCGCTGGTATCTCGCCCATGACAATCACGGCCGCGGCGTCGTGCTCGTCGGTCACAGCCAGGGCACGCTGCTGCTGCAGAAGCTGATCGCCGCGGAGATCGACGGCAAGCCGGTCCAGGGGCAGCTGGTCTCGGCGTTCCTCGCCGGCGACCAGGAACTGCTGGTGCCGCAGGGCGCGCGCACCGGCGGCACGTTCAAGCAGGTCCCGCTCTGCGCCGCCGCGGTCGAGACCGGCTGCGTCTATGTCTGGGGCAGCTATCTCGCCGGCGACGATCAGCCGGTGCGCTTCTTCGGCAATAACCGCGACGGGCTGATGGCGGCGTGCGCCAGCCCCGCCGCGCCGGGCGGCGGCGCCGGCGCGCTCAAGAGTTATTTCCCCAAGCCGGCGATGGCGCCGGCCGACGATCCGCCCTGGGTCGAAGTTGTCGGCCAGCTGTCAGCGTCCTGCGCCGCCGATGACAGGGGCAATGTCCTACGTGTCGCCGTGCTGCCTTCGCGCTTCGCGCCGCTGCTCGATTCGCTGCTGCACAAGGGATCGGCGGAGCCGAAATGGGGCCTGCATCGTTTCGACATAAGCTTCGTCCAGGGCAATATCCTCGAGCTGATCGATGCCCAGACGGCAAGCTGGATGAAGCACCACCCCGGCGCCGCGCGCTAACCAAGCGGAATCGACGCAAGGCGCTGATCGGTTTAGGCTCCTTGCGGGGAGGGGATCGCGCATGGCCGAACAGCTGGCGTCGCTCCGGTCATTGCGGTCGGAAGCGCTGCTCGACGAGCAGGCGATCCGCGGCATCTTCGACAGCGTCTCGAACTGGGGGCGCTGGGGCCCGGACGATGAGCTCGGCGCGCTCAACTTCATCACCCCCGAGCTGCGCCGCGCGGCGGCGGCGCTGGTGCGCAGCGGCGAATGCGTCAGCCTCGCGCGCGACTTCCCGACCATTCCCGGCCCCGACAATCCCTTCCCGGCGCATCATCACATGACCATCGCCGGCGATGACAGCTGCTGCCTCGGCGTGTCCGGCCTGGAGGTCGCCCAGGATTACATCGGCATCAACTTCCACGGCTTCGCCTCGAGCCACATCGATGCGCTGTGTCACACCTTCGCCGACGGGCGCATGTTCAACGGCGGCTCCGCATCGCAAGTCCTCAGCACCGGCGCGCGGCGCAATGCGATCGACGCGCTGCGCGACGGCATCGTCGGTCGCGGTGTGCTGCTCGACATGCCGCGCGCACTCGGTGTGCCATGGGTCGAGCCGGAGACGATGATCGGCGTGCCCGAGCTGGAAGCGGCCGAGGCCGCCGGTGACGTCACCGTTGCAAGCGGGGACATCCTGCTCATCCGCATGGGCCGTGAGCCAATGGAACAGGACGAGCGCGTCGCCGCCGGCCGCGCGCGCGGCGAGCCGCTGCGACTTGCCGGGCTGCATCCGAGCGTGCTGCCCTGGCTCCACGCCCGCGAGATTGCCGCGCTCGGCGGCGACGGGCCGCAGGATCCGGTGCTCGACTATCTGTCGAACCCGGTCTGGCCCTGGCCGATCCACGCCTGCGGGCTGGTCGCGATGGGGCTGCACCTGCTCGACAACCTCAGCCTGGAGCGCGTCGCCGAGGCCGCGGCGCGGCTCGGTCGCTGGTCGTTCCAGCTGTGCATCTCGCCGCTCAGGATCGTCGGCGGCACCGGTTCCCCGGTCAATCCGATCGCGATATTCTAGCGCGATGCGGACCTTCCTCGTCTTCGTCGCGACCGTGGTCGTCTTCCTGGCGGTGGCGATGCCGAATCATTTCCGGGAAGGCGTGCATCACGTCGAATTCTGGATCGAGCGAGCGGTCGACGCGGTCTTCTGAGCCGCGCCTCGGCAAGGGACTGATCATGGCGAGAAACTTGGTGGAGATCGCCAGCTACCACGGCCATGTCTATTTCGATCCGGAGCACGGCCGTGCCGACGCTGAGGCGCTGCGTGAAGCGGTTGCGGCGCGCTTCCGCGTCCGCCTCGGCCAATGGCATGAGCAGCCGGTCGGACCGCATTCCCAGGCAATGTTTCAGATCGCCTTCGCGCCGGCGCTGTTCGCCACGCTGGTGCCCTGGCTGATGCTGAACCATCGCGGGCTGAGCATTCTGGTCCATCCCAACACGCGCTTCCCGCGCCGCGACCATGTCGACGATTCGCTGTGGATCGGCGCCGCCTTGGCGCTGGTCGAGGAGGTCTTGCCGGTCGAAGAGGAGAAGGCCGACGAGGCGGGCGAGCCGAACACCGATCCCGACGGCAAAGCCGCGATCTAGGTTCCACCCGTTCGCCGTGATAACTTGCCGGACTGGATCGAGGAGAGCGACAGATGGCCGATTTGGACGTGGCGACACGGTCTCTCCCCGCGCATGTCCGGCCGGAGTCGGTGATCGATTATGACGCTTATTTCGATCGGCGCTTCGCCGAGGCCGGCAGCCTTCATGGCGGCATCCACCAGCTTGGCCAGGAGGTCGGCTACGGCATCTTCTGGACTCCGCGCAACGGCGGTCACTGGCTGGTCAACGACCACGCACTGCTGTTCGACGGCGTGCGCGATCCGGCGCTGTTCTCCAGCTCGTCGATGATGATCCCGCCGCAGCCCGACGAACCGACTCTGATCCCACTGTTTCTCGATCCTCCGGTCCACGGCCCGTTTCGCCTGCCGCTGATGCGCGCGCTGGCGCCGGACAAGATGAAGGCGCTGGAGGGCGCGATCCGGGCGCTGGCTGTCGACATGATCGAGAATGTGAAGGCGCGTGCCAGCTTCGATTTCGTCGATGCCGTCGCGGTGCCCCTGCCGATCGGCATCTTCATGACGCTGATGGGAATGCCCACGGATCGGCTGGAGGCGTATCGCCGCTGGGTGCTCGACATGTTGTCCGACGATGTCGAGCGCCGCACATCCTGCTTCGTCAACGTCCATGGGCTGATGGGCGAGCTGATCCGCGAACGGCGGATCGAGCGCAAAGGCGACCTGATCAGCGATCTGATCGACGCCGAGATCGACGGCCGCCCGGTCACCGACGACGAGCTTCAGGGCTATTGTCTGACGCTGTTTTCGGGCGGGCTCGACACGATCACCAACACAATGGCGTTCGCAGTAAACCAGCTCGCCGAGGATTCGGCGCTGCAGGCGCGGTTGCGTGCGAGCCCGGAGCGAGCGGCCGATGCGGTCGAGGAAGTGCTGCGCCGCTACGCCGTTGCCCCGGCCAGCCGCATCGTCATGCGCGACGCCGAATTCGGCGGCGTCGCGTTGAAGAAGGGCGATCGGGTGATGTTCCTCATCGCCGCCGCCAATCTCGATCCCAAGGTCTTTTCCGATCCGATGGCGTTCGATCTCGACCGCGAGAACCAGGCGCACATCACCTTCAACTCGGGGCCGCATCGCTGCGTCGGCTCGCACCTCGCCCGGCTGGAGATGCGCATCTTCCTCGAGGAATGGCTGCGGCTGGCGCCCGAGGTGCGGCTCGATCCGGCCGGCGGCCGCATCTATCGCGCCGGGCCGACGCTCGCGATCCACAAGCTGCCGCTGGTCTGGGCCGAAGGCTGAGCCGGCGAGCGCCTCGCCCCCTCGCGGCTGGGGGCGACGAGCCATTTCGTTGACATAGAAATGCCATCAGAGGGCTGTGTTTCTGCTGCCTTGGAGACCGGACTCGGCAGAGGCGAAAATGGATTTGCCACCGTTCCTTTTGAATGAGTGGCTGGAGGGCCGGCATAACCTCCGCTTCAATCTCGCAGGGAGCGCTGGCCCCGGCTGGACGATCAAGGAGCTGCTTCGTTTGGGAGGTGGCGAGCTCGCAGTCGAAGACCTGCCCGTAAGCTATGCCCCAACCGCAGGATTGGCCGATCTACGATCAGAGATCGCCGCGTATCATAGCGTCGACCCGGATTGGGTCGTGATCACCACCGGAGCTTCGGAAGCACTTCTCCTTCTGCTCTCCGCATTGTCGAGGCCAGGCGGGAACGTCCTGCTGCCGTTGCCGGCCTATGCGGCCTTTGCCGGGACAGCCCGATTCACGCGTCTTGAGCCGCGATTTTATCAGCTTGTCCGTGAGCAAGGGTTTGGGCTTGATTCCGAGCAAGCAACCGCTGCGGTCGATGAAGGGACGGTGCTGGTCCTGGCCAACTCGCCGCACAATCCGACCGGAGCGTTGCTCTCAGGCGAGGATTGCGCGGCATTGGCACATAAGCTCCACGATAAGGGCGTGCCGCTTCTCGTCGATGAGGTGTTTCACCCGATCTATTTCGGCCATGCCAATTCGTCGGCAGCCGGGATCGAAAATGTGATCGTGATTGGCGACATGTCCAAGGCGCTTTCGATGCCCGGTCTTCGGATGGGGTGGGTGATCGATGCAGATCGTGACCGGCGAGCGCGAATGGTGCGAGCGCGTAGTCAAATTGCCTGGAGTGGTTCGCCAATCCTCGAGGGGCTGGCGCTCCATGCCTTGCGAAATCGCACTGCGATCCTCGACCGCGCCGTTGCGATCGCGTCCCGAAACCTCGAGGAGCTACGTCGCTTCATGATCGAGGTCAGCGATATCCTCGCATGGGTGACACCGCAGGCCGGCCTGGTCGCGTTCCCCTGGTTTCGCGACGGTGGAGATAGCCGCCCGTTCTGTGAGCGACTGGCTGAACGCGGCGTGCTCGTTGCCCCGGGCGATTGCTTTGGAATGCCCGAACACATGCGCATCGGGTTCGGCGCGCAGGTGGACGGGATCGGCGCCGCGCTTGCAATGATCACCGAGGAATTGCGGACGCACTGACGCTGGCCAGCCAGAACGCATAAGCTAGGCCAGTTGAGGTGCCGGCCCATTGTCCTTGAAAATCAACTCCCTACCGGGGAGTTGGTGCGGTCGAGAAGACTCGAACTTCCACGGCCTTTCGGCCACAGCGACCTCAACGCTGCGCGTCTACCAGTTCCGCCACGACCGCACATCGAGTTGGGCCCCGACGAAGCGGGGCGCTGGCAGGCGCGTGGCTCTAGCAAGCTCGCCGGGCAGTGGCAACGGCGGCGATTTGCGCGGTGGCAGCGGAGCGCATAGCATGGCCTGACGTGCCGGTCGGCCCCGCATAAGACGGCCCACCGGATGCGAGGGAGGGGGCATGAATCTCAGAACGCAGCTGGTCTGCGCCTGGCTCGGTCCGATCGGGACCGTGATCCTGTTCTTCGCCATGTTCTTCCTGATGGGCATCCTGCCGCCGTTCCGGCCCTCACTGGCGCAGGGCGAGCTCGTCGCGATCTATCGCCAGCACCCGATCGGCATGCTCACCGGCGGGCTGCTGCTGATGCTCGCGACCTCGATCTACATGGCATTCTTCGCGCTGGTCGCGGTGCAGATGAAGCGGATGGAGAAGACGCCGTTCTGGACCTATGTCTTCCTCACCAGCTCGATCCTCGCCTTTTATTCGGTGATCGTCGCCGAGATGGTGTTCAGCGCGGCGGCCTATCGCCCCGAGCGCTCGGACATGCTGATCCAGGCGCTGAGCGACCTCGCCTTCATCCTCTATGTCGGCACCGCCCTGCCGGGCTCGGTGCAGATGGTCGCGGTCGGCTTCGCCGTGCTCGGCGACGACCGGGCCGATCCGGTCTATCCACGCTGGGTCGGCTATCTCGACATCTGGGCGGGGATCCTCGCCTCGCCGGGCACGCTGATCTGCCTGTTCAAGCTCGGGCCGTTCGCGTGGAATGGCGCGCTCGCCTTCTGGGTCGCCGCGGTCGCTTTCGGCATCTGGCTCAACGTCAACTTCTGGGCGGCGCGGCGGGCGATCCTGCGCTCGGCGCCGGCGCAAAGGGGGTAGGGATGAATTACCGGTCACAGCTGGTCGCCGCCTGGTTGGGCATCGCCGCGACCCTGATCATGTTCATCGGGCTCTGGCCGCTGATGCACTTCCTGCCGCCGCTCAAGCCAGGTCTCGGCCAGGCCGAGCTCGCCGCGATCTACCGCGGCAACGCCACCGGCATCATCACCGGCGGCATCCTGCAGATGCTCGCCTGCTCGATCTTCATGCTCTATTTCTCGGCGCTGGCGCTGCAGCTCAAGCGGATGGAGGCGGCACCGCTGTGGACCTACACCCTGCTCCTCACCAGCGTGCTCGGCTTCGTGCCCGTGCTGGTCGCGGAGATGCTGTTCTCCGCCGCCGCCTATCGCCCGGACCGGCCCGACGAGATCATCCAGGCGTTCAGCGACCTCGGCTTCTTCCTCTTTGTCGGCCCGGCGCTGCCCGGCGCGATGCAGATGCTCTCGGTCGCCTTCGCCGTGCTCGGTGACCGCAACGCCGAGCCGGTGTTCCCGCGCTGGGTCGGCTATTTCAGTGTCTGGACCGCGGTCCTTGCGCTCCCCGGCGCGGTCGTCACCCTGTTCAAGGCGGGGCCCTTCGCCTGGAACGGCGTGCTCGCCTTCTGGGTCGCGGCGATCGCCTTCGGCCTGTGGATCAACGTCACCTTCTGGGCGACGCGCAGGGCGCTGCTGATACAGATGAAGTCCAGCGCGGCCTGACCAACATGGATGCTGAGCAGCAAGGCGCGGTCAAGCGCAGGGCGGGGCATGTGCCCGGCGAAGAGGGCGTCTGGGTCCTCATCATGGGCGACATGCTGGTCTTCTCGATCTTCTTCGCCACCTATCTGATCTACCGCGCGCAGAACGTCGTGCTCTACACCAGCTCGCAGCTGTCGATGCAGCGCGGCTTCGGCCTGCTCAACACCGTGCTGCTGCTGACCAGCAGCTGGTTCGTCGCGCTTGCCGTTTCAGAAGCCCGCGCCGGCGGCCGCGAGCGAGCGATGCGGCTGCTGCTCGGCGCCTTCGCCTGCGGCATCGGCTTCGTTGTTTCCAAAGCCTTCGAATGGGGCGGCAAGATCCAGGCCGGCATCACGCTCAACAGCAATGAGTTCTACATCTTCTACTACATGCTGACCGGCATCCACCTGCTGCACGTGCTGATCGGCCTGATCGTGCTCGGCTACCTCATCGCCCGCTCGCGCCGGCCGGATCCGGGCGCCAGCTATGTCCTGGTGATGGAGGGCGGCGGCGCCTTCTGGCACCTTGTCGACCTGCTGTGGATCGTCCTCTTCGCGCTGCTCTATCTGGTGAGGTGAGGCGATGCTGAGCACCCCATTGCGCCGCATCACCGCGGTCTGGCTGCTGCTGGTCCTGGCGACTCTATTCTCATGGGAATCGGCGCATGTCGGCAACGACCATCGCCTGTCGTCCAGCATCGTATTGGTCATCGCCTTCATCAAGGTCCGCTTCGTCGGCCTCGAGTTCATGGAGCTGCGCCACGCGCCACTGCCGCTCAGGCTGATCTTCGAGATCTGGCTGCTGGCTGCCTGTGCCGCGCTGCTGATTCTCTACTGGCTCTCGCCGATGGCTTGATCAGAAATCGAGCGGCAGGCCGATATGCCGCTCGAATATCCGGTCGCGATGGGCGATCAGCGCGGGGTCGAGCGCCGCGCGCAATGCCGGCGTGTCGCTACTGTAACGCGCACGGATCTCGTCGGGCGTCGGGCAGGCCTCCGGCGGCAGCGGCGCGATCATCTGCGAGAAGCAGGCCCAATAAATATCGACCGCGCTCAGCCGGTCGCCGACGAGATAGTCCGATCCCGCGCCGCGCTGGCGATCGAGCTGGATCGCGAGCGCGTCGAGCACCGCGACCACCTTCGCCGTGGCCTTCGCACGATCCTCGGTGTCGAGACCGTAGGGCGACAACGCCGTGCGCATTTCCGTCGGGATCTCCTGATCCGCAGCCGGCATCAGCATCACCCGGCGCGACCAGCCGAAGCCGCCGGTTCCGCAGATCTCGCAGGACAAGCCCAGCGCCAGCGCATGATCGAACGGATCGGCCGGCAGCAGCGATGGCCCCGATCCGAGCCGCTCGGAGAGCAGCAGGATTTCGAGCCAGCCGCCGACCGCCGGCTCCCGGTTGTAGATCGCGATCGGCGCATTGCGCATGCCGGTCCAGGCGCGCAGTTCCTCATTGGCCGCCAGGGCGATCTGCTCGACCGGCGCGAAGGGCACGCCGCGCAGGTTGAACAGCGCCTTGGCCGCCTCGCCCCACGGGCCCGGAACATGGGTGGTGAGCGCGAGGCGAAGGCCCGATCGTGCGCGCGCTTCCGCAACCGACAGATAATGCATCCCCGCTCCGTCAGACCCGCCAGACCACGACGCTCATCAGATAAGCGATCTGAGGTGCCCCGTCTTTATCATGGACCGCGACACCAAGTGCATCGGGATCGGCGAGGATCATCTCGCGCAGCTCGTCGATCGAGTGGGTTTCGGAGATCGGCCAGGAAAGGATCACGTCGACCGGCGCGGACGGCGTCAGGAATGTGTGCGCGGCGACCTCGGTGAGGCCGAGGTCGCGGCCCAGCCCGCGCAGCTCCTCGGGCGTCAGCGCATGGACGTGCGAGGCGTCGCGCAGCTTCTCGAAGCGATCCAACGCCGCGGCCTTGTCGGCGGGCGGCGTGAGATCCATCACCGCCAGCCGCCCGCCGGGCCGGCAGACGCGGCGCATCTCGGCGAGCACGGTCGCCGGCTCGGTGAAGTGATGGGCGGCAAGGCCGCAGGTGACCAGCGAGAAGCTATTGTTCGCGAAGGGCAGCGCGTGGACGTTGCCGATCTGCCAATCGATATTGGCGACGCCGGCCTCTGCCTGCGCCTGCCGCGCGATATCGACCATCGCCGGGGTGATGTCCAAGCCGGTGACGTGGCGCGCCCTGGCGGCGAGCGGCAGCGTCAGCCGGCCGGTGCCGCAGGCGACATCGAGCACGATATCGTCGGGTCCGACGTCGATCAGCTCGATCGGGTCATAGCCGCTGCCATATTTCTCGGTCATCTCGGCATAGCCCTTGGCCTGCCGGGTGAACTGCTCGACGACCTGCGCCCCGTGACGGGCCTTGCTCTCCATCGCTGCCATCCTGTTCTGACGGCCGCATAGCGGCACGCCTGTTGTGGCCCGCGCGAAGCCTGCGCCGGCCAGCCCGCTCAGGCAAGCAGGCAGGAGAATTGAACCGGGGCAGGGCGGTAACGGTTATGCTGGATCATGACGGTCTCAGATCGATCGGGCCCGGACTCCGTGGCCGATGACTGGACGATTCCCCAGCATTGGGCCGGTTATACCGCCGCCGAGCACGCCCTATGGGACCGGCTCTTCGCCCAGCAGGTCGCGCTGCTGCGGACGCGCGCCGCGCCCGAATTCTTCGCCGGGCTCGACGTGCTGGAGCTGAGCCGTCCCGGCATCCCCGATTTCGCGCGGCTCTCGGAGCGGCTGATGAAAGCCACCGGCTGGCAGGTCGTCGCGGTGCCCGGGCTTATCCCCGACGCGGTGTTCTTCGATCATCTCGCCAATCGCCGCTTCGTCGCCGGCAATTTCATCCGGCGCGTCGACCAGATCGACTATTTGGAGGAGCCGGACGTGTTCCACGACGTGTTCGGCCATGTCCCGCTGCTCGCGCTGCCCGATTTCGCCGATTACATGCAGGCCTATGGCCGCGGCGGGCTGCGCGCGGTCAGCCTGCGCGCGATCGACCGGCTGTCGCGGCTCTACTGGTACACCGTCGAGTTCGGCCTAGTGCGCAGCCGCGACGGGCTCCGGATCTATGGCTCCGGCATCGCCTCATCGCGCGGCGAGACGATCTTCGCGCTCGACGACCCGGCGCCCAATCGCATCGGCTTCGATCTCGAGCGCGTTATGCGGACCCCCTACCGCATCGACGATTTCCAGCAGTGCTATTTCGTGATCGACAGCTTCGCGGACTTGCGCCGCCGGACCGAAGGACCGGATTTCGCGCCGATCTATGCGCGGTTGGGCGCGATGCCCGACATCGATCCGGCGGTGATCATGCCGGAGGACCAACTCTACCGAGCGCGGTAGCCGGCACGGGAGTAGCGCTGACGTTGCAGCGCCATCCGCCCCATGCCACACCGATGGCAGAAAGCGGGTCCGGGCGGCGAGACGGGTGCAGCTCATCTTCATCTTTGGCCCGGCGGCGGCCGGCAAGCTGACGGTTGGCCGCGCGCTCGCCGGCCTGACCGGCATGCCGCTGTTCCACAATCACCTCGTCGTGGATGCGGTGACGGCGGTGTTCCCCTTCGGCTCCGCGCCATTCGCCAGGCTGCGCGAGCATTTCTGGATGAAGACCTTCGAGGAAGCCGCCGTCGCCGGGCGCTCGCTGATCTTCACCTTCACGCCGGAAGCCACCGTTGCGGCGGACTTCCCGCAACGCGTTGAGCAGTTGGTGGCGCGACACGGCGGCGAGGTGCTGTTCATCGCCCTGGAGATCGGCCGCGAGGCGCAGGAGCGCAGGCTCGTCGACGAGAGCCGGGCGGCCTTTGGCAAGCTGCGCGACCTTGGCCTGTTTCGCGAGCTTCGGCCGCAATTCGAGCAATGCCTCGCGGCGATGCCGGCACCGCGGCTGTCCCTCGACGTCGAAACGCTGCAACCCGAGGAAAGCGCGCTGGCGATATCGCGATTGATGTCGCCGCGGCGGTAAGGACATCAGGTCAAACGGAACGAGGCCAGAAATTCCTTGCTCTCCGGATCGTCCGGTCCGAGCGAGGACTGCGCGATCAGCTCGTACAGATGTTTGTGCCAGACGAAGACGCGCACGCGGGAGTCCGGCCGGCCCGGTCGCGAAAGGGTGAACTCGCGGCCCATGGCCTTGCCGCTGGCGGCATAAGTCATCGGCCCCAACGTTCCTCCGACGTATTTCGCCAGAGCGGCCGGGGCATCGGACAAGGCCTGGTCCTCGGTTTTGGTCGAGGCACTGCCGTCAATCACGTTGACGAGATTGTCGCGCCCCGCCAGCACCGATTCGACGAGAAATGTGTGGGCGCCGTCGGCGGTGGCGGGATAGTCGGTTTCCTTGGGCTGCGCCCGGAAGGAGACGGCGAAGCCCCAGGCCGGATAGCTGTATTCCTTCTGAGGCGGCGGACCCGAGCATGCCCCCAGAAAGGATAGTCCGCATAGGACGAGGATGGCGGCGCGACGCATCATTGTTCCCCTTTTCCGCTTCAGCGCAACGCACGCGAATAGACTGTCGATGACGAGATTGTCCCGCTGAATGAATCGACCGATAGTACCGCCATGGAAGCGGCGGCAGTCCGACCGCTGCGACAAGGATGTGCGGAGATGGGCGCCATGACGGATTTGTCCGAGGGACTCGCGGCGGTTGTCGGCGAGAAGCAGCTGTTCGTCGGTGACGCCATCGAGGAACGCTACCTGATCGACGTCCAGAAGAAATATCCGGCGCATCCGGGCTATCTGGTGCGGCCGCGGAGCACCGAGGAGGTCGCCGAGATCGTCAAGCTGGCGAATGCCAGCGGCACGCCGATCACCGCGCTCGGCGGGCGCACCGGCAGCACCGGCGCCGGCCGCGGCGAGGATGGCGGCATCCTCATGTCGCTGGAGCTGATGAACAAGATCATCGAGATCGATCCGCAGTCGATGACGATGACGGTCGAGGCCGGCGCGACGCTGCAGAGCGTTCATGAGGCGGCAGAGGCCGCGGGTCTGCTGATGCCGCTCGATCTCGGCTCGCGCGGCTCGGCGACGATCGGCGGCAATATCGCGACCAACGCCGGCGGTGTGCGGGTGCTGCGCTGGGGGATGATGCGCGACATGGTGCTCGGGCTGGAGGCGGTGCTGGCCGACGGCTCGGTGGTCAGCTCACTCGGAAAATTCATCAAGGACAATGCCGGCTACAACTGGAAGCATCTGCTGATCGGCAGCGAAGGCACGCTCGGCATCGTCACGAAGGCCGTGCTGCGGCTGCGGCCGCTGCCGAAGTCGACCCAGACCGCGCTGGTCGCCTTCCCCAGCTTCGACGATGCGGTGCGCCTGCTGCGGCGGCTGGACACCGAGCTCGGCGGGCAGCTGTCGAGCTTCGAGCTGATGTGGAACAGCTTCTACGCGCTGATGAGCGAGAGCCAGCGCGCCAAGCGCCCGCCGCCCCTGTCGCAGGACTATCCAGTCTATGCGCTGATCGAGGCGATGGGCAATGATCCGGAGCGCGACGCGGCGCGCTTCCAGGAAGTCTTGGCAAGCGCGATGGACGCAGGCGTCGCGGCCGATGCGGCGATCGCGCAGTCCGAGCGCGACCGCGCCAACCTCTGGTCGTTGCGCGACGATCTGCTCGAAGCCTTTCTGCCGCTCTGGCCGATCTTCAACTTCGATCTCAGCATGGCGCTCACCGACATGACCGGCTTCGTCAGCGAGACGCGGGCCGGGATCGAGCGACAATGGCCGGGCGGGCATATCTGGCACTTCGGCCATGCCGGCGACGGCAATCTCCACGTCATGGTCTCGGTCGGCGCGGGCGACAAGGACACCGCGGACCGCGTCTACGACATAGTCTATTCGGCGATCGGCAAGGTCAAAGGCTCGGTCGCCGCCGAGCTCGGCGTCGGCCGCGAAAAGCAGCCCTTCATCGGCATCACCCGTACGCCGGCGGAGCTGGATCTAATGCGAACGATCAAGCGCGCGCTCGATCCCGGCAATATCCTCAATCCGGGCGTCGTTTTTCCGCTGTGACAGAAGCAGACGCGCGGTTCCCTGAATGTCCGCTTAGGGTGGAAAACAGACATCGCGCGTGAGCGGCTGTGGCAGACGCCGGCTTTAGCACAGACTTGGTATCAGATCGTCAGCTCAAGCAGGGGAGTTAATGTCCCCCTTCGCAGTACGGAGAAATCGTATAAAGAGTCCGCAGTTTCTCTGATGGTGTCCGCTGTTCATCCGCGCACTCTGATGCAAGATGGAACTGGCTTCACCAACTTTGATACCCAGGGCCGGCCATGACGAATTAGTCTGGCGGGCGACTTTCTACGGCCGTCTCTCCCGGGTGGTGCAAGACAGCGTCTATGCGGGGGAATTAAGGGCCATTGCCCGCGAGTACCAAATAGAGGCGGAAACAACGTCCGGGCCTACAGCCTTTGATCGACGAGATTGCCTCGCGCGTCGCGTGACAAAAAGTTACCGGATCAGAAACGTCGCTGTATAGGCCCTCGCGCCATTTAGGCGAGAGGAACGCAAGCAAAGTGAGCACCCCCGCGCGAAAGCGCCCCGCTGTCTTGAAGGTCACGGCCCGCGGGGAAATCCAACGCAGAATTGCCCGGGCGCTCATCGCCATCGCCACGGGAATTTGGCCATCGGCGACTCAGCCGGATCAATGGATCAAAGCGGAGATCGCGGCGGCTCTATCCCGGCATGCCGATCGCTCCAAGCGGCGTTGATTTAGCCTCTCGCCCATCCCGCCCTCTCGCAGCAACGTCGCCTGTAGGGGCACGACTGCAAAGAGCGGCTTAAGGGGGTCGATAGCCGCCGTTCGATCCGACCGTCTATGTCTGCTGGGGGGTGGAAAGCCGATATAACGGCTACCGCCGGTTGGACAGAGCCTTATCAGCGTCTCGGCTAAGGATTTGGAGCATCCGCCACTCGTCCTCCGGCAACCCTTCCGCCCCCAATCCGACCGCGCTCTTCAACCCTCACCTCAGGTCCGCCCAACCGTCTGTCAGGCCATTGAAGCCAACGAAGCTGGGAAGCACTGCGGCGAGTTGGCGAAGACGACGTTGCTCGCACCACTGGTCAATAAGCGAACTCAACGCAGCCATGAAATCCTGATTGGATTGGAAGCCCATCTGCACCTCCCGAGCGGCGTTCGTGCCAGTCCTGCCCGATGTCTGCAACGGGTCGAAAGCGGACGCCTCTGCCTACCGCTTCAGCCTAGTACAGAAACATTGGCATGCCCTCGACCTTGAGCAGCTGCGCGCGATAGGCGGTGCGGTCGTAGAGGGCTTCGACGTCGACGCTCTTGGTGCCCTGGAGCAGTGTCTCGGCCGGGACATGGGTGTAATTGCCGTCGCGTACCGCGACCATGCGGCCGGTGGTGCCGGCCTGGATCAGCTGCACGGCGAGCGCGCCGAAGGCGAAGCCGACCATGCGGTCCATCGCATCGGGCTCGCCGGCGCGCATCAGATAGGCGAGCTCCTGCAGCACCGTGCCTTCGCGCAGCCGCTCCTCGATCGCCTGGGCGAGACGATGGCCGACGCCGACATGGCCGCGATGCGTCGCCGACATCGACAGCGCGGCAGGGTCCTCCTCGACCGTCTCGCCGACCAGCTTGGCGCCTTCCGAGATGACGCAGATCGAATAGCGCGCCGGTCGGCTCAGCTTGTCCTTCTTGAGCAGCGGCAGCAGCAGGTCGAGATCGGCCGGCACTTCGGCGATGATGCTGCGGTCGACCTGGGCGAGGAAGCCGGCGAGCAGCGCGGTCTCGCCGCTGCGCCGGCCGAACAGCTCGACCACGGCGATCCGTTCATGGCTCTCGACCGTGGTGCGCAGCGCATTGATCGCCTCAACCGAGCGGCTGACCGCGGTCGAAAAGCCGATGCAATAGTCGGTGCCGAAGACGTCATTGTCCATCGTCTTGGGGATAGACACCACCGGCACACCGAGCGAGGCGAGATGGGCCGAGAAACGCAGCGTGCCGTCGCCGCCGAGCGTCACGATCACATCGATGCCCATGCGCGTCAGCACTTCGCGGACATGCGGGGTCTGGTCGCCGCCCTTGGCGGTGCGCGGATCGGCCCGCGAGGTGTGGAGGATGGTGCCGCCGAGCCGGTCGATGCCGCGCACCCGCTCGCGGTCGAGCACCCAGCTGTTGCGGGCGATGCTCTCGCCGTCGTCGGGATCGATCGCCAGCAGCCCCTGCCAGCCACGGCGGAAGCCGGTCACCTGCCAGCCGCGATCGAGCGCCGACAGCACGATCGAGCGGATGCAGGGGTTGAGGCCGGGCACATCGCCGCCGCCGGTCAATACGCCGATGCGCACGTCAGTCTCCCAATTTGGACAGCGGCAGCATGCCCCGGCTTTCGCCGCAGGGCTACTCTTCGGCCGAGGCGAGGACCAGCTTCAGCGATCGGGCGTCGCGCGGCACGTCGACCTCGGCGCTGTCGAAGGTCGCCGCCGCATTGGGCGCGAGCGAGCGGGTCGGCGCTGGAATCGTCCAGCCATAGACGGTGCGGCCGCTGCCATCGTGCAGCTCGGCGCGGATGTCGGGCACGTTGAGCGTCACCTGGGTCGGGTTCTTGACCACGCCGGAGATCGCCAGCAGCTCCTTGCCGCTGTCGAGCA
>Ga0068855_100000789_pt1 | contig 39145 bp, 34 predicted proteins | sample KBSCornC52_FD_66592 | JGI IMG/M metagenome (GOLD analysis project Ga0068855, IMG submission 66592) | Corn rhizosphere microbial communities from Kellogg Biological Station, Michigan, USA - KBS Corn C5-2 | ecosystem: Host-associated > Plants > Roots > Rhizosphere > Soil ...
TCGAAGTCGGGCATCGAGACGCGCTCGGGATTGAGGAAGCGCTCGAACAGCAGGTCATACTTCAGCGGATCGATGTCGGTAATCCCGAGGCTGAACGCGACGAGCGAGCCCGCACCGGATCCGCGTCCAGGACCCACTGGAACCCCGTTTTCCCGCGCCCAACGGATGAAATCCGCGACAATGAGGAAGTAGCCGGCAAACCCCATCTGACAGATGACATCGAGCTCGATGCGAAGCCGCTCGCGATAGCCCGGCACCTGCGCTTCGGAGACGATCGCGAGCCGTTGCTCGAGACCCGCGGCCGCCTGCGCGCGGATGAAATCTTCCGTCGTGATCCCCCCGGGCACCGGGTAGGGAGGCAGGCGCGCCTCGCCAAGCTTCAATACCAGACTGCAACGGCGGGCGATTTGCACCGAGTTGGCGAGTGCCTCGGGTACGTCCGCGAACAGCACCGCCATTTCCTGCGGAGTACGCAAGTATTGTTGTTGAGAGTAGCGTCTCGGTCGGCCCGCGTCGGCCAGGAGTGTGCCATCGTGGATGCACACTCGAGCTTCATGCGACTCGAAGTCGTCCTGTTTCAGGAAGCGGACTGGATTGGTGGCGACGACCGGAGTACCGCGCCGCGCGGCCAAGGTGACTGCGGCCGCAATATAACCTTCTTCGTCGGGCCGCCCGAGTCGCTGCAGCTCGATGTAGAAGCGGCCCGGAAAAAGACCGCTCCAGAAATCCAACGCGCGCTCGGCATCCTTCTCCCGCGCATGCACGAGGGCGCGGCCCACGTCGCCTTCGGTTGCACACGACAACGCGATGAGCCCTTGAACGTTTTCCAGGGTCAACCAGTCGCGGTCGATTGTGGGAATCCCACGGAGCTGGCCTTCCAGGTAGGCCCGGCTCACCAGGCGTGTGACGTTGCGGTAGCCGATTTGCGATTGACACAGCAGCGTGATGCGGGAAGGTTGCGCACGCTCCCCGGCTTCCCTTACGAGCAGATCGACACCGATGATCGGCTTCACGCCCTTCGCGAGCGCCGCGCGATAGAACTTGACCATCGCAAACAAGTTGCTTTGGTCCGTCACCGCGCAGGCCGCCATGCCCGCCGCGCTCACCGCGTCCACGAGCTCGGGCACGCGGACGACGCTGTCGATCAGCGAGTATTCGGTGTGTAGGCGAAGGTGGACAAACTCAGTCATCGCCTGTGCCGGCCAGGAGCTCGAGCTGCGGGTCATTCAACGCGTCAAAGGCGATCCGCACCGGACTGAACGAGCGCCGATGCAACGGTGAAGGCTCGCGCTCCCGCAGTGCCTCGAGGTGCGCGGGTGTGCTGTAACCCTTGTGCGCGCCCAGGTGAAAGCCCGGATAACAGCGATCCAGGTTCTGCATCATGGCATCGCGACAGGTCTTGGCCAGTATGGATGCCGCGCTGATGGCCGGAACCGTAGCGTCACCCTCGATGATCGCTTGGACCTTGCAGCCCAGATTGAGGTCGTTGAGCCGCGGGAGCTGGTTGCCGTCGATCTTGATGTGCGTGGGGCACACCGGCAGACCCAACAAGGCGCGACGCATCGCCAGAAACGTCGCTCCCAGTATGTTCAGATTGTCGATCTCGTCGCGATCCGCCCAGGCCACCGACCAAGCGAGCGCTCTCGCGCGGATGAGCACCGCGAGCCGCTCGCGCTCCTCGGGAGGGAGGACTTTGGAGTCCGCAAGACCTTCGATCCGGCGGCGGGGGTTGAGGATCACGGCTGCGGCCACTACAGGCCCCGCCAGAGGGCCCCTGCCCGCTTCATCGACCCCGGCGATGCGGGACGGTGGACGCTCAGTGACCTTCATGCAACGCCTCCGGCCGCACCGGCATCGACATCATGCGCTGGGACCTCGCACGCAATCGAGAATCGCGGACGCGGCGCGATCGGCGCCACCTCGACGCAACGTCTCGTGGAGGGTCCGGAACTCCCCCTGCAGCTCACTCAAGAACTCACGATCGTCGATGACGCCCAAGAGCGCCGCGCCAAGGCTGGCGCCCGTGACCTGCTCCTGAAGGAGCTCGGGCACGAGTCGTCGGCCGACAAGAAGATTGGGCTGCGAAAAAAATGGCACCTTTACCAATCCGAGTGCACGCAAGACGAATGCGGTGATCGCGGCGAAACGATACGCCACCACCATAGGCCGACGCGAGAGTAGTGTCTCCAGACTTGCCGTTCCAGAGGCAACGATCACCGCATCAGCGGCGGCGAGAACGGGCTGCGCCTGGCCGTCGAAGATACTGATCTGAGGCACGTTAGGGACTTCCGCCATTTTTCTCTCGAACGCCTGACGTACACGGGTCGAAGCCATCGCGGCTACGAAGCGCATCTCGGGTCGACGCTCCGCTATCCAAGCGGCCGCAGCTAAAAAGTCGTTGCCCAGACGCTCTACTTCGCCGAGCCGGCTGCCGGGTAATAGCGCCACGATGGTGGTATCCAGCGGCAGGTCGAGCGCACGCCTCGCGCCTTCGCGGTCGACGTCCAGCGGAATCTGATCCGCCAACGGATGCCCCACGAACACCGCAGGCACGCCGTGACGCTCATAGAAGCTCGTCTCGAAAGGCAGCAGGCACAACACAAGGTCGCAGGCACGTCCAATGCCACGCACGCGCCCTTGGCGCCACGCCCACACTTGCGGAGCGACGTACTGCACGGTTTTACAGTCGGCACTCCGCAGCTTCTTGGCGAGGCCCAGATTGAACGCCGGCGAGTCGATGCCAACAAATACGTGCGGGCGCGCCGCACGGAACCGCGCCACGAGCGAGGAGCGCAACCGGATAAGGCGCGGCAGATGAGGCAGCACCTCCGCCAGCCCCATGACCGCGATCTCCTCGGACGCAGCCCAAGCGTCACATCCCGCGGCAATCATCTTGGGACCCGCCATGCCGAAGAATTGCACGTCAGGCACCCTCGCCCGCATGGCCGTGATCAGAGCCGCGCCAAGCTGGTCGCCCGACGACTCACCAGCGACGATCCCAACGCGCAGAGGCTCAGACACGGAGGCCATTTTCTCGATCATCCATGCGAGGGCGCGTCGCTAAAACTGCGAATTGACTCGGCGCACGGCCGGCCGCCCCCCTCACCGCACGATGCTACGCGTCGACGACGCGATAAACTCCGCGAACACACGGACTTCGGGCTGCGTCGTACCCATCGCGCGCAGTTTCTGCATCGCATCGGCGAGCTTCAAATCGCAGCGATAAACAATTCGGTACGCCTCCCGGATGTTCCGAATCTGCTCCTCACTGAATCCCCGCCGTTTCAACCCTTCGGAGTTCACGACGTGGGGTATCGCAGGATTGCCCGCCACCATGATATAGGGCGGGACATCACGCTGCACAATGCAGCCGCCGGCAAGGAAGGCGTGCGCTCCGATCTTGCACCGCTGGTGAACGGCCGTGAGGCCGCCGAGGGTCACCCAGTCCCCGATCTCAACATGTCCCGCCAGAGCGGCGCAGTTGGCGAACACAGTGTTGCTTCCAACCTGACAATCGTGGGCAACGTGGGAGTACGCCATGAAGAGATTGTCGTTGCCGATACGAGTCACACCCTTGTCGTGGATGGTGCCACGATTGACGGTGCAGCTCTCCCGGAAGACATTGCGGTCGCCGATCTCCAGGCGCGTCGGCTCGCCGTTGTACTTCTTGTCTTGCGGTGCATCACCGATCGAGGCGAACTGAAAGATCCGATTATCCGCTCCGATGACAGTCGGTCCGTTGATGACGGCATGAGGGCCTACGACCGTGCCGGGCCCGATCTGCACATCCGGCCCGATGATCGAAAACGGGCCTACTGCTACGTCGGGGGCGAGTTGCGCCTGCGGCGAGACGATCGCCTTGGCGTCAATCACTTCCCGGTCTCCGGCGCAACCATCATCTCCGCATGCGCGACCTCGGCATCGCCGACCATGGCCACGGTCTCAAATTTCCAGATGCCCCGCAGTGCCCGCTGCACCGTCGCCTTGAGAATGAGCTGGTCGCCCGGGATGACAGGCTTGCGGAAGCGCGCCTTGTCGATACCGACGAAATAAAAGCGCGTCTGCTCTGTGGGGATTACGTTTGCACTGGAAAAAGCGAGAATTCCGGTGGTCTGCGCCAGCGCCTCGATGATCATGACACCGGGCATGACCGGTCGACCGGGAAAGTGACCGGGAAAGAACGGCTCGTTGTAGGTGACGTTCTTGAGCGCGGTGATGGATTCGCCCGCCTGGATCTCGAGGACCCGGTCAACGAGCAGAAAAGGATACCGATGCGGGAGATACCGCAGAATCTCATTGATGTCGAATCGAATCGCTTCAGTCATCATCCTCTTCCTGCTGCGGGGCGCACTCGCCACCTTCGAGTTTCTTTAAGCGGGCCTCCAGCCGGTCGAGACGCTTGAAGCGGGCAACCATGCGGCGCCACACGGTGGCCTTCTCGAGCGGAATGCCGCTGGAGTATACGCCGGGCTCGGTGATCGAATGACTCACCATGGTCGTGCCGAGGAACACGACATCGTCACAGATGGAGAGATGCCCCCCGATGGCAACTTCCCCAGCAATCTGGCAGCGCTTGCCGATCGTGGTGCTACCGGATATTCCCGTCAAAGCGGCGATCGCGGTGTGCGCGCCGATGTGCACGTTATGAGCGATCATGATGAGGTTGTCGAGCTTGACCCCCTCCTCGATGACAGTGTCGTCGACTGCACCGCGATCCACGGTCGTATTCGCGCCGATCTCGACATCAGCGCCGATGCGCACCGTGCCGACTTGCGGGACTTTAATCCAACGGCGCTGCTCCGAGGCGAATCCGAAACCATCACCGCCAATCACGGCGCCTGGCTGCATGATGGTGCGGGCACCCACGCCGACGCCACGACAGAGAGTGACCTTCGCCGTGAGATAAATGTCCTCCGCAAGCGCTACGTCGTCTTCCAGCACGCAGTGCGGACCCACGTATGTACGCGGACCAACCACGACGCGCTCCCCAATCACACATAACGGGCCCACGTGCGCTGTGGGATCGATGCGCGCGCTGTCGGCAACTATCGCCGAGGCGTGAATTCCCGGAGGGCCATGAGGCCGGGGATGGAGAACGGTCGCGATGCGTGCAAAAGCGGCATGCGGATTGGAAGCGATCAGTGCCGCAACCGGGCAGTCGGCTGCTGAAGCCTTGTCCAACACAACCACGCCGGCATGGGTCTGCGCCAACTGCGGCTTGTAGCGCGCGTTGGCAAGAAAAGACAACGAGCGAGCGTCCGCCGACGCGAGCGTCGCAACATGGTCGACAACAGTGTCGGGGTCGCCGCGCAGTTCGCAGCCAAACCGCACGGCGAGCTCTCCGATGGAGACCGCCATAAAAGTATCAATTACCTAACCGAAAAGTGCGCGAGCGACACCGCATTCGCTCGAACGCTTCATTTCGGCTGCGGTTTCGGAGCCGGTGCCGGCGAGGACGTCTTGCTGCCCGCAGGCGCGTGAGACTGCAACGCAGTCAGGATCGCAGGCGTGATGTCCAGTGTCGGCGTCGAGTAGATCACGCCATCCGCAATCACGAGATCGAAGTTCTGCGCCTTCGCGTACACACGAACCTCTTCGATCAGCGTGCGCTGCAGCCGGGACATCTCCTCGTTGCGACGCGCGTTGAAATCGTCCTGTACTTCCTGCTGTTTCCGGGTCAGATCGCGATAGCTGTCGCGCAACTCCTTCTCGGTGCGCTGACGCTGGTCCTCGGTCATCGTGGCCCCGTCTTTCTGCAGTCTGTCCTCTTTGGCCTTCAACGTTTGCTGCTGATTCTGCAGGTCGCGCTGACGCGGAGTGAATTCCGTCCGGATGGCCTCCACGACAGTTTTCGCCTGCGGCGACTCCTCCATGAGCTTGCCATAATCGACGACACCGATCTTGAGCTCGGCCCACGCCGGCACGACCGCCAGCGAGCCGGCAACGGCAATCATACAGGCCAACAAATTGGTGCTGATCAAGCGCTTCACGGCAATACCTACCTCAAATAACCTCTAATGATTTGGCCGCCCGCGTCGGGCTCGCGACCGATAAACGGCCGCGCGGGCGGAATGAGACCCCGGAACCGACCCCCGGAAACCTACTATTATGCGCTAGACCGCGCCAGAAGGCCCGCTCCTTCCGTCTCAGAATGCCTGTCCGATGGAGAACTGGAAGACCTCCGTCTGGTCCCCCCACTTCGTCAGGCCATCCCCGTGGATGCGGTTGAGTGGGACACCCAGGCTGAAACGGAATAGTCCCAGGGGAGCCAACCACTGCACGGCCACACCGACCGAACGCCTCAGGTCGCTCCATTCGGTCAGGTGGTAGGTCTGCGGGGTCACACCGTCCGGCCCATAGAATCTGAGCTTGTCGCCGGTCTCGTAGACACCGCCGATGTCGAAGAAGGCGCTGACCCGGGCGCTGCTGCGCCACTTGCCGGGCATCGGGAAAATGAGCTCATTCTGGCTGGTGATGCGCAGGTTGCCACCGTAAGGATTGCCGAAATCGTCCGCAGGACCCAGGCGGCTCTCGCGGAAACCGCGCACGCTGTCGGGACCACCGCCGAAGAACTGCCGGTAGGGCGGAATGGTCGTCGTTTTGCCGAAGGCCGAGCCGTAGTCGACCGAGGCATTCGCTACGAACGAGAAGCCCCACTTCAACGGGAAGTAATGCAGGGCCCCTACGTTGGCAATGTAATACTCGACATCCGCCCCGGGAGTCGTGGACGAAGCCGATAAGGACACTCGCGAGCCGCGATCGGCGAACAACGTGCGATTTCGCGTATCCCAGTCCCAACCCAGGACGAGCTGCACGTCCTTGAAGTTCGTCCCGTAGAACACGTACTCGTTGTTCGAGGCATCGTCGTGCGCGAGGCGCGAATACGGGTGCCCGTTGGAGCGCACCCATTGCTGCGCCTGGATGGCGCTCCCCAGCGAGCTGGTCAGGAGCTGCGCGCTTTCCAGCACGGCGCCGAAACGGACGTACTGGTACTCCGTGACCGGATAGGCCCAGGTCGGCCCGAAGCTCAAAGTCTTGGAGGAGAAGTTCGACGAGGACGAGACGAATTGCGTCACATCGCGGTAGGTGAGCGAGATCGTGCGCTGCAGGTTGTCGATCGTCGTATACGGGTTGGTGTGTTGAATGCTGTAGACCTTGCTGAAGGCGCCACCATTCAACTCGATGGCGACGCGCTGCCCGGTGCCCAGGAAGTTGGCATCCGAGTAGCTGGCGTTCAGCTGGAACTTATAGGTCTCGGAGTAGCCGATACCTCCGCCCAGCTGGGCGCTCGGCCCCTCCTCGATCTTGTAGTTCACATCGACCAGGTCCGGGGCTCCCGTCACCGGGGTGGTCTCGAAATCCACGTTCTTCACGTACGGCAGACGCTGGACGCGCTGCTTGGAGCGCTCCAGCGAGGTGTTGGATAGCCAGCCGCCCTCGAGCTGGCGCATCTCGCGGCGCAGGACCTCGTCGTTGATCCGATTCGAGCCCGAGAAGGTGATGTTGCGCACGTAGACGCGATTACCCGGATCGATGAAGAAAGTCAGCTGCACGGTGTGCGTGACCGGGTCCGGCGTCGGGACCGGCTCGACTTTCGCGAATGCGTAACCGTCGCGTCCCAGGCGATTCTGGATGAGCTCCTGGGTGGTGGTGATCAGCTTGCGGTTGAAGATCTGTCCCGGGGAGACCAGCAGGAACCCTTCGAGCTCCTTCTTCGGCACCACGAAGGTGCCTGCCAGCTTGATCTCGCCGAGCTTGAAGACATCGCCTTCCTGCACGTTGACCGTGATGAAGATGTCCTGCTTCTCGGGCGCGATGGCGACCTGCGTGGACTCGATGTTGAAGTTGGCGTAGCCACGGTCCATGTAGAAGTTGCGCACCTTCTCCAGGTCACCCTGCAAGGTCTCGCGCGAGTAGCGGTCATCCTGCTTGTACCAGGAGAGCCAGTTGGGCGTCTTCAGCTCCAGGGTCTCGAGGATTTCCTTCTGCTTGTATTTGGTGTCGCCGACGATATTGATCTCGCGGATCTTGGCGCGCTTGCCTTCCTTGATGTCGATCTTGATCTTGACGCGGTTACCGGACTCCTCGTCGACCTTGGTATCGACGCGCACGCCGTACTTGCCGCGGCTGAAGTACTGGTCGGTGAGGTACTGGGTGACATCCTCCAGCACGGAGCGGTCGAATGTCTTACCGGTCGCAAGGCCGACATTGCGCAGGGATTTCTGCAGATCCTCGGTTTTGATGTCCTTGTTGCCGGTGATCTCGAAGCTCTCGATCGACGGGCGCTCGAGAACCACCACGACGAGCGTGGTGCCCTCGCGGCGCATCTGCACGTCGCGGAAGAAGTTCGTCGCGTATAGCGCGCGGATCGCCTCGCGCACGCGTTGCGGGGTGAGGTGATCGCCGATGTTGACCGGGAGGTAGTTATAGACCGTGCCTTCGGAGACGCGCTGCAGGCCCTCGACCTTGATATCGCTCACGACGAAGTCCGCTTCGCTCGCTTGTACGGTCTGCGCCACAGGCGCCTGCGAGAGCGCCAGCGCGGAGTGCACGCACAGTGCAACCGAGACCAGACCCAAGCGATGCTTCATGCTTCCAACCATCAGTGTCTTGCTTATGCGTATGTTTTTGCGAGTGTTATAACGAGGCCGCCGCGGGATGTGCCGCCGGTGTGGCAGCAGCCTCCCCCAGGGGCCCGGATCCCCTAATCTTCAATCAACTAGCAACTCAACTGAACTGGCGCGCGATGTCGTTGAAAAGCGCCACGCCCATCAGGAGGATGAGCAACGCTATACCGACCTGTTGGCCAAAGGCCTGCGCCCGCTCCGACAGCGGACTGCCTTTGAGCCACTCGACGGCCTGAAAGACGATCTGCCCGCCGTCGAGAATGGGAATGGGCAGCATATTCAAAAAACCCAATGACAGCGAGATGATGACCAGGAACTCCAGGAAGGATTCCGTCCCGGCCTCCGCAGACTCGCCCGCGTACTCGGCAATGGACAGCGGCCCGCTCAGATTCTTCACCGAGACATGCCCGGTGACCATGCGAGCGACCAGCCGCCCCTGCATGACCGTCATGCTCCAGGCCTCATCCGAGGCGCGCGCCAGCGCACCCCAGAGGGTAAAGTCAGTGTGCAGCAGGATACTGTCCGGAACTGAAATGGACGGCGTCATGACTTTGACGTTGATGCGTCCGATGCGCTTCCCGCCGCTCTCCTCGCTCGTGACTCTCACGGGCACGGTGTGATCGACGCCGTCGCGGCGATAGGTGATGTCGAGCGTCTCGTCGGGATGGGACCCGATGCGTTCGACGAGGTCACGCCAATCCTTCACCGCGCGACCTTGTATGGCGATGATGCGGTCGCCTGATTTCAAGCCGGCACGCCCCGCTGGGCCATCGGAGATCACGCTGCCGATCACGGCCGGCAGAGGGGGTAGCCAGAACTCGAACCCCAGGCCGTGAAAGAGCTCGGACGGCTCGGTGAGGCGAACACGTTGCGCGCTGTCTGGAACACTCAGTGTGGCAACACGCGAACTGCCGTCGCTGCCGCGGACCGTGAGCGCCGCATCGCCTCGAGAGCTCATGGCATCCAGCAGATCGAAGACGACATCGCGCTGGCCAACAACCGGATCGCCGTTCACGGCCTTGATCTCATCGCCCGAGCGCAGTCCGGCGCGCGCCGCGACGGAATCGACCGTGACATCGCCGACAATGGGCTTCGGCTCGGTCGAGCCCTGCCACCAGAACATGCCCCACAGGACGAGGATGGCAAACAGAATGTTGAAAGCGGGTCCTGCCAACAGCACCAGAATGCGTTGCCAGGGAGGACGGCGGGTAAATGAGCGGGCCAGGTCCTCCGGAGGCACCGGACCCTCCCGCTCATCGAGCATTTTCACGTACCCGCCCAGGGGGATGGCGGCTACGACGTATTCGGTCCGGTCGGCACCTGCGACTTTTCTCAGTAAAGGCTTGCCGAAGCCGACAGAGAAGCGCAGCACCTTGAACCCCAGGCGGCGCGCGACCCAGTAATGGCCGAACTCGTGCACGGTGACGAGCAGACTCACCGCCACGATGAACCACAACCCATACCAGATCACACTCATGCGCGGGCGCCCCTCGCTGCCTCACTCTTCGTCAGTGGTGACCGCGAGCCCAGAACCCGCTCACGAGCCCGTTGTCTGCTTTCCGCATCAGCGGCCAGTACATCCTCCAAAGAGCCGACGATTCCGCCGCCAGTTCGTGCGACCACGGCTTCAATGACTGTTGCAATCTCCAGAAAGTTCAATTGGCGGTCCAGGAACGCTTGAACGGCAATCTCGTTGGCGGCGTTGAGTATGGCTGGGGCCAGCCCCCCGGCCTGCGCTGCAGCCTGGGCCAGCGCCAGGCAGCGGAATTTCTCCGCGTCCGGGGCGCGAAAATCCAGGCGCGCGGTCCTGACGAGGTCCAGAAAGCTCACACCGGAATCGATCCGATCCGGCCATCCTAGCGCATGGGCGATCGGCGTGCGCATGTCCGGCGAGCCCAGCTGAGCCAGGACCGAGCCGTCCTGATACTCGACCGCCGAGTGCACGATACTTTGCGGGTGGACCACGACCTCGACCTGCTGCGGCGGCAGCCCGAAGAGCAGGCAGGCTTCGATGAGCTCGAGGCCCTTGTTCATGAGGGTCGCCGAATCCACTGAGATCTTGCGCCCCATGACCCAGTTGGGATGGGCGCACGCCTGCTCCGGAGTCGCCGTGGCGATCGCCTCCCGGGTCCAGTCGCGAAACGGCCCGCCCGAGGCGGTCAGCAGCACGCGACGTACGCCCGGGGGCACCTCGCCAACACGCAGGTTGTGCGGCATGCATTGGAAGATGGCGTTGTGCTCGCTGTCGATCGGGAGGAGTGTTGCCCCGCCCGCGCGTACGGCTTCCATCAACAACGGACCGGCCATCACGAGCGATTCTTTGTTAGCCAGTAACAGACGTTTGCCGGCCCGCGCCGCGGCCAGCGTCGAGCGCAGTCCGGCGGCGCCGACGATGGCAGCCATGACAGCGTCGACTTCGGCAAGCGCGGCGATCTCCGTCAAGCCCCCAGCGCCGGCCAGGATACGTGTTGGAACCGCGGCCGCACCACGCTGCGCGAGAAGGTCGCGCAATTCGGCAGCGGCCGTCTCGTCGGCGAGCGCCGCGTAGGCGGGTCGGTGACGCGCGATCTGTTCGGCCAATTTGGTTACGTTGCGGTTGGCGCCGATGGCGACGAGCCGGAAGCGGTCGGGGTGACGCGCGACGACATCCAGAGTGCTCTCGCCAATGGAGCCCGTAGAGCCGAGGACGGCGACGCCGATCACGCGACCACCCCCAGCATGGTCAGCCCGAAAAACAGCACCGGAGCGGCGCTCGTCACGCTGTCGATTCGATCCATTACGCCCCCATGACCGGGAAACAGAGTACCGCTGTCCTTGACGCCCGCGAAGCGCTTGAGAAGGCTTTCTGTGAGATCACCCACAATCGAGAAGCCCACCGCGGCCAGGCACAAGGGCACGAAGCTATACAGCGGCAGCCCGAACCAGACGCTTCCCGCGACCGCCACGATGGCGCTCAGGGCAAATCCTCCCAGCACCCCCTCCCAGGTCTTTCCCGGCGAGACGTTTGGAGCAAGCCGCGTGCGTCCGTACCGATGACCCGCAAAGTACGCGCCGATATCGGCGCTCCACACGAGCAGGAGGGTAAACAACACCCATTGCGCGCCATGCGGGAGATCGAGCCGCAACCGCACCAGCGCGAGCCACGCCGGCACGAGGGCGAGCACGCCGGCCAGCCCTGCCGACCATGGCGCAACGGCGCGTGGCGCAAAAATGATCCAGGCCAGCGCCACCAACCACCACACGAGCGCCGTCAGGAGCACCACCTGCAGACCATCAGGCAAAGCTGTTGCATACCACGCGGCAGGCAGAAGCAGAGCCACGACCACGACGTAAGCGGCCCGGGTGACATGCAGATGCGCGCGTAAAAACGCGGACCACTCCCAAGCACCAGCCAATACGAGCGCCGTCATCACAATGACCGTCGCCACGGGAGGTAGCCACAACAGCACTCCGAGGAACAAGACGACGAGCACCAGCGCCGTGATGATTCGTTTGCGTAAGGAATCGGTCACGATGTCCGGCCGCCGGAGACGACCTGCTCGCCAGTCTGACCAAAGCGGCGCTGTCGACCGCTGAAGTACGTCAGGGCCGCATCCAGGTCCGCGATCGAAAACTCAGGCCAGAGACGGTCGGTGAAAAAGAGCTCCGCATAGGCCGCGTTCCAGAGCAGGAAGTTGCTGATGCGCTGCTCTCCCCCCGTCCGGATGAGGAGCTCGGCATCCGGCAGCCCTGCCAATTGCAGGTGTGCCGCGAAGCGCTCCTCGTCGATGTCCTGAGGCCTCAAGGCACCACTGGCGGTTTCTCTCGCAAGTTTCTGAGCTGCCTGGACAATATCCCAGCGCCCGCCATAGCTCATGGCGATTTGCAAACGCAGCCCCTCGTTCGCCCGGGTGCGCTCCTCCGCTGCGGCGATCTGCGCCTGCAAGCGCACCGAGAGCGCCTGGCGATCGCCGATGAATCGCAGCCGCACCCCGTTCGTGTGCAGTTCCGCGATCTCACGATCGAGCGCTTCGACGAACAAGCCCATGAGGCTCGCCACCTCCTCGACCGGCCGGCGCCAGTTCTCGCTCGAGAAAGCAAACAGGGTGAGCGCGGTCACCTTGCGCCGCGTGCACTCCTGGATGCACATGCGAACGGGGTCCAGACCGGCCTTGTGACCGGCAGAGCGGGCCAGCCCGCGGGCGGCAGCCCAGCGTCCGTTGCCATCCATGGTGATCGCGACATGCCGGGGTACGATGTTGGGCGCGTCACTCACCATCAAACCTGCATGACCTCCTTCTCTTTCGCCGCCAACGCCGTCTCGATGTCGGCGACATGCTTGTCGGTCAGCTTCTGGATTTCGGTCTCGGCCCGCTTCTCGTCGTCCTGGGAGATGAGCTTCTCTTTCAACAGGTCCTTGATAGCGGACATGACGTCCCGGCGCACGTTGCGGACCGCGACCCGCGCACCTTCAGCGTCCTGGCGCAGCACTTTGGTGATGTCACGACGCCGCTCTTCGGTGAGCGCGGGCATGGGAATGCGGATGACGGTACCCGCCGTCATGGGATTCAGGCCCAGGTCGGACTTGTGAATCGCCTTTTCGATCGGCTGCACCATCGTCTTCTCCCAAGGGGAAACGACGAGCGTGCGGCCGTCCTCGACCGCGATGTTGGCCACTTGGTTGAGTGGGGTGTCAGTGCCGTAGTAGTCGACCTTCAGGTGCTCGATCAGGCTGGGGTGAGCGCGCCCGGTGCGCAGCTTCTTCATGTCCGATTGGAAGGTCTGTACACATTTCGTCATGCGCTCACGCGCGTCTTTCTTGATGTCATCCAGCATTGCTGCGCACTCCTCTTCAGGTCTCTTCAGCGGCGCCCTACTCGAAAGTAACCGTCGTGCCCACGTCCTCGCCGTCGCCGCGGACGATGCGTGTCAAGTCACCCGGATTGTTGAGATTGAAGACCTTCAAAGGCAAGCGGTTGTCGCGGCACATGACGATGGCGGTCGCATCCATGACATTCAGCTTGTCGGTCAACACCTTGTCGAAAGTCAGGCGGCCATAGCGGACGGCGCCGGGATTGCGCACCGGATCGTCGGAGTAGATGCCGTTCACCTTGGTGGCCTTCAGCAGGATGTCGGCATTGATCTCGATCGCGCGCAGCGAGGCCGCAGTGTCGGTGGTGAAGAAGGGATTGCCGGTGCCGGCCGCGAAAATCACGACCCGCCCTTTCTCGAGGTGACGCACGGCACGGCGCCGGATGTAGTCCTCGCAAACTTCGTTGATGCGGATGGCTGACATCACGCGGGCGTACAGTCCCAGACCCTCCAGCGCATCCTGCATCGCGAGCGAGTTCATGACCGTCGCGAGCATACCCATGTGGTCCGCCGCCACCCGGTCCATGCCGGCACGCGCCAGTCCCGCCCCGCGAAAGATGTTACCGCCGCCGAGCACCACGGCGACCTGTACGCCCATCTGGATAATGTCCTGAATCTCGCCGGCAATGCGTTTCAACACGGCCGGGTCGATCCCGTAATCGCCAGAGCCGAGCAGCGCCTCGCCCGACAGTTTCACCAGGATCCGTGAGTATTTCGAAGAGCCGACCGCCATTGCTTACTACCTCGTCCCGCCAGACTGCCGATGGAAAAAACCCCGCGCGGGGCGGGGTTTTTTCGCTGACCTTACTGCGCGTCAGTGCTTCGCCGGTGTCGCGCTCGACACCTGCGCCATGACCTCTGCAACGAAGTCCTCCTGCTTCTTCTCGATACCGGCGCCGACCTCGAAGCGCTCGTACGCCACTACTTCGGCCTTCGCGCCCTTCAGCAGCTTCTCGATGGTCACGTCCGGATCCTTCACGAATGCTTGTCCCGCGAGGGTGATCTCCCCCAGCGACTTGCGCAAGCGGCCCTCCACCATCTTCGCCACGATCTCCGGTGGCTTGCCTTCGCCTTGGGCCTGCTCCGTCAGGATGGCGCGCTCCTTGGCCACCACATCCGCCGGGATTTGCGCCTGGTTGAGATACTTCGGGTTGCTTGCGGCCACATGCATCGCCAGGTCATGCGCCAAGGCGGCATCACCGCCCTTCACAGCGACCAACGCGCCGATGCGCGTACCGTGCACATACGCGCCGAGGTGATCGGTGGCGCTGAGCACGGTGAAACGCCGCACACTGATGTTCTCACCGATCTTGGCAATCAGCGCACGGCGCTTCTCCTCGACGGTCTCCCCGCTCGGCAACTTGGCGCCCAGCAGAGCCTCGAGGGAAGCCGGCTTGCTGGTCAACGCCAGCGCCGCCACACCCTGTGCAAAAGAGCGGAAGTCCGCCTCGCGAGCCACGAAGTCGGTCTCGCAATTCACCTCGACCAAAGCGGCGGTTTTGGCATCGGCCGACTTCTCGGCCATGACCACGCCCTCAGCGGCGACCCGAGACGCCTTCTTGTCGGCCTTCGCGAGCCCCTGCTTGCGCATGAGATCGGCAGCCGCGTCCAGGTCGCCCTTGGTCTCCACGAGCGCCTTCTTGCACTCCATCATGCCCGCGCCCGTACGCTCGCGGAGCTGCTTGACTGCATCTGCTGTGATGTTCATTGGCAAAAATCCTGGTATGCGTTACTCGCCACGCTTGCGGCGACCACCGCCGGTATTCGAACGACGCGGCGGCGTAACCTGCGTGGGGGGCGGTCCGACCGCAGCCGACGCCGCAGCCGCTACCTCCTCCAGGTCCTCGTCATCCGGCAGCGGACCCCCCGTCTCCGGGATCGGGGCCGCGACCTGAGGTCGACGACGTCCCGCCGCCTTCTTGCGTACCGCGGCTGCTGGTCTCGGACGACTGCGCGCGGACTTCTTCCGCGGGTTACCGGCCTCGTCGAGCTCAACAAACTCGTCTTCTCCGACCGCCACAGCGGGTACCGACTCCTTGCCCTCGACCACGGCGTCCGCAATAGCGGCCGTATAGAGGCGGATGGCGCGCATAGCGTCGTCGTTGCCGGGGATCACGTAATCAATACCGTCCGGCGAGCAATTCGTATCGACGATGGCGACCACGGGAATACCGAGTTTCGCCGCCTCGTGGATCGCGATCTTCTCGTGACCGACGTCGATCACGAACAAGGCATCCGGGAGCGACTCCATGTTTTTGATGCCGCCCAGGCTCCTTTCCAGCTTGTCCATCTCGCGGCGGAGCTGGGTCGCTTCCTTCTTGCCGCGCTTGTCGAGCGCGCCGGAAACGGCCAGATCGGTGATCTCGGTGAGTCGCTTGATGGACTGGCGGATGGTCTTGAAATTCGTGAGCATGCCGCCGAGCCAACGCTGATTGACGTACGGCTGGCCGGAGCGCGCGGCTTCCGCCTGCACGGACTCGCGTGCTGAGCGCTTCGTCCCGACGAACAGGACGGTGCCGCCATCGGCGATCACGCTTTTCACGAAGGCGGCAGCATCCGTGAACAGCGGCTGCGTCTTCTCGAGATTGATGATGTGGATTCGGTTACGTTCGCCGAAGATGTAGGGAGCCATCTTCGGGTTCCAGAAGCGGGTCTGATGTCCGAAATGAACACCCGCCTCCAGCATCTGTCGCATGGACACGCTGGGCATGAAAGTCTCCTGGGTTGGGCCTCCGCGCATCCCTCGTGGCCACCCTTGAAACTTACGTCAGGGGCACCCAGCCACGGGGTTGATCGATACGCGTGTGGGGTTGATGAATACAGTGCGTTGCCAAAAAAGGCCGCGCTTTATACCATGAAGACCTCGTCCGAACAACGCCTTACGCATCGCGGCAGGCGGGTTCCTTGTGCCGCCTTTGAGACTCTCGAACCACTATGCACGTCACCATCAAAACTACCGAGGAACAGGAAAAGATGCGGATCGCGGGCCGCCTGGCCGCGGAGGTACTCGATATGATCGGGGAGTACGTGGTGCCCGGCGTGACGACGGAGGAGCTGGACAAGCTCTGCCACGATTACATCGTAGAGGTACAGCGCTCGATCCCCGCGAACCTGAATTACCGCGGTTTTCCAAAAACGATCTGCACGTCTGTGAATCACGTGGTCTGTCACGGGATTCCCAATGACAAACGGCTGAAGGCCGGCGACTTCGTAAACATCGACGTGACGGTGATCCGAGATGGTTTTCATGGCGATACCAGCCGCATGTATTACGTGGGGAAGCCGCCATCGCATGCGCAACGATTAGCGGAAACTTGCCTGGAGGCCATGTGGCGCGGTATTGAGACTGTGCGTCCCGGAGTGCACCTGGGCGATATCGGCCACGCCATCCAAACCTTCGTCGAGGAGCGCGAGTACTCGGTGGTGCGTGAATATTGTGGCCACGGCATTGGCCGCATTTATCACGAGGACCCTCAGGTCCTGCATTATGGTGAGCCCGGCACCGGACTCGAGCTGCGCAGCGGTATGACCTTCACGATCGAGCCGATGGTGAACGCGGGCAAGCGACACGTGCGTTTGCTTCCGGACGGCTGGACGGTGGTCACGAAGGATCACTCGCTGTCGGCACAATGGGAGCACACCGTGCTCGTCACCGATAACGGCTACGAGGTCCTGACCCTCGGGGCCAAAAGCCCGCGGCACTAGGCTATGCAGATGAATGTAATACCGCCACTGGACCCTGGGACGCCAGCAACAGCCGCGCCTGATGCTCGCGCGAATGGAGAGCGGGTAGCGGGGTTGCTGAAAGCGCCGTAGGCGACTTTCAGCCAATAGAGATGGGGGTCAGCGACACCGATTTAATAGAAGAGGCACTTCCAACGACCAACTGGAGTGCGCCGTGGCCGCTTCTCAATCGCCTGCCCGTTTTGTTGGCTGAGGCGCAGGGCTCGCCTGCTGCCTACCGCGAGCTGCTCCGCCAAGGCCACGAGGAGCTCAAAGCTCGTTTCCTGGCCGAGGAGCCCATTGAAGGACTGGTTCACGCGCGCGCGGCTCTCGTGGACGTTGTGTTGCGTGAAGTGTGGCGCGCCCATTCGATCTCCGAGACGGCGTCCTGGGCGTTGGTGGCCGTCGGGGGCTACGGGCGCGGCGAGCTCCATCCCTGCTCCGATATCGACATCCTGTTGTTGGTCCCTGCGGCACCTGATCCGGCGGGACGCGGGATGGTTGAGCGTCTGGTGACTTTCCTTTGGGACATTGGGCTCGAAGTTGGACATAGCGTCCGAACGGTCGAGGAATGTGCGCAGGAAAGCGCGGCCGACGTCAGCGTCATGACGACCCTCACCGAGGCGCGGCTGCTCGCCGGCAACGAGTCCTTGTTGAGTACGATGCGCGCGGCGCTCGGGCCGGATCACATCTGGCCTGTCAGAGCGTTCTTCGAGGCCAAGGTCCGCGAGCAGGCGGAGCGGCATACCAAGGCGAACGACACGGCCTACAACCTCGAGCCGAACGTCAAAACCGGCCCGGGCGGCTTGCGTGACATTCAAACCATCGCCTGGGTGGCCAAGCGGCATTTCGGCTCGGATACGCTCGACGGACTCGTGACCCGCGGATTCCTGAGCGGCGCGGAGTTGCGCCGCCTGAAGCAAGCGCAAGCGGTGTTGTGGAAAGTGCGTTTCGGGCTGCACGTTTTGACGGGACGCCGGGAAGACCGCTTGTTGTTTGATCATCAGATCAAGCTGGCGCAGGCATTCGGTTACGAGGACGCTTCCTACACGCTCGCGGTCGAGCAGTTCATGCAGCGGTATTACCGCACTGTCATGGACGTGAGCCTCCTGAACGAGCTGCTGCTGCAGCTCTTCCGTGAGGCGATCCTGAGCGAGACGGAGCCGCCGCGGCCGTTGAATCCGCGCTTCCAGATCCGCAATGGCTCCCTGGAGGCGGTGGCCGACGATGTGTTTGTACGTACGCCGTCGACCTTGCTCGAGCTGTTTGTATTGCTGCAGCAGAATCCCGACATCGACGGGGTGCGCGCTTCTACCATGCGCGCTGTGGCGCGCAGCTTGTGGCTCATCGACGAGGAGTTTCGGCAGAATCCCCGGCATCATCGTTTGTTCCTGGAGATCCTGCGCTCGCCGGTGGGAGTGACGCACGAGCTGCGCCGGATGAACACCTACGGGGTGCTGGGACGCTATATCCCTGCATTCGGCCGCATCGTGGGACGCATGCAGTACGACCTGTTTCATGCGTATACCGTCGATGCCCATACGCTGTTTGTGGTGAGCAATCTGCGGCGCTTCGCTATCGCTCGTTACGATCACGAGGTACCCGAGGCATCACGCGTGATGCAACAGTTACCCAAGCCCGAGATTGCCTATCTGGCGGCTTTGTTCCATGACATCGCCAAAGGACGCGGTGGGGATCACTCGGAGCTGGGGGGTGTGGATGCGGAGGCGTTCTGCCTGGAGCAGGGCCTTTCCCCTTACGATGCGCGCCTGGTGGCGTGGCTGGTGCGCAATCACCTGGAGCTGTCCGTCACCTCACAGAAACAGGACATCAGCGATCCGCAGGTGATCAACGCATTCGCACGCAAAGTGGGCGATGAGAACCATCTGGACTACCTGTATGTCCTGACCTGCGCGGACGTGCGGGGGACGAACCCCAAGCTCTGGAATTCGTGGAAGGCTACGTTGTTCCACGACTTCTACGACCGGGTGAAACGGGCGTTGCGGCGCGGCCTGGAAAGCCCGATCGATCAGGACCAACTCGTGCGGGAAACACAGGACGCCGCGCGGCGATTGTTGGTCGAGCAAGGCGTGTCGGAGACCGATATCCAACGGACCTGGGCCGGCTTCTCGGCCGCGTACTTCCTGCAACATTCCCCGCAGGAAGTGGCGTGGCACGCCCGGCTCCTGGCTGAGCGGGATCCGGGCTCTGATGAGCCGTTGGTGGCGCTCGACCCGCGCAGTGTCCGAGGAACCACCGCCGTGCTCATTTTCTCGCGTCCGCGGCGTCACGGGTTCGCGCGCACCACTGCCGTGCTCGATCAGCTCGGACTCAACATTGTGGACGCGCGGATCACACCTACCGGCGATGGGTTTAGTCTCGATCTTTATCACGTTCTGGAGGACGACTCCTTGCCCCCCGACCGGGCGCGGCAGACGGAAATCGAGCAAGCGCTGTGGACTTCGCTGCAGAGGCCGCACGACGCGGCATTCGCGGTGTCACGGCGCGCCCCACGGCAGGCGCGGATGTTCAACACACCCACACAGATCGCGTTGAATGTGGACGAGCGCAATCGGCGCTCGGTCCTGGAATTGGTGGCCGGTGACCGTCCCGGGCTACTGTGCGACGTAGGCAAAGTGTTGATGCAGCAAGGGATCGAGTTGCACGCCGCCAAGATCATGACTGTGGGCGAGCGTGCGGAAGACGTCTTCTATGTGACCGATCTGGAGAACCGTCCCTTGGATGCGGCGAAGGCGCAGAGTCTGCGGGAAAAGATGAAGGAAGCGTTGGACCGCCGAGCTGGCGCCCTATGAACCCCCGTTTGGAGCGCTTGCACGCCTATCCCTTCGAGAGACTGGCGCAGTTGAAGGCGGGCGTCACTCCACCACCAGGCTTAGCGCACATCGGCATGTCTATCGGTGAGCCTCAGCACACGCCGCCGCCATTCGTGTTGGATACACTGCGTGCAAGTCTCGATCAGCTGGGAAGCTACCCGGCGACGGTGGGACTGCACGAATTGCGGGCGGCGTGCGCTCGTTGGTTGGAGCGCCGGTTCGCTCTCGGGGCGGAGAGTGTCGACCCGGACACCATGGTTTTGCCGGTCAACGGGACGCGCGAGGCGTTGTTCGCGTTCGTGCAGGCGGTCGTCGACGCGGGCACCTCGTCCGCAGCGGCCGCTCTTCAGCCGCTCGTCTTGATGCCGAATCCCTTCTATCAGATCTATGAGGGTGCGGCATTGCTGGCCGGCGCCGAGCCATACATGCTGGATATGACGGCGGAGACGGGGTATGCGCCGGATCTGCAGGCTGTGCCCGCGGCGATCTGGCGGCGTTGTCAGGTGTTATTCCTGTGCAGCCCCGGGAATCCGACGGGCGCCGTGTTGAGTCTCGACTATCTGCGGGGTGCACTGGAGCTCGCCGAGCGGTATGACTTCATCATCGCGGGCGACGAGTGCTACACCGAGCTTTACCTCGATGACGGCGCGCCACCGCCAGGGCTGCTGCAGGCGTGCCGGGCTGTTGGGAATGACCGGTTCAAACGCTGCGTAGTGTTCCACAGCCTCTCCAAGCGCTCCAGCTTGCCGGGATTGCGGTCGGGATTCGTCGCTGGGGATCCAGAAATCCTCAAGCGCTTCCTCCTCTACCGCACGTATCATGGCAGCGCTATGGCGGTGCCGACGCAACTCGCGAGCGCCGCAGCGTGGCGGGAAGATGGGCACGCGGCGGAAAACCGCCGGCTTTACCAAGAGAAGTTTGCGCGGGTGTTGCCGATCCTGGCGCCGGTGATGAAGGTTGAGAAGCCGGCGGGGGCGTTTTATTTATGGCCGGACATTGGGGGCGACGACGAGCGGTTCACGCGCGAGTTGTTTGCGCGGAAGAATCTCACGGTGTTGCCGGGGAGCTATCTAGCGCGCGATAGCGCGGTCGGGCGGGCGGGCGCGGCTGGTACGGCCGGCGCGGGCAGTGCGTCTGGCGCAGGTGGTGCGGCCGGCGCGGATGGTCTGTCCGGCGCCAGCGGTGCGGGCGGCAACGGGTGGCGCGGCGACGGCGCGAGGCCGACCAACCCGGGCGCCGGGCGCGTGCGGATCTCGCTCGTGGCGAGCGTCCCACAATGCGTCGAGGCGGCCGAGCGGATACGGGACTTCGTGCGCGAATATTGGGCTGGCTGAGCGGCGGATGCGCGGCGCCCGCGGCGACGGGCCAGCGGTATGAACACAGGGCGGGCGGATAACACTGATGACGGCTGATTCGCAGAATCGTTTACAAACCATTATCGATGCGGCATTCGAGCGGCGGGCGGAGATCACTCCGCGCAATGTGCCTGCCGATGTCAACGCGGCCATTGAAGAGAGCATCGCTCTCCTCGACTCGGGCAAGGCGCGGGTCGCCGAAAAGGTCGATGGCAATTGGGTGGTCAATCAGTGGCTGAAGAAAGCGGTCCTGTTGTACTTCCGTGCCCACGACAATGCGGTCATGGACGCGGGGTTCACCCGCTTCTACGACAAAGTGCCTCTGAAATACGCGGCAGCCACTGAGGCCGAGCTGCGCGCGGGCGGCGCTCGTATCGTGCCGCACGCGGTGGTTCGCAAAGGGGCGTACATCGCCCCGAACGTAGTATTGATGCCGAGCTATGTGAACATCGGCGCGCATGTCGGGTCGGGCACGATGGTAGACACCTGGGCGACGGTCGGCTCGTGTGCGCAGATCGGGCGCAATGTGCACTTGTCCGGCGGTGTTGGGATTGGCGGAGTGCTCGAGCCGCTGCAGGCCGGTCCGACCATCATCGAGGATGACTGTTTCATCGGCGCGCGCTCTGAGGTGGTCGAAGGCGTGGTCGTCGAGGCCGGCTCCGTGATCTCCATGGGCGTCTACATCGGGCAGAGCACCCGAATATACGACCGGACGACCGACACGATCATCCAGGGCCGCGTCCCGGCCGGCTCGGTCGTCGTGTCGGGCACCCTGCCCGCTTCCAACGGCAAGTACGGGCTCTATTGCGCGGTGATCGTCAAGCGGGTGGACGAACAGACGCGCAAGAAGACTTCGATCAACGAGCTGTTGCGCGCGGCGGAGTGACGCGTTTCGGCGCACTCGCGCTTCCGAGCAGCCCACATTGCCGCGCACGGCACGCGCCGCGCCCCGCCGCGCCGTGAGTGCGGCGCGCGCGGAGCCCTCACATGACCGCCTACCAGATATACTCCAGCTGCGCCCAGAATTTACTCGTGTTGCGCGCGATGCCGACCGGGGTCGAATCGGCTGCCATGTAGTTGGCGTACTTGATCAAAGCACCGTAGTGCCGCCACTTTCCACTCAGGACGAAGTCCCATTCGGAACCGTAATTGGTGCTGATCCGCTCAGCAGCGAATGAGTGATACACAGCGGTCGCGGCGAGCGAGTCGAGTCCCAACACATGCGCGCCGGTCCAGCCGAGGCTGCCATAGCTGTCCTTTATGCCATTCGGTGGCGTGGTCAGGAATTTATCTGCCCAACCCTGGAACGGATGCAGTGTGGCCAAGGGCGTGACAAACCCGACGGTGCCATTGCCTTGCAGGATCTCTTCGCCGCCGGCCAGTTTGACACCTGCCAAAGTCGCGCTGAGCTCACCGAGGAAATAGTCGTCACTGAACTTCAGAGGGTTATCGTCGCGTGATCTCTGCGACGCATAGCTCGCGACATAACCGATCTTCACAGCTCCAATGGGCCAACTGCCTGCAAACCGGCCGCCATAGGTGGAAGTCGAGCCGCGACGGGGATCGAGCGCGCCCGTCAAGCCCGCAACCGGATCGAAATCCAGCAGATAGGCGAAGGCCGTCAGCTTACCGAAGGGTAGCTGATAGGCCACGTTGGCCAGGTAGCTGTCGCCTTTGTAGGTGCCCTGCGGCGAGTCAATTCCGTACAGGCGATGGACCCTGTTCAAGAAAGTCAAATCGACTGTCAGGTTGCTGACACTCTTGTTGACGATTCGTACGGCGTCGAAGGTCACTTCATTCTGCCGCCAGCCGCTATTGCCGACGAAACGCTGGTCATCGAGGGTGATGCGCTGGCGACCGACCGTGATCGCGGTTTGCGGCAGCGAGGTGTTCGTGAGCGCCAGCCTGTTGAGTACGTAATTTTCCGGGTCGGCCACGACGGGATACTTTGTGTACGTGGGGACGGCATTGTCGGGGCGATAGTCGCGATCCAGGCGGAGCATGGCCTCACCTTCCGCCAACAGGCTGGTATCGAGAAACTTCCCGGTCTCGGCGCCGAGGCGCGCTCGTAACGTTTCGGCGTGGGCGTTGGCGGCGATCCCGGTTTGTTCGACCTCCTCATAGCGCAGCCGGATGTCGATCAAGGGCTTCGTTTGCGCGAGCGCGCCCAGCAGGCTGCTCGAGTCTTGCGCGCGCAACGGGCTCGCGGCCGCCACGATCCCCAACAGCAATATTGTTATCTGCGCCAGGATTTTCACTCGTTTGTATCTCCGCGATCACGGGGCCAAAAAAAAAACGTCGTCGGCAGTTGGTGCCCCTGCGGGAGCCACTGCCGGCGACGTTGCCGATGTATCTGTTCAGATGCAACCGATGTGCCAGCGCAGGCGAGGCAATATGCGGGGTGTTGGCACTCAAAATGAACCTCAACAGTGCAAGGACAGCGGACCATGCACACGGACATGGCAGCGGTTACTGCCGCGCGCGCGCTTTATAACCGGTCCGTTATGTCCATAACCAGCTTGTTACCGGAACCCGACTGACCTTGTTACCACTCGGTCACTAAAGTGCGCGTGCACTTTCGGCGCGTGCCAGTCGCGCTGCACAACTAAAACAGCGAAGGAAGATCCATGGCTCTCAGTACGCGGCTCACTGTACTCGCGGTCCTCACCCTGCCCCTGTCTCTGGGCACGGCGCTCGCTCAAAACGCACCCGCGCCCGATACGGCGGCTCTCCTGAAGCGGATCGAAGAGCAGGACAAGCGGATCGAGGCCCTGGAGCACAAGTTGGAAATGCTCGAGAGCCAGGAAGCCGCCGCCGGTCGCCCCGCCGGCACCGCGCCGGGGCAAGATATTGCGTCGCAACAGATGGCGCCGCGGTCAGGCGCTACCCCGTCGTCAGGCATTACGCCGCAGCCGGGCTCCGCGCCCCAGGTCGCGCAAAATCAGCCGAAAAAGCCGCCCGTCCCACAAACCACGGGTGCCTTGCCGGGATCGCCCTCGACGGCGATACAAGGGGCGACCGCGGCCGTCTCCCAGAGAACGGCAACCGCCAACGAGGCTCCGGGTCTGGTCACGGCGGGTAGTATCAAGGCAGGGCCCGCAGGCTTCTCGTTTGCCAGCGTGGACAACGCCAATGTCATCCGCTTCCGCGGCAATCTCGCGGTGGACGGCCGTTGGTTCATGGATCGCGGCACGCCCGAATCAGCTGACACTTTCCTGTTCCGCAAAGTCCGGCCCATCATCGAGGGCACGATCGACAACAATTATGACTTCCGCTTCACGCCCGAATTCGCCGGGGGCAAGACCATCATTCTCGAGGCGTTCACCACCGCGCGTCTGTTGCCCTGGCTTGCCGTCCAGGCTGGTAAGTTCAAGGGTCCGGTCGGACTCGAGCGGCTGCAACCGGATCAGTACAACCGATTTACCGAACTGGGTCTGCCGTCGGCCCTGGTCCCGAATCGCGATCTAGGGGTCGAGATCGGCGGCGACATTCTGGGCGGCACGTTCGGGTATGCGATTGGCGCGTTCAATGGTGTGATCGATGGCAACAGCACCGATTCCAACCCCAACCCCGATGCTGACAGCAACAACGGCAAGAAGGACACCGAAGGGCGCGTCTTCACACAGCCTTTTGTGAACTCCGGCATCCCGGCCCTGCGCGGACTAGGGTTCGGCATCGCGGGAAGCCACGAGAAAGAACAGGGCAGCCCGACGAGCCCCCTGCTCCCGAGCTACAAGACGGCGGGTGGCCAGAACTCATTCTTCTCTTACCGAACCGGTACCACGGGCACCTACGCGGATGGCACCCGCTCGCGTTGGACGCCGCAGGCGTACTACTTCGGGGGCTCCTTCGGAGCGCTGGCGGAGTATGTGAAGACCGAGCAAGAAGTCAGCCGACAACTTACCCCAGCGAGCAAGCGTTCGGGGCGAGTCGACAACAGCGCCTATCAGCTGTTGTTGTCATACTTCCTCACCGGCGAGACAGCCTCCTACAACAGCTTCAGCCCGCGTTCGACGTTCCAGATCGGGTCTCCCGGGTGGGGCGCCTGGGAGGTGGCTGCCCGCTATAGCGAGCTCACGGTGGATAGCGCGGCGTTTGCTGGTGGGGCGCAATCGTTCGCGGATCCGGCCGCCGTGGCGCGCAGGGCCAGCGCCTGGGCCATCGGGCTCAACTGGTGGCTCAATGCCAACGTAAAGTGGGTACTCGATTACGAGGTGACCCGGTTCAATGGCGGAGCCTCGGGCGGGGCCGATCGGCCCGATGAGCGGGCCTTGAGCACGCGGTTTGCGCTCACTTTCTGAGGCAAGAGACCAGCGGGGTGGCTGGCCGGCCGCAGATTCTGATGCCCCGTCGGGCGACGGAGGTCTGACGCAGGAGGCAGGGGCCGACAGGCGGGAACTGCCGCGCTCTCTCATGCATTCTCTCGTTACTTTTTTCGAGCCCGGACGGTGCTAGAGTGAGTGCAGCGAGGCGCGCTACCGCCGGAGGCATGTCCCATGAGCGCACGAGAAAGGACCTGCAGGAATAGCATTTTGGCGATCGCGGCGATGCTGGCGATCGGAGCGGCAGGCAGCTCTTTGGCTGCTGGGGTGGGTCACGCCGTCGGTGGCGGCGGTGGCTATCACGGTGGGTTCCACGGCGGCTACTACGGAGGCGGACACGCCTATTCCGGGTGGCATGGCTCCTACGGCGGTTGGCGCGGTGGCTACTATGGTGGCTGGCGTGGCGGCTACTATGGCGGCGGCCCGTGGAGAGGCGGCTGGGCGGGTTGGGGAGGCTGGGGCTATCCCTGGGTTGGGCTCGGCTGGTCCGTCCCGGTGCTGCCGTGGGGTTATCAAACGGTGTGGTGGGGCGGCTACCCCTACTACTACGCAAACAACTACTACTATGCCTGGGATAGCGGGGCCGGGCAGTACGAGGCGGTGCAACCCCCTTCTTCCGGAGCTACCCCGAGTACCCCGAGCTCGCCGGCGGCGCCCGCGCCGGGCCGCTGGACCGATCTGTTTGCTTACCCCAAGGGCGGACAGTCCAAGGAGCAGCAACTCCGCGATCGCGAGGAATGCCACAAGTGGGCCGTCGAACAATCCGGCTTCGACCCCTCGCAACCCAGCCACGAAAACGCCAACGACTGGGCCACGAAGCGCGAAAGTTATCTGCGGGCCGAGGCCGCCTGCCTCCAGGCGCGCAATTACAGCGTGAAATGAGCCGCCGGGTGGGGTTGGCCCCACGTCGCTAGACTCGGTGCCCGCGGCAGCGGCAGTTCCTCGACGGTTGGGACCCGCCGGGCGTGGCCAGCGTAGGCTGCGCTCAAGTCTCGGCCTTTCATCCAATGATCGCGCGCCACCCGGCAAGCTCGCCGCTGGGTAAGCGAATGGGCTCCTGAGCACCCGGAGCGCCGGGCGGCAGTGGCTCGCCGTCCAGGTCGACTACGGTCGTCCTGCCCGCCCGAATGGAAACGGGAACCACCACAAACCGGCCGCGGCCGTACTGCGCCCGCACGTGATAGTCGCCGCACGGCAACTCCACAATGGAGGGGGACGCACCGTACGAGCCCCTATTGTTAGCAACGCGCTCGATGAGTTTGTCGTCCACGGTTGATACCGTGTAGTTGGTGTGCGCAGGATATTCTGACTGCTCGAGCGCTTGCGGATAGGTCGCGCTGTAGACGACCAGACTGCCGCTTACGCCAGCGTCGCAGAGCGCCTCGGTCGCAGGGCCATGCGGTTCGCCTGCAGTGCGACCAACAGTGGCCACCATCGCGGGTGCGGCGCAGCTGGCGAGGGCAGGGATCGCCAGGAGCACAGCGCAACCTCTTCGAGCGAGCATCACTGTGTCACCGGTCCTTGTTCTTTCAAGACATGTTAATGGTTGGAACGCGCGTGCGCGCCAGAGTTGACGGCCAGCGGCTGTCGGATCCGGAAATGGCTGCCACGACCGGGAACGCTGCTCACTTCGACGCGAGCACCATGTGCATCACAGATGGCCTTCACGATTGAGAGACCCAGACCCGCTCCACCACGCTCGCGCGAGCGCGAGTCGTCCACCCGGAAGAATCGCTTAAAAACGTGAGGCAGCGCCTCCGCGGGTATACCAACCCCTTCGTCGGCAACGTCGAGCAGAGCGTAGTCATTCTCCTGCGTGATCTTTAGCGTAATGCGGCGGCCGTTCGGCGTGTATTTGATGGCATTGTCGAGGAGGTTGACAATCACCTGTTTGAGCCTCGCGCGATCGCCTTTGATCATCACGGCGGCGGGGGCCTCACAAACGAGTGTGATGTGCTTGTCCTCGGCGAGCAGGCCCATCTGATCGGCGGTTGTCACCGCCAACTCGGCCAGATCGAACCGGACCCAATCGGTTTTGCCCTCACCCGTATCCAGACGCGACAACGCCAACAGGCTTTCGACGATTTCCGCCAGGCGATCGACCTCCTCCAACATGCTGCCGAGCCTCTCGCGGGTCTCGGCTTTCAGATGAGCCTCCTGCGCCAATTCCTCCAACTCACCACGCAGCACAGCAAGTGGCGTCCGCAATTCGTGCGAAGCGTCGGCTACGAACTGCTTGGAGCTGTTGACCGCATCCTCCAGGCGGCTGATCATGAGATTGAGTGACAATGACAGTCGCTCGAGCTCATCGCCGGTGCGCATCACCGGGAGACGCTCGCTGAGGTTGTGCTGGGTGATATCCGCCGCTTTATGCGCAAGCCGGTCCACCGGACGCAAGGCGCGGCGGACGAGCACGAAGCCACCTGCGACCGCCACACACACGGCGATCGGCAACCCGATACCCAGGATCAACAGCACCTGGTTCACGGTCGCATCCGTACGCTCGCTGGAGATGCCAACTTCCACCCAATAGCGAGCGCCGTCACTGCCAGCATATCGATGAGCCGCTACGAGCAGCGATCCGCCCGCGGAAGTCACTTTGCGCAGCAGGTCACCACGGGAACTGTCTTGCGGCTGTGGGACCTGCGTGGGATTGAAGCTCGCATCCTTAGGAGCGCCGGACGCGTAGAGCACGCGCCCGTCGTGCCCGATTACTCTGATAAATCGATCGTTGGCTTCCGGGGAATAAAGATCCTCGATCTGCGCACCTATGCTGCCCTCGCCAGCGCGGCTTGCCGCCGCGACGATCGTATCCGCGATCTGGCGTGCGCGCCGTAGCTGGTTATCCAGCACGTTGGCTTCGAGATAGTGCCGCAGAAAAATCAACGTGAGCACGCCCAGCAAAATGAAGACGATTGTCAGCAGACCGGCGTACCAGGTCACGAGACGGAAGCTCAGGGAGCGTGCGTTCATGACTCACTGCTCTCCACCAGACCATAGCCAACACCACGCACGGTTCGGATGAGCTTCGTCGGGAACGGGTCGTCGACCTTGCTTCGCAGGTGACGCACATAGACATCGACGATATTCGTCAAGCCTTCGAAGCTCTGGTCCCACACGTGCTCAATGATCATGGTGCGTGAGAACACGCGCCCTGGACCGGTCGCGAGATACTCGAGGAGCGCGTACTCCTTGGGAGTGAGCTCGATTGTTTTTCCCGCTCGCTTGACGTGCTGCGTCAGCCGATCGACTTCCAGATCACCGACCCGCAGCACGCTGGAGCGACTCACAGGACCACGCCGCAGCAACGCCTTGACGCGGATGATGAGCTCGGCGAACGCGAAGGGCTTGGTGAGATAGTCGTCAGCACCCGCCTCGAAGTGCTGCACCTTCTCTTCGGTGGCGTCCTTGGCGGTCAACACCAAAATCGGCACTTGCTGGTTCTTGCGGCGGATGCGCCGCAAGACTTCCGAGCCGCTCAGGACCGGCAACATGAGATCGAGAATGATGAGGTCGTAGTTATACGTGTCGGCAAGCTCCCAGCCTGCCTGGCCGTCGCCGGCAGCATCCACGGCATAGCGCTCCGCCTTCAGCGCGCGCTCGATCAGGTCGGATAGTTTTTTCTCGTCTTCGATGAGGAGGATTCGCATGGCCGTCTCTCCGGCGGGAACAGTAAAGCGCGCTGGGATTAAACGGCGGCCAAGCGAAGATTAAAAACCATTCAGAACAAATTTCAGCGGTATTCCGCGACGCCAGCCGTCTATGTGCATGACACTGCGCGCGGCGCTCCAGAGGTGCGACGCCTGCGTCGGGGGAGGCGACCGGGTCACGGCGTTGCGCTTTCACCACAACACTGGACCGTGGCAGTGTTCGACCCCCAGCGCGGGCCCCCATCGAGCCGCCCGTGGATTCATCAACAGGTCACGTCGATGTGAAACACTAGCAGGCCGCATCGCTTACCGTAAATCACGGAAAGCGTGGATAAAAACGCCGCTTGAGCTGTGCAGGGCAGGATTGCAATAAAACTGTCACGCGTTTGAATTCTAATCGTCATACAACTGCAGCACAGTGTGCGCCGCCTCCATGGCTGTCATGGGGGTCGCGGCGTGGCGTTTGCGCATCGCCTAACCAAAAACCATAGGAATCTCGAAATGACACCTATTCGTGCCGACTTGCACCCATCCATGGCCTGCTCGAGTGGCCGGGTCCGCTCCACAACTGTGGCGGCGGCTGTTGCGACGGCCCTTGGAGTGTTCCTCGCGCCGGACGCGATGTCCCAATCCGCAAGCGCGAGCGATGTGCAGGCGCTGAAGTCTGAAGTGCAGCAACTGCAGCGCAAGCTCGATCAGCTGGAGGCACAGCAAGCCGCCGCGCAGAGCACGCCCGCGCCCGCGAAAGCCGCCGCTCCGGCAGCCGCCGCCACTCAGCCGGTCCTGAAAGCAGGTCCGGTCACCCTCACGTTCGGCGGCTTCACGGCGTTCGAGTCCGTGTACCGTAACAAGAACGAGACGGCCGACATCGGCTCCAACTACAACTCCGCGATCCCGTACGCCTACCAGACGAACGCGCACGTTTCCGAGTTCCGCGAAAGCGCGCGCCAGAGCCGCTTCTCGTTGCTCGCGCAGGGGCCCAAGCTGGGCGGCTCCATTACTCCGGAAGCCTATCTCGAGACCGACTTTCTGAGTGCCGGTGTCAGCTCGAACTCCGCCGAGAGCAACAGCTACACCCTGCGCATACGCCACTTCTACAGCGTCTTGCGCGATTCGGATGCCGGTTGGTACCTGCTCGCAGGACAGAACTGGAGTCTCGCGACCCTGTACGGAAATGCCCAACTGAGCCCACGCAACGAACGTATTCCGCAGACGATCGACGCGCAGTACGTCGCGGGCTTCAACTGGACCCGCAACGCGCAATTGCGCTTCGTCAAGTCTGTCGGCAAGGTGTTTTCGGCGGGTATTTCGATCGAGAGCCCGCAGACGAGCTTCTATACGGGTTGTAACGGAGCGGCCACGCCGGCTCCGGCGGGTTGCGCGGCTCCGCCTTCAAACACGATCACCAATACCGGCGGCAGCCTTCTCAACAGCACAGCGAACTATTCGATCGACTTCGCGCCTGACATCATCGCGAAGGTTGCCGTGGATCCGGGCTTCGGCCACTTCGAAGTCTACGGTATGGCGCGTGGCTTCCGGGATCGCTCACCGGGCAACCCCAGCGGTACCAACAACACGACTTGGGCCGGCAGCATCGGCGCGGGCATGATCCTGCCCCTCGTTCCGAACGTGCTCGAATTCCAGGCCAGTGGCCTGGGCGGTGCGGGTAACGGGCGCTATGGCTCGGCGCAGTTGCCGGACGCCACCATTCGCCCCGACGGCACCGTCGCTGCCATCCGCGAATGGCAGGCTCTTGCCGGCCTGGTGGTAAAGCCGATGCCGGAATTGACCGTGTACCTGTATGGTGGCAAGGAGCAAGCCAGTCGGACGGCGTATACGAATGCCGCCGGCACCGGTGCCATTGGCTACGGCAGTGAGCTCTACAACAACAGCGGTTGCTACAGCCTGGCTGGAACTGCGGGCACGTGTATCGCCAACACACGCTCGGTGACAAACGTCACCCTCGGAGAGTGGTGGAAGGTGTACACAGGCGACATCGGCAACTTCCAGATCGGCCTGCAATATAGCTATCTGAGCCGCAGGGCGTTCAGCGGTGTCGGCGGTGATCCGATCGCCAACATCGGCATGGGCTTCATCTCGTTCCGGTACTATCCCTACCAGAAATAGGCCCGTTGAGGGACGCGGCCGCCCCCGTCTGTGGGGCGGCCGCACCGGTATCCCGGCCCATGCTGATGATGTGACGCGCCAGGTTCCTGGCGTGATCCCCGATGCGCTCGAGCGACTTCAACACGAAAGCGGCCTCCAGAGCCACGTCGAAGTGCCGTGGATCCTCCATCGCACGAGTCAGAAGCCGCCGTAGACCGGCGGCGTACTCGGCATCCAGATCCTTGTCCCGGGCGATCACCTCGTTGCAGCGCTCAATGTCGATAGTGTCCAGCGCTTCGAGCGCCAAACGCATCGAGGCAACCGCCGTCTCCCCCAGATGACGCGCATCGCGAGCGGTCGCAGGGCCCGGGTGGGAGCCCGCGCCCAACACAGCCCTGGCGATCTTGGTAGCCTCATCTCCAGCGCGCTCGAGATCGGCAATACACTTGGCCATCGAGAGAATGGCTCGCAGGTCGCCCGCTACGGGAGCGCGGCGCGCGATCAAGGACAGCTGCTCGCTATCGATGGACTTGTTGTAAGCGTTTACGTCGCGCTCGCGCTCGATGACGAGCAGCGCGGCCGCCTCGCTCCAATCGGTGTAGGCGCGGGTTGCCTGGCGAACCTGGTCGAGCACCAGACCGCCCATCTCCAACAGGCGCACGTGCAAAGTGGCCAGCTCGCCATCGAACGCCTTGCTGATGTGGCCTTCGAGCATAGGACTCGTTTTGCCGCCTCCACGCTGGCCGTCCCTGGCAGCCTCGCCTTTACCCTGCCCGCCATCCATGGCGGGCGTTCGGGCCCTTTGCATGGGCCCTCACCCAAACCGTCCCGTAATGTAGTCCTCGGTCAACCGATGCCGTGGGTTGGTAAAGACCTTGTCCGTCTCGCCCACCTCGATGAGGTCGCCCATATGGAAGTACGCGGTCCGCTGTGACACGCGCGCCGCCTGTTGCATCGAGTGAGTCACGATCACGATCGCATACTGCTCCCGCAATTCTTCAATGAGGTCCTCGATGCGCGCGGTGGCGATGGGATCGAGCGCCGAACAGGGCTCGTCCATCAAGATCACCTCGGGTTGGATCGCGATGGTGCGCGCAATACAGAGGCGTTGTTGCTGCCCTCCCGACAGACCCGTACCCGGCGCGCTCAAGCGATCCTTGACCTCGTCCCACAGCCCGGCGCGCTGCAGGCTCGAGCAGACGATCTCGTCGAGATCCGCGCGGCCGCGGGCAAGTCCGTGGATGCGGGGCCCGTAGGCGACATTCTCATAGATCGACTTCGGAAACGGGGTGGGCTTCTGGAACACCATGCCGACGCGGGCACGGATCTGTACGACGTCCTGCTGTTTGTCATGGATGTCCACGCCATCGAGCGCGATCGACCCGGTAACGCGGGCGCCCGGAATCGTGTCGTTCATACGATTCAAGCAGCGCAGGAAGGTCGACTTGCCGCAACCGGACGGGCCGATCATGGCGAGCACCTGCTTACGGCCGACATCGATGGAAACTTTCTTCAGCGCCTGCTTGCCGCCGTAAAAGACGTTGACATCACGACAGGTGAAGATGGGGTTCTCGACAGCTATCTGACCCACGGTCTGGCCGCCGGTTTGGGTCGTGCGCTCTTCCAGCGCACCCGCGGAAGAGGAATGCGTACGGCCACTGGGTTTGAGGTTCAGCCCACCTTCGCTGTCGCGACGGCGCGGCGCAAGTTCGTGGCTATTACCACCCGAGGGCGTGTTGGCGGCCACCACGGCGGGGTCAGGCCGGCGCTCTTGCAATTTCTGATCAGACTGGGGGTTCATAGGAGTGTTACCCAAACCTTCCGGTGACGTAGTCATCCGTACGGCGATTCTTCGGAGCCGTGAACATCTGCTCCGTGGGGCCCATCTCGATGAGCTCACCCAGGTACATGAAGACGGTGAAGTTCGAAACGCGCGCTGCCTGTTGCAAGTTGTGGGTCACGATGGCAATGCAGTACTTCTCCCGCAAGCTCTGCAACGTTTCCTCGATGCGCAGAGTCGAGATCGGGTCGAGCGCCGCGGTCGGCTCGTCGAACAGGATGACCTCGGGCTGCAGAGCGATGGTGCGCGCGATACACAGGCGCTGCTGCTGACCACCGGAAAGACCGCGGCCGTCCTCGTGCAGCTTGTCCTTCACCTCTTCCCACATGGCCGCATCGCGCAGAGCGGCTTCGACGCGCTCCTCCAACTCACTCCGCGAGATACGCCGCGCAAGGCGCAATCCAAATGCGACGTTGTCGAAAATTGACATCGGAAAAGGCGTGGGCTTCTGAAATACCATGCCCACCCGGAACCGCAGCGCCGCCACATCGACGGTGGGCGCGAGAATATCCTCGCCATCCAACAACACGTCGCCCGTGGCACGGTGCCCCGAATAGAGTGCGTACATTCGGTTGAATACGCGCAGCAGAGTCGATTTCCCGCAACCCGAAGGCCCGATGAAGGCCGTAATGGTGCGATCCGGTAGCGTCAGGTTGATGTCCTTCAACGCCTGGCTCTGGCCATAGTAGAAGTCGAGATGGCGGACATCGAACTTTACCGGCTGCGCCGCCGTGGTGGCTGCCGCGGGGCGCACAGTACTGACACCCACGGTGGTCATGCTCATCGTTTGCCGCCGGGATTCAGCGCGGACACTACGAAGCGCGCGACGATGCTCAGAACGAGAATCGTAATCGTGATCAGCAGCGCCCCGGACCAGGCGAGCTGCTGCCAGTTCTTGTAGGGACTCAGGGCGTACAGAAAGATGACGACCGGCAGGTTGGCCATCGGGGCGTTGAGATTGCTGCTCCAGAACTGATTGTTCAGTGCCGTGAACAGCAGCGGCGCCGTCTCGCCGCTGATGCGCGCCACGGCCAGCAACAGACCGGTCACGATACCACTGCGGGCGGCCGGATAGATGATGCTCGTTATCGTCCGCCATGGATAAGCCCCCATTGCCGTGGACGCATCTTTCATTCCCTGCGGCACCAGATTCAACATGTCTTCCGTGGTGCGGACGGTCACCGGCATCGCGATGACGGCGAGCGCCACGGCACCGGCAATTGCCGAGAAGTGCCCCATGCGCATCACGAGCACTTCATAGATGAACAAACCGACGATGATCGAGGGTGCGCTCAGCAATACGTCGTTGACGAAGCGGATCACCGAGCTCAGGCGCGAGTTACGGCCATACTCCGCGAGGTAGGTCCCGGCCAGCATCCCGATGGGCGCTCCGATCAGGATGCCGATGAGTGTCATGACGACACTTCCATAGATGGCATTCAACAACCCGCCGGCGCTGCCAGGCGGGGGCGTCATCTCCGTAAAGAGTGAGCCCGATACACCGGCCAGGCCGTTCTTGAGCAGTGTGAACAGAATGGCCCCGAGAAAGAACAGGCCGATAGCCGTGGCCAGGCCCGACAACACGAGCGCCACGATGTTGGTGATCTTGCGGGCGGTGCGCCGCCGCCGGGCCGGGGCACTCAGCGCAAAGCTGCTGTTGTTCATACGGAGGACAGCGCCCGTCGATCGAGCCGCAACAACATGAAACGCGCGGCGGCGATGACCGAGAAGGTAATGAGGAAGAGCAGCGCACCGAGAGCAACCAGCGAGGAGGTGTAGAGATCGCCGACCGCTTCCGTGAACTCGTTGGCGATCGAAGCGGAGATGGTCGTACCCGGGGCCAGCAAGGAGTTGCTGATCCGGTGGGCGTTACCAATCACGAAGGTCACCGCCATGGTCTCACCCAGGGCGCGACCGAGGCCCAACATGATGCCGCCGACCATTCCCGTGCGCGCGTAGGGTACGACGACCTTCCAGATGACTTCCCAGGTCGTGGCCCCAAGGCCGTAAGCGGATTCTTTCAACACGTCCGGAACCGTCTCGAACACATCGCGCATGACAGCGGAGATGAAGGGAATCACCATGAGGGCGAGCACCAGGCTTGCCGTGAGCACGCCGATACCAAACGGCGGCCCCTGAAAGAGCTTACCGATGACGGGCAAGGGCCCCAGCCACTCGATGAGCCAGGGCTGCACGTGCCGCTGCAGGACCGGGGACAACACGAACAGCCCCCAGATGCCGAAGATGATGCTCGGCACGGCAGCAAGCAACTCGATGGCCACGCCCACCGGGCGCTTCATCCATGAAGGGGCGAGCTCGGTGAGAAAAATGGCAATTCCCAGGCTGATCGGGATCGCCACGAGCAAGGCGACGAATGAGGTGACGAGGGTGCCATACACCGGCGCGAGCGCGCCGAATTTCTCGGTCACCGGGTTCCAGACCTGGCTCGTGAGGAAGGAGAAGCCGAACTTCGAGAACGCCGGCAGCGAGCCCGTCAACAACGAAAGCGCCACTCCCCCGAGCAGGACTAGCACCAGAACCGCTGCGGCCAGGGTGGCGCCCCGGAAGATGCGCTCGCGTAAACGCTGCCCCGCGACGTGCCGCGGCTCGACTGCAGCCACGGAATTCATGGCCAGTTGCACCCTCTCAAATGTGCTCCATTGGGTCAAACAGGCCCGCTTCCAAAGCAGGCCGCAATAAATCGGCGGCCGCCCCCGTGAGGGAAGCGGCCGCCGCGGTTTTCATTCTACCGCACCCGCCTTTACATCTGCTTCGCGCCAGCGGGAGCCGTCGCGGCCAGTGCCGCAGGTGGAGCACCTTTGATCTCCGTCTTCCAGGTGTTGCGTACCTGCTTGATCAGCGACTCCGGCAGGGGTACATAGTCGAGCTCCTGAGCCATCGGTGCGCCGTTTTTGTAGGCCCAGTTGAAGAACTTCAACGCCTCGCCGGCCGCAGCCGGATCCGGCGGCGTGGCGTAGATGAGAATGAAGCTCGCACCGGTAATCGGCCAACTCTTCGCGCCCGCCTGATCCGTAAGGATCAGGTAATACGAGGGAGCGTGTGTCCAATCAGCGTTGGCGGCGGCCGCCTGAAAGCTATCCGCGCTCGGTACCACCGCCTTGCCGGATTTGTTGAGAAGCTGCGCGTACGCCATTTTGTTTTGCTTGGCGTAGGCGTACTCGACGTATCCGATCGCTCCGTCCGTCTGCGTCGTCATGTTCGCGACGCCCTCGTTACCCTTGGCGCCAATGCCCGTCGGCCATTGCACCGAGGTCGCAGCTCCCACGGTGTCCTTGAACTTCGGGCTCGACTTGGACAGATAGTCCGAAAACAGGAAGTTGGTGCCCGAGCCATCGGAGCGATACACCGGCGCAATCGCCGTGTCCGGCAGGGTCAGCTTCGGGTTGAGCTTCTTGATCTTGGCGTCATTCCACTTGGTGATCTCACCCAGGTAGATCGAGGCGATCGTGGCGCCATCGAGCACCAGCTGCCCCGCCTGTACGCCCTTGATGTTCACAGCGGGGACCACGCCGCCGATGATCATCGGAAACTGCACCAACCCAGCCGCTTTGGCCTCTTCTGGCTTGAGGGGCATGTCCGAGGCTCCGAAGGTGACCGTCTTGGCCTTGATCTGCTTGATACCGCCACCCGAGCCGATCGACTGGTAGTTCAGCCCCACACCGGTCTGCTTCTTATAGGCGTCGGCCCACTTCGAGTAGATCGGATACGGGAAAGTCGCCCCGGCGCCGGAGATGTCGGCAGCCTGGGTAACACCAGCGAATGTGATGGCCGCGGTGGCGGCAATCAGCATCCGTTTCGGGTTGAAAAAAGTCATGGCTCACTCCTCATGCATTCGAATTCTTGCGGCCTGTGGAATCCAAGCTTCGGCGGGCATTAGATGACAGAATTGTTACGTTGCCATTACAGGCGGGGAGCCGTCTGGCCCCCCGGTTCTTGGCTGATCGTTCACCCCAGGTCTGCCCCGGGAACACGGCACACCAAGGCCTCAGCCTCCGATTCAGCTGTCGGGAACAAGCGTCGCAGACTCACATTGCTGCCATGTGACAGAGGAAGCTTTCCGCGGGCTTTCGGGCTGGCGGTGGCTACAAACGGCTTGCTGCGAAACGGCGCTGGCTTTATAAACGCGAGCCGCAAACGCGAGTCTCTCCCCTACCCACGCCACATCGCCCGCGCTGAATGTCTCAAACCCTCGAGCTGACCAAGGACCTGATCTCCCGCCGCTCCGTGACGCCCGCGGACGAGGGTTGCCAGGCGGTAATGACGGAACGACTGGCCGCCCTGGGCTTCAAGATCGAGACGCTGCGGTACGGCAACGTCGAGAATTTCTGGGCGACCCGTGGCACTGCGGGACCCCTGTTCTGCTTCGCCGGCCACACCGACGTGGTGCCCACGGGCCCGCTGGAGGAATGGCGGACCGATCCTTTCGTGCCCACGGTGCAGGACGGCATTCTCTATGGCCGCGGTGCGGCGGACATGAAGAGTGGCTTGGCCGCGATGATCACGGCCACCGAGGAATTCGTCCGCAATCATCCGCAGCACAAAGGCAGGATTGCCTTTCTCATCACCAGCGACGAAGAAGGTCCGTCTGTCGACGGTACGAAGCGCGTGGCCGAAACGCTTGCCGCGCGCAACGAGCGAATCGACTACTGTGTGGTGGGCGAGCCGTCCAGCGAGGGGAAGATCGGCGACACGATCAAGGTCGGTCGGCGCGGATCTTTCAGCGGCCGCCTCACCGTCCACGGCGTGCAAGGTCACGTCGCCTATCCGCAGCTGGCCGAAAACCCGGTGCACACCCTTGCCCCAGCGCTCGCGGAGCTGACCACTCGGGTGTGGGATCAGGGCACAGAGCACTTCCAACCCACGACCTTCCAGGTCTCGAATCTCAACGCCGGCACCGGTGCGCCTAATGTCATACCGGGTGAGCTGAAGGCACGTTTCAACCTCCGCTACTCGCCCGTGCAAACCCAGGGAGGGCTGAAGGAGACTGTGGAGGGGATTCTGCGCAAGCACGGCGTGCGCTTCACGATCGAATGGTACGTTTCGGGCGAGCCGTTCTACACGCCGCCGGGGGCCCTTTCGAGCGCGGTGAGTGCCGCCGTGGAGGAAGTCGCCGGGCTCCGTCCTAAGCTATCGACAGGTGGTGGGACGTCCGACGGCCGCTTTATCGCGCCTCTCGGAGCGCAGGTGGTCGAGCTGGGCGTACTCAACGCATCGATTCACAAGGTAAATGAGAGTGTGCGAGTCGCGGATATCGACGCACTACATCGCATGTACCTTGGAACGCTGCGCAATTTGTTGACCTGACCGAGCCGAGTTGGCTGCAACACCGAGTGCGCCGAGAGCCAGCCCCCAGATCAGCACCCATGCGGGCATCGCCAGCCCGAGAAATCTCCAGGACACTTCACTGCACTCGCCACTGCCGGTGAGGACCTTGCGGATCAACTCGAACATGGGCGTGAACTTGATCAGCACGCCCAAGGGAGCCCCGCAGGAAGGCAGCGCGCCTGGCGGCAGGTGTTGCACGTAGACGTGCCGCGCGGCCACTCCCACGGTCGCTAGCGCAGCCACGGCGATGAGCACCGCATAGACCCGTGCTCCCCAGCCCTTTGGGTTTTGAAGCGCGGCCAGCAGGAACACCACGCCGAGCGCGGCGACCCCGACACGCTGGAAAATGCACAAGGGACAGGGGTCCAGGCCCAGGTAGAACTGGGAATACAGCGCGTACGCCAGAAGGCCGGCGCATGCGATGAAACCTGCGAAATTGATCAAGCGGCGGTTTTTGCCCACGAGCGGATCGTACTGGAGTCCTGAAAGCT
>Ga0068855_100000790_pt1 | contig 39127 bp, 31 predicted proteins | sample KBSCornC52_FD_66592 | JGI IMG/M metagenome (GOLD analysis project Ga0068855, IMG submission 66592) | Corn rhizosphere microbial communities from Kellogg Biological Station, Michigan, USA - KBS Corn C5-2 | ecosystem: Host-associated > Plants > Roots > Rhizosphere > Soil ...
CTGGCCCGCGGCCACCTGCTGATCGAGGACGTTCCGGGCGTCGGCAAGACCACTCTGGCCCAGGCCTTGGCGCGCAGCGTCGATTCCAGCTTTCACCGCATCCAGTTCACCTCCGACATGCTGCCCAGCGACGTGGTGGGCGTCACCATCTACAACGCGCACACCGAAGAGTTCGAATTTAAGCGCGGGCCCGTGTTCACGCATTTCCTGCTGGCCGACGAGATCAATCGTGCGACGCCCAAGACCCAGTCGGCGCTGCTCGAAGCGATGAACGAGCTGCAAGTCACCATCGACGGCCGGTCGTACCCTTTGGAGCAGCCGTTCATGGTGGTGGCCACGCAGAACCCTGTGGAGCATCACGGGACATATCCGCTCCCCGAATCGCAACTCGATCGGTTCCTGATGCGGATACGGATCGGCTATCCGGAAGCCGCCGCTGAACGCGAAATCGTGCGGCGTGGCGGAGCATCCTCGGCGGAGTCCATGCGGTCGGTACTTTCCGGAGACGATCTGGTCACGCTGCAGGATGCAGTGGCACGCGTAACCGTGGACGACGCCCTGGTGGATTACATGCTCGCTGTAGTGGAGCGGACGCGTACGCATGAATCGCTGGCGATGGGCGTCAGCCCGCGCGGCGCGCAGGCTCTGTATCGAGCGACGCAGGCTCTGGCCGCTGTGGAAGGGCGCGATTACGCTACTCCGGATGACGTGAAGCGGCTGGCACTGCCGGTATTCGCACATCGTGTGGTGGTGAACTCTCGTGTTGCCTTGGCGCCGCGCTCGACCGAAGCCGCCGAGCGCGTGCTGAATGAGATCCTAACGCTGGTAGACGTCCCGTTGTAGAGGAGTCCGGAGCGCACAGCGCCGGGCGCGCACAGGCGATAATAAGAAACTCGCGCCCTGCTGCGTTGTGCGCGATCCAAAATAATGAAAACCGCTATAGTCGGCTTGCCCATGGTAGGCAAGACCAGCCTGTTCACGATTCTGACAGGCGTCAACCAGTCCGCCCGCGTCGGTTCCATGGAGACTCGTGTCGGCATGACCAAAGTTCCCGACGGGCGCTTGGATGCGTTAGCTAAGATATTCGAGCCCCCCAAGATTACCTACGCCACCGTCGAGTATCTGGATTTCCCCGCCATCTCGAAGGAAGCCCTGCGCGACCCAAGTTATCTGGCCAGCCTGCGGGTCGTGGACGCGCTGGCGCACGTGCTGCGGACCTTTGACAGTGATACGGTCCCGCATGAAAAGGGATCTGTTGATGCTGTTCGCGACTTCCAGGACGTGGAGATCGAGCTGATCCTCAGCGACCTTGTGGTCGTCGAAAAACGCATCGAACGCGTGGACAAGGATCGCAAGAAGATCAAGAGTCCCGATCTCGATAAAGAGTTCGCTTTGCTGGAGCGCATCAAGGCCGAACTCGAAGCCGATCGTCCGCTGCGCGAGTTGGAGTTTAGCGACGAAGATGAAAAGCGGATCCGCGGATTCCAGTTCCTGTCGCTGAAACCGGTTCTATGCGTGCTCAATATCGGCGAGAAAGACGCGCCGCGGCTACACGAGGTCGAGGAAGAGTACCGCAAGGGCGCGTTTGCTGGACGCAAGAACATTGCGGTTACAGCCGTCTGCGGGCAGGTCGAAGCGGAACTGGCCGAATTGAAGCCTGAGGAAGCGAAAGAATATCTGGCGAGCTACGGATTGAAAGAATCGGCGCTGGCGCGAATCATCACGGCCACCTATTCTCTGTTGGGCCTGATGAGCTTCCTGACCGCGGGCGAAACCGAAGTCCGCGCATGGACCATTCCCATGAACAGCACCGCGGTGAAAGCGGCGGGCGCGATCCATAGCGACTTCGAAAAGAAGTTCATCCGCGCGGAAGTGGTCAACTGGAACGCGCTCGTCGAGCACGATGGCTACCCTGGCGTGCGCGACAAAGGCCTGCTGCGCCTGGAAGGCAAAGAGTATATCGTCAAGGACGGCGACGTATTAGTGATTCGCCACAGCTGAGCTTGAAACGTCGCCGCACGACGCAGGCGCGTGCGAACACCTTATGACTTGCCAGTGCGCCCGCGCCGCTGTGCGGCGACCAGAACGGCGCTAATGCCTAGGCACGCCCACGCGAACCAGTCGCCGAAGCGCACGTAGGGCGTCAAGTCCGTCAGCGAGTTATACCGAAACACTGCCGACGTCTGGGTATACAGCGGCAAACGTGCGATTTCCCGGCCAGCCGGATCGATCATCGCCGTGATACCGTCGTTGGTCGCGCGCAGAATCCAGCGCCGATTCTCGGCCGCCCGCATACGCACCAGCTCCAGATGTTGTTCCCGCGCGGCGCTGTGGCCGAAGTAGCCGTCATTAGAAAGATTCACCAACACGGTGGCTCCGGCTTTGGTGAACTGGCGAACCAGATTGGGGAAAGCCGATTCGTAACAGATGAAGGCTCCGATCTTGTGTCCATCCACGGGAAACGTCACGATCCGAGTGCCCGGAACGAAATCGCCGATTTCATGCGTGATGCGATTCACCCAGCCAAAGGCGTTCGGGATGTATTCGCCAAACGGGACCAGTTGAATTTTGTCGTAGCGTTCCGCCGCGAGCTCGCCGCTCTTCTCGAATAAAAATGCGGAGTTGAGAGGATCGCCGGCCGGAGTTCGTCCCACGCCACCCATCAGGATCGGAGCCTGGACATCGCGCGCGAGATCGCCCATGTATTTGCGAAAGGAATCCGTCGTCGGATAAAACGGTGCGGGCGCTTCCGGCCACACGATGAGCGGCGCGTTGGCGGGTTCGGAAAGCATGACCATGCGCTGTTCGAGCACAGCGAAAGTTTCGGGAGTCCAGTCGGCTTCGGTGTCGATATTCGGCTGCACTACGCGCACCCGTTCTGTTCCCGCACGCTGCGCAGGCAGCTGCGGCAGCAACGGCAGAAGCGCGAATGCCGCAAGCCACATAAAGTGCGTTAACGGCCGGCGCAAGAACGCGAGCGCAATCGCACAGCTCATCGCGCTGAGTGCGAAAGACAATCCCCAGACGCCGGTGATCGGCGCTAAGCGTGGCAGCAGAGGCAAATCGATCGCCGCGTTTCCCAGATCCAGCCACGCGAAGCCCAGGCCGATCCATGCCAGGCCTATCGTCCCGTGCGCATATTCGACAGCGGTCCAGAGAGCCGCTACGCCGGGGATCGCCCAAGGTCTTCGCATGATCGGGCCTACCAGCGTGGTGAACGTCGCTGTATATAGACCCTTGAGCAGCGCGAACAGTGTGAATGTGCCCCATCCGCCCCAGCGCCCCATGCCGCCGTGAACTTCGAGCACGAACTGGATCCACGAGCAAACCGCGAACCAAAAAACGAATCCCGAGGCCCACCCCAGGACGAATCGCCGTTTCCAAGAATCTTCACGTGCGCACGCAATCAGCAGCGGCGCCAACGCCACCGGCGCAAGCAAGGTGAAATTGAAGTTCGGAAAAAGGAGGACCAGCAAAACGCCCGAAGTCAGTGACAGGATCAGATTCACGCCGTACTGTCTCCGACGTGTTCTGCCATATACGAACTGCGCACCAGGGGTCCGCTGAACACCGTTTTGAAGCCCAGCGAAAGTCCGAAATCGCGATAGGCATCGAACTGCGCTGGCGGGACGAATTCAGCCACCGGCAGATTCCGGCGCGTCGGCTGCAGATACTGTCCCAGGGTGACGATGTCGACGTCGGCGGCGCGCAGATCGCGCATGAGCTGATGAAGTTCGTCGGAAGTCTCACCCAGGCCGAGCATCGCTCCCGACTTTACCAAGGCCGCGGGGCGATAGCTTTTCGCGAATTTCAGTACGTCCAGCGACTGCCGGTAATCCGCCTGCGGCCGGACCCGCCGATACAATCGCGAAACGGTCTCCATGTTGTGGTTGAAGATGTGAGGCCCGGCGTCGAGCACGCGGGCCACTGCCGTGAGATCGCCCCGAAAATCCGGCGTCAGAACCTCCACACGCGCTTCAGGCAGCGCAGTGCAAACTGCGCGCACCGTCATCGAAAAATGTCCTGAGCCTCCGTCCGCCAGGTCGTCGCGATTCACGCTGGTGATCACAACGTGGCGCAATTGCATTGCTATCGCCACACGCGCCACGTTCGCGGGCTCATCGGGATCGAGCGCCCCAGGGTGCGCGCTTTTAGGCACGGAGCAGAATCCGCAACCGCGCGTACACAGATTGCCGAGGATCATGAACGTCGCCGTGCCACGGTGAAAGCATTCATGCATGTTGGGGCAGCGCGCCGATTCGCAGACTGTGTGCAAATTCAGCATGCGGAACTCGGATTTGAGGTGATGCACGGATTCAAAGTGCGTGCGGGGTTTACGAAGCCACTCAGGCAAACGCGGTCCAGCGGGCGTGAGTTGAATCAGCGCGTCCATATCCTGCGAAGTCCGGCGCTAAAAGGTTTTTACCAGGGCTTCTTTACCTGGAAAACTCGCGCTTTGCAGATCGGCCCGCGTCTTGGCGACGTCGGAAACCGGGCCTACTAAAACCCGGAACACGCCCGGTTTCTCCGGGATCTCAGCGGCGATGGCGGGGAAATTCTTCTTGCGCAGCATCTCAACCATGAGTTCAGCTTTATCGTGGTCGATGGCCGAGAGTTGCAAATAAGACCGGCCCGGCTGCGGCTCGCTGGAAGTCGCTTCGCGAGAAGACGTTGTCACGGGAGCGCGAGCTGGTTCGGGCGGCGGCGCGGGTTTGGTCGCCGGTCCTTGCTGCGAAGCGGTTTCCTTGGGTTGTGAATCGACTTCTTTCGGCACATCCACGGGAGCCGCCTTCGTCGTTTCGCGCGCGGGTGAAGGCGTATCCGCGTCCACCGGCTTGGCGTCAGGCCGACGGGAGGCTACTTCCGGAGCACCCACGGGTGACGAGTTCCGCCCTACGATGTAGCCCATCGCGAAGAACACGCCCAGCAGAATCACCACGATGAAAAACACGCTCATCAACTGGCGGTTCCCGAGAATCAATTCAAATTCGCCGTCGTCGTTCCTGGGCACTTAGGCTTCCTTCGAATATTTGTCCAACAGCTTCGTTAATGACGAGAGTATATCCATGGGGACCGGAAACACAACTGTCGTGTTCTTCTCCGCGCCGATTTCGACCAGCGTTTGCAGGTAACGGAGCTGGATGGAGACCGGCTGGCGCGCCATCATTTCCGCCGCCTTTTCGAGATTGACTGCGGCCAGCATCTCACCCTCCGCATGAATGATCTTCGCGCGGCGCTCACGTTCGGCTTCTGCCTGGCGTGCGATGGCGCGGATCATCTGCTCCGGCAGATCCACCTGCTTCACTTCCACCATGGTAACTTTCATGCCCCACGGGCCGGTGTGCTGATCCAGCACGCTTTGCAGGCGGATATTGAGTTTCTCACGCTGGCTCAATAGCTCATCCAGTTCCGTTTCTCCCAGCACGCTGCGCAGCGTCGTTTGCGCGAGCTGCGATGTAGCGTACAAATAATTCGCCACTTCGATAACCGCCTTGGTCGGGTCCACAATGCGGAAATAGATCACAGCGTTCACCTTGACCGTCACGTTATCCCGCGTGACCACGTCCTGCGCCGGCACTTCCATGGCTTCCACGCGCAGGGACATGCGCACCATGCGATCCAGTGGAGCAAAGACCAGAACCACGCCCGGACCCTTGGGATGCGGCAGCACACGTCCCAGCCGAAAGACTACTCCTCGCTCATATTCCGCCAGGATCTTGATGCTGGAAAGCACGTACAGAGCGATTACCACGATCGGGATAAGCGCAGGCAGATCCATCGCACACTCCTGTCGGATATACTACGTCATCCGGTGAGCGTGGCGCGAACTTGCGGGGCTATCAGTTCGGCGAATACATGCTGGTCATACGAAACGTGCGATACAGAATCGCATTCGACTTCGCTTCGTAGATTACGTGACCGGTTCCATCCACTTCGATCGAGTACGCAACCCCGGTGCCCTCGGGCACGAATCCGGCATCAAAGTGGTAGTTGTGGTCCGGCAGCAGTTGTGCCGACCCGACGGCGAGTGAATAGACTCCGAGGTCGGCGTTCAGGATGAAGGATGCCGTGCGGTTCTGCTCGTCCAGCCTGAGAACCTGGCCCCGGCTGTTTCCACCGATGCTGCCTACGCGGGTATTGCCGTCGTCGAAGACCAGGAGAGCGGACGGATCGGAAAACTCGAAATTCGCATCGTGCTGATGTGAGAACCAAGGCCATGGGTCCGAGGAATTGAACTGGAAATCGCCGTCCTTGCCCAGGCGCCAGATCACATGACCATCTCCCTTCCCGTTCCGGTAGCTAACCTTGATCAGCCAATCCTGGTGGCGGCTGGAATACAGCAGCTCCCCATCCGGCGTTTGCTGAAGCGCGTTGCCGTGCGTCCAGTCATTGGCCTCTTTCGCCAAGTAAAAGGGAGCGCACGCGCTAACCGGTCCGCAGGTTTCGCCCAGAACCGCCTTGCGCGCGACATCCAGATGATCGAACGTGTCCCAAGTCCAGACTACATTCAGGTTTCTGTCCAATATGACGATCATGTCTCCGAGCACGTCCACCGCCCCCGGACCCTGGACGTCCGTGAGTATTTGCTCGACCCCCGCCAGTGCGGCGATATTCCCGTCCGGCAGTGTCCTGGCTTCGTGGTGAAAGCCGGTGATCGGTCTCCTGCCCATGGCGGCCAGCTGCTCATTCACGCGGGCCGCATTCGTTTCGAGAACGGTCATACCAACCAGATCGAACTTGCGGATGATCTGGTGGGACACATCGAACTGCTCGCTCTCGATCGTGCCCCAGAAATAACCGCCTTCCTCGGGCCGCGTGACAGTATAAATTCCGTTGTTGCTGTACCAGACGACATTCCCTTCCAGATCGTGCGCAACAGCTCCTGCCAGGGAACTGCCCAGGAGGATCGGACTCGATAGGCCTGCCGCAGGTGGCTGAATCACCGTCTCTGTGAACAAGCCGGCGGCGGCCTGGCTCATCCCAAAAAGGATGTCTGGACCAGTAACGAGTTGTCCCGCGGCGTCAATGATGTGTCGGGCGGTGTACTCGGCATTTGAATGCAGTCCCGCCAGGTAAAAATTCATGCTGCGCCCCGCTTCGCAGGCTTTGTATGGCGTCTCCTGAATGGCTCCATCGCGTCCTTGGACCTGTACTTTCATCCGCGATCCACCTGCACAAAGAGCGCTGTAGAGAAATACCAGCGGGTGGGCCGTGGGACTGACTACAGGGCCGCCGTCCGGGCTTACCCGCGATAGCATTCGGTAAACGCTCGATGTGGCCGCCACTTCACCCGTTTGCCGATTCTTCGCGGACACCTCTATCTCGTAGAGACCCTCGTGATCGGCCGCGGTCCAGTCCAGGGATGCAAGCGGACCATAATCTCGAATCATGGCGAAATCGCCGCCAACCTCCCTCACCCGAAATCGGTACCAGATCATACCGGCCGCAGAGTTGGGGACCGAGGCGTTCCACGTAATCATGGTCGCAACCGGAGCGGGCGAAGGTAGCGAAGACGTCAGCGTGATGGTCATCTGCGCCGAGGATATTGCCGCGAACGCAAGCCCTGCGATTCCCATACGGATAAACTGCAAACCGGAACTGGCCATTTCTCCCTTTTCCTTTATGAGCACCTTGGGCGGCGATAAGTAGTGGTAGTAGGGTGCGTTACAGATGGATCTACTCTTCAATCGACGTATTTGGGTCAAAAGCTTAGCGATGCCGTTTGGCAATGCATCAAGTGACGTCCGGCAGATCGGGATAGGTTTGAATCTAAGGAGCTTACGGCCTCAAGCGCCAGAGAGACTCGTTGATGGTTCAAGGGTCCTGGAACCTCAAGGGTCCTGGAACTGAAGCGGCATCCAGCGGGTGGAGGGAAACTTAGGTTAATGCTACGATACTGAGGATCCAGTAACTAGGATGTTTACCCGACGCCGGTTTGTTAAGGTTGCCTCCGCCGCGCCTCTCCTGGCCGCTCGAAGCTTCGGCCAGGGCTTTTTGAGCGCGCTGCCTTCGCACCCGAACTTTCTGGTCATATTGACCGACGATCTCGGGTTCGGCGACGTGGGATTCACCGGATCCAGAATCAAGACCCCGAATCTGGACAAACTGGCCGCGGCCGGCGCTCAATTCTCGCAGTTCTATGCGGGTAACCCCGTATGTTCGCCTTCCCGTGCCGCCTTCCTAACGGGACGCTATCCCACGCGCATGGGCATCCCCAATGTTCTTTACGCCAACGACACGTACGGGCTTCCGACCACGGAAACCACCATTCCTGAAGTGCTCAAGCCGGCCGGATACGTAAGCGCCTGCATCGGCAAATGGCACCTGGGATCCCTTCATGAGTTTCTTCCGACCAATCGGGGCTTCGACACGTTTTACGGCGTGCCCTACAGCAACGATATGCGGCCATTGCCCCTGATGCATGACCTGACGGTGATGGAACCGGATACCGACAACGACTTGCTTACTCAGAAATACACAAATGCCGCCGTGCAGTTTATCAAGGCAAACCAGAACCGCCCGTTTTTTCTTTATCTGGCGCACAACGTGCCCCATGTGCCGGTGGGCGCTTCTCCAGCATTCAAGGGAAAATCGGACCTCGGACTCTACGCCGATGCGGTAGAGGAAATGGATTGGAGCGTCGGCCAAGTCATGCAAGCTCTCAACGACGCTGGAATCTCAGGTAATACGCTCTCCGTGTTCACCAGTGACAACGGCCCGTGGTTCCAAGGGAGTGCCGGGCGATTCCGTGGAAGAAAGGGCCAAACCTACGAAGGGGGCGTGCGCGAGCCTTTTGTGGCCTATATGCCCGGTGTGATCACGGCCGGAACTGCTCCTGCTGGTTTTGGCTCGTTAATGGACTTACTGCCGACCTTTGCCGGCCTGGCAAACGCTTCGCTGCCCAAGCTCCCGCTCGACGGCATCGACATCTGGCCCATGATGACTGGCAATCAAAGCTCACTTGAGCGCGAGGCTTTGCTGTATTTCGATTCGTGGAATCTTCAGTGCGCGCGTGTGGGCCCATGGAAATTGCATGTGGCGCGCTACAACTCGTATCCCTGGGTGGAAGCACCTTCAGAAGGCCGGGTCAACTTACCTCTACCAAAACCGGAACTGTACAACATTGAGTCAGATCCGGAGGAAAGCTACGAATGTGGCGAGGCCCATCCGGAGGTCGTGAAGGACATCCAGGGCCGAATTCTGACGGCGCTCGCTTCCTTCCCCGCGCAGGTTCAGACGGCATGGGCCGCAACCCAAGCGCGGCAAACGCAACCTTTTTCGACAGGAGCGGTCCCTGCTCCGCAATAGGCAATGAGAATTGCTCGTCGTCAGTCAGCGACCCGGCCGAGACTTTGCGAGTGCGGCCCGCGCTGCCGCCAGGTCCTGTTCCAAAGACTGAATGTAATTGGCGGCGCGCTTCGCTTCCGCTGCGACAGTCTGGAAATCGGCTAAGGCTGTCTCATTCTCCTTACGCAGCGCTCGCGCCCATTGGGTCCGGTCTTCCAGTTGACGCTCGAGGAGCGCCACCCGTCGAACAGCGCGCGCGTAGGCCTCCGTGATCTCCACGAAAGGCGGCTGAAAGCGGCCCTTCCGGCCCACGATCGGAAGCGACCATGTCTCGTCATGCAGGACGCCGAATTCTGGGATATCCTCCGTGGCGACTTGAACGCTGGTGAAACCCGCCCTGGCAAGAATTTCCTTCAGCGACGGCTCGCTAAAGATGCGCATTTCCAGGGTGGATCCGTCGCCGCCGTGGAACGAAAGATTTTCGAACACCTCAATAGAGCCGTCGCGGCGGCGATTCACGAGCACCGTGCGGCCGCCGGGCGCGGCCAGCGAATACTCGTGCAACTCGGGATAATGCTCGGCCGTTTGTCCGTCGATTCGATACGGCACCGTGAGCAGCAACAGTCCATTTGGCTTGAGCAGCTTGTTCAGGTTGGCAAACGCCCGTTCCACAGGCGGCGAAACATGTTCCAGAACTTCACTCGACAGAATGAAATCGTACTGGCCCGTGCGCGCCTGGAGTTGTTCCGCTGTTGGATCGGCGACATCCAGGCGCGGTTCCTGATGATAGAACGTATTGGTGTACTCGAACTTTTCCTCCAGCAGCCCGGCGAGCTCCGGCGGATCGCTCATGCCAAAGCCGCGGATGCCCTTGCTCACCGGGAAATCAGGAATCGTCAGCTCGACGCCAAAAAGTTCGCGCGATAGTAGCGCAATCAGGCCCCGTAAGCGCACTGTGGATCCGCACGCTGTGCAGCTCGGGACCTCGCGGCCCGGCGGGCCCGCGAGCCGCTTGCACACAGCCCCACAGATATTACAGGTGAAGTTTTCTGAATCGGAAAACGTCAAACGTTGGCCTCCCGTTGCGATCGTAGATCGTGGTGAGTGGTTCTTCCTCGTACTGCTCGCGCCGGGCGAGATCCTCCAGCGCCGCGCGCTCCTGCGGATGAAACGCGGCTCCCCCCGTGTGCGCCACGAAGACATTCAGAGGATCGCTCAGCAAGGGGTTAAGGGATTCATCGCTGCCGGTATCGGCGTAAACGATGGGAAGCGAACCTTTGCTCAGCAGGTTCATCGTCTCCATGAATCCCCAATCCGCGGCGACGATCTGCCGGGCATGAAGATCCGTCAAATAGCGGTCGAGCGGGTCCATCGCGTCGGTCCAGCGGACGGTAGGGCCGTTGCCGATCAGGTCCGCGTAGTATTGGTTGGTCACGGCTACATTCGATCCGCACAGCAGCGCGGTGACGAGCGCCGCCGGAGCCGCCGGGATGCGCGCCAGCACCGCCGCGATCGGAAGCAATTGAAACGGCCACAGCAGGATCGCATGGTGGGCCGCACCACCGGCTCCCGCGGTCACAACCATCGGTAGCCAGGTGGCGGCGCAAACGATCAGTCCGAACAGAATCGGTTTGCGGGCCTGCGATTTCCAAAGGAACACTATAGACAACATCGACGCGATTGCCGCCACCAGCATGGCGTTACGATGCGGACGGCCCGTCCAGCGGCTCACGGCGAGTGACAGAGACTGATACCAGTGCTTAGGGTCGCCGGGTTGCGGCCCGGGTTCCCCGGCGGTCAGGAATCCGAACATCACGTAGCCATCCATGGTTTGTTCGAGAATATCGGCCTTGTGCGGCAGTTCAGTCCGGCCGAGGTGAGCGTTGGACCGCAATGTCTCGAACGGACGGGCGATGTTGTAGATCACCAGGGGCAGTGCGCCTCCCAGCATCGCCAACGCGGCCACGGCGATGTTTGCTGGATTGAAATGCTTCCGTAACTCCTGTGGAAACACGGCGATCGTGGCGATCGCGAGTCCGAACAGCACCCATGCGAATAAGGCTTTATCCCACATTCCCAATCCTAAAAGTATGAACGCCCAGGCTAGATCCTTCTTGTTCGTATTTTGATGGAACCGAACCAGTAGCACCATCGCTGCCAGCTTAAAAACGAATTGCAACGTCACTGGACCGTAGTCCGCCATATTCAAAAGAAGGTAACTGGTATCGGTGGCCAGTAGCAGCGTACCAATCCAGGCAGCCCGGCGGCCGATTGTCCGATCCAGCAATTCGAAGAACAGCCATAGCGTGCCTGCGGCGAAAATTAGCATGGGAAGGCGAAGGACGATCGGGCGCGGCGCCGCGAAGATAAACAGCCCTTTGTAAAACCAGGTCTTGACCGCGCCCAGGTAGCTGATCAGCATGACCGGCACTTCCGCACCAGCGATGTTCCACGAATACCACGCGCTCCCGTGGTCGTAGAGGCCATTGGCGACGATCGCCTCATCCGCTTCGATGCCCAGCCGCGGAACGAATAGCATGCCTGCAGCGACAAATGCCACAGCCACCGCAATCAGGCCGCGCTGCGTCCACGGAGTCATTCTCTGCATGGTATCCGCTACGGCTGAAACTTGAGTTAGGGGTGCCCTGGAGCTTGGGCGGCTTGCTTCGCGCGATGCTCTTTGTAAGCCGCGCGCGTGCGCTGAATCTGCTGGACGTGCTCTTCTACGTGCTCGGCATTGCCCTTGACCAGATCGAGCAGCGTCAGCCGCCCACTTTCGGTATGGTTGCCGGTGCGCAAGAAAACATCCTCAGGCAGAGCTTTGAGAAGCTCGTGATTTTCAGTGCGAAGCTTGCGAAAGGTCTCGAGCGCCTGCGAAATCTTGCGTCGTTGGTAGTCCAGATGGTCCGCCCACAGCTCGCCGTTGAAGGCTTGGAGCGTAGGATTGTCCTCCGCCGCGATTTGGCGGATGCGCATCACACCCACCGCCTCCGAATCCGCCAAGTGGCACACGATCTGCCGCACACTCCACTTATCGGGTGCGGGTTTAAAATCGAGCTCCGATCCAGCCGCGCCCGTGGTGGACATCGCCAGCAATTCACCGCCGCGGCGGAAGCGCTCAAGAATATCGGCCAGATCGCTCATAGAGTCAGTAATAGTCGCTTCGGAGTCAATAATAGTCGGCGCAGCTCATGTAGTAGCCGCACTGTTCGCAGAATAGTTTGCATTTTCGCTCGGCCAGACGGCGGCTGCACACCGGACAGTAAAGCATGGGTTCGTTGTCAGAACCCTCTTTCGCTCGTTGAGTTATTGAAGATCCCGGAGTAAGCTCCACCGCGAAACCATTATAATGAAGGCCGAGAAGCCTCATGCATCGAAGATCGTTTCTAATCGCCTCCACCAGCTTAATAGCCATTGGCAACGCGCAGACCCGCCGCGCGGATCCGCCTCTGCGCCAGCCGGTTCGCGGCACCCATGGAGCGGTCGCCGCCGGCAGCGATTGGGCCACCAATGCCGGCATGCGCCTTTACGATCAGGGCGGCACTGCGGTCGACGCGGGTATCGCCACCATGTTCGCGGCATCGGTGACCGAGCTCTCGCACTTCGGCATGGGGGGGGAAGCGCCCATCCTGATACGCACCAAGGCGGGCAAAGTTCACGCGATCGCGGGGGTGGGTCCGATGCCCAAGTTGGCCTCCGCAGATCTCTTCCGTAAGCGCCCGGTCCAATTGGGCGACATCACATTTCGGCTCGGTCCGGGCGATCATCTGAGAGGCATCATTCCGGACGCGGGCTTGATGCCGGCGCTAGTCCCGGGCATGGTGGAATCGGGGCTGGTGGCTCTGCGCGAGTTCGGAACGAAGTCATTCACGGAAGTGATCGAGCCGGCTCTCGAATTGGCCGATGGCTACGCTGTGGATGAGATGCGCGCGCGCAGTTTCGCTTCCGCGGTGCCGTTCTTTGATTTGTGGCCGTCCTCCAAGGCGCACTTCATGCCGAACGGCCACACGCCCGCGATCGGCGAGATCTTCCGCCAGCCCGATCTGGCCCGGACTCTGCGAGCCATGGTGGATGCCGAGAAGAAGGCGCTGGCCAAGGGCGGCGGCCGCCAGGCCGGCATCGACGCGGTGCGCGATTACTTCTATCGCGGCGAGATCGCCCGCAAGATCGGTGAGTTCAGCAAGGCCAACGGCGGTTTGCTCCGCTATGAGGACATGGCGGGCTTCAAGGTCACGCCGGAGGAGCCGCTTTCGACGACCTTCCGTGGATACATCGTCTACAAGTCCGGATTCTGGAGCCAGGGACCGGCCATGCTCGAGACGCTGAATATCATCGATGGCTTCGATAGCCGCCCGGCGTTCAATTCGGCCGACTACATACACCGCACGGTGGAAGCGCTGAAGCTGGCTTACGCGGACCGGGATACTTACTATGGCGACCCCAAGTTTAATCACTGGAACCTCCAGGCGCTGCTGACCATGGACTACGCGGCGGGGCGCCGCAAGCAGATCGGAGAGCGGGCCTCGCTGAAGTTCGAGCCCGGCGCAATCGATGGCAAATTCGGTCAGCACGTAGCCTTGGCGGACATGGCTCAGTACAAAGTCGACGAAGTGCTGAAGGCACACGATACCACCTGTGTCGATACCATGGACAGCGACGGCATCGTATTCTCCGCCACCCCCTCGGGCGCATGGATGCCCAGCGTGATCGCGGGCGATACTGGCATCCCGCTGACGCAACGCGCGCAAAGCTTCGTGCTGGTTACGGGAAATCCCAACGATCTGGCCGGCGGCAAACGTCCCCGCGTCACATTGAGCCCGACGCTGGTCATGCACCCCGATGGGAAGCCTTTCCTGGCGCTCTCCACTCCCGGAGGAGACGACCAGGAGCAAGCGCTGCTCCAGTTGATGGTGAACGTGATCGATTACGGAATGAACGCGCAGAACGCCATTGAGGCGCCGCGCTTCATGACGGAACACCTGGTGGAGAGCTTCGACGATCACCCCTGGAAGCTGGGGAATCTGAAACTCGATGAGCGCATTCCGCAATCGGTAGCGGCGGATCTGGCGGCGCGCGGTCACAGAGTTGAGATCATGTCGCGCTATAACAACGGCGCGGCTCCCGTGATGATCCGGCTGATGCCCGGCGGAATCATCGAAGCTGGCGCGGACCCGTTCTACAACCGTTCTGCCCGCGCGCGGTGACGCTTCCTCTCTTCGATCCGCCGCCTTCTTTCGCCCCTTCTTTCGATAGGTCGGCGCTGGCGCAACGCCTCCGAGAGCTGGCGAACGAGAACATCTGGATAGGTACCAGTTCCTGGAAGTATCCGGGTTGGCTGGACCAGATTTATACGCGTGATCGCTATCTAACACGCGGCAAGTTCTCGCAGAAACGTTTCGAAGCGGAGTGCCTGGCGGAGTTCGCGGAGACGTTCCCGATCGTCTGCGGAGATTTTTCGTTCTATCAGTTCCCGTCGCCGGAATACTGGAAGAAGCTGTTCGGCTCCGCGCCGCCGGAGTTGCAGTTTGTTCTCAAAATTCCCGAGGAAGTGACGTGCGAGGTATTTCCCAAACACGCTCGCTATGGTTCGCGCGCAGGGATGGTCAATGAGTCGTACTTAAGCGCGGACGCAGTCGCCGCGCTATTTTTAGACCCGCTGGAGCCGTATCGCGCGCGCATCCCCGCGTTGATCTTCGAATTCGGGGCGCGTGGGGCGAGTCCGCGCGAATTCGCGGCCAAGCTGGATCCATTCCTGGGCGCTTTGCCGGCGACGTTTCGCTACGCCGTCGAAGTGCGCAATCGCGAGTATCTTCAGCCGCGCTACTTCGATATCTTGCGCCAACATCGCGCGGCGCATGTCTTGAACGCCTGGACCAAAATGCCGGTGCTTTCCGAGCAGATGGCGATTCCGGATGCCTTCCCGGCCGATTTTACGGTGGTGCGGGCGCTGCTGCGCCAAGGCCGGGCGTATGAGGAAGCGGTTCAGCAATTCGCTCCTTACGATAGAGTTCGGGATGAGAATCCTGAGGCGCGTGATGCGCTGCGCAATTTGATCCAGCGCATGCGCGAGGAGCGCCGAGCCGCGTACATCTTCGTCAACAATCGCCTGGAAGGCAACTCGCCGGAAACGATTCGGGCGGTCACACAAGAATGAAGCTTCCGATCGACGCGTTGCTTCCGGCCATCGTCGAGGCTTCTGGGAATCTTGTTATTGAAGCGCCTCCGGGGGCGGGGAAGACGACTCGGGTCCCTCCCGCCTTACTCGCGTGCGAGCGTGGCGAGATCCTGGTGCTCGAACCGCGGAGATTAGCCGCACGCCTTGCCGCTCGACGTGTCGCCAGCGAACTGGGTGAGCGCCTGGGTGAAAACGTCGGCTATCAAGTGCGATTCGAAGACGTGAGCGGACCCCGCACGCGCTTGCGATTCCTGACCGAGGGCGTGCTCACACGGCGGCTGTTGTCCGATCCGAGCCTCGCGGGAGTCGGTACCGTGATCCTGGACGAGTTCCACGAGCGGCATCTCGATTCCGATCTGGCGCTGGCATTGCTCCGACGTCTCCCGAACATCCGGTTGATCGTCATGTCGGCGACGCTCGACGCGGCTCCGATTGCGAAGTACCTCGGCGGCTGCCCGATACTACGCTCTGAAGGCAAGTTGTATGAGCTGGCAATCGAATACACGCCGCACTCGCCTGCGCCGCTCGAAGAGCAAGTAGCCTCGGCTCTCGAGAAACTCACGCAGCGCGGCGTCACTGGCGACGTACTCGTATTCCTCCCGGGCGCCGCTGAAATCCGTCGTGCGGGGCGAGCCATAGAGGCCCTGGCGTCCCGACTGGGGCTTCTGGTCGTGCCCCTCCACGGCGACCTGTCACCAGCCGAGCAGGACCGCGCCGTGGGACCCGCCAATCGTCCCAAAGTGATCCTGTCCACCAACGTCGCCGAGAGTTCGGTGACCATCGAGGGCGTCACTGCGGTCATCGATAGCGGTCTCGCACGTGTCGCCGCCGATTCGCCGTGGACGGGACTGCCTTCGGTCGAGGTGCGACGCATCAGCCAGGCGTCGGCGACGCAGCGCGCCGGTCGTGCTGGACGCACCGCTCCGGGCCGCGTAATCCGCCTGTACTCGGCCGAGGACTTTCATCGCCGTCCGCAAACCGACATCCCCGAGATCCTGCGCCGCGAACTTTCACAGCTGGTCCTGCAACTGCGCGCCATGAAGATCACGCAGCTTGACTGGCTGGATCGAGCGCCGGAGGCTGCGTTCAGCGCAGCCAACGCGCTGCTCGACCGGTTAGGCGTCACACCGGAGATGGCGGAGCTGCCGTTACCCCCGCGGCTCGCGAAGCTGGTGGTCGAAGCCAAACGCTGCGGTGTTCCTGAAAAGGGTTGCGCCGTGGCTGCGGTGCTTAGCGCGGGCGAACGCGGAACGTCGGATCTGTTGGCCCTGACGGAGTCGGACTGGCAACCGCAGACGCATCGGGTTTTCGATCAGCTCCGCAAGAACATCTCGGGACGAGATGCGCGAAACGCAGGCGACGCTGTCATCCTGCAAAGCATTCTCGCCGCGTTTCCGGATCGTGTGGCGCGCCATCGTCGCGATGGAGAGTTACTCCTATCTGCTGGCGGCTCGGCCCGCTTTCCGAATTGCCCCTGGGAGTTTCTCGTCGCCATCGATATCGAGGAACGCCGCGAGCACGGCGTGCCTCTCGTTCGCCTCGCCGCGCCGATTGAGCCCGAATGGCTGCTGGACCGTGCCACGGAACGCGTCTCGCTCGAATGGAATCGCACTGCCGAGCGTGTCGAGCAGGTGACGGCACTGGTCTACGACCAATTGGTCATCGAAGAGACGCGCGCGCCCGCCGGGCCCAGTGAAGACGTTTCGTGCCTCCTTGCGCAGAAGGCCCTCGAAGCCGGTATCGGCCGGTTCGCGGACCGCGACGCCGTGGAGCAGGTGCGTTCTCGTGCGGCGTTCGGCGGAATCGCTATCGACGTAGACGCGGTGCTCGTCGCGCAGTGCCAGGGAAGAACCACCTTCGCCGAACTCGAAGCCGCCGACACCCTTGCTGCAATTCGTCCGTCCCATCTCAGCCATGCGGCTCCGGAACGAATCAAGCTGCCCGGCGGCCGCGACGTCAAGGTTCACTACGAACCCGGCAAGCCGCCCTGGATCGAATCGCGACTCCAAGACTTCTTCGGCATGCGCGAGTCTCCGCGGATCGGGGGCGCACCCGTAGTCGTTCATCTTCTGGCTCCGAATCAACGGCCGGTGCAGGTGACTTCGGACCTGGCCGGTTTCTGGGAGCGGCTGTATCCGCAAGTGCGCAAGGAACTCTCGCGGCGGTATCCCAAGCACAAGTGGCCGGAGAAGCCGGTTTAGGACGTTTTGCCTCGCAGCGCCCCCAGCATCCGGGAATCGGCGCGCACTTTTGCAGCGCGGGGCGGATCGGGATCGGCAAGCCATCCAGGATCCAAGATCGCGCCTGCGGCAACGAGAAGCGCAACAACTTCGTAATGGCCATCGACCGGATGGCCACCCCAGCCTTGGATGGCCCACTCCAAGGGCGTTCCCCCGAAGCTTTCATCCTTGATGTCGAGCCGCGCCTTTCGCGCCAACAGAAGCTTGACCACGTCAACGTGGCCGCCAAATGCCGCCCAGTGGAGGCCGGTATTGCCATGATTCCGGAGTCGCGCGTCTATCTCCATGCCCTGGTCGACCAGGAACTCGACAACGTTGCTCCGGCCGTATTCGCAGGCCCACGCGAAGCCGTCCTTCATCTGCTTCTTGGTCGCCTTTGCCTTTAAGCTGCCGTCCTGACTGAAATATCCTTTGACGATATCGAGCCGTCCCACGCCCGATGCTCCCTCTAAGTCCAGGCGTGCGCCGCGCCTGGCGAGATACTCGGCAGCTTCCCTGCATCCGTTTGCCAGCGCTGCTGTCAGGGGATTCCATCCTCCTGGCAGGCCGTCGAGGGACGCACCCGCTTCGAGCAATGTATCGAGGAGCGCGATTTGCACGCCTGCCTCAGCGGGATGCGCGCTGGTTGCGACCAGCCCCAGGGTCGTGCCGCGGCCGTAGTCGGTATTTTCCGCATCCACTTCAGCGCCGGCTGCGAGCAGGATCTTCGCGACTTCCACGGCGTTCTTCGGAGTCTTTTGGCGGAAATCCTCTACTCCGTTGGCCGACACGTAGTGAAGCAGCGTGGATTGATGCGCGCGAGTGGAACGCTGCCGGATCAGTTCTGGATTCTCACGCAGCAGTCGCCTGAGCGTCGCGACGTCGCCGGTGATGACGGCATCCGCCGCGGATTCGAATTTGGAGACCGGTGAACTCTTGCGAAGGGCCGCCTCGATGTGTTTCTTGAACTTCGGCCAACTCTCGAAGCCGCACGAGTGTGCGATCAAGAGCTGAGCGTCGGTGAGAGTCAGCTTATCGCCGACAATCTTCGACGCCCTAAGTTTGCGCAGGCGCGCCTGTGCCTCTTTGCGCAAATCAGCCCAGGTTAGTTGCGGCGCTTGAAGGTGCTCCCGAAAGCGCTGCAGCGCGGCGGCATCGCCGGACTGGTAGGCTTTGAGAAGATCCTTGGCGAGTTTCTTATAATGCTCTAAGTTAGGGCGAGCGGGTAGCTCTTTGGCGTCCATTACGACCTTCCTTTCATAACTGCGCCTGGAGTCCGCCCGAATCAGGCTGAAAGAAGGTTCGTAACCTTCACTATTTTGCTAAAAGGTGGGCAAAGCCCTTTCCGCGGACTGGATGCGCCCTTCGCGCTAATGCGACTTTAACGCAGACTAAAGGATCACGCAAGTCCACTTACCGGCGTCGTCCTGAAAGCCGGAAAGGATGCGCTTTGGAGCCACACGCTCGAAGTCCGGGCGCATCGAACCGATCACGTCTTCGTTGATGTTGGCGACCACGAGATCGAACGTTCCGGATCGCACGGCATCGACGCTGCCCACGAAGAAACACTCGGGTCCGGCAGCATCGGGGTCGATATCGCAAGAGACCACGCGACCGGCTTCCAGCAATTTGGCCGCAAGGGACAAGATGCCCGACCCGCTACCGACGTCGAGTACCGAGTCGCCTGGGCGGATCAGCTTCTCCATCGCCTCCAGGCACAGCTGCGTACAGCGATGGTAGCCCGTGCCGCACTGCGCCCCAGGATTGATCACCAGGCGTATTCTTCCGGGCGGTGTCGGCTCTGTACGCCACGGCGCGGCGACGAAGAACTTCTCGCCCACCAGCAGCGGTGGAAACCCTTCTTCGGTCCGCGCGACCCAGTCTACGTCAACGACCGCCTCCGGTACGCCGAATTGCGAAGCAACGTTCGCATCTTCGAAAAACGCGTCCACGAAACCGTCGCCTTCGGTGACGCCGAGCGTGCCTGCTTCCCATAACCGAAGGGTGACCAATTCATCGGCATTCTCCAGGCGAACAAAAACCATTAGCCCTGCACCCGTTTGACACTTTGTGTTCCAGCCCAGAATCGCTCGCGCAGCTCGTTCTTGCGGATCTTGCCGGTTCCGGTCTTAGGAAGAGGATTTTCCGAAAACTCGAGGATTCTAGGCAGCTTGAACCTGCTCAGACGTTCTTGCAGGAAACCGTTCAGATCCTCGAGAGTAAGAGCCGCATCGTCTTTCAGAACTACGATGGCCGCCGGAACCTCACCCCATTTCGAATCCGGAGCGGCCACCACGGCGCACTCGAGCACCGCGGGATGCGCAAAGATCGCCGCTTCTACTTCCAAAGACGAAATGTTTTCGCCGCCGGAGATGATGACTTGCTTCTTGCGATCGACAATCTGAATGGTGCCGTCCTCATCCCAGACGGCCATGTCGCCGGTGTGCAGCCAGGGTCCGCTCATCGCGGCGGACGTGGCATCCGGTTCCCCGAAGTAGCCGTCCATGACCTGGTCGCCCATTACGATCACTTCGCCAATCGTCTTGCGGTCACGCGGGACGTCGCGAAGATTCGCATCTACGACACGAATAGTCGCGCCCACCACGGCGCGGCCGGTCATGGCCAGGTGTTCGCGACGTTCCGTATCGCTGAGATGAATGGCATCCAGAGGCTGCACCATGGTGATCACCGGAGAAGTTTCCGTGAGCCCATACCCACCCATGCACGCGCAGCCAGGGAACGCGCGCTCTACGCGTTCTACAAGCTCGGGGGAGCTGGGAGCGCCGCCGATGTTCATCGTTTTCAGACTGGATAGATCCCACCGATCGCGATCTAGGGCATGTATAGCATTGACGAGAGCGTTGGCCATGGTCGGGACCACGCACAGGTTGGTGGCCCGATGCTCTTGGATGAGCCGGAATACTTCCGACGGTTCGAACCGCCGCACCATTACTTGTTTGATGCCCATTAGGGTGGACGCTTGCGGATGTCCCCAACCGTTGGCGTGATAGAGAGGAATGGTGTGGAGATCCACCATGAGTTCCGGGTCCCGATATTCCAACGCCACGCTGAGCGCGTGAAGATAAAGCGTCCGATGCGATAGAGCCACTCCCTTGGGCGCACCGGTGCTCCCGCTGGTATAGAAGAGCTCGGCGATAGCCATCTCGTCGTAGGAAAATGCATCGGCGCGCTCAGGACAACCTTGATCGAGGATTTCTTCGTAAAGCAGATCCGACTCCGGAATCCTCTGCCGCAATGCGACCCAACGATTCACATCCGGGCACGCCTGACGAAGACCTCGGACGGTGTCCGCGAAATCGTCGTCGAAGATTGCCATCCTCGCGCCGGAATGACGAAGAATCGTAGCCAGGTCCGGCTCGGAAAGGCGAATATTCAGAGGCATTAGGATTGCGCGCGCCTGGAGCACGCCGAAGTAGCCTTCGAGCAACTGATGGTTGTTGTAAGTGAGATACGCCACGCGATCGCCGGGCACGATCCCGAGCTTCTGCAGGCCGGTTGCGAGCCGTTCCGCACGTTTTCCGAGTTCGGCGTAGGTGAACTGCTGATCCCCGGAAACGACGCCGATTCTGGATCCGAACAGATCCACGGCGCGATGCAGGCAGCGGAGCGGAGTAAGCGGAACGAACATGTACTACTGAGTCTTCTCCACTAGCTCTGCCTGGTCCTGATCCGCCTTGGCGGCTGGCAGGTCTCCCAAATCGCGATTGACCCGGGCGCGAGCCATATAGATAGACGGCGCACCGGGATCATAAGTGATGGCGGCGTTGAAGTCGGCTAGCGCGAGCTTGGGCTCATCGAGCTTTTGATACGTCAATCCGCGCTGATAGTAGCCGTCCGCCGTGGGATGGAGACGAATGGAGCGCGTGAAGTCCTCCAGAGCTTTTTGACGATTGCCCTGTGACGCCTCGATGGTGCCACGGGCGATGTAGGCGGTGTCCAAGGTAGGATCGATGGCAATCGCCTTCTCGAAGTCCGCCAGCGCGGCTTCACTCTGACCGGCAGCCTGCCGTGCTTTGCCGCGCCCCAGGTAGGCGTCGGCATATTTGGGGAAGATTGCGATGGCTTGGGTGAACTGCGTGTCGGCCCCCTGGAAATCGCCTGGACCCAGCAGGTGGATGCCCTGCTGGTAGTGGCCGCTGGCACGGTCGGGAGCCGATGCGATGTAAGCGTACACCGCCCAGGTGCTCGCGCCGAGAGCCAGAGCGATCGAAGTTACGCGAATCAGTCGGCGCTGGGCGCGATTGAGGCGGCGACGCGCCGGAAGAGGGGGCGGAGGCTGGACGGCCTTCCACACCCTTCGAATAAACGATCGGTGCATTCCCGCAAGGATTATATCAGCGCACGGGCGGTGAAAACGCGCTGCGGCTACTGTGAACGACGTTTCACAGGAATTTAAAACCAACCACAACCGCTCCCTGAACCAGTAAAATTGTAGGTTACTTCTTATGCCGCTCGCCGTCGGCGACAAACTCGGGCCGTACGAAATCCTAACGCGTCTCGGTGCCGGGGGCATGGGAGAAGTGTGGAAGGCTCGCGACACCCGTCTGGATCGGATCGTCGCGATCAAGATCTCTCAAGGCAATTTCGATGAACGCTTTGAGCGCGAGGCGCGAGCCATCGCCGCGCTGAACCATCCCAACATCTGCCAGCTCTATGACATCGGCCCGAACTATCTGGTGATGGAGTTCGTGGAAGGCTCGCCGATCGCGAGGGCGGATGGAGTCCGTAAGCTGCTGGATGTGGCGGTGCAGATCGCGGATGGACTAACGGCCGCGCACGCGGGGGGCATCCTTCACCGCGATCTGAAGCCCGACAACATTCTGATCACACGGGAAGGACGCGTGAAGGTTCTCGATTTCGGGCTGGCCAAGTCGCTCACCGTCCGCCCCGCCGACGATACCACATTGACCATCGGCATTACCGATCCCGGCACGGTCGTCGGCACAGTTAATTACATGTCGCCCGAACAGGCGCTGGGGGAAGCAAATCTTACTCCGCAGTCCGATCAATTCTCGTTTGGCCTCGTGCTGTATGAGTTGGCAACCGGGAAGCGTGCCTTCCAGCGCGGAAGCGCTCCGGAGACCATGACGGCGATCATTCGCGAGGATGCCGAGCCACTTCCCGGCACTGTACCCGCGCCTCTGCGTTGGGTGATCGAGCGGCTGCTCGCGAAGGAGCCCTCCGAGCGCTACGACTCCACGCGCGACCTGTATCGCGAACTGAAGCAGATCCGCGACCGGCTGTCTCAAGCGACCAGCGCACAAACTCCGGCAGCCGGGGTTTCCACGCCCAAGCGAAAGCGCGGGCTGGTTCTTGGCGCAAGCGCGGTCGCCTGTCTCGCCGCTGGTTCGGTCCTCACTCTTTTTCTCATCCCGAAGCCTGTTGCAGGTCCCGACCTATCGGCCTACAAGTTTACGGCGCTCTCCCGGGCAGAGGCCGAGGAGCGCTCTCCCCGTTGGTCGCCGGATGGCAAGAGCATCGCTTACACCACGCGCGTTCATGGCCTCATGCAGGTCTTCACGAAGCCGGCCGGCACACCGGATGCCGTGCAGCTCACCAAGGCAGATCAGAATTGCACGTCCCCTTTCTGGTCGCCCGATGGCGCCAGCGTCTATTACATTTCCGGCAGCAGTTTGTGGTCCGTCTCAGCTGCGGGCGGCGCTTCGCAAAAAGTATATGAGGGCGTCACGGCCGCCACTCTTCATCCGGATGGCAAGACACTGGCGTTCGACCGCGGCCGCAAGTTGTGGATCGGGTCTTTGAAGGACGGTGAGGCGAAAGAGTTGTGGCAGGGCCCCACCAATGGCGGGTTGAGTTTCTCTCCCGACGGCTCGAAGCTGGCTGTCGACAGCATAGGACCCGTGATGATCGTGCCGTATCCTTCCGGCTCGCCGCGACAGCTTGAGGCCGGCGGGCCGGTGCTGACTGCGCCCAGCTGGTTTCCGGACAGCCGGCACGTGGCCGTGGCTGTGAGGAACCGTGACGGGACGGTCCTCTCGATTATCGACGCAGCGGACGGAACCCGGCGTACGATTGCCTCCGCTCCCAACGGATTCCCGGAGCCATCCGTTTCGCCGGAGGGAAAGCGCATTGCCTATGCGGCCGGCCAGTTCGGATGGGACATACTCGAAATCTCGATTCCTAATGGCGAGGTCCGGACGCTGGTTTCAGGCGGCATTGCCAGGACGCCGGATTGGGCGCCCTCGGGAACCCATTTCATCTATTCGATTCCTACCGGGGAGGGCGTTGGGTTTATGGACCGGCAGGCGGGGGTGGACGCATTTTCCCGGCGCCTGGGCGACGTCAAAGGAAATGATCCACAATGGTCTCCGGATGGCGGGCGATTCGTCTTCTATCGCGAAGCGGACCGTGTCGGCAGCCTTATGCTCGCCAACGCCGCAGGGGGCGGCACGGTCCTATTGGATTCCGTACCGTCCGGAACACTGAATGGAATGTCCTGGTCGCCGGATGGGCAATGGATCTGCTATTTACGCGAGGTCGGCGGGAAACAGGACCTGGTAAAAGTCCGCGTCACGCCCGGGTCCGCCTCGGAGATTGTGGCGAACGCCAGGCCTCAGACTTGGGTAGACTCGATGCCCCGATGGTCGCCGGCGGGAGACTGGATTGCGTATCCGGCCGCGGATGGCATCGATCTGATTTCGCCGGATGGCAAGTCCACGCGCAACCTGACTTCACGCAAATTCCTGGCTTACGGGTTCTCGAAGGACGGCAGCCAGTTCTACGGCATCTTTCAAAACACTACCGGCACCGGTGCGCAGTGGCAGCTTTACTCGGTGAACGTGAAATCCGGCGCGGAAAAGTTTTTCGCGCCCATCGATCTTCCGGCCTCCGTGGATCGTATCGCAGGATTCAGCATCCATCCCGACGGCAAGCGCTTCCTCACCTCCGTAGCCGAGTTTCCGTTCGACATCTGGATGCTCGAAGGCTTCGAGCAGCCAGAGCCGAAGAGTTTTCTGGACCGGCTGCTGCGCCGCTGAGGGACAAGCCGACTCATGGCTCTCTTCTCCGTACCCGCGGCATCAATTGGTGCGCCCCGAGTCTTTCTTCAGCCGCTCGATCACCTCGGGCGCGATCCATCGCCTCGCCTTCTGCAGTTGGTGGAGCATCTCCCAGGCCTTATCGTACTCGCGGGTCTCGGTCGTGTAGAACGCAACCAAAGACGCGGCGGGGTCATATGGGCAGCTATGGTCGTCCGCGGTGCCCCATTCGATCGACTTCTGGTAAGCGGCCGCGGCGGCAACATACTCCTTTTGCTGTTGATGCCGGAATCCGATGTTGCAATAGGCGTCAGCCAGCCTCTGCTTCGCAAAAGGATCGAAAGCTAATTCCTGTGTATAGGCTTGGATGGCTTTGTCGCCTTCGCCATTCGACTCGTAGGTCAGACCAATTCGGTCAAACGCCAGGGAATTCTTCGGGTCCTTTGCAACGGCCTGCTCGAAATCCAAGGCGGCCGCGTCGAACCACGATTTGCCATCTTTGTTTTCCACCAGGTCCAAGGCGCCGCGATCGTAATAGGCCTGTGCTCGGCTGAAGTAAACTTCTGCATTGCTCGGATCGAGTGCGGCCGCCTGATTATGATCCTTTATTGCGAGATCAAACAAACGCTCATATTCCTCGTTGGGGATCAGCTTGGATATCCGGCTAAAGCGAGCCTTCTCCGAATAGGCGGTGCCACGCGATGAATAAGCTTTCGCACGATGGATGTCATCGCGCGCGTTCTCGAGGGCCTGCGTCGATTCCTTAATGTCGCTGTCACGGTCGTTGAGAAACATGTTCGGGCCGCAACCCACGAACACCATCGGGCTCGCCAGTAAAATCAGGCCGCAAAACGACTTCGCTAGACCGTCCGCAGTCATTAGTACCTCCATTGATTCATGGATTCCCGCCGTCCCGACTCGCAGTAGAGTGTAATACCAAATCGGCGGTAAATGTGGCTTCCTTTACTCACCCATGTTCGCCGTTGATGGCTATAGATCCCGCTACCCCCCGCCCAACTGGTAGGCAAATTTAACGGGCGCTTTTCCCGGACACTTGCGCGAGAAGCGCGTCCCTTAGGGCCTCCGCCGCGTGCTCCTGCTCGTCGGTCGACGCCGTGCGAACCGCGCGCTGCGCGGCGTCTAGCGCTTCCGGATAATTGCCGACCTTCTGCTGCGCATACGCCAGCGCGTTCCACACGTAGGACTGTCGCGGCAGCAGCCGGGCAGCGTCGTGGAGATAGGCCACGGCCCGGTCGTAATTACGATCGTCGGTCGCCCGCACTCCCAGAAGCAACTGCGCTTCGCCGAAATTCGGATTCAACCCGACCACTTTCTCCAGCAGTTCACGGACGCGCTCGTTGCCTGCTCCGGCATCGCGCTGGAGCAACGCATATTCGAACAGGATGGTCGCGTCTTTGTCATCCAGCTGGATAGCTTTTTCGAGATACCGGCGGGCGTCGCCGGGACGATTCTGGGTCATGGCGAGCATTCCCAGCCCGGCTTGCGCAGTGGCGGAATCGGGGTGTTCCTTCGCCGCCTGCTCAAACAAGGCACGTGCCTTCTCCGCAAGCCCGCGGCGCAGCAGGATATCGGCCCGCAGCAGCTCCGCGTCAACTTCCGATAAAGGCTCCGTCTGCGGCACGATAAATGGCGCCGGGGGCGGGATATCGAGCTGGACGCTGCGGATCTTTTTCAGATAGCCCGGAAGGTCGGCCAGCGCGTGCTCGAAATCGCGGCCGAACGCGCTGCGGAAGGCCTCGGATCCGTCCATGCCCTGGGCTAACAAAGCGATGAATTGGGGCAAACGGTCCCTATAATTTGGAGAGAGGTTGAGCATGTGCATCAAGGCCCAACTTTCGGCGTAGAACATGCTTTCGGTTTCATCCTGGTCGGATGCCATCACGGGCCGTTCCGCAGTCAGTTGTTTGGCGGTGAGCCACGGCCGGGCGAGAAGAAGATTCATGTGCGCTTCCAGTTCCTTGCCGATACGCACGCGCTTACTGTTGATCTGGGCGTTGGAGTACAACTCGGCAGTACCCTCTTCGAACCAGCGCGGAAGCGGCGCCGGCGACTGGTGTAGCAGGGAATGCACGAATTCATGAGTCACCACGCGGGGCAGCTCGCCGCCGGCGTAGGTCACGATATAGTCATATTCCAGTCCGCTCTGATACAGACCGGAAGTCGTCTGTCCCGGAGCGTACTCACGGAACTCCTTCTCTGAGTCGAACAGCACCACGCGAAGCTCGCGGCCGCTGTCCTCGCCCGAGCTGGGCATGATGGCGCGGATCTGTTCCAGGCGGTTGAGAGCGCGGCGACCTTCTTTCTCTCCGGCATCCGTGAGAAGCTCGGTGTGTGTGCCGCGCAGGCGCAGCCAATCCGCGCGGGCGGGCAACGCGCCACATAGAGTCGCGACTAAAGTGATGAATACAGCCAGGAACCGCATGTAGTTAGTGAGTGATCGAGTACATGATGTAGTTCAGCCCGATGCGAATTCCCAGCGCGGAAAACTTCTCGTCGTAGCTGGGATCGTCGGCGAATTCCCACGAGTCGCCGAGGTCGGAGTCAAACGTTAAAGCGACCATGACCCTGCCCTTGTCGTCGTAGATGCCGCGCCATTTCGCAGGGCAGCCGTCGCATTTGTAAGAAACACCGGTGTAGCGATAGCGCGCGCCGGGCACCTGGTAGCGGTCGCTGAGGTCGTAGACCGAATGGAAGATGTGGTCGCTATCGGGCAGGTCGATGATTTCACGGTCGGGGAAAACCTTCTTCATGCTGGCCGCGAAAACTTCCCACTGGTCTTGGCCCCAGAAATCGTCGCCCATGAAGAATCCGCCGCGCAGCAGGAAATCGCGCATGCGGGCAGCCTGCGCGTCTGTCAGTTCCCAGTGACCGGGCTGAACCGCATATAGCCAGGGCCAATTGTAGACGTCGTCTTCGTCATCCAGATTCACGGGTTGTTCGACCGAGCGCGCATGGATCCGCGATAACCTTCGAAGCGCCGTCAGAAAATGCCGGTCGGCGCGAGGGTAGTCTTGCGTCCAGTATGTGTAGCCTTCGCGCCAGTCCCCGTTGGTGCGGCGGCCGAATCCAACACTGAACCGGACCTCGGGATACATCAGGCGGGCGAAAACGAACTCCGTCTGTTCGCGATAGTCGGGCGGTACCGGAAAATCGTTGTACTCCATGCCGGGGAATTCGCGGAAGGGGCGCTGGAAGGCGTGGAGACTCCCAAAGAGGGCGATTACGCCCGCGGCCGGCCACAAGAGTTTCGGGATTCGCATGAGAACATCCCTGAGGAGAAGCGTAGCAGACGCGCGACTACAGCACCGCCACCCGTCGATTCACCAGCAGGAAATACGCTGCCAGCACGATTTGCAGCAATCCCGCGCAGGCGATGGTGATTGGCGCCGTGAAGTGCGGGATCAGTGATCCGACAATCAGCCCCCCGACCGGACCGCCGCCGCGTAGCGCCAGATTGTACACGCTCATCACACGACCGCGCATATCGTCGGGAGTGATCATCTGAACCAGCGTGGTGACCATCGAGAACACCGCCATCAGGGACCCGCCCGCCAGGAACAGCATCAGGCAGGAGACCGCGACGGACGGAGACAGCGCGAATCCCGTGGTCATCACGCCGAGAACCGAAAGCATGATAAGGGCGGCACGGCCCTGGTGGTTCAAGCGCCCAATGGCGGCGACAACCAATGCCCCGGTCACCGCGCCCGCTCCGGAACAACTCAGGAACAGAGTGAAGGTCTGCGGACCTTTGTGGAATACTTCACGGGCGAAGACCGGCAGGAACCCGATGACTGGAAAGCCCAGAGTCGTCATGCAGAAGGCCAGGATGATTACCGCTTCCATGCCAGTCTGCTGCCGTATGAACCGGATGCCCTGTTTCATGCTGGTCATGATCGGCTCCCTAGACTTGGGCGGCACGAAGAAGGAGTGAATCATGTACAGCGTAACGATCACCGCGACGAAGGAGATTCCGTTGAACACGAAGCACCACGCCGCGCCTAGCGTAACGAGCGCGATTCCACCTATGGTCGGGCCGATCACGCGCGCCAGGTTAAATTGGATGGAGTTCAGGGAGATGGCGTTCTGAAGGTGCTCTCTGGGCACCAGTGAGGGAACCAGCGCGGAATACGATGGCCCGCCGAAGGATTGCCCAATACCCACGACCACCGAAAGGCACAGAATATGCCAGACATGTATCACTCCGGTGAATACTAGTAGCGCGAGCACGAACGCACTGCTCATCTGGATGTACTGCGACATCAACAGCACTTTTCGGCGATCGTTACGGTCGGCGACCACGCCTCCCAAAAGCGCCAAGAATACGATTGGGATCTGCCCTAGGAACTGATCTAGACCGAGGAAAAACGACGAATTCTTCGATAGGTCGTAGACCAGCCAGGCTTGAGCGGCGGTCTGCATCTGGGTCCCGATCTGCGAGGTGCAGGCCCCCGTCCACATTAGACGGAAATCGCGGAATTGGAAGGCTTTAAAGACGCGCCCAAAAAACGCGGATGATTCCTTCTCAGACAACGACTTTTCTTGGTCTATGGGGTGGGCCAGGCGACGGTACTCCGGCAACAGATGTAAACGTGATTTTAGCAGGTCCGAATGTAGGAGGCGACCTCAGTAGATCTCGAAGCAGAACGCGGCATTCGAGCTGCCGCTGGGGGACAGCGCGTACTCTCCGTTTTCGAGCGCTTCATCCGCCTCCACGCGATACAGGTCCTTATCCAGCTTAGTGATAGAGAGATGAAACGGGCCCGATTTCTCGGAGCGTTTGCGGGATAGCGTGAGCTGCCGGCGGCCGCCCTTAACTTCGAACCGATACAATTCGAGCGTATCCGCTTTAATCTTTTCGCTGCGCAGCAGGAAGATCGGCTCGGCCAAGGGCGTGCGGACGGGTGACGCCGCGCCCGCGACTGTATAGGTGGTGTCATCCTTCTTGCCTTCCTGCGAAGCCTCCGTGGCCTCGGTGGGGATCAGGTTAGAGGCGTGGACGAGATACAGCATGTCCGGCTTGGGCGGACGCGGACCCGTGTAATCGTCCGCACGGATAGCCAGCGTCGTCAGGAACAGGATAGGGAACAGGTACCGCATACTCAATATTTTAGACCGCTTCCCTGCACGGCAAGTTTCGCTTGAATTCAGGGCTCCACGTCGAAGGCATCCAGATCCACAAATAGTCCGCCCGATGCGGGATCTTTTTCCCCCGATACCCGAACTTCCAGCGTATGGTTACCGGAACTCAGCCCCCCAAAGCGTTGCTTCGCCTGCCATTGGGTAGCACGCGAATACTGGTTTATCCGAACGGCAGGGCCGCCATCGATCCTCGCTTCGGCGATTCCCCGATTCAAGGCTTTCGTAAATACGTAAGTGATGGCGCTTCCATTGAAGGCGAAACGGAAGGTGTCTCCCTGCTTATCGGAATAGGTGATGGACTGGTCGGACGACTGGGGAAACTGATGATCGGGCCACCATTTGCCCTTGTATTCAACTCGCTGGTCCCGATCTTCGTAGTGGCCTGGAGGCACTGTGGCGAGAGTTCCCTGCGACCAGCCCTCCGGCGATGCGGCCCTTTCACCTCCGCAGCCGGCGACGGCCACGCACAGGACTAACACGATTGAGCCGAGTATCTTCAAGAGCATCTTAATAGAGTACCTGGACGAACTCGGCAACGATGCGGAAACGATTTTCTTCGGGGTCCAGCTCCCATGCCTCAAACTCCGTATTCAGGGGTTCCAGGCGGATGGTTTTGTGTTCCCAGGTTTCATTCGGATTCTCGCGCTTCTGGCTGCGGTAAACCTTGAGGGTGTGCCGATCGTTGGCGCCGCCGCCGTCATACTCCACCAGCACCAGGCGACCTTCGCGCGACCCGGTCACGCCCGCCCGGAAGACGCACAGGCTGCCGTCGGGGATGCGAGGCTCCATGGACCGCCCTGCGATGCGCGCCACGAACATGGCCGGCGTGGGAGTGAGCCCGGAAGGCGCTTCCTCCCATCCTTCCTCTTCAATCTCGTGGTTTTCGAGGAATTTGCCCGCTGCTACAGCCAGCGAATATCGCGGAAGGTGTGTAACAAATGGACGCACGGTAGTGTGCACGTATTCGCGATACAAACGCAGCACGGCGCGCTCGAAATCCTCGACCATAACTTCCCGAGGCGAGGAAATCGTCAACGTGTTCGAGAGCGTGTAGTGAAGGCGGTCGAGTAGCTGAGCTGCGCCCAGATCGCGTGCCTTCGTCCATAAGTCGTGTTCCAGCTCGGAAAGGACAGCGGCTTCCGATGGGGCGACCGCATCCCAGTCGCGACGCAATCGCAGATAAAGACGATCGTTTGCGGGATCTTCCAGTAACACTCCCGCGCACACAGGGCTGTCGCCAGGCATCCCGAGTTGCAGGATGGAAAGCCGCGCGAACTGCGTGGTGAGGGTCGCCATGCTCCCCAAGGAATCATGGCATAATCAACAGGCCTAAGGGTAAGGACGAACGCTACGGACTAAATGGGTAGTAGTATGTGCGCGCTCGTACGGTCACGTTGGGGATATCGACCTTTACTTCGAGGGTGCGCTTCACTCGCGACTCATCGACCTCGTTGGGCACGTACCGAAGCACGTACTGCACGGTGATTTCGCCCGCGATATTTTGGATGGATTTGTAAATCGAGCCCAGGATGGCCGCGGTATAACCGCCTGTCCCCACCTTGAGTTGATAGTTTCCCTCATCGGAAGGTTGCGACAGGAATCCTGAAACGTCCTTATAGACGTTCATGAGTGGGTATTCCACGCGGCCGCCGGTTTCCTCAGCCATGCGCACCAGGTTCTTGCCGGAATCGCTGGTAAAGCCGTACGCGTCGGTGCTCATCGCGTTGATGGTTACCTGGTAGCGCTGCGCCAGTTCGATGACCTGATCGAGCGTGTGGGTGCTGGCGTTGTCGTGGCCGTCGCCGATAACCACGATTACGCGGCGGGGATCCACCGGCTCGCCGTCCACTAATTTGCGGCTGGTGCACGCCATATATACCGCGTCGTAAAAAGCCGCCCCGCCGGCCGGCGAGATTTTCCGCAGCTTCTCTACGATGGGATCGGCATCGGAGGTGGTATTTACCATCAGTTCGGCCTCGTTTCCGAAACCGATGAGGTAACCGGCATATTTCTTGTCGCCTGGGAGCAAGTTCAGAACCAGCTCGATAGCTGCGTCTTGAAGACTCTTCCACTGGCCGCGGCTTTGATTGCTTAGGTCGATCAGGAAACCGACCACCATTCGCTGATTGCGCTCGCGATTGAAATAGCGAATGGTCTGCTCTTTGCCTTGGTCGAAGATTTTGAAGTCGCTTTGTTCCAGATCGGATACAAACCGGCCCTTTTCGTCGGTAACCGTTACAGGGACCACCACTTCGTTCACTTGAACGCTAATAGGCGGCTGCGGCTGCTGAGCAAGCGCAAGTGTTAGCGCTGTGGAAAACACCACTACGCCTCGCCACCAGCTGCTGAATCGCATAAGACTACTCGATTATACCCGAGACCGCCGAAAAGAAAGCCTGTTCGTCCAGGCTTTAGGAACCACGGCTATGAGGGGTTTCTGGGGGTTAAGGGAAGGGTTCGGAGGGTCACTTTGAGGTACTGCATTGGAAGGACAGCCGGGTTCCTGGAGCCTGCGACTTCTGCATACGCTGGTTAGGAAGCAATCCGGTTGCCGATTCGAGACAGGGGTTTATGTTGTTGATGAAAAGAGAGAAAGAATCCGCCCCACCGCTGGCCTCCCGGTTCCAAGCCATGAAAGAGTTACCGGGAGGTCTGCAAGTGGCGCAGCGGAAAAGGAGGACCTAACGATTGGCCGTCGGCGTCAGAGCGCCAGGGGCCGTGATAGCGGCGCGGCCAGGGGCTGGAGTAGCGGGCGCCACGTCCGGAATTGGACTGGGAGCCTTCGATACGCGGCCGTTCTTGACCTCATCGATAATCACGTTATTGTTCTCGAGAATCGTGCCTGTAGCCTGGTCGAGCTGCAGCTTGGCTTGCGCATAGGCCGATACTGCCGAGACTTCGGCCGACCGCGCGTTCGCCAAGTCGACTTGGTGCTGAACAACCGCGTAGGAGGTGGATGCGCCCAGTTCGTACTTCTTCTGTTCCGCGTCCAGGACTTGCTGCGCAACGGCGCTGGCTGTCGCTGCCGACTGGTAGCGCGCGCGGGCGTTCTTCACGGCGATCAGTGCGTTCTGGACGTCCATGCGGATCTGATTAACTTCCTTCTGTACGCCGAGTTCAGATTGCCGGAGCTGCAGGTCTTGCTGGATATAGGCCGCCTGCGCGGAGCGGTTGCGCAAGGGAATGTTTAGCTGGAAGCCAATTTGGTAGTTAATTGTCGGAATACCGAACACTTGACGCAGGATGTTGCCATAGCCGCCAATCAAGTCGGGATTGGGCTCTGTGCGGGGTATAACCTGTCCAGTGAGGGGGTTGATCTGCGGCGTAGTGTTGAAAATTCCGCCCGCGCCAGGATTCGAGACGTTTCCGACCACGTTGAACTGCGGAAGCAGCGCATTATGCGCACCGCTCAGGTTGATCTTCGAGTTCTCAACCTGCAGGCGCTGCTGCGCCAGTTCCGGACGGTGGTCGAGCGCCCTCGCCACTACGTCTTGCACCGGTTGGATCGGCTCAACCGCCGGAACGGTGATCCGGTCCGTGGGAATAATGTGTACAGCCGAGAGAGAAGCATTGGCAAGTCCGTTACGGCTGATCAGGTTCTTTAAGCTCACCTCCAGCTGCTCGACGGCCGTTTGAGCAGTGATGAGATTGGTTTCGCTGGTGGAGACCTGTTGCTGGGCCTGGAGCACGTCCAAAGGCGCCATGGTCCCGATATCCAGCTGCTTCTTATTGTCGCTCAACAGTCTGTTGGCTTCGTCCAGCGTCTGTTGTGCGACGTCTACCGCCAGAGCGGAACTGACCAGGTTCCAATATGTCGAGATCACGGTATTCAAGGTCGTATTGAGTTGCTGTTCGAACTGATAGTCCGTCACCCGGATATTGTTTTTAGCAACCCGGATGTTGCGCGTGTTGTATGCCCAACCGAAACCCTGCAGCAATGGCTGGGTGGCCTGAAGGCTTAAACCGGAGTTATAGGACGGAAGGAAGATGGCATTGGTATTGTTCGTTGTCGTAGAGTTATTGTTGAAACCGAGCGTTGCGGTTCCGCCCGTAGGGAACCCTTGCACCACGCCGAAATTTCTAGTCTGTATATCCCCGACGTTGACCGACTGTCCGCCAGCCGTTACGGAATTGGTCTGGATTTGGGCACTGCGGGCCCAATTTATGTTGCTGGTGATGGCCGGATCGTAGCTCACGCCTGCGCCGTTGCTGGCCTGGGCGCTTAGCAATGAGGCATCCGCCAGCGGATAAGCATAGCGCGATACTTCGACGTCGATGTTATTTTCAAGCGCCATCGCGATGGCGTCGGAAAGCGACAGGTACAGGTTCCCGGCCCGGATCAGCGAGTCGGCGCGTCCGCTGTTCGAAACACTGATGGGTGGAATATATCGGGTGCGGTAGTTATTAGTAAACCCGGAGTACCAATGCTCTCGCTCGTTGCTCAAGCTGGGCCCGCGGTCGTTAAGCTGCTGGGAATACACGCCGGGCGCCGCCATCAGCAGCACGCACAGCAACGCGATGAAGGGTTTCGATTGTTTCATGGCTTAGATTGACCTCGAATTTAGTAATAACGTATCTGACAGGCCGGCTTGTTCCATCCGGGCAATCCGTCTAGCGCTGCATCTGAAACACCAGCGCTATTGTGTTGAAAAGAAATCTTATGACTATGTCCGTACTGTCCGGTTTTGGAATACCGGCGTGCGAAACTGGGGCACTGGGCGTTGCGGGCACAGGTCCGGAGAAGCCCCACGCGAATTACTCATACCTCAGAAATTTATTCATAGCGCAAAGCCTCGATCGGGTCGAGCAAGGCAGCCTTGCGCGCGGGGTAGAATCCGAAGAACACCCCTACCAGTGCCGAGAAGAAAAATGCCGCAAGGATCGAAGGCAGGCTCACCAGCGTGTTCCATCCGGCAAAATACGAGATGCCGAAGCTGGCTAAAACTCCCATCGCAATCCCCAGGCAGCCCCCCAGTAGCGAAAGCGAAACCGCTTCCACCAGGAACTGCGACAAAATATCGTTGGTTTTCGCTCCCACCGCCTGGCGCAGGCCGATCTCCTTGGTGCGCTCGGTCACCGATACCAGCATGATGTTCATAATACCGATGCCGCCGACAATCAGCGACACCGACGCAATCGAAGCCAGCAGGAGTCCCATGATCTGAGTGGCTTGTTCTTGAGCGGCGGCCATTTCTTCCAGACTGCGGACTTGGAAATCGTTATCCTCGGTTGCCTGCAAGCGGTGACGCTGGCGCAGAAGCCCCTCGATCTCGTCCATGGCGTTGTTATTACGTCCATCGCGCGCCTGCACCATGATCTGTCCGATTTGCTGCCAGTTGTTCGATCGCCCGCCTCCCATAACTTTCTTCTTGGCGGTGGTGATCGGCATGATAATCATGTCATCCTGATCCTGCCCGCTGGAGTTCTGACCTTTCGGCACCAGCGTTCCGATCACAGTGAAAGGCACTTTACGGACGCGAATGGTTTTGCCAATCGGATCCTCTCCCGCGAAGAGGTTGTCGACCACGGTCTTGCCCAGCAACGCGACCTTGTTGGTGGATTTGACATCGTCGGTGGTAAAGGGTTCGCCTTCTTCGATGCGGATGTCGCGAATGGTCATATAGTCGGGCGACACGCCGTAAATCCGGGTTCCCCAGTTATTGCTCCCGTAGACCACCTGTTGCTGGTTCTGTTGGATCGGGGTGGAATACATGACGTCGGGACACTCTTCTGCGATGGCCCTCGCGTCGTCTTCGGTCAGCGTCTGCGAGTTGCCGTTGCCGCTCTTGACTCCGCCAGTGTTCTGGCTGCCCGGCTGGATGATAATGACATTGCTTCCGATAGACGCGATCTGCTGATGGATGCGGTCGGTGGCTCCGCTGCCTACCGACACCATGGCGATCACGGCGCCGACGCCGATGATAATGCCAAGCATGGTTAGTGCGGAACGCAGCTTATTCACGCGCAGCGCGCGGAACGCAATTCTCATGCTCTGGAAAACTTTGTTCATGCGACGGGTTCCTTTTCTTCTTCTAGGTCTTGCCACTCCGTCAATTCCCGCTCGGCGTTCCGCGGGTTGGGCACTGCCTCATCGAGCATGATATGGCCGTCCTTGAACTGGATGAGGCGATCCGAATAATGCGCGATGTCGGGCTCATGCGTGACCACCACGATGCTGATCCCTTTTTCCCGATTCAACTTCTGAAAGATGCCCATGATCTCGACGCTCGTTTTGGAATCGAGCGCACCCGTCGGTTCGTCCGCCAGAATCAGCTGGGGATCATTGATCAGGCTGCGCGCGATGGCGACGCGCTGCTGTTGGCCGCCGGAAAGCTGGCTGGGATGGTGATCGTAGCGTTCCGCCAGACCCACCGCAGTCAGCGCCTGCATGGCGCGTTCCTTGAACTTGCTCTTGTCGTTGTCGCTGTACAGCAGAGGGAGTTCGACGTTTTCAAGCGCCGAGGTCCTGGCCAACAAATTGAACTGCTGGAACACAAAGCCGACCTTGCGGTTGCGAATGTCGGCCAACTGGTCCCGGTCCAGACTGCCTATATCCACGCCGTCCAGATAATATTTGCCGCTGCTAGGCTTATCCAGGCAACCGATGATGTTCATCAGGGTCGACTTGCCGGAACCGGACGCGCCCATGATCGACACGAACGCCCCACGGGCGATTTGGAGCGAGATCCCGCGGAGCGCGTGCACATGGTTGTCGCCCATGTGATACGTCTTGTGAAGATTCTCGATGCGAATGAGAGCAGAATCCACGAATCGTCCTCGCTGGCGCTTTAGAACGGCAGGCCCCGGCCGCCCTTGAACTGGTTGTTTTGTTGGCCCGGGAATCCCGGCGCATTCTTGTTCTGGTTACCGCCGGAACGGACGCCTTCGATACCGGTAACAAGCACATCGCCTTCTTTGAGATTACCGTTGAGCATCGCCACAAAGTTTCCGTCGCTGATGCCCGTGCGAATGCGTTCCGCTTTGAGCTGGCCTTTATCATCTAGTGTATAAACGGTTTGGAATTGAGGACGGGCACCGCCGGCCTGGCCGCCGCGGCCTCCGCCGAATGCACCTCCGCCTCCGCCATCGCCGCCGCGCCTCCCGAAGCCGCCTCCACCACCGCCGCCGTTACGGCCCTTAAACTGGCTGGGATCGAACTTACCATCGCCGCCTTTGGCCGGGCCGGAATCGGACTTGCCATCCACCTTGGCGACCTTTTTGTCGGTGTTCTTCGCATCCGCCGGCAGGAGATCGTCTGGCGGGCGGAACCGCAGCGCTGCGGAAGGAATCTTCACCACCGCCGACAGATGGTCGGTAACCAGACGGACGTTCGCCGTCATGCCGGGGAACAGCTTCATATCGGGGTTATCCACGTCGATCACCACCGTGTACGTAATCACGTTTTGCACGTTCGTGGGTGAGTGGCGAATTTGCATGACTGTCCCATGGAACGTCTGCCCGGGATATGCATCCACAGTGAACGAAGCGTCCTGATCCACCTGGACCCGGCTAATGTCCGACTCATCAATGTTGGTTTCCACGTGCATCTTCGAAAGATCCTGCGCGATGCTGAACAACTGTGGCGCCGAATACGACGCCTGCACGGTCTGACCTACGTCCATGTTGCGCGCGATCACGACTCCGTTGACCGGCGAGGTAATGCGGGTGTGATCCAGATCCAGCTGGGCGTTCTGCAGGTTGGCATCGGCTGTGGCCACCTGGGCCGCCGCTGTGACTTTCTGTGTCTCCGCCACTTGTTTCTGGGCCTTGGTCGATTCGAGACTGGCCTGCGCGGAATTCAACTGCGCCTTGGCCGAATCGTAGCTTGCAATGGCCTGGTCATAGACCGCCTGGGCGCTGTCGCGCGCGTCCTGGGTGGCCACACCATCTTTGAACATCCTGGCCTGCAGATCCAGCTTGCGCTTGGCATCCTTAACCTGGGAATCGGCGCGAACCAGAGCCGCCTGCTGATTGGTGATGTTGAGCTGCGAGTTGGCGATATCCAGGTCCGCTTTCTTCACCCCGACTTCGGCGCTAGTGACCTGCGCCTTGGCGCTATCCAGATTGGCTTTGGCTTGGTCCACCTTAGTTTGGAAGGGCGCCGGGTCGATCTGCGCGACCAGCTGGCCTTTTTTGACCTGCGAATTGTAATCGGCGTAGAGGGCCGCGATATTGCCGGACACTTGGCTGCCCACAGCCACGGAAACCACGGCTGCCAGCGACCCGGTCGCGGAAATAGCCGATTCGAGATCGCCGCGTTGCACTTTGGCGGTCAAATAATCAGCTTTCTTAGAACGCGTGTAATAGGTGAAGCCGCCCAAGGCCAACGCTGCAATAATTAAGGTCAGGCCCAGGAGCCACTTAAGCTTCTTCATCGTAGTAGACTACTCCCCAAGGTTTTCTTGTCTTCGCTAGAAATGACGACGGGAGACGGTGCTGTTGTTACAGGGGGTATCCCGTCAAGAATGTTAAGTCTTACCCGGACTATTATATATGAAGAAACCGTGTCTGACTCTACCTTGCAAATATTTCGTGAAACCGGGGCTTACCTGAAGGGCCATTTTCGCCTCACCAGCGGGCTCCATTCCGGAGAATACCTGCAGAGCGCTCTAGTTCTGCAGCATCCTGAACTCGCCGAACGGCTGGGGCGGGCTTTGGCGGAAAGCATGGCCCAAAGTATGCCAAAAGCACAAGTTGTCGTTTCGCCCGCCCTCGGTGGCCTGATTATCGGCCACGAGGTCGCCCGGGCTCTGGGTGCCCGGTTTCAGTTCACCGAACGGGACCCTGCGGGCCTCGAAGGGAAAGGCTCAGCAAAGATGACTCTCCGCCGGGGGTTCTTCCTGACCCCTGGAGAGACCGCCGTGGTGGTCGAGGACGTGGTTACCACCGGGGGCAGCACCAGGGAGGTCATGGAGCTCCTGCGAGCGTCCGGTGTCCAGGTTTTAGGAGTGGGTTCGGTCATCGACCGAAGCGGGGGGCGCGTCGACCTGGGCGTTCCGCGCGTGGCCCTGGCGACCCTGGATGCCGTCTCCTGGACGCCCGAGGAGTGCCCGCTGTGCAAGCAGGGTCTCCCGATCGCAAAGCCCGGCTCCCGCGCTGTCTCATAAATGCGGCGTATTCGCATCACCGTCAGCTACGATGGAACCGACTATCATGGCTGGCAAGTTCAGCCAGGCGTCGCCACGATCCAGCGTGCGCTCGAAGAAGTGCTTTCTGAAATCGAAGGCGATGTAGTGCATGTGGATGGTTCCGGCCGCACCGACGCT
>Ga0068855_100000792_pt1 | contig 39102 bp, 35 predicted proteins | sample KBSCornC52_FD_66592 | JGI IMG/M metagenome (GOLD analysis project Ga0068855, IMG submission 66592) | Corn rhizosphere microbial communities from Kellogg Biological Station, Michigan, USA - KBS Corn C5-2 | ecosystem: Host-associated > Plants > Roots > Rhizosphere > Soil ...
GAGCCAGAGAGCCAAGGAGCCATTCTGGCTAGTTTGCTGGTTGGCTGGTTTGCTGGTTGCCTCACCTAGGCGCTACTGGGTTCTGCCATTTTTCGACGCAGAATTCTTTGCAGCGCGCCGTTTCCCTGAAGCCACGGCTGTAGGACTCGCTCCGGCATCCTCCTCCGACAGGCGCTTTTCCGCCAACGACTCATCCCTTTCGATACGCGTCTGCGTGAGCTGCGTCGATTCGATCTGCAACGCCGCCTCGGCGCGTTCCCAATCGATTTCCGGTGAGCCGTTCGGCCGCCCGCGCTCCTCCCAGAGTTGATAGGCAAGCTGTGCGATCTCTTCGTAGGTAGGTGCCATGATCTCTCCGCTACAAACAGTTTTGCGATCTGAGCTGGGCTTGGCGCGCCGATGGGTCACGTTTCACGATTGGCTTGCAACCGAACTGTAACTACTGCTTTGCATGTAGTGGTATATGAAGCGCAGCAGCACGATTACAAAGGCGAGCCGGCCAAATCTGCCAGAGTTGATCAGCAACGCGCCGTGAGAATTTCAAGTTCCACGGCGAGACTCGGACTGTTCGTTTTATATTTAGCGCCTCGACTCCTCGCCGCAACAAAGCCGCACTCTGAGAGTTTTGCGTACATCGCTGCCGGCGCCGGCCGCTTGAATGATCGATCCGCGCCGCTGTTGTCGTAAAGGAATTCCTTGCAATATCGTTAGAGGCACTCGAAATGAACACTGCAATGCTTGCCGAAGTTCACGATGCTCTAGTCACTATTCATGCGACCGTGGAAACACTGAAGTTCTCTCAATGCGATCGAGACGACGTCGATGAACTGATCGCCAGAGTGGAGTCGGAGCTGCACAACAGCCGCCCCAACGTGCAAGTCATGGGCACGTTCTTGAACTCCATTGCGCGCAGTCTGCGCACCGAGCCCTCTGCCAGGGATGCTTGCCTGCGCATTAGCGGAGCCATCGACCACTTGGGCGTGGCGAACACGTGGGAAAATTAGGAGGGCCCCATGTCTCCCTGCGTCTTTCTGTTCGATGTCGATAACACGCTGCTCGATAATGATGCGGTCGAAGCCGATCTCTCTTCTTACCTCAGTCGAGAGTTCGGCGCGGAGACACGCGATCGCTACTGGACACTGTTCGAGCAACTGCGCGGCGAGTTGGGCTACGCCGACTACCTAGGCACGTTGCAACGCTATCGCATGGAAAATCTTCGCGATCCGCGCGTCGTCGCCATGTCGCATTTCTTGATCGATTACCCATTCGAACAGCGTGTGTACCCACGTGTGTTCGAGTTATTGCGATACGCCCGCACGCTCGGGCCGACGGTCATACTGTCGGACGGCGACGTCGTATTCCAACCTTGGAAAGTCCGACGCTCAGGATTGTGGGACGCAGTGGACGGTCGCGTGCTCATCTACATTCACAAGGAGCAAATGCTGGCGAACGTAGAGGAATTGTTTCCAGCAGCGCGCTATGTGTTGGTCGACGACAAAGTGCGCATTCTCACAGCGGTCAAGAATGTTTGGCACGACCGTGTCGTCACGGTATTTCCGCGCCAAGGGCATTACGCAGTGCCGAGTGAAGTCGCCAAATATCCAACGCCTGACGTTACTGTCGAGCGCGTTGGGGATTTGCTGGAGATGAATCCCCTTTTTACTTCTGCAACGTCTGCGCCAAACCCACCAAATACTGACTGAACTTGTCGCCGAGCACATCGTGCTTCAAGCCGTATTCCACCGTAGCTTGTAGGTAACCGATCTTGCTGCCGCAATCGTAGCGCTTGCCTTCGAACTCGTAGGCATACACGGCCTCGTCCATGAGTAGATCTGCAATTGCGTCGGTTAGCTGGATCTCGCCGCCTGCGCCACGCCCGGTTCTTTCCAGTTTGTCGAAGATGGTCCCGCTCAGCACGTAGCGGCCCACGACCGCGAGATTGGACGGCGCATTTTGGGGCCGTGGCTTCTCGACGATCTGCTTCACTTTGCTGAGGCGGCCGCTGCGATCTTCGGTTGCGACGATGCCGTACTTGTCAGTTTCTTGCATCGGCACGGTCTCGACACCCAACACGCTCGCCTGACGCTCTTCGTACACCGTTGCCATCTGTTTGAGACACGGCACGCTGGCGTCGATGAGATCGTCCGCCAAATGAATGAAGAATGGCTGGTTGCCGACAACGGGGCGCGCGCAGAGCACCGCATGACCAAGTCCTAGCGGCGACGGCTGACGAATGTAGATGCAGCTTGCCCAGGAAGGCACGATCTCTTTGAGCGCCTTGAGCAAATCGTGTTTACCCTGGGCTTCGAGCGCTTCTTCGAGTTCCGGATCGGAATCGAAATGATCTTCGATGGCGCGCTTGGAACTTCCGGTAATGAACACCAGCTTCTTCGCACCCGCGGATAACGCCTCTTCGGCGGCATATTGAATCAGAGGCTTGTCCACAATCGGCAACATTTCTTTGGGACTCGCCTTGGTGGCGGGGAGAAAACGCGTACCCCGTCCCGCCACTGGAAACACCGCCGTCTCGATCTTGCTCGCAGTCACCGGCCTACCTCCTACTATGGATGGCCGGATGATAACCTAGGGGTGTGACGGCAGTCTGCGGCGGAAAGTGTGTGTGTTAGCTGCCAGTAGAAAAGAGCGCCGCGTGCATGCGCTCTTTTCTGGCCGCGGACCGCGGACTATCGACGACCACCCCGTTACCCCGTCTTCTTCGCCCCCTCACCCAAACGAATGTTGGCGCGGTTCTGCTCCAAGGTCTTGGCGCCGATGCCTTTCACTTTGCGCAGATCCTCGACGCTCTTGAATGCGCCATTCTTTTCCCGGTATTCCACGATGGCTTTTGCTTTCGCGAGACCCACTCGATCGAGCTCTTTTGCAATCGTTACGGCGTCAGCCTTGTTTATATCGACAGGTCCCGCCCCTGCGGCAATGGGAAGCAACGCCATCAATGCCAATGGAGCTAGCCAAGCGAATTTAGAGGTCGAGCGCATACGAATCTCCTTGATATGGTTAGGCGCATCCAACAGTGCGCAGATTCAGTATGGAGAGGCGCGACCCGTGAGGCGAGGTGGAAAGACTCGGTGTTCGTGGAGAAATGGATGGCGCTACCGCGCTCTCGTCGCCGGCGCAAGCTCCACACGCGCGACCGGCGCAAGTGTGTCCCAACTGCGGCAGCCCGGGCACTGCCAGAAATGCGAGGCTGTCGAAAATCCGCAGTCGAGACAGCGATAACGTTGCGTGCGGCGGAAAACTCGCCCCAACGCCACGGCAAGCGTTTGCAGCGTTGTGTCCGAGAGTTGTGTCGGATCGCCCGCAAGCGCCGGCACCAAATCGCTGAGCGTAGGGTCCTCGCGAATCAAATCCCGCAAACACTCGGCAACGAAGGGTTCCGCTTCGAGTCCCGCGATGATCGCAGCATATGCGAGCTGAGCGCGCGCCGCGGGCTCGGGGCGCACCAACGGACGCAGTCCCTCTGCAGCTTCGTTACGAGCCTCCGATGTACGTACGGCTCGCGCGAATCGTTGCAGTGCCAGTGGCAAGAGTTGCGGATGCAGATCGACTACACGTCTACACAATCTTGCCGCGAGGTGTGCATCGTTCATGTCGAGTGCGACATCTGCACGAATGAGGGCGCCGCGAGGGAAATTTCTTTGCCGCGCACGCACTTTACGCAAGAGCTCGCGTGCCTCATCCAATGCGCCTCGCTGACGCGCGGCATCGGCCAGTTCACAGTAATAATGGGCGATGGCAGTCGGATGCTCGGGCGACGCTAGATCGGTGAGCTTTTCGTACGCTTGGATCGCCTGCGGCCAATCGCCTTGCTGCTCGTAAATCCTGAGCAAATTGCGCAATGCCGGCGTACGCCGACCCGGCGCTTCGGTGAGCCGTAAGAAGAGATGTTCCGCGCGATCGAACAAACCGGCGCGCAAATAATCTTCGCCGAGCGCAAACATCGCGTGCTCGCGATGCTCGGGTTTCAGTGATTGTCGCGCGATGATGTTTTCGTGCACGCGAATGGCGCGATCCACTTCGCCGCGCCGGCGATACAAACTGCCCAAGGCCAAATGTGTCTCGACGGTTTCGTTGTCGACCTCGACCATGCGAATGAACACGTCGAGCGCTTTGTCGGGCTCCTCGTTCAAGAGGAAATTGAGCCCTTCGAAATATTGTTCGCTCATGGGCCGGTCGGACCGGCGCGGCCGTTGAGTCGTGCGTTGTGATAAGTAACGGGCCGCCATCCAGCCCGCTGCAGCCGCGAGGAATAACGCGAGAATCAATGCCCCTGAGGGCTCAGACGCCATGTTCGCGGGAAGCTACGCTCGCTCGCACTCGCGCTTCCGCCACTCGCAAGGCACGACGCAATTTGCCGCGCTCACTCAAGAGTTTCGCAACCCAAGCGCCGCGCAACAACGTGCCAATCACCAAGCCCAATACCAATACGCTCACGAGCACGACTCCAAGCGGTGCAGAGAACTTACCGAACGCAAGCTCGACCTCGACAGGCCGTGCATTCAAAGCACTGAAGAGCAGCGCCGCAAGTGCGACGAGTACGACGAGTAGGATGGAGACGACGCGGGACATGAAGGAAGTGTAGCGCGGACGCGGTGCGTGCGCGCGGATAACCAGCAGGAGAAGAGTGTTGATACCACACAACTGCTGGGTAAACGATCAACGTTCTGATCGGGCTAGCCGGCTGTTAGTTTTCTGGCTGGTTATCTGGTTGGCCGGTTATCTGGTCGGCTAACTATCAATCCCTAATCGGCGTCCCCGCGCCCTCATTGACGCGTTCGCGCAAATCCTTGCCGGGTTTGAAATGCGGGACGTATTTGCCGGCCAGTGCGACGGTGTCGCCAGTTTTGGGATTGCGTCCTTGGCGAGGCGGACGGAAGTGGAGGGAGAAACTGCCGAAGCCGCGGATCTCGATGCGATTCCCCTGCGCCAATGCGTCGCTCATGATTTCGAGAATTTGCTTGACGGCAAGCTCGACATCTTTGGCGGGCAATTGTTTTTGTTTGGCCGCAATGAGTTCGATGAGTTCCGATTTGGTCATGAACGGGCCTATTCTTTTTGTTGGACTGTCGGTAGACCGTAGGCTGTCGTCGAAACAAACAGCCTAGAGTCTACCGCCTCGTCGGTCACTCGTTGTCTTGACCGCCGATGTGTTCCTTCAACAAATCACCCAAGCTGGTGCCGGTGGAAGAATCGGTGCGATAGCTCTGCATCGCCTCGGCTTCTTCGTGCATCTCTTTGGCCTTGATCGACAGTGCGATAGTGCGGCTCTTGCGATCGACGCCCGTGAATTTGGCTTCGACTTCATCGCCCACTTTGAGCAGCGTGCGTGCATCTTCGACGCGATCACGCGAAAGCTCTGACGCACGCAGATGTCCGTCGACACCGCCGCCGAGATCGATGACGGCGCCTTTGGCATCCACTTCGCGCACCGCGCCTTTGACGATGGTGCCCTTGGGATGCTCAGCGATCCAGGTCGAGAATGGATCTTTCGCGAGCTGTTTGATGCCCAACGAAATGCGCTCACGCTCCGGATCGATCGAGAGCACCATGGCTTCCACGGTCTGGCCCTTCTGGTAGTTGCGCACGGCTTCTTCGCCGGGCACGTCCCAAGAGATATCGGAAAGATGCACGAGGCCGTCGATGCCGCCGGACAAGCCGATGAACACGCCGAAGTCCGTGATGGACTTGATCTGGCCGCTCACGCGATCGCCGCGGTTGAAGTTATCCGAGAATTCCTTCCAAGGATTCTCTTTGCACTGTTTGATGCCCAGCGAAATACGACGGCGCTCTTCGTCGATATCGAGCACCATGACTTCGACTTCCTGGCCGACGTGCACGACCTTCGAGGGACTGACGTTCTTGTTGGTCCAGTCCATTTCGGAAACGTGCACCAAGCCTTCCACGCCTTCTTCGATTTCAACGAAGCAGCCGTAGTCGGCAATGTTGGTGACCTTGCCGAACAGACGCGTGCCGGTCGGGTAACGACGCGCAATGTTCTGCCACGGATCGTTGCCCAACTGCTTGATGCCGAGGCTGACGCGTTGACGCTCGCGATCGAACTTGAGAATGCGCACGTCGATCTCTTGACCGACTTGCACCACTTCGGAGGGATGTTTGACGCGCTTCCACGCCATGTCCGTGATATGCAGCAGGCCGTCGATGCCGCCCAAGTCGACGAATGCGCCGTAGTCGGTGAGGTTCTTCACCACGCCGCGAACGACTGCGCCTTCCTGCAACTTCTCGAGCAGCTCGGTGCGCTCGACGCTGTATTCCTGCTCGACGACCGCACGGCGCGACACGACCACGTTGTTGCGCTTTTGGTCGAGCTTGATGACTTTGAACTCGAGCACTTTGCCTTCGAGATACGTGGGATCGCGCACAGGGCGCACGTCTACCAACGAACCCGGCAAGAATGCGCGCACGAAGTCGATTTCAACGGTGAAGCCGCCTTTGACGCGGCCGTTGATGATGCCCTTGACGACTTCCTGCTTTTCGAACGCCTGTTCCAAGCGCGTCCAGGTGCGAGCGCGTTTAGCTTTCTCACGGGAAAGACGGGTCTCGCCGGAGCCGTCTTCGACGCTATCGAGCGCCACTTCGACTTCGTCGCCGACGTTGACTTCCAGTTCACCGCGCTCGTTCTTGAATTGTTCGGCGGGGATCACGGCCTCGCTCTTGAGACCGGCGTTGACGAGAACCACATCAGGGCCGACTTCGACCACGATTCCCGTCAATATGGCACCTGGCTTGATGCGTTGACTGGCCAGGCTCTCTTCAAACAGTTGGGCAAAACTTTCGGACATGCGTACTTCCCGGGTTCATGGAACCCGCTATTCCTCGCGGCGATCCTCGCGTGCGAGGGGTTGTTGATGAAAACCACGCTTCCGGCGTGGGGAAACAAACCGGGCGCAGGGCTTGAGGCTCTGGGCGCTGGTCGGAAACACATTCACTCAGTGACGACGAATGTCGCTTGGCATCTGCTCGCGACCTTCAAACAGGACGCGGGCTGCAGAGTCGTCGCAATACCCGTCAGGTCAGTGAGCGCTCTTTCGCGAGAGCTAGAACGCGGTCCACCACTTCGGCAACGGACAGGGTGGTGGAATCCACGATGATCGCGTCGTCGGCGGGCTTGAGCGGAGCGATGGGGCGGGTGGAATCCCGTCTGTCGCGCTCGGCTATCTCCTGCGAAAGGGCGGCAAGGCTAACATCTACGCCCTTGTCCTTCAACTGCTTATGCCGACGTCGCGCACGCTCATCGGCACTCGCGGTGAGGAATACCTTGAGCCGCGCCAAAGGGAAAATCACCGAGCCCATGTCGCGGCCGTCGGCCACTAAACCGGGCTCCTGAGCGAAACTCCTCTGACGTTCCACCAACGCCGCACGCACTTCGGGCATAGCCGCAACTCGCGAAGCACCCTCACCCGCCGTTTCGGTGCGGATCTCGCGGCTCACTTCTTGCCCTTCCAGCCAGATTTGCTCCTCGTCCGCATCCTCGGCACCGAAAGACACTGCTAAATGCATAGCGACATAAGCGTGCCCTTGCCGATCATCGGCAGCGAGCCCTCTCCGCACCCCCGCAAGCGCCACCAACCGATAGAGCGCTCCGCTGTCGAGCAGATGCCATTGCAAACGTTGCGCGACGAGACGACTCACGGTGCCTTTGCCGGAACCGCTGGGGCCGTCGATGGTGATTACGGGGACGAGCATTGCACCACTTCCAGTCCCGCCTGCCCCGCAATCTCCACGAATCCCGGAAACGACGTGGCCACGTTCGCGACATCGTCGATCTCGATCGGGGCGCGTGAGCGCAGACTGGCGATGGCGAAGGACATCGCGATGCGATGATCGCCATGGCTGTCGATGCGTCCGCCCGAGAATACGCCGCGATCCGGGTTGCCCTGAATACGCATACCGTCGGGGAGGACTTCGCACTCCACGCCCATGGCCTTGAGACCTTCAGCCATCACGGCAATGCGATCGCTCTCCTTCACGCGCAGTTCCTCTGCGCCCGTAATGACGGTTTCGCCTCGTGCGCAGGCCGCGGCGATGAACAATGCGGGAAACTCATCGATGGCAAGCGGCACCAAGCTTTCCGGGACGTGAATTCCTTTGAGCTCCGCCCGGCGTATCTCGATATCGGCAACCGGCTCGGCGCCCGCGGCGCGATGGTTCGTCAACGTGATATCGGCACCCATGAGCGCAAGGATGTCGAGCAAACCACAGCGTGTCGGATTCACGCCTACACCTTTGACCGTAAACACACGGTTGACCGCCAGACACGCGGCAATGATGAAGAACGCAGAGGATGAAAAATCAGCTGGCACGGTGATTTCGCAAGCTTGCAACTCGCTCGGCGGAATGAGATGAATTTTGCCGCGGACACTTTCCATGCTGCAGCCAAAACCCATCAGCATGCGTTCGGTGTGATCGCGAGTGACTGCTGGTTCGACCACCGTCGTTGCGCCTCGAGCGTACAACCCCGCCAACAACACAGCCGATTTCACCTGCGCACTCGCAACCGGTAAGTCGTAATGGATACCGACGAGATGCGCGCCGCCTTTGATTTTCACGGGCGGACGTCCGTTCGATGTTTCGATCTGCGCTCCCATCAACCGCAGCGGTGCCGCTGCGCGTTCCATAGGCCGCTTCATGAGGGATGCGTCGCCGATCAATTCCGAATCGAACGACTGACCCGACAGCAATCCCGTCATCAATCGCATTGCCGTTCCGGAATTACCCATGTCGAGCGTGCGATTCGCAGCCTGTAGGCCGTGCAGCCCCACGCCTTTCACGATCACATCCTGCGGTGCCGGACGATCGATCTGCACGCCGAGCGCACGCATCGCAGCCATGGTCGCCAAACAATCTTCGCTATCGAGAAAACCGTGAATGGTCGTCGTGCCTGCAGCGATTCCGCCCAACATCAATGCACGATGTGAAATGGATTTGTCGCCGGGCACCGTCACGGCGCCGTGAACGTGAGGAGCGGGATGGACGAGATAGGAAAGCATGTGGGAGGTGGTTGATGGGTGAGAGGTAGCGGCCGGAGGTCTTCGGTCCTCGGTCTGCGGCCAGAATAGACGAGCCTCGATGTCTTTTCTCTGGCTGTCAACCTTAACCGGAGAGCGCTCGCCCCAACGCTTCCGCCATGCGCACATTTTGCTCGCGCGAACCGATCGTGATGCGCAAGTGATTCGGTAAGCCGTAGCCAGCCACGGGACGAACGATTACGCCTTGGCGCAGCATTGCTTCATACACAGCGCCCGCGGGCCGCCTGCAATCCACTAGGACAAAGTTGCCGATGGACGGATATACGCGCACGGGCAACGGTTGCAGCAGCTCGCGCACTTGTTTCATTCCGGCGGCGTTCAGTTCGGCTGAACGCTTCAGATGTTCTCTGTCGTCGAGCGCGGCGCGCGCCGCAGCGAGCGCTATCGAATTCACATTGAACGGTTGGCGCACGCGATTGAGCAGGTCCGCTACTGCGGCGCTCGAAACGCTGTAGCCCACTCGAAGTCCCGCGAGTCCGTGTGCTTTGGAAAAGGTGCGTGTCACGACGAGATTCGGAAACTCGTCGATCCAAGCGGAAGCGTTCGGATAAGAAGGATCACTGACGTACTCGCTATACGCTTCGTCAACTACCACCAGTGTGGTCTCGGGCAGCGACGCGATGAAGCGCTTGAGCGGTTTGGTCTGAACCCACGTGCCGGTAGGATTGTTTGGATTCGGCACATAGATCAACCGCGTCCGCTCGTTCACGAGACGCGCCATGGCATCGAGATCGTGACCCAATGCCATCGGATGATCGTCTGCAAACGCCTGCGCCATCTTGCCGGTCGCACCTGTCGCTTGCACTGCGATCGGGAAGATGGCGAAACAATACTGCGAATAGACGGCTTCACTGCCCAATGTCAGAAACGCTTCTGGCAGCAATACGAGTAAATCATTCGAGCCGTTACCGAGCGTAATGCGTTCGACGCCGCAGCGGTGATGGTGCGCCAGTGCTTGTTTCAGCTCGAAACCATTGCCGTCCGGATAGAGCCCAATCTCGGTCATCGCTTGTTGCATAGCGCGCAATGCGAGCGCGCCGGGACCGAGCGGATTCTCATTCGACGCGAGTTTGACGCTGTCTTTGATGCCGTACTCGCGCTCGAGCTCCGACAAGGGCTTGCCCGGTACGTAAGGAGAAATGGTGCGCACCGCAGGGGTGGCGAGATCTTTCTGAGCAGTCACTACAACACCGCACACGGATACGAGCCCAATATCCGCACCATCGACGCATACTTCTTCAGTTCGTCGAGCGCCGATTTGAGCGGCTCTTCGTCCACGTGTCCCTGCACGTCGATGAAGAACACGTAGTCCCACTTTTTCTTACGCGATGGGCGCGACTCGATGCGCGTGAGCGTGATGCCGAGTCGCGCGAACGGTCCGAGCAGTTGATGCAAGATGCCCGGCGATTGAGTGTCGCCCGCGGTCACCGAGAGCGTGGTCTTGTCCTTGCCGCTCGGCTGAAACAGCTTGCGGCCGATCACGAGAAATCGAGTGCTGTTGTCGGGGCGATCTTCGATATCCGGCACGAGCATATTGAGACCATAGACTTCCGCCGCTGCTTCGCCCGCGATGGCTGCAGTGCCCTGTTCGTCTCGTGCGCGTCGCGCCGCCTCGGCATTGCTGTTCACAGCCACACATTCGATGCCGGGTAAGTTCTCGTCGAGCCAGCCTCGGCACTGCGCCAAAGATTGTTGATGCGAGCACACGCGCGCGATGTTCTCGAGCGACTTCATGCGCCCGAGCAGGTGCTGGCGAATGCGCAATTCCACTTCGCCGCAAATCTTGAGCGGCGAGCTCAAGAACATATCGAGGGTGTGATTCACCGTGCCCTCGGTCGAGTTTTCGATGGGCACGATGCCGAATTCCGCGCGTCCCGATTCGACTTCGCCGAACACTTCCGGAATCGACACTAGCGGCAGCGCACGCACCGAGTGTCCGAAATGTTTGTACACGGCCTGTTGTGTGAACGTGCCTTCGGGCCCGAGGAATGCAATCTTGAGCGGCTCCTGTTGCGCGAGGCACGCCGACATGATTTCGCGAAATAGCCGCGCGATCTCTTCATCGCTCAGCGGCCCCTTGTTGCGCGCGATTGCCTTGCGCAGCACCTGCGCTTCGCGTTCAGGCCGATAGAACTCCACCGCCGAGGCAGAGTGACCGGACGCAGCATTCTTTTTGCTGAGACCGACGTGCTGCGCGAGTCGAGCACGCTCGTTCAAGAATTCCTGAATGCGTTCGTCGATGCCGTCGATGCGTTCGCGAATCGCTTGCAAGTCGGTATCGGACGTAAGCGATTGCGACTTGGCTGCAGCCGCTCGCTTCGTTCTCTTTGGTGCTGCGGGCTTGGCTCGAGACACGTTACACCACGCGCACGCTCAGTACGCCGGGTATCGTCTTGATCTGATCGCACACGCGCGCCGGCACAGCGCCGTCGATATCGATCAGCGTATATGCGAGTTCGCCGCGTGACTTGTTCAACAAGTCGGCGATGTTGAGATTTTCGTGCGCAAATGCCGCCGAGATCTGGCCCACCATGTTGGGTACGTTCTCGTTTGCAATGGCGACGCGCGTCGCACCGGCCGTGCGCGGCAGTACCGCTTCGGGAAAGTTGACCGAGTTTTTGATATTGCCGTTTTCGAGAAAGTCGCGCACGGTGTCCGCCACCATGATGGCGCAATTCTCTTCGGCTTCGTTGGTCGAGGCGCCGAGATGCGGCAAGGCGATGATCTTGGGATGATCCTTGGTCGCGTTGGTCGGGAAGTCGCACACGTATGCGCCGAGATGATTCGTATCCAACGCCGCGAGTGTTGCCTGCTCGTCCACGATGCCGGCGCGTGCAAAGTTCAAGATGGTGCCGCCTTGTGGCATGAGATTAAGACGCGTCGCATTCACCATGTTGCGCGTGGCCTCCACGAGAGGCACGTGCACGGTCACCATGTTGGAGCGCACGAACAAATCCTCCAGCGAAAGCGCTTGCTCCACGCCCGACGATAATTGCCACGCACGCTGCACGGTAATCGAAGGATCGAAACCGATCACGCGCATGCCGAGCGCGAGCGCGGCGTTCGCGACTTCCACACCGACGGCGCCGAGACCGATCACGCCCAGTGTGCGTCCTGGCAATTCGTAGCCCACGAATTTCTTCTTGCCCTTCTCGACGGCCTCTTCGAGCACATGATCGTCGCCTTTGAGCTCACGCACGTAGCCCCACGATTGGCAGATATTGCGAGCAGCGAGAAACATGCCGGCGATCACGAGTTCTTTGACGGCATTGGCATTCGCACCCGGCGCATTGAAGACGACAACGCCGCGCGCCGACATCTTCGGCACGGGAACGTTGTTCGTCCCCGCACCTGCGCGGCCGATCGCTCGCACGCTCGCAGGCACGTCGGCGTTGTGCATATCTTGCGAGCGCACCAAGATTGCATCCGGCTCCGCAACTTTCGCGCCGACGTCGTAACGGTCGCGCGGCAACCGCTCCAGCCCACGCGCAGAGATGTTGTTGATCGTTAGAATTTTGAAGGGCATTGCTGGAGTAGTCGTTAGTGAGTAGTCGTTAGGAGTTAGTCAGAGCGCCGGGTCGGCGCGTGGTTCTCACGAACCACAATCTTCGACCTGCGACCTTCCAATCTACTAGCCGTGTTTGCGCGCAAACTCCTTCATGAAATCGACCAGCGCCTTCACGCCTTCGAGCGGCATGGCGTTGTAAATGCTCGCGCGCATGCCGCCGACGGAACGATGGCCTTCGAGCGTCACGAGGCCCGCGTTCTTGGCTTCGGCCAAAAAGGTCTTGTCGAGTTCCGGATTCACGAGTGTGAACGGCACGTTCATCCACGAGCGCGCCGTCTTTTCGACCGGACTGCGATAGAACCCTGCGGAATTGTCGATTGCGCCATAGAGCAAGTCGGCTTTGGCTTTATTGCGTTCGCCCATGGCTTTGACGCCGCCGTGTTTCTTCAGCCATTGAAACACCAACCCCGCGATGTACCAGCTGTACGTCGCCGGTGTGTTTGGCATCGAGCCTTCTTTCGCCATGCCCGAGTAGTCGAGAATCGACGGCGTATTCGGACGCGCCTTGCCGAGTAGATCGTCACGCACGATCAGCACAACCAACCCGGCCGGACCGATGTTCTTCTGCGCACCGGCATAGATGACCGCAAACTTAGTCACATCGAGCGGCCGAGAAAGCATTGTCGAGGACATGTCCGCGACCAACGGCACCGCGCCTACATCAGGAATGAAAGGGAACTCGACGCCGCCGATGGTTTCGTTCGGCGTGTAGTGCACGTAGGCAGCGTTGGGCGTGAGCTTCCAGCTCTCGCGTGCGGGAACCGATGCGTACGGTTCGCCGGCATCCGCTGCGATGTTCACTTTGAGAAATCGCTTGGCTTCACCGATGGCCTTCTTGGACCACGCACCCGTATTGATGTAGTCGGCAACACTGTCTTCTTTCGCGATGTTGAGCGGCACGGCTGAAAATTGCGCCGTCGCACCGCCCTGCATGAAGAGGACTTTGTAGTTCGCCGGCACCGCAAGCAACTCGCGCAAGTCGGCTTCGGCCTGCTCGGCAACGCTCACGAACGCCTTGCCGCGATGACTCATCTCCATCACCGACATGCCCGTGCCATGCCAGTCGAGCATTTCCTCGCGAGCCTGCTGCAGAACTTCCTCCGGCAACACGGCCGGACCGGCACTGAAATTGAAAACGCGTGTCATTAGAGACCTCGAACGAGGGGAAGCAGCGCAGTGTAAGGGAAGGAGTGTTCAGGGGCGAGAGCCCATGACGTTCGGTTGAGGCACTCCCTTCTGGCTGTAGACCGAGGACCGAAGACTTTCTTTCTCCGGCCCTCAACCGTCAACTCTCAACTGGCGGCTCCTGCCCGTCATCTCCCTCTTCCCCATTCTCCGCAGCCACGCGTTCCAGGCCGACGAGGCGAGCGCCGTCGTCGAGGCGAATCAGACGCACGCCTTGGGTGTTGCGGCCTTGCACGGAGACTTCGCTCAGCGGCGTGCGCACCAGCGTGCCGGTCGAGCTGATCAACATCATTTGGTCTTCTTGGCTCACCTGCAGCGCACCGACCACGCGGCCGTTGCGCTCGGTAGTTTGCAACGCAATCACGCCCTGGCCGCCGCGGCCGTGCACGGGGAATTCTTCGACGGGCGTCAGTTTGCCGTAACCATTTTCCGAGGCGATGAGAATCATGCCGGGCTCGTTCGCGATGATGAGCGAGATGACTTCGGCACTTTCGGCCAAGCGAATGCCTCGCACGCCGCCCGCCGTGCGGCCCATCGGGCGCACGTCTTCTTCCAAGAAGCGAATGGCTTTGCCGTCGCTCGAGCAGATCATGATTTGCTTGCTGCCGTCGGTAATATCGACGCCGACCAGCCGGTCGCCCGGCTCGAGATCGACGGCAATGATGCCGGCTTGGCGCGGACGCGAGAACGCTTCCAACGAAGTCTTCTTCACCGTGCCTTGCGCCGTCACCATGAAGACGAACTTATCGGTTTCGTATTCGTGGATGGGCAGCACGGCGTTGATGCGCTCGCCTTCTTGCAACGGCAGCAGATTGACGATGGGCTTGCCACGCGAGCCGCGGCTTGCCTGCGGCAGTTGGTACACCTTGAGCCAGTACACCTTGCCCGCGCTCGAGAAACACAACAGCGTGTCGTGAGTGTGAGCGACGAAGAGCTTGTCTACGAAATCTTCGTCCTTCATCGTCGTGGCCGCTTTACCGCGGCCGCCGCGACGCTGCGCCTGATAATCAGTGAGCGGCTGCGATTTCGCATAACCGCCGTGCGACAACGTTACCACCACGTCTTGCGGCTCGATCAAATCTTCGAGCGTGAGATCGGAATAATTCTGGATGATTTCGGTGCGCCGCGCATCGCCGTACTGTTCCTTGATCTCCAACAATTCGGCGCGAATCACTTCCAACAGCCGTTCGGGCCGCGCCAGGATGTCGCCCAGGTCCTGAATCTGGACCAAAAGCTCCTGGTACTCGGCAATGATCTTGTCTTGTTCGAGACCGGTGAGGCGGTGCAAGCGCAAATCGAGAATGGCCTGAGCCTGTACGTCGGACAATCGATACTCGACGCCTTGCAGACCGAACTCCGCGGCCAATCCGTCGGGACGCGTGGGCGTCTCGCCTGCTCGCGCCAACATTTCGGGCACAGCTCCCGCCGGCCATGTACGAGACATCAACGCGACCTTTGCTTCCGCCGGCGCAGCCGATGCCTTGATGACCGCGATCACGTCATCGATGTTGGCAAGTGCAACTGCTTGGCCTTCCAACACATGCGCACGTTCTCGTGCCTTGCGCAGATCGAACATCGTACGCCGCGTCACCACTTCGCGGCGGTGGCGCAAGAAAGCCTCCAGCATCTCCTTCAAGTTGAGAAGCTTGGGCTGGCCGTCGAGCAGCGCGACCATGTTGACGCCGAAGACGGATTCCATCGGCGTGTGTTTGTAAAGATTGTTGAGAATGACGTCTGCAACTTCGCCACGACGCAATTCGATGACGATGCGCATGCCGTCTTTGTCGGACTCGTCGCGCAGGCCGTCGGGTGCAATGCCTTCGATCACCTTCTCGCGCACGAGGTCGGCGATGCGTTCGAGCAGCCGCGCCTTGTTCACCTGATAAGGCAACTCGGTGACGATGATGGTCTGGCGGCCTTTGTCGTCTTCTTCGATGTTGGTGCGCGCACGCATGTACACGCGGCCGCGGCCGGTGAGATAGGCCGAAGCGATTTCCTGCGAGCCGTTGATGATGCCGGCGGTCGGAAAATCCGGTCCCGGCACGTATTCCATGAGCTTGGCGATGGAAACTTGCGGGTCATCGAGCAAGGCTACGCACGCATCGATGATCTCGCGAAGATTGTGCGGCGGAATGTTGGTCGCCATGCCGACCGCGATACCGGTCTGGCCATTGATGAGCAGATTGGGTACGCGCGTCGGCAATACCGAGGGCTCGGTTTCCGACTCGTCGTAGTTCGGTTTGAAGTCGACGGTCTCTTTGTCGATGTCGGCGAGCATCTCGTGCGCGAGCTTCGACATGCGAATTTCCGTATACCGCATCGCCGCCGGCGCATCGCCGTCCACCGAGCCGAAATTGCCCTGACCGTCGACCAGCAAATAGCGCATGGAGAACGGCTGCGCCATGCGGACGATGGTGTCGTAGACGGCGACGTCGCCGTGCGGATGGTATTTACCGATCACGTCGCCGACGATACGGGCCGACTTTTTATAAGCCTTGTTCCAGTCGTTGCCGAGCTCGCGCATCGCGTACAGCACGCGCCGATGGACGGGCTTCAAGCCGTCGCGTACATCCGGAAGCGCCCGTCCCACGATCACGCTCATGGCGTAATCCAGGTAGGATTGGCGCATCTCGTCTTCGAGATTGACGTGCAGTAATTCGCGTGCGATGTCGGTCATAATTAAGCGCGAAATGTTAACACATGACCCGGGCATCCCGCGCGCCGAATGCACGCTCGGACTTACCACCGACCGCTAACCGCGATGAGCGCCTCGATACACATGAGCAACCACGATCCGAGCGAAATCGCACGCTTCGAAGCATCAGCCCAACGTTGGTGGGACAGCCAAGGCGAGCATCGGCCGCTGCACGACATCAACCCTGTGCGTTTGAAGTACATCGACGAACGAGTGCATCTTGCCGGCAAACGGGTTTTGGATGTGGGCTGCGGCGGCGGGCTCGCAGCCGAGGGAATGGCGCGGCTTGGCGCTTTCGTCACTGGCATCGATCTCGGCCCCACCGCCATCGAAGTGGCACAACTGCACGCATTGGAATCGCAACTGGAAGTGGCCTATGGTTGCGAATCCATCGACGCGCATGCAGCGAAATGTCCTCAGTCCTACGATGTGGTGACGTGCCTCGAGATGTTGGAACACGTCCCCGATCCGGCAAGCGTCGTCCAAAGCATCGCCGCGCTGCTGAAGCCAGGCGGTCAAGCCATCCTCTCGACCTTCAACCGCAACCCGAAGTCGTATGTCCTCGGCATACTCGCCGCCGAGTACGCATTCAACTTGGTGCCCAAGGGCACGCATAGCTATACGAAATTCATTCGCCCGTCTGAGCTCGCGCGCTGGGCGCGCATTGCAGGCTTATCGGTGATCGACATCGTGGGCCTGGAATTCAATCCGTTCACGCGGCAAGCGAAGATCACGGCAGATGCGGCGGTAAATTATTTGATGCAGGTGGGGAAAGGGTGATTGGGCTTTCTCTTACTAACTCCTAACCCCTAACATCTAACTCCTTTCCTTCATGAGCTCCGACTTCCTTCTCATCGCACTGTTCAGCCTGACGTTGGGACTCATCATCGGCGGTATCGCCGGGGTGTGGCTCGGGCGACGGCGCGAGCAGGCGTTGGCGATCGAACTTGCAGTAGCATCGAGTCAACTCAAAGCGCAAGAGGACCTGGAAAGCGAACGCGCTGCGTCGATCGAGCGCGCGATGGAGCGGTTGACGGCCAGTTTCGACACCATGGCCGGTCAATCACTACGTGCCAACAGCGAAGTGTTCTTGAAGCTCGCGCGCGAACATTTGGGACAACATCAGCAAGTTGCTGCGGCCTCGCTGAGCGAACGTGAGAAGGCGATCGAAACGATGGTGGCACCCATCCGCGATGCGCTACAGAAAACGTCCGAGCAAATCTCCCGCATCGAGAAAGAACGCGCCGAGTCTTTCGGCGCCCTGCGCAACTCGTTGGAATCGGTCGCGCTGGGTCAGCAAGCATTGCAGAAAGAAACGCGCTCACTGGTGACTGCGTTACGCAGGCCCGAAGTGCGCGGTCAGTGGGGAGAATTCACGCTCAAACGGTTGGCCGAGCTCGCGGGCATGGTCGAGCACTGCGATTTCGCGGAGCAAGTCAGCGTCGAGACGGAAGCGGGTCGCTTGCGTCCCGATATGATCGTGCACATGCCGGACGGGCGCGATCTAGTCGTCGATGTCAAAACGCCTCTCGACGCTTATCTCGAAGCCGTCGAAGCCACCACGGATGACGCGCGTGCGGTTGCGCTCAAGCGTCATTCGCAAGCCTTGGCCGAGCGCGTCCGGCAGCTCGCAGCCAAGTCGTATTGGGCACAATTCGAGCGCAGCCCCGACTTCGTCATTCTCTTCATTCCCGGCGACCAATTCTTGTCGGCCGCGTTGGCCGAAATTCCGTCGTTGTTGGAAGACGCCATTCGGCAGAACGTCATCGTTGCCACGCCTTCGAGCTTGGTCGCGCTACTCAAAGCAGTTGCGTATGGCTGGCGCCAAACCGTGCTCGCGCAAAACGCCCAAACTATTCGCGATCTTGCCGAAGACTTGTACAAACGACTGTCCGTGTTCGCCGGTCACGTCAACCGCGTCGGCCGCAGCCTCACGCAGAGCATCGATGCATTCAATAGCGCAGTCGGTTCCCTCGAACGCCAAGTGTTACCGGGTGCTCGCAAATTCACTGAGCTCGGCATACGGCCCGAAAAAACCCTGGAACCCATCGAGCCGATCGAGAAGCTCGTGCGCGAAGCGGCGGAGAAGGATTTGGGAGACTGATGCCTTCTCTCGATCAAACTCTCATCAATGACGCTGCGCCGCCGGGATCGTTGCGTTACTTCGCATTGCTGTACACACCCAAGGAGCGGCGGACCGAGCTTGCAGCGCTGTATTTGATCGAGTCGGAAATTCGTACTTCGGCGCGTTCGGCCAGTCACGACGTTGCACATACGCGTCTGCAGTGGTGGCGCGAAGAAATAGCGCGACTCAAAGGTGGCTCGCCGCAGCATCCCGCTGCGCAAGCGCTGGCCGAACTCAGCAATCGCGTGGACTTCAGAGCACTCTTCGACGTGTTGACCGCAGCGGAGCAGGATTTGGCAAATGCGAGCTATGAAGACGAACACGAGATTGTCGCGTATTTGCGTCGTAGCGGCGGGAGCACTGCAGAACTTGCCGCGAGCATTCTTGCTGCGCCGAACTCACTGAGCGACGAAGCGAGAGAAAGCGTGAGAACGCTTGGCATCAACATGCGCCGTACCGAAGTGTTGAGAGATCTGCGTCAGGACGCGTACGACGGACGCATCTATTTCGCACTGCCCACACTGGCGCGTGCGAATATCCAAGTACACGAACTCAGACAAGCGACTCTGACCGAGCCGCTGCGCGCATTGGTGCTGGACCAAGCCGAGCAGACTCGCCGCAATCTCGATCGAAGCGCTGCCGACCTGAACGGCAGCCAAAGAATCAGCTTGCGCCCGCTCCTCGTCCTAGCTAGTTTGCACGCCCGTCTGCTCGGTCGCCTGCAACGTGAATCCGACGACATCCCCCAGCGCCGCATCGAGCTCGGTGCGTTCGAGAAAGTATGGACGGCGTGGAAGGCGGCGATTCGGGCACGGAGTTAGAGACAAGTCTGCGGTCGGCAGCCAGAGTTCTTTCCTGCAGACTGTGGACTGCAGACTACCTTCGAGCCAAAACTTTAGCGCAGTACCCTCATTGCCATGCCCATTCCCTCCTCCTTCTCCCCCACTCCCGACCTCCTCCGTGATCGCGTCATTTTCATCACGGGCTCGAGTGACGGCATTGGACGCGCGCTCGCGAAGGCCGTGGCGAGCTGCGGCGCGCATGTGATTTTGCATGGACGCAATGTGAAGAAGTTGGAACGCGTGTACGACGACATCATTGCGGCCAAGCAGCCTCGCCCTTCCCTATTGCCGCTCGATTTGGAGAAAGCGGGTCCGCAAGAGTACGAAGCGATCGCGCAAGCCATCGACAAGGAGTTCGGTCATCTGGACGGGTTGGTACACAACGCCGCGATCTTGGGCGAGCGCGCACCTATCGCTCACTACGATGTCGCGAAGTGGCTGCGCACGATGCATATCAATGTGAATGCGCCTTTCATTCTCACGAAGTACTGCTTGCCGCTGCTCATGAAGTCGCAAGATGCCTCCATCATTTTCACATCGAGCGGCATCGTGCCGAACCCGCGCGCGTACTGGGGCGCCTATCTGGTATCGAAGTGGGCCGACGAAGGACTCATGCGCATGCTCGCGGTCGAACTGGACGCAGAGCCGCACTTGCGCGTGAACAGCGTAAACCCCGGCAAAGTGCGCACCAATATGCGCTTGCAGGCGTATCCCGCCGAGAATCGCGATTTACTCTCGGCTCCTGAAGACGTGCTCAAGCCGTATTTGTATTTACTAAGTCGGGCGAGCAGAGGGGTTACCGGGCAGAGCCTGGCGTCGCAGGATCCGCCGGAGTTTGTGGCGCATTGAGGAAGGCGCTAGTAAGAGTAAGAGAACGTCCCTTCGACTGGCTCCGGACGAGCGGAAAAAGACAACACTCAGCGCGCGCCTCGCCTCGCCACCACATACGACTCGTTCTGAAACCAGAGTCGTCCGTGCTTTCTGAGTACGTCGCGCGTGGCATCCAAATATCCCGAGTCGCCCATTACGGTTTGGAGCCGATGGTCTTCTATTTGCGCGACGTAAATGGCGGCATTCCAAGCGGCGAGTAGTGTCGAGGTGCCGACGGATGTGCTGATCTCCGAAGGCAACGTATGCATCTCGTATTCGAAGATCGATCTCTGGTCCGCGTACACGTTGAACACGTAGTTGCGCGCATCGGCCCCCAACGCCTGTTTGGTCGCACGCATCAATTCATCGCGCGATGTTTGAAACGGATTCTCGTCGGGCCAAATCCTCTGGATGATTTCGAGGCCGGGGTCGTGTCCATAGGAGTGGATGCCGATGAGCCGTCCGCCCGGACCCAAAGCACGCACGAGCGGTGCCAACACTTTTTCTGCTTTGAATTGCACGGGTGCCCGCGCGCGATAGGGTTGCGAAGCAATGACAAGATCGAAATCCGCGCGCGCATCCGACGGCTTGGGACGCAGCGGCGCGAGCAGAAACTCATGGTCTGCGCGATAGATCACCAGCACCGCGGGCCGTTCGTATAAGGGATTGCCTGTGGTCTTGCTGATTCGCGCCGTCCAATTCTCGGTCAGGAAGCCGTGCAATCCGCGAATCTGGCGATCGAATTGCGCCGACGAGCTGCCGGTGAGCGCTACTTCGCGCCAGCACAAATCCTGCGCCGCGTTCGCCGACTCTGGTGTGAGCCACGGAGCTTCGCGGTAATACATGTTGGTCATCACGAGCACGGTCGCGGGATGCTCATGGAAGCGATCGGGCATCTTGTCCAACGCAAGCCGCACGTCTTCGAGACTGATCTCTTTGCCCACTACATAAAACGGAATAGTCGGAAACTTGTCATGCATGGAACGCATGACGCGCGCGAGCACCGTGCCGTCGCCCACGCCTGCATCGAAGACTCGCAATCCAGGCGGCGCGGGCGCGACATCGCCGAGCTCCATCGCAATCCTTTCGGCGATCACACTCTTCTCGCTGCAGGTGTTCACGAACAGCAAATACTTCTGACGATTGTCGTAGAAACGGAAATTCTGTTCGGGCTTGGTCGCCGGCCGCGACGGCGCTGGGGTCGCTTCGTCGAAGGCGACGAGATGAGATGACGGCGTTACGACAATACCGGGCGACGTGCGTTCGATATAAGCGCGGATGCGATCGGCCGTTTCGGTCGTGATGCGCCCGCCGCTCTTGAGCCGAGTCACGAATTTGCCGTCATTCACCACCCGGCGGCCGAAGGTGCTTTCGGCCATGCCTACACGGCGACAAAACTCGGCGATCTCCTGGAGAAGGAGCGCGTTGCTTGCATGTCGCTCCTTCACGCTCACGGTTCAGCGGCGCTGTGTGCGTTTGCGCGTGCTCGGGCGCCGATCCGGAGCAATACGACGCGCAGTTTTCTTACGAGGCCGCTGTTCCGAACGAACGGCCTCACTTTGCGGCGGAGCAAGTTCCGCAAGACGGTACAGCTCGGCCGTTTGTTCTTTGGATGCCTCGCGATGCTTTCCGCGAGGTAGATCTCGCGGCAGCTCGATGGATGCGAAGCTCACCTGAGTCATACGACTCACTTTGAGTTGCCGGCTCTCGAACAATGCTCGCACCGCCGCGCGCCGATCCGCACGCGGCATCGCTACGTGATACCACACGTTCGAGCCCTCTCCGCCCCCCTCCTCCACACTAGTGAACTCAACGGTCTCGTCGTCATAGGCCACGGACGTGGGCACTTCGCGTATTCCGTCCTCGGCACCCGCGAGCACGCGCACTGCATAGGCGGTGGGAATGCCGCGCTTGTGACGCGTGAGCGCATAAGACAACGCACCATCATTGGTGAGCAGCAATAAACCGCTATCGCCAGGATGCATGGGATTGATGGGAATCCAACGCACGCCGCGCTCCGCGGGCAAGCGGCTCATGACGGACTCGATGGTGCCGCCCTCTTCATCGCCCAAGGGCTGGCCCTGCGGCTTGTGATAAATCAGCACTCGCGGCTTCGCGTCGACTTTGAGTCGCGCGCTGATGTCCTTGCCATCCAACTGCACTCGATCGCCGGCTTCGAAGCGATCGCCGATCTGCGCAGGTTTGCCGTTCAGCACGATCCGACCGGCCGCGATCCAGCTCTCGATTTCACGGCGCGAGCCGAAACCGTGGGTGGCGAGAACTTTGTGAAGACGGGACATGGGAAGCGCTGCGCGAGTTGAGGGTTGACGCTCTTATTCCCTCTCCCGCTAAGCGGGAGAGGGTTAGGGTGAGGGTCGAGAGTCCTATTCTTCCGGCTCTCGCACAGCGGCGAGTTCGTGTTCCGAACTCGCCACCATCGTCGATGAGTCATCCGCGGGCGCTGCTTGCACCGTGTCGTCCTGATCTTCGGCCTCCTCTTCGGCGGCGGAGGTGCTTTCTTCCGAGACGACTTCCGATGTAGCGGTCGACTCTTCCGGCGCAGGCGTTTCGCCCGTCGCAAGCTCCAGCTGCACACCGACATTCTCTACGTCGCGCAGCTCTGCGAGCGTCGGCAATTGATCCAAACTCTTGAGACTGAAGTAATCGAGAAATTCTTTGGTCGTGCCGAGAATTTCGGGACGGCCGGGCACTTCGCGGTGACCGAGCACGCGAATCCAATTGCGCTCCTGCAATGTGCGCATGATGGTCGAACTCACGGCCACCCCTCGAATCTCTTCGATTTCGCTGCGCGTGATCGGCTGACGATAAGCGATCAACGCCAAGGTCTCGAGCAACGCACGCGAATAGCGCGATGGACGCTCTTGCCACAAGCGCGACACGGTCGCGGCGCAGCGCTCCTTGATCTGAATGCGCCAGCCGCTCGCAACTTCTTTCAACTCGATACCGCGGTTCTCATACTCGGTTTGCAACGTTACGAGCGCGGCTTGCAGCGCCTCGGGCGTGGGGCGTTCACGCTCCTCGAACAGTTCGAGCAGCTGACTGTTCGTGACGGGGCGTCCAGCCGCGAGCAGTGTCGCTTCGATCACATTCTTGAGTTCGGTTTCGTTCATTCGGGAGTTTCCTCCAAAGCTGATGCGTCCGCTGCGCTACTCTCGTCGGCAGCCTGCGTTTCTACATCGTCAGATTCGGCGATCCCTTCGACGCCGTCATCTTCGTCTTCTTCCGGCTGCGCGGGTTGCGCAAGCGCTGCTTCGTTCTCGGCGTCGGCGGTCTCCACCACGGTCAGTTGGCGCAAACCCGATGCCGGACGTACATGAATCGGCGCGTACGGCGCGGCCTGCACGATTTCCAACATTCCTTCCTTCATCAGCTCCAAGATGGCGATGAAGGTCACCGTCACGCCCATCCTACCTTCTTCGGCGCGGAAGAGCTGCGTGAATTCGATGAACGCCTGCGCCCTGAGCGCGCTCAAGATTTCCGTCATGCGCTGCCGTTGTGACAGCCGCTCGCGCTGCACGTGGTGGTGCGCGAACATTTCCGATCGAGACAGCACGTCCTTCAGTGCGAGCAGCATCTCGCGCATGGTCACTTCCGGCACCATGCGCACGACTTTGCGTTCGACCAATTCCGCCGACGCCGACACGGTATCGCGTTCGAGCCGCTGCAAGCGGTCGATGTCTTCCGCCGCTTTTTTGAAGCGCTCGTATTCCTGCAAGCGGCGCACAAGCTCGGCGCGCGGATCTTCCTCTTCCTCGCCGTCGGCGCTCTTGATTCGCGGCAACAGCATGCGCGATTTGATCTCGGCCAGCATCGCGGCCATGAGCAAATATTCGCCTGCGAGTTCGAGCTGCAACTCTTGCATCACCTCGATGTACTGCATGTACTGACGAGTGATCTCGGCAATGGGGATATCGAGCACGTCGAGGTTCTGCCGACGAATCAGATACAGCAACAGATCGAGCGGCCCTTCGAAAGCTTCCAGAAATACCTGCAACGCGTCGGGAGGAATGTAGAGATCGCGCGGCAGCTCCGTCACCGGCTCGCCGGCCACGACCGCAAACGGCATCTCCGTCTGCTGCGGCGGCGGCGGAACTTCGGCGTTCAATTCCGAACCGGTGTCGGGGACGAGTTTGAGATCGGGCTTCATGAGTGGTGGTTGTCGCTGAAATCGATGTGAGCGGGGAAGCTCACCTGTAATTCATCCCCATCGCCTGCCGAACTTCATCGAGCGTTTGGCGTGCGAGCTCGCGCGCCCGATCGCATCCTTCGGCGACGATGCCGCGCACCAGATCGCGGTTCTCCTCGTACTCTTGCGCGCGTTGGCGAATGGCTGTGATTTCCGCGACCACTTTTTCGATCACGGGTTTCTTGCAATCCAAACATCCGATCCCCGCTGTACGACAGCCTTGAACGACCCACTGCTGCGTATCGGGATCGGAATAGATTTTGTGCAAGTCCCACACCGGACATTTGTCCGGATCTCCCGGATCGGTGCGCCGGACTCGCGCCGGGTCCGTTTGCATGGCGCGCAGTTTCTTGGCCACGACGTCCGGGTCTTCGCGCAAGCCGATGGTGTTGCCGTAAGACTTGGACATTTTGCGTCCGTCCAATCCGGGCACTTTCGGCGTGGCCGTGAGCAGCGCATCCGGTTCCACGAGGATACTGCGCCCGCTGCCTTCCAAGTGGCCCAAAAGCCGTTCGCGATCGGCGACAGTCAAGCGCGAATTGGCTTCCAACATCGTGCGTGCTTTTTGCAATGCTTCGGCGTCGCCTTGTTCCTGATAGAGACGTCTGAGCTCGCGATACTGATTGGCATTGCGGCTCCCCAGCGCCTTCAACGCTTTCTCCACGCGCGTCTCGAAATCGGGCTCGCGGCCGTAAAGATGATTGAAGCGGCGTGCGACCTCGCGCGTCACTTCGACGTGCGCCACTTGATCCTCGCCGACAGGGACGAGCTGCGGCTTGTAGAGCAGGATATCGGCGCTCTGCAGCAATGGATATCCCAAGAACCCATACGTGGCGAGATCTCGATCTCGCAGTTGCTCTTGCTGATCTTTATACGTGGGCACGCGCTCCAGCCAGCCGAGCGGCGTGATCATCGACAGCAGCAGGTGCAGTTCCGAATGCTCGGGCACGCGCGATTGGATGAACAGCGTCGACGTCGCCGGATTCAGTCCCGCGGCGAGCCAATCGATCACCATTTGCCAGACGTGGTCTTCAAGCTGAGCAGTATTTTCGTAACCCGTCGTCAGGGCGTGAATGTCGGCGACGAAGAAGTAACACTCATACTGGTACTGCAGCTCCGTCCAATTCTTCAGTGCACCGTGATAGTTGCCCAGATGCAGCTCACCGGTGGGACGCATGCCGGAGAGTACGCGACGATTGCCTGCGGTTGTCGAACTCAAAGCGAATTCCTTCGGAAAACGTCCAATTGACGAGGAAGAGAAGCTTTTATTTTCAATGTATTGTCTAGAAGATCTAGGGTGGCCCGGTAGAACCGGACGCCTGCGGCAAGCGGCGGATTATATAGCGCAAGGCGCCGCCATGTGCGTTGACCGTTTTCTACGAGAACTGCGTGACATCCCCCTTTCCTCGCCTCGCAATCACTGGAACATCGCCTTCCAAGTCGATGACACTGGTGGGCTCTAGGCCGCAGTTGCCGCCGTCGATCACTGCATCGACGAAGTGATGCAAGCGTTCGTCGATCTCGCGCGCGTCCGTCATGGGATGCTCATCGCCCGGCATGATCAAGGTCGAACTCATCAGGGGCTCGCCCAATTCGGCGAGCAGCATTTGCGGTACGACGTGATCGGGGATACGAATACCTATGGTGCGCCGTTTGGGATTTTGCAGGCGCTTAGGGGTTTCGCGGGTCGCTTGCAGAATGAATGTATAGGGCCCGGGCGTACTCGCTTTGAGCCAGCGATATTGCTGGTTGTTGACGCGCGCATACCGGGCGATCTCCGACAGATCGCGGCACACCAAGGTGAAATGATGTTGCTTGTCCGTCTGGCGGATGCGTGAAATACGTTCCATCGCCTCCTTGTCGCCGATATGACAGCCCAACGCATAACAGGAGTCAGTCGGGTACACCACGATCCCGCCGCTGCGAATGATTTCAACCGCCTGGCGGATCAAGCGCGGCTGGGGATTCTTCGGATGGAGCTCGAAAAAGCGACTAGGCATGGGTCGGCAAGTCTACAGTTCGCGGTCTGGAGTCGGCAGCTAGAGACAGCCGCATAGCCCTCTGCGGACTGGGGCTTCGCTCCTTCTTTCAGTATGATACGCGGCCGCAGATAGGCCGGTTGCGGCCGCCACACCAGGGTCCGGTCCGCATGCAATTGTTTCTCGATTTTCTGCCGGTGGTCGCGTTCTTCGTCGCGTACAAGCTCGCCAACATTTACGTGGCGACTGCGACCTTGATCGTGGCTGTGCTCGTGCAAGCTGCAGTTCAGTGGATCCGGCATCGCAAGCTGAGTCCCATGATGATGACGTCCGCAGTGCTCGTGCTCGTGTTCGGCACGATTACATTGCTGGTGCACGACAAGACCTTCATCCAATGGAAACCGACTGTGCTCTATGCCCTACTTGCCGTTGCATTCTTCGCCAGTCAATTTGCAGGAGAGGCGCCGCTCGTCGAACGCATCATGGGAGCCAACATGACGCTCGAGCGCAAGCTGTGGCGTAAGCTCAATTTGCTGTGGGTGGTCTTCTTCTTGGCGCTGGCCGGGCTCAATTTGTATGTTGCCTATACATTCGACGAGGCCACGTGGGTCAATTTCAAATTGTTCGGGCTGCTCGGACTCACGTTCGTATTCGCCATCGCGCAAGCATTTTGGATTTCTTCGAAAGCACCGGACGCTGCCGCCGATTCAACGGCGCAATCGCAGGATCGTTCCTAATGGCCAATACGCGGCTTGAAGCGATTCGCTCGCGTCTGGACGATAGTCTCCATCCTTCGGTGTTGGAGCTCGAAGACGACAGCCATCTGCACGTGGGCCACGCTGGCGCTAGAGAGGGCCGCGGCCACTACCGCCTGCGAGTCGTTTCGCCGGCATTTCAGGGATTGCGCCTCGTTGCGCGTCATCAACTGATTTACCGCGCGTTGGGTACTCTCATGCAGACGGATATTCATGCTCTAAGCATCACGGCCTTGGCGCCCGGCGAGCCTGGCTGACGCTTCTGCGATTCTTTCCCTACACAGTTCCACAACGACAAAGGACTCTTATGAAACGTGCTTATTCTTTGGTCGGGCTCTCGGCTCTGCTGCTTGCGCTCGCCGCATGCGCCAAGAGCGGCGACGCCGCATCGTCGAAAAGCCCGGCGGTGGCGACGGTCAACGGTCATACGATCTCTGCCGCCAACTTCGATGCCTACGTGAGCGCAGTGGCACGCAAACCGGCCGCTGAAATACCGGCGGATCAGAAACAACAACTGCTCGATCAATACATCAGCATGCAGCTTGCCGCAGAGGTCGCCGAAAAAGACGGCTTGCAGAAAACTCCCGATGTGGAGGCGCAGCTCGGCCTGGCGCGCGTGAACGTATTGACCGACGCGCTGCTCAAGAAATATCTGGATGAGCATCCGATTTCCGATGCCGATCTCAAGGCCGAATACGACACCCAAGTAGCAGCCATGCCGCGCGAATATCACGCGCGACACATTTTGGTGGAATCCAAGCCCATTGCCGATTCCATCATCCGCGAGCTCAAGAACGGCGGCGATTTCGCCAAGCTGGCGGAAAAAGAATCGAAAGACGAATCCGGTAAGAACGGCGGCGACCTGGGCTGGTTCACGCTGCAAACCATGGTCAAGCCTTTCTCGGACGCTGTCTCCACATTGGAAAAAGGCAAGTTCACCGAAGAGCCCGTGCAAAGCCAATTCGGCTGGCACGTCATCAAGCTCGAAGACACGCGCATCCCCACTGCGCCGGCGTTCGATGAAGTGAAGGACCGCGTCAAGGCAATCGTGCAGCGCAAGCGCCTGCAAGCCTACATGGACGACTTGAAGAAGAACGCGAAGATCGAGAAGAACTTGCCGGCCGACACGCCAGCTCCGGCTGCTTCTACTCCTACTGCGGCGAAGTGATCAGCATGCGAGCGTAGCTCGTATGACGGCCAGATAAGAAGCGCTGCACGCGCAGTTGCCCTCACGCTAGCCCTCTCCCGCTTCGCGGGAGAGGGGGAACGGAAAACGCCATACCGGGCCGTCGCGGCTCGCGTCCGATTGCTTCGCAGATTTGCACCGGCCGACCTGGTTGATGCGGGCATTCGCAAGGGCCTGAATCTCGACACACCGTCGACGTCGCTGCCCCGCACCCCCGCGCTGGGAAAGTAGAACGATGCCACGTGCCCCTCGACGGTGCTAAATAATTGAGGCGTAGGCTCCGTCGATCTAAAGGGTAGCGAGCCCGCCGATCAGGTCGCCTCGAAATATCTGTAACTGTTCACCGAGCGGCGCTATAGCGCGGGTCGATTGCAGTTCGAACGTCCCATCCACCACCCAAAGCCCGGAAGGAAGCGATCGCGGCGCGCGCCACTTCGGTTTGCGCCAGCGCCTTCGCGTCGCGTACCTGCAGCAGGTTGGCATCCGCATCCAGAACTTCGATCAGGCTGACGACGCCACCTTTATAGGCGACGAAGGAGTTCTCGCGCGCACGCGCGAGTGACGTTTCGCCCTGCGTCAGGATGCCCAGTTGGATCTCGCGCTTAACTAGCGCCGAAAAGGAGTTCTCCACTTCCTCTGTCGCGCGTAACACGGCTTGACGGTATGCCGCGAGCGCCTCGGCCTCGCGCCCGCGCGCGACTGCGATTTGCGCATCGACGCGGCCGAAATCGAACAGCCGCCAACGAAGTCCGAAGAAGCCCTGAGCTTGATTGGCATCGCTGGTAAAGAGATTGCCGCTCGATATGGCGGTGGCGCCGCCCAGCAGCGCGCCCAGCGAGAATTTTGGGTAGTACTCTGAAATCGCCACGCCGATGCGTGCGTTGGTTGCAGCAAGACGCCGTTCGGCGACCATGAGATCCGGTCTGCGCCGAATCATCTCGGCTGGACTGCCCGTCTCGGCCAGACCCGGAGCGACCGGCACAGGCGCCGCCTGAGTGAGCTCAGCGCGGTAGGTTCCAGGTAGCATGCCGAGAAGCACGTCGAGCGCATTCATCGCCGATTCGAGCCCAGCTTCCAACACTGGGATCTGCGCCTCGACCTGAGCGAGCGCACCCTCGGCTTGTCGCATCTGCAACTCGGCGGCGACCCCTTTCTCGTACTGAAGCTTGATCGTGGAGAGAAGCTGACGACGCGTTTCCGCTTGTTCTCGGGCGATCGCGATACGCGTCTGCAATCCGCGGATCGTGACGTAAACATCCGCAGTTTGCGCCGTCACAGCAAGTCGAGTCGCCACCGCACCGGCTTCGGACGCTTGATACTCTGCGCGTGCGGCTTCCCGTCCCCGACGCAGACCACCAAACACGTCGATTTCCCAATTCGCACCGACGTTCGCCTCGTAGTAGTTGCCAGTCCGGTCGAAGCCGGGCGTAGCGCGGAGCACCTGCCCTAGCGGCGTCTCGAGCGACTGGTAGGTTCTTGCACCCTGCGCGCTCACGTTGGCCGATGGAAGCAGCGCTGCATCAGCTTGGTTCAACGATCCGCGCGCTTGGGCGACACGCGCGGCCGCTTGCGCAACGTCGAGATTCTGTTCGAGAGCCAAGGAGACAAAGCGCGCCAGCAGTGGATCATCAAAGCCCGCCCACCAAGTTTGGAGTTCCGCCTTGCGCTGAACTTCTCGCCGCTCGACGCCCTCCTGACCGAGAAAGCGCGGTGACAAAGCAATCTCGGGTGACTTGTAGTCCGGGCCGACCGCGCAGCCCGTCATGACAGTCACACTCAGCAGGAGGGCTGCAGCGCGGCGTTGGGTGAACATGCAAAACGTCCAGCGGGAGTTAAACCAGTTGTGACTATAATCTAAATTAGTCACTAGTTGTCAAGAGATGGGATGCCAGGTACTGTTTCCTCATGAATGAAATCGCACCCTCCAGCGCTCCATCGCGCGGCCCCGCCGACCACGAGGTTCGAGAGCAGATTGTGGCGGCGGCCGAAGAGCACTTCCGCCGCTACGGCTTCGAGAAGACTACGGTGTCCGATTTGGCCAAGGCCATCGGCTTCTCGAAGGCGTATATCTACAAGTTCTTCGATTCCAAGCAGGCCATCGGCGAGGCCATCTGCTCGCAGACCTTGAGGGCACTCGTCGCAGCGGTCGAAGAAGCGGTCGGTGGCGCGAACACGTCCACAGAAAAGTTCCGGCGAATGTTCAAGGCCTTAACGTCGACCGGCGTCAGTCTGTTCTTCAACGACCGCAAGCTTTACGACCTTGCAGCATCCTCGGCCGCGGAGGGGTGGCCCTCCGCGCGAGCCTACGCGGAACGCATCGAGCAGATCCTCACAGACCTCATCCGTGAAGGCCGGGAAAACGGCGAGTTCGAGCGCAAAACGCCGCTGGACGAGACCGTAAACGCGATCTTTCTCGTCATGCTCCCGTATGTAAATCCGCTGGTGCTCCAGCACCAGCTCGATCACATCGAAGAGGCGCCGGCGCAATTGTCAAATTTGGTGCTGCGCAGCCTAGCTCCCTAATTCTTCCATAGTGACTATTGACTGATTTGGTCACTATCCGTAAAGTGGAACCTTCGATCGAACGGAGGTCCTATGCTGTTTCGTCGTGAAATTCCCCTCCTTGCCGCCATGGTACTGCCCTTCGTCTTGGCGGCATGCGGCGGCGCAGGCTCCTCACCGGATCCGCGGACGCAGCCGCCGCTGGTGCGCATAGGAATCGTCGAAATCTCCGCACCGGCGGAGCGCTCGTTCACCGGAATTGTTGCGGCTCGGGTGCAGAGCGACCTGGGATTCCGTGTTCCCGGAAAGGTCCTCGAGCGCTTGGTAGATAGCGGGCAACCGGTCAAGCGCGGCCAGCCGCTCATGCGCATCGATCCCACCGACCTGAGGCTCGCCATGCGCGCCTACGAGGAGGCCGTCGCCGCTGCCAAGGCACGCGCGCACCAAACTGCGGAGGACGAGGCAAGAAATCGCGACCTTGTTTCCGCCGGCGCGGTTTCGGCATCCGCCTATGACAGAGTCAAGGCTGCCGCGGAGTCCGCAAGAGCGGAACTCAATGCGGCGGAGGCCCAGGCAGACGTTGCACGCAACGGAACGAGCTACGCAGTTCTGCTCGCTGATGCCGATGGCGTCGTGGTCGAGACGCTGGCGGAGCCGGGCCAAGTTGTCGCCGCTGGCCAGGTCGTCGCGCGAGTGGCGCATGCCGGGCGCCGGGAAGCGATCGTCGAGCTTCCCGAAACTCTGCGCCCGCTCATCGGCTCCGCCGCTCGTGCGACTTTGTATGGAAATGCGCTCACGGGCACAGCGAAGCTTCGCCAGTTGTCGGACGCCGCCAACCGTCAGACGCGAACGTTCGAAGCTCGATACGTGCTGGAGGACCCTCTAGCAAATGCGCCCCTGGGCTCGACGATCTCCATCCAGATATCCGATGGCCGCCCCACACAGGCACTGCAGGTACCGATAGCCGCGATCTTCGACTCGGGTCGAGGTCCGGGCATATGGCTAATCGAGGGAGAAACGCCACGGGTCACGTGGCGTGCCGTGCAAATCGCCGGCCTCAGCGACGAAGCGGCTTCGATCATCGGCAAGCTCAAGGCCGGCGATCGCGTCGTCGCGCTGGGTGCGCATCTGTTGCATGAAGGCGAGCACGTGCGGCTCGCGGCGCGCGAGGTCGTCTCGAACGCGGCCAGCAACGGTGTCGCACGACAATGAGCGCCTTCAACCTCTCCGCCCTCGCCGTACGCGAGCGCTCCGTCACCCTCTTCCTGCTGCTCGCAATATTTATCGCCGGGCTCGTGGCGTTCCTGAAGCTGGGGCGCGCGGAAGATCCCTCTTTCACCATCAAACAAATGATCGTCGTGACCGCCTGGCCGGGCGCGACGGCAAAACAAATGGAAGAACTGGTCGCGGAAAAGTTGGAAAAGCGCATGCAGGAACTGCGCTGGTATGACCGCACCGAAACCTTCACGCGACCGGGCCTGGCGTTTACTACCGTGATCCTGCTCGACAGCACGCCGCCGGCCGAAGTGCCCGAGCAGTTCTATCAGGCGCGGAAGAAACTCGGCGATGAGGCCGCTAACCTGCCGCGTGGTGTCATCGGTCCGTTGATGAATGACGAATATTCCGATGTCACATTCGCACTCTATGCATTGAAGGCGAAGGGCGAGCCTCTTCGGCACCTCGTGCGCGATGCAGAGGTTTATCGCCAGCGACTGCTGCATGTACCCGGCGTCAAGAAGGTGAACATCATCGGCGAACAGGCCGAAAGGATCTTCGTCGAATTCTCCTATGATCGACTCGCCACCTTGGGTGTGTCACCTCAAGATATCTTCGCCGCGCTCAACAACCGAAACGCCATGACGCCCGCGGGCTCAATCGAAGCCAAGGGCCCGCAAGTTCTCATTCGACTGGACGGCGCGCTCGACGATCTGCAGCAGATCCGCAATACCGCCGTCGCCGCGAATGGCCGCACGCTGAAGCTCGGCGACATTGCTGAAGTGAAGCGCGGTTACGAAGATCCCGCGAGCTTTCTGATTCGTAACAACGGCGAGCCGACCTTGCTGCTCGGTGTCGTGATGCGTGATGGGTGGAACGGTCTCGATCTTGGCAAGGCGCTCGAGGCGGAAGTGGCGACGATCAATAGGCAGATGCCGTTGGGCATGAGCCTCTCCAAAGTCACAGACCAAGCCGTGAATATCCGGTCGGCCGTCAACGAGTTCATGTTGAAGTTCTTCGCCGCGCTGTGCGTCGTGATGCTCGTGTGTTTCCTCAGCATGGGTTGGCGTGTCGGCATTGTCGTCGCGGCCGCGGTTCCACTGACGTTGGCGGCGGTATTCATCGTCATGGCGGCCACCGGCAAGGATTTCGATCGCATCACGCTCGGCTCGTTGATATTGGCGCTGGGCCTGCTGGTCGACGACGCGATCATCGCGATCGAGATGATGGTCGTGAAAATGGAAGAAGGTTTGGACCGTATCAGCGCGGCCGCTTATGCGTGGAGCCACACCGCGGCACCCATGCTCGCCGGAACCCTCGTCACCGCGATCGGTTTCCTTCCGAACGGCTTCGCCAAATCGACCGCGGGCGAGTACACCAGCAACATGTTCTGGATCGTCGGAATCGCGCTGATCGCCTCCTGGATCGTTGCTGTGGTATTCACTCCCTATCTCGGAGTGAAGCTGCTGCCCGAGATCGCAAAACTCGAGGGTGGACACGAAGCGATCTACGACACGCCGCGTTACAACCGTTTTCGCGAGCTTCTGCGACGGGTGATTCGGCGCAAATGGCTCGTCGCGGGGAGCGTCGTCGGTGCGTTCTTTATCGCGGCGATGGGAATGGGCTTGGTGAAGAAACAGTTCTTTCCCACCTCGGATCGCCCGGAAGTTCTGGTCGAAGTGCAAATGCCGTACGGCACTTCGATCGAGCAAACGAGTGCCGCCACCGCGAAGGTCGAGGCTTGGCTCGCGAAGCAACCGGAAGCGAAAACCGTGACCGCGTACATCGGACAGGGCGCGCCGCGCTTCTTTCTTGCCATGTCGCCCGAGCTACCCGATCCGTCGTTCGCGAAAATAGTGGTATTGACGCCAGACGAAGAAGCGCGCGAAACGCTCAAGCACCGGCTGCGTGAGGTCATCGCTGAGGACTTGGCGCCGGAAGCTCGCGTGAGAGTCACTCAGATCGTATTCGGCCCGCCCTCGCCCTTCCCCGTCGCATTCCGTGTGATGGGCCCCGACCCCGACAAGCTTCGTGACATTGCGGCTCAGGTGCTTGGCGTGATGCGGGCCAGCCCGATGATGAGAACGACGAACAGCGATTGGGGCGAGCGCGTGCCCGCGCTGCATTTTTCGCTCGATCAGGACCGGCTGCAGAATATCGGCTTGACGTCGACTGACGTGGGTCAACAGCTGCAGTTTTTGTTGAGCGGCATTCCAATTACCGAGGTCCGCGAAGACATCCGTTCGGTGCAGGTCACCGCTCGTTCCGCCGGCAACGCACGTCTTGATCCGAGCAAGATCGCCGATTTCACCTTGGTTGGAACGAGCGGCCAACGAATACCGCTGTCGCAGATCGGAACGGTGGAAATCCGTATGGAAGATCCAATCCTTCGCCGGCGCGATCGCACGCCAACGATCACGGTGCGCGGAGACATTGACGAAGGCTTGCAGCCGCCGGATGTATCGACTGCTATCTGGAAAGAGCTGCAACCCATCATCGGTAAATTACCGGCGGATTATCGAATCGAGTTAGCCGGCTCCATCGAGGAATCCGGCAAGGCCAATCGCGCCCTGGCGCCGCTGTTTCCAATCATGATCGCGCTCACGCTCATCACGATCATTTTCCAGGTCCGCTCGATCTCCGTGATGACCATGGTGTTCGCCACTGCACCGCTGGGTCTCATCGGAGTCGTTCCGACTTTGCTGCTGTTTCAGCAGCCGTTCGGCATCAACGCGCTGGTTGGACTCGTCGCGCTGTCCGGAATCTTAATGCGCAACACGCTCATCCTGATCGGTCAGATCCGTCACAACGAGAAGGAAGGCATGGCGCCACTCGATGCCGTCATTGAGGCCACCGTGCAACGCTCCCGTCCGGTCATTCTGACGGCGCTCGCCGCCATGCTGGCGTTCATTCCGCTCACCCATTCCGTGTTCTGGGGAACGCTCGCGTACACCTTGATCGGTGGAACCTTCGGCGGAACGGTTCTCACGCTCGTGTTCCTGCCGGCGTTGTATGCCATTTGGTTCAAGATCAAACCGGCACAGGACAAGTCAGCCGCTGCTGCAACTCCAGTGGAGCCTGTCACAGCCTAGCAGCAGGAATCAGCGAGACCCTGCGCCGCTGCATCAAGGGAACATTCCTTGAACAACGCGCGCAGGAAACAATCACTGTAACGTAGCTCTCGTGCTCACGATTCGTCAGCCAGTCGCGTCATTTAGGAGATCTACCACGGAGGACATCGTTATTCGACAGATCCGCAAGTTACTGCGGCGGCTAACAGTCAGTGCGTTTTCGAGTCGCTCTCTAGCAATTTCAAGAATCCCTCTTCATCCACCACTTCCACTCCGAGCTTCTCCGCTTTCTGCAACTTCGATCCGGGTTCGCTGCCTGCGACCACGTAGCTCGTCTTCTTTGAAACACTGTCCGTCGTCTTGCCGCCGAGCGCAGCAATGCGATCTCGCGCTTCGTCGCGCGACATTGCCGCGAGCGTTCCCGTAATCACGAATGTTTTGCCGGAGAGCGGCCCGGCGGCAGCTTGCGCTTTCTTTTTCGGAGGCGGCCAATGCACACCTGCTGCGAGTAGTGCGTCGATGACTTCTTCGTTGTGAGCCTGGCTGAAGAATTTCGCGACGTGCGCGGCCACGACCGGGCCGACGTCCTGCACTTCTTGAATGGCTTCTTCGGTAGCTTTGCGAATGGCGTCGAAATCGCCGAAATGTTCGGCGAGCGCGGCTGCGGTCGACTCGCCTACATCGCGAATACCGAGTGCATAGAGGAATCGCGCCAGAGTCGTGTTCTTGCTGCGCTCGATGGCTGCAACGAGTTTGGCGGCGGATTTTTCTCCCATGCGATCTAGATCGGCGAGCTTCTCCGCCGTGAGCGCGTAGACGTCCGCTGGGGTGTGCACGATTTCGGCATCCACCAACTGATCGATGATCTTGGTGCCGAGCCCTTCGATATCCATCGCACGGCGAGACGCGAAGTGACGCAATGCTTCTTTGCGCTGCGCTCCGCAGAACAAACCGCCCGTACAACGCGCGACAGCTTCGTCTTCCAGACGCAGCACCTCGGAACCGCACACTGGACAGTGCTTGGGCAGATGTACGATTTGCGCATCCGGCGGACGTCGCTCGATCACGACCTTGACGACCTCGGGAATGACATCGCCCGCCCTTCTCACCACGACGGTATCGCCGATGCGCACGTCCTTGCGATTGAGTTCGTCCATGTTGTGCAACGTGGCGTTACTCACCGTCACACCGCCAACAAAGATAGGTTCGAGCCGCGCAACAGGAGTGAGAGCGCCAGTGCGTCCGACTTGAAACTCCACACCGCGCACCACCGTGTTTTCTTCGTGCGCGGGAAACTTGTGAGCGATAGCCCAGCGCGGTGCACGTGAGACGAATCCGAGCGATCGCTGCAGCGCTGTGCGATTGACCTTGTAGACGACGCCATCGATTTCATATGCGAGCTTGGCTCTGCGTTCGCCCATGGCTTTGTAGTACGACAAGCAGCCTTCAGGGCCTTGTACGACTTCGATGAGCGGATTGGTTTTGAGTCCCCAGTCCCGTAACTGCGCCAACGTCTCGTTGTGCGTCTGCGGCGGATTCCACGCACCGGTCGCGCCGAGGCCGTAAAAGAAAATATCGAGAGGACGCGATGCCGTCAGCCGGGGATCGAGCTGGCGAATAGCGCCCGCAGCGGCGTTACGAGGATTCACGAATGCTTTCTCGCCGCGCTCGAGCGCACGCGCATTCATCGCTTTGAACCCCGAGAGCGGCATGAACACTTCGCCGCGCACTTCGATCATCTCAGGAGGATGGCCGCGCAATTGCAACGGCACACCTTTGATAGTGCGGACGTTGTGCGTGACATCTTCGCCGCGTGTGCCGTCGCCCCGAGTGGCGCCGAGTACGAAACGTCCGGCTTCATAACGCAAGCTGATGGCCAAGCCGTCGAGCTTGGGTTCGGCAACGTACTCGACTTGACGCTCGTCATCCAATCGCTCACGCACACGACGATCGAAGTCGAGCACATCTTGTTCGGTGAATGCGTTGTCGAGCGACAACATGGGCACGGTGTGCACCACTTCGCCGAACTCAGCTACCGGCGCAGCACCCACTCGCTGCGTCGGAGAATCGGGTGTTACGAGCTCCGGATGACGCGTCTCCAACTCCTGCAGCTCCCGCATGAGCCGATCGTATTCGGCATCGGAGACTTCAGGCTCATCGAGCACGTAGTAGCGATAGTTGTGATGAGCGAGTTCGCGTCGCAGTGTTTCAGCGCGAGTGCGCTCTGCCTTAGGAGCGGTCATGAGATCCTCACTCGCCCCGCGCCGCATCCCTCTGATACGCAATCACTTCACTGCGCAGCCGCGCAACCAATCGCGGCGTCAAAGGATTGCCGCGCTCGTCTTGCAACGTTGCGCCGAGCACCTTCTCGAACTGACGGCCGACCGCCACCATCTCGTCTACGGCAGTAAGCGGATCGATGGGGCCGGGCAGCACGGCGAACATCGTGAGGCCGGCAAACTCACTCTCGGCGAGCGTATCGGGATCGAAGGTGCCGGGCTCCACCATGCTCGCAACACTGAACACGCTGCGCTCGTGCTGCAGTCGATGATAGATACTGTATTTGCCGTGAGTGAGCGAGTTCTCGGCGAAGAGTTTGCCGAGTTCGGCACCGGAAAATCGAATGGTCCCAGCCGGCAAGCGCAGCGCCACGATCTTGCGCTCACCCGGTTTGCTTGCCGGGCGAGGTGCGGGCTCAGGTTCCCGCACGGGATCACTGACTGTCGTCGTTACTACGGGCGCTTCTCGCCGGGGCGGCGGTGGTGGAGGCTCGATCACCGCATGCTCTACGTGCAGTGGTGCAGTAAGACTCACATCGACTTCACTGATAACAGGATCGCGTCGCGCCGGGCTCACAGCCGGCGTGACTACGTCTTCATATGTCGGGCGCACTTCGAGCGGCACATGCTCGATGGGCTCCAGCGCCTCCGGTGCTATTTCGGGCTCTTCGATCGGTTCTTCGAACTCCGGCGCATCGATCAGAGGTTCCGAGCGAGACGTGACGATGGTTTCATCGCCGAAATCGCGGCCCCGATGGCGGCGTCCCCATAGATAAATTCCCACGAGCAACGCCACGCCGCAGGCAATCAGAATCCAGCGAAGTTCGGCACCGATGTCCATTTACATGGCAGCCATGCGCACGGCCTCTTCCACGTCCACGGCAACCAAGCGCGAAACGCCGGGTTCGTGCATGGTGACCCCCATGAGCTGGTGGGCAAGCTCCATGGTGGTCTTGTTGTGCGTAATGAACAGGAATTGCACACGCTCCGACATCTCGCGCACGGTCTCGCAGAAACGGCCGACGTTGTTGTCGTCGAGCGGTGCGTCCACTTCGTCCAACAGACAGAACGGCGCGGGATTCAATTCGAAAATCGAAAACACGAGCGCCACTGCGGTGAGCGCTTTTTCGCCGCCCGACAGTTGATTGATGGTGCTGTTCCGCTTGCCGGGAGGACGAGCCATGATGGCGACGCCCGCATCCAACACATCTTCGCCCGCGAGTTCGAGATAAGCATGTCCGCCGCCGAAGAGTCGCGGGAAACGCTCTTTCAATCCGGCGTTGACGCGATCGAACGTATCTTGGAACCGCGCACGCGTCTCGCGATCGATTTTGCGAATAGCCGTTTCCAAGGTCTCGAGCGCATCGGTGAGGTCTTTGAATTGGCGGTCTAGATATTCCTTGCGCTCCGACTGCTCTTTGAATTCGTCGATGGCCGCCAGGTTGACCTGACCCAATCGCTCGATCTTCTGTGTGACTTCGCTGAGCGCCTCTTCCCACGACACGATGGTCGCTTCGGGCGGCATTGCGGCATACACGGCATCGAGTTCGAACTGAGT
>Ga0068855_100000793_pt1 | contig 39097 bp, 33 predicted proteins | sample KBSCornC52_FD_66592 | JGI IMG/M metagenome (GOLD analysis project Ga0068855, IMG submission 66592) | Corn rhizosphere microbial communities from Kellogg Biological Station, Michigan, USA - KBS Corn C5-2 | ecosystem: Host-associated > Plants > Roots > Rhizosphere > Soil ...
GAAAGCTCACGCTCCATCGCGGCCATGCGCAGATAGCCCACTCGGAAATCAGGCTCGAATTCGACGAGGATATCGATATCGCTCGTGTCCTTAAAGCGCTCGGTCAGCACGGAGCCGAAGATCGCTAGCTTCCGGACGTTGTTGCGGCGGCAGAACTCCGCGAGGTCAGGTTGCGAAACGCCCAGACGGTCCAGATTCATTCAAGTCTATTATCGTCCACAAAACTGCGGTCTGCCGCAGGCAGCCGAGTACCCCGAGTCTCCGCTCCTATTCCCCGCCTTTCACGGCAAATTTAAAGAAATACACACAGTTCAATTCTTCACTATGCGCAATAGAAGCCGTAGTGAACACTTGACACTTAGAGACAATCCCAATAGAGTGAGATCCCAGAGAAGGGGAAGGCCAATGAAACTTTATTTGTTGTGCGTTCTAAGTGCGCTCACTTGCGTGGCGCTGTGGGGGCAGGCGCAGTCGACGGCGCAGATTCAGGGAATTGTTCAGGATGCCTCGGGATCCGCCGTTCCCGGCGCTGAGGTGAAAGCCGTGCAGACGGACACCGGTGCCACGCGCTCGGCGGTGACCGCTACGGATGGCGCTTACGTGCTGGCGAACCTGCCGATTGGTCCATACCGCATTGAGATCAGCAAACAAGGATTCAGCACGTATGTGCAAACCGGCATCGTGCTGCAGGTGGCTTCAAATGCCAGTATCGACGCCTCTCTGAAAGTCGGAGCCGTGAGTGACCAGGTCCAGGTTCAGGCGGATGCTGCGTTGGTGGAAACCCAGAACAGCGGCATTGGCACGGTGGTCGATCAACAGCGTGTCGTGGACCTTCCGTTGAACGGCCGCAACGCAACTCAGCTTATCTTCCTTGCGGGCGCAGCCAGTACGGGGCAAACCAACGATCTGGTTTCGGGCAAGAACTATCCCACCGAACAGACCATCTCTGTAGCCGGCGGGCTTCCCAATGGAGTCACCTACTCGATGGATGGCGGCACGCACAACGATCCTATGAACAATCTGGGTCTGCCATTGCCTTTCCCCGATGCTTTGCAGGAGTTTAAGGTTGAAACGAGCGCACTGCCGGCGCTCTATGGCCATCATGCCTCAGCCGCCGTTAACGCCGTGACTAAATCGGGAACTAATGCGATTCACGGCGCAGCTTTCGAGTTTCTACGCAATGGGGATTTCAACGCTCGCGATTTTTTTGCGGCTCGTCGTGATACCCTGAAGCGGAACCAGTTCGGGGGTACTGTGGGCGGCCCGATCAAGAAGGATAAACTCTTCTTCTTTTTCGGCTTTCAGGACACCATCAACCGCTCCGACCCGCCCTCGCAAACCGCGTTTATCCCCACCGCAGCCATGGCTGCCGGAGATTTCACCGCATTTGCTTCCGCGGCATGCAATGCGGGCGTGGCGAAGAATCTTCCGGCACCCTTCAGCGGCAACAAGATTTCACCAACTCTCATAAATGCATCCGCGTTGGCGATTGTAAAGAATTACTTGCCCGCTACCGCCGACCCCTGCGGAAGAGTTCAGTTCAGTATCTTGAATAATACTTCGGACCAGCAGGGCGTGGGCCGCCTGGACTATCAAAAAAGCGACAAACATTCGCTGTTCGGCCGCTATTTTGTGGCTCATTATACGCAAGTGCCAGGATCAACCGGAAACGTGCTCGCCACCAGCCAGGCAGGCATTGACGATATCGTGCATTCTTTCGTGCTGGGCGATACTTATGTTTTCGGGCCCGGACTTCTGAATTCTTTCCGCGGAACGCTAAACCAAACCATCATCAATAAGGCCAATATCCCGTACTTCTCACCCACCGACGTAGGCGTGAAAATGGTCGCTCCTCTTCCGAAGTACGCGTTCATCACCGTCACCAACCAGTTCGGCATTGGCGGCGGAACGGCATCGCTCGGCTATGACAACACCACCAGCTATGAGTTCGCCGACAGCGTGAGCTGGGTGAAGGGAACCCATCAATTTACCTTTGGGGGCGACTACATTCGATCCCACTTGAACGGCAACAACAACCTGCAAACCAACGGCAGCTTCACGTTCGGGGGACAGACGACGGGTTTCCCCCTCGCCGACTTTATGCTTGGCGCTCCTAGTGCGTTCACGCAAAGCGGACAGTTGCAAAGCTATCTTCGCTCCAACTACATCAGCTTGTACGTCCAGGACGCCTGGAAAGCCAGCTCACGCCTGACTGTCAACGTTGGCGTTCGTTGGGAGCCGTTCTTCCCCACCAGCACCAAATTCGGCTACGCCAGTCATTTTGATCCGATTGCCTACGCGCAAAATCAGCGCAGCACCGTCTACACCAAAGCCCCTGCCGGCCTCACCTTCCCTGGCGATCCCGGATACCCGGGTACAGGAGGCATGTTTCCACGGAAGGGTAATTTTGCTCCGCGGCTGGGATTGGTCTGGGATCCCCAAGGCAACGGGCGCATGACGGTTCGTGCTTCCTATGGGATTTTCTACGACGCGGCTCAGCTTTTCTATGATGACCGCTTTTGTTTTGAATCCCTGTGGGGCGCGGTGATCACACTTCCCAGTCCATCGGGCGGATTCTCCAACCCCTGGGCCTCTTATCCTGGCGGCAATCCGTTCCCGTTCCCGATTCGGTCCGATGCGACTTTTCCGGTCGGAGGCACTTATTACAATGAGCCCTTGCACACCAAGCCGCCTTACCTGCAGCAGTGGAATCTCAGCCTCCAACGGCAGATCGGAACGAATTGGTTGCTTTCGGCAACGTACCTTGGAAACACAACGACCCACCTATGGACCGATTACGACGCCAATCCCGCAGTCTTCGGCCCTGGCGCTTCGAGCACTAATACCAATGCGCGACGTATCTTGACGCTGCAGAATCTCACGTTGGGAGCGGGTTACGCGACGCTCTATCAGTTGGATGACGGCGGGAAGGCAAACTACAACGCGATGCTGCTGTCGATGAACCGCCGCCTGGCAAACAATGTCACGCTGCAGGCTAACTATACCTGGTCGCATTGCATCACGGACCAATATGCGACCGAACTCGGCACGACTCCTTACGTAATCGCGGGGAACCGCGCGTTCGACCACGGTAATTGCGATACCCAGGACCGGCACCACATCGTCAATCTCTCCGCTGTCGCGCAGTCTCCGCGGTTCTCTAATCGCATGTTGCGGGCACTGGGGAGCGGCTGGAAAATCTCTTCCATCGTAAGCGCACAATCCGGCAATTACTTCTCGGTGACCACCGGCACCGACGTGGCGCTCACTGCGGCGGCAAATCAACGAGCCAACCTGATACTACCGAGTTGGGAAGGCCCCAACCTTATTCAATACCTGAATCCCGCGGCGTTCAAGGCTCCAGCCACGGGCACCTATGGCAATCTCGGCGTCAATAGCATTCGGGGTCCGGGCATGTTGCAATTCGATATGGGCGTGTCGCGATTGTTCACGGTTCACGAAAGGAAAACTCTGGAATTTCGGTGGGAAGTGTTCAACGTGTTGAATCGCCTGAATCCGTCCAATCCCGGAACCGCGATCAACGTGGGGACGTTTGGAAAGATTCAAAGCGATATTAACGCTTCCATCGGAACGACCGGAGATCCGCGGGTTATGCAGGCGGCATTGAAATTCTCTTTCTAAGGTTACGGCGCGTCGGTCCCACAATAGCCTTGCTCTCACAACCCATGCACTCCGCAGGACTGTAACGTTTGGCCCTCGGAAGTCTCGCTGTAGGGTTTTACCGGCGGGACGGGCAAATGATGATAGTTTGGAAGCTTGTCGAGGTTCTACCGGAATAACCGTGCAAGGGCTGGGGTGAGGTGATGAGTGCAAATAGATCCTGAAGATTTTAAGCGGCATTACGCGTTGCTGACGGATGATGCGTTGCTGGAAATAGATCGCGATGAACTCGTGGATATGGCGCGGACGTGTTACGACGCCGAACTTGCGGAGCGTAGGCTGGATCGCCCGGAAACGATAGACAGAGCTCCCGGAGACACGCCATCGGCGGAGGAGCAAGGCGAGACCGAAGGCGGTCTGCAACTGGTAGGAACGTTTCTTTCATTGGACGAAGCCAACTTTGCGCGGGGCCTGCTGCAGTCGGCGGAGATCCCGTCTTCGCTCGAAAATGAGCACTCGGCGTGGAGCGGGCCGGGGGCTCTGCGATTGATGGTTCCCGCGTCGGCGTATGATCGAGCCTGCGAGATTCTGGAGACCGAGATCAGCGAAGAGGATCTAATCGAGCAGGCCGAGGCCGAGGCGGACGGAGAGCCGCCAAAAGACGACGAGTGAGCGTCCGACCCGCTATAATCTAACATCCGATGACAATCGTTAGTTTATGGCAATAGACTGGTTCCCCCTGTGGTTGAGCTTACGCGTGGCGGTGATTTCGACGGTGTTGGCGTTCGCCGGCGGCCTATGGATCGCCTACCTGCTTGCCAATCGGCAATTTCGCGGCAAGGATGTTCTGGATGCGGCCGTGACGCTGCCGCTGGTGCTGCCGCCGACGGTGCTGGGCTACTACTTGCTGGTACTGCTGGGTCGCGCGAGTCCGCTGGGGAAATTGTGGGAAACGATTTTTGGAGCGCCGCTGGTTTTCACATGGAAGGCCGCGGTGGTGGCGGCGCTGCTGCATGCGCTGCCGCTGTTGGTGAAGTCGGCGCGCGCGGCTCTCGAAAGTGTGGATCGCAGCTATGAGCGTGCGGCGCGGAACCTCGGCGCGTCGGAATGGAAATTGTTCTGGCGCGTAACGCTGCCCCTGGCATGGCGTTCGATCTTTGCGGCCACCGCGCTGGCGTTTGCGCGAGCGCTGGGCGATTTCGGGGTCACTTTAATGGTTGCCGGCAACATCCCGGGCCGCACGCAAACGGTAGCCGTCGCGATTTACGACGCGGTCGAATCCGGTAACGGCGCGGTGGCGCGAACTTTGGTGCTGGTGGTGTCGGTAGTGGCGCTGATCTTATTGACTCTGGCGAACCGCCTAAGTCCCAGCCGGGTTTGAACCCACTATGCTGCATGCCCGTCTGCGCAAATCCTTCGCGCCCAAGCCCGATTCAGCCGGATTCACGCTGGATCTGGAATTCTCGGCTACGGCCGGCGTGACGGTGTTATTTGGACCCAGCGGCGCCGGCAAGACCCTGGTGCTGGATTCTATCGCCGGATTTGTGCAGCCGGACGAAGGCCGCATCCTGCTCGACGACGATATCCTCTACGACGCCGCGGCGGGGGTGCATCTGCCGCCGCAAAAACGCAACTGCGGCTACGTGTTTCAGAATTACGCGCTATTTCCGCACATGACGCTGCGCGAGAACCTGGCGTTTGCAGCCGAACGGCGGCCCCGACTGGAGCGGCACCGGCGGGTGAACGACATGGTGGAGAAATTCCGGCTGACGGAAGCCGCGGGACGGCGTCCGCATGAAGTGTCCGGCGGCCAGCGCCAGCGATGCTGCATCGCGCGCGCGCTGATCGGCGAACCTAAATTATTGCTGCTCGACGAACCCGCTACAGGTCTCGACGCGGTCTTGCGCGCGGAATTCTACGAGGCGCTTCGACAGGTGCGCAGCGATTTTGCTACCCCCATGCTGCTGGTGACGCACGATCTCACCGAATGTTTCGAGCTGGGCGAGGAGATGCTGATCCTGCATGCGGGCAGAATCGTGCAGAAAGGGACGCCGCGGTCGGTGCTCGACGAACCCGCGAACCTGGAAGTAGCGCGCCTCCTTGGTGCCTTCAATTTACTCGAAGGCGAGATCCGAACGCTGGATCCGGGCCGTAATACAAGCCGCGTGCAAGTTGGCGAGTTCGAACTGGAGGGACCGTATTTCCCGGGGCACCTGAAAGGCGACCGCGTGACGCTGTGCGTGCGTCCGGAGCAGCTCAAGGTGGGCGCGCGCAACGGGAAGCCGGGGCCGAATCAGATTCCGGCGGCTCTGCTGCGGGCTGTTGAGCGTCCGCATGGAATGCGGCTGGAGTTTTCGGGCGGCGGCATTGCGAGCACCATGCGGGTGACGGTTTCGCGGACCGAATACGAAAGCCAGAAAGATAATCGCGAGTGGGTGATTCATTTCCCGAGCGACGGGCTGCGAGTGTTGTGAGGGCGTGAACTATACCGCTCGCACTGCCGCACTCACGGGGCGGGAACCTACCGGGATCACGGTGAGCAGCGAGGCACGCCGGTCGCGGTTTTTGGTGATGGCGCCCACTCGCAAAACCGCGACATCGCCGGACTTGCGATTGAGCACCAGCGCATATTGATCGTCCGGGGTAACGGTGATGAAGGCAGGATCGGCGCCTACCGACGCGACGGCGACCACTTTGCGTGAGTTAATTTCTAAAATACTTACGTCACCCGAGCTCGGGCTGGCAACAAACAAGTAAGCGAGCGACGCGGCCATCGGGCCCGGAGCGTGCCCGGCGAGCACCGTCTCGGCCACTTCAGGCGTGTGGTACGGATAGACCACCACCACGGCGTCCATACCGTCGCCGGTGACGAAAAGCTGATTCGACCCGGGTCCTTCTCCGCCGGTTAGATACAGATTATCGGGCCGCACCGCCAACGGGAGATGCGTAATCAGGCGAGCCGAGGGCACATCGTAAAGAGATAAACGCCGTTCGCCGCGATCGGCCGCGATGAGCGTCAGCGAATCCGACAAAAACCGCACCGCCCCGAATTCACCTTCGCCGGTGGGAGCGGCCAACTTGCGCGATCCCAAATCTACCAGCCGTACGCTGCTGGCGAAACTGATGGCGGCGGTTTTGCCGTCAGCGGCGAGCGCGAAATCCACTGGGTCCGGCGGCAAAGACATGCGCCATTCGAGTTTGAAAGTGTCGAGCGCGAGGCGGATGAGCGATTGCGGCTCGCGTGCCAAAACATACAGCGCGCTGTCGTCCGGCGCCACCTGGATTGCCACGGCGGAAGAGGCCACCGCCAGACGGCGATTGAAGCTCAGGCGATCCACTTCGATTTCGTGCACCGTTCCATTGGCGGGAGTCAGCGCGTATACGAAGGGACGCTTAGCGGTGGAAATGACGCTGCTGGGCGATCCGTTCAGAGGGATGTGACGTGCAACCGCGAGCGCTTCGAGGTCGATGGCGGCGATGGCCTGTCCATCTTCGTTAGCCACAAAGGCATAGCCGCGAAAACCCGCTCCTCCCCGGCGTCGGCTACACGCGGCAAGAACCGGAAAAGCGAGCAGGGTACGGCGGGAGATCACTCATCTAGCGTATCAGGCCGAAAATCCCGATAGATAGTCATGCTCGAAAGCAAACGTTTTGACGGTAGATTGGGGTACCAGATCTTGCGTACTTCGTTGAAAATAAAACATAACATTGCCCCTTTGTTCATGCCTGTGGTACCTTCGGAGGGATACATTGTAGGCGTTCTGGTACTCTCTCGTTTTTTTATATGAATCTGCGGTCGTTATTCAGTCTTTTTTCTTCCGACCTTGCCATCGACCTGGGCACGGCCAATACGCTGGTCTACGCTAAGGGCAAAGGCATTGTGGTGAACGAACCCTCCATTGTTGCCATCAACAAGAATAATGGGGAAGTGGAAGCGGTGGGCAAAGAAGCCAAGGAAATGCTGGGCCGAACGCCCGGCAATATCGTGGCTATCCGGCCGATGAAGGATGGCGTAATCGCCGACTTCAAGGTCACCGAGCGCATGCTGAACTACTTCATTCAGAAGGCGCACGGGCGCAAGATGCTGGTGCATCCGCGCATCATCATCGGCGTGCCCAGCGAAATCACGCAAGTGGAAAAGCGCGCGGTGATTGACTCCGCCTATCACGCCAAGGCCAGCGAAGTTTATCTGGTGGAACAGGCCATGGTGGCGGCCATCGGCGCCGGTCTGCCGATCACCGAGCCCTCCGGCAACATGGTTGTGGATATCGGCGGCGGCACAACCGACGTGGCCGTGATTTCGCTCTCCGGTATCGTCTATTCGCGCTCGGTGCGCGTCGCCGGCAACGAGATGGACGACGCCATAATGCAGTACATGAAGCGCAAATACAACCTGCTGATCGGCGAAACCACAGCGGAACGGGTAAAAATCACCGTGGGCTCAGCTTACGAGTTGGACAAGCCGCTGACCATGGAGATTAAGGGCCGCAACCTGATCGAAGGCGTTCCCAAGACCATTACGGTGGACGATACCGAAATCCGCGAGGCACTCTCGGAATGCGTGGCTACCATCATGAACGCGATCCGGGTGGCGCTCGAGCGCACGCCGCCGGAACTTTCGGCCGATATAAGTGATCGAGGAATTGTCCTGACGGGGGGTGGCGCCATGCTGAAAAATTTAGACAAGCGCATCCGGCAGGAAACCGGATTGCCGGTGTCGATTGCCGAGGACCCGCTGGCCTCGGTGGTGCTGGGCACCGGGAAAATGCTCACGGAGTTTAGGCTGCTGCGGCGGATCGCGATCGAGTAGGATGAGGGGGTTGGCTGTCGCCAGCCGATGAAGTAATGGAATTTCTCCTCAATCGATACCGCAACCTGACGGTGTTGCTGGTGGTCATCCTGGCGCAACTGGTGCTGCTGGCCTACCAGGTGAAAAGCAACGGCGAGGTGCGCCTGATTCGGGTGTGGGCCGTTAGCGCGGTTACTCCTTTAGCGCGCGTAATCGAAGCGGGGCGTAGCGGAACGGTTCATTTCTTCCGCGATTACTTCATATTGCTGAACGTGCGCGAGGAAAATCAGCGCATCAAGGCGGATCTCGATCGCACTAAGATGGAGAATCAGTTCCTGCGGACTGAGCTCTCAACGGCGGATCGCGCCAAATCCCTCGCCATCTTCCAGCAGCAGTCGCCGTCCAAGACCATCGCAGCCCATGTGATCGGCAACACCACGGGGGTGGGTGCGAAGGTGGTGATTGTCGATCGCGGGACCAGCAGCGGCGTCCAGAAGGGCATGGCGGTAATTACGCCGGATGGTATCGTCGGCAAAGTCACCGGCGCCTATCCCACGGCTTCTTACGTGCTGTTGATCACCGATCCATCCTTCGCCGCGGGCGTCATTTCGCAGAAGAATCGCGTGCATGGAACCCTGAAGGGCCAGGGGTACAGCACGGTGATTGTGGATTACGTGCAAAACGAGCAGCAAGTGCAACCGGGAGAGATGTTCTATACCTCGGGCGATGACCGCATCTTCCCCAAGGGGCTGCCGGTGGGTGAAGTCACGGTGGTGCGCAACGGCAAATCGTACAAGGAGATTTTCGTTACTCCCAGTGGGCTGCAAAATGGACTGGAAGAAGTATTGATTGTTGTCGAGGGCGTGCACATGGCGATTCCAGAAGCGCCGCTGCCATCGCAACCCGTGCATTTGCAGGATGCGCCGCCAGCGGAAACGTCATCGACCGAAGCAGCGCCTGCCCAACCGGGAGGTTTGACGACGGATGCCGACCGCTTAGTCGATCACTATCGCCGGATCGGAGAGGCCGAGAAGCACGTCTACGGGCAGAGTGCCGGCGGTGCGCCCAATTACAACATCCATCTGGACCCAAATGCCGCTACCCCAAGTCCGGTCGCTTCCCCGGCGCCTTCGGCAGCGTCCGCGGCTCCGGTTACACCGCCCAAGCCGGCCACCAAGAATCCCTGATATGTCCATGAGCGATTTGGGGACTAATTTCCGCGAAGACTTTACTGAAGCGCCGCATTTGAAGAAGGGCGTTTCGAAGTTCAATATCGCGGCTACGATTGCTATTCCTCTAATCGCAATTCTGTTTCAGGTGTACGTTCCGCGGTTCTTCGAGAGGCTCTCCTACCTTGAGCTTCCGCTGTTGGTGACGGTGTATCTGTCGCTGATGCGGCGGTCTCCGGTGGCGGGAGTTCTGTATGGCGCGGGTATCGGTTTGGCGCAGGATTCGCTTTCGCATAATCCGCTGGGAATGTTCGGCATCGTCAAGACCCTGGTGGGTTACTTTGCCGCGTCGATGAGCCAGCGTTTCGATGTGCAGAATCCCTGGGTGCGCCTGGTATTGAGTTTCTTTTTTTTCTTTTTCCACCAGTTTTTTTACTGGGTGCTGGTGCGCGCGCTGTTGGGCGAGGCGCTTGAATTCGACTTGTCGACGACGCTGGTCGTAGCGGCCCTAAATGCGGTGGTCGCGATCCCGTTGTTTCACATTTTGGATAGACTGAAGGTCGTGGATTAAAATGGCCATCGATCCTGAACATGACCTCCGGCCCGACGCCGCGAAGCGGCTTTCGCGAGACGACACCCGTTTTGCGCTGGGGCGCATTGCGGGATTCCAGTATTTCATCGTCGCGATTTTTCTCTTCTTGATTACCGGATTCTGGGTGCTCCAGGTTCGCGATGGCGAAAGCAACAGCCAACTCGCGGAGCGCAATCGTGTGAAGACGGTTCCGGTGCTGGCGCCGCGCGGCAAAATGCTGGATCGCGATGGGCGCGTAATCGTGGACAATCAGTCCGCCTTCACTCTGCTGCTGACGCGGGAGAACTTGAATCCGGATCACATCAATGGAATTGCTGCAGGTCTGCATCTGGATCCGGCCGAGGTCCGCGCGCGCATCAAGCGTTTTGCTTCGCGGCCGAAATATGTGCCTGTGATGATCAAGCAGGAACTGACGCCGGCGGAAATCTCTTTCGTCGAATCGCACCGCGATGCCGATACTTACCCGGAGATGGAGCTGGTCCAGAATCAGCGGCGCTTGTATCCGCGCAACGGCCTCGCGGCGCACGCAATTGGCTACGTCGGCGAGGTTTCCGAAAGCGAGTTGGACACTCCGGAGTTTGCTAAATACGCACAGGGCGCCATCGTCGGCAAAGCCGGTCTGGAGCGTCAATACAACGACATCCTGATGGGCGTCGACGGGGAACGTCGCGTGGTGGTGGATAGTACCGGGCGGGAACGTGAGGTGCTTGAGAGCACCGAAGCCACCCCCGGCAATAATCTGCAGCTGACGCTGGATCTGGATCTGCAGGCGGTGGCGGAACTTGCGCTCGAAGGCCAGCGCGGAGCGGTGGTGGCACTGGATCCGCGAAGCGGAGAAGTGCTGGCCATGGTCAGCCGGCCGGCGTTCGATCCCAATGCGTTTGCGGCGCACATTACCAATGAGTATTGGAAGGAATTGACGTCGGGAAATGACAATCCCATGCTCAATCGCGCGATTCAGGCCCAGTTCGCGCCGGGCTCGACCTTCAAACCCATCATGGCGTTGGCCGGCCTTGAAACCGGCACCATTGACGACCATGACACGTTCCACTGTCCCGGCGGAGCGACGTTTTTTGGCCGCTACTTCAAGTGCTGGCAGAAGAAGGGGCACGGCGTCGTCGACGTTCACCGCGCCATCGTTCAATCCTGCGACGTTTTCTTTTACAATCTGGGCAACAAGCTGGGCATCGACCAGATCGCAATGTACGCGGAAATGGCGGGCATCGGCAAGAAGACCGGAATCGATCTGCCGGGCGAAGCCGAGGGCCTCATGCCGTCGACCAAGTGGAAACTGCGGACCCAGCGCCAGAAGTGGTACGCGGGCGAGACCATTTCGGTATCCATCGGGCAAGGCGCGGTGACGGTGACGCCCCTGCAACTGGCGGCATCCATCGGCGGCATCGTCAGCGGCGGCAATTGGTTCAAGCCGCATATGGTGAAAACGGCGGCGGCGATCGAGCCACGGCATGTCGATCTTCGCCCCGAGAGTGTCGCCACCATCGTCTCCGGGATGTACGGAGTGGTGAACGAGGGCGGGACCGGCGCGGCCGCGCGCATCGAGGGCGTGGAATTTTCCGGCAAAACCGGCAGCGCTCAGCGCGTCTCGAACGATCTGCGCAAATCCGGTTTGCTCGATAGCGACGAAGACAAGGACAACGGCTGGTTTGTAGGCTTCGCGCCGCGCCAGAACCCGGAGATCGTGGTGGCGGTGCTGCTCGAAGGCGGCGAACATGGCGCTCTGGCCGCGCCCGTCGCCCGTGACGTAATCAAATCCTATTTCGATAAGAAACTCCGCCTCAGTCAGGTCTCGCCGGCGCAGCCGCCGCTGGCGCTCTTGCTGCAGCCGCGACATTAGCGGGCGGTGGTGCGAGGAATCGCCGCGATCGAACGCTCGTGAAGTGCCAAATCTGATCTGCGTCCTGCCATTCTACGAGGCGCACGTTAAGGCGGCCTGGGCACGCAAAGGTAGACCGTGACTTTGCCCGACGTGCTCATCGCCGCGGTGGCGCTGGAGCATGGCCTCGCGCTCGCCAACCGGAAACCGCATGTAATTTCCCATGCTTGAACCCAAACTCCTCCCGCTGCCGTAAACTGGAAGCTGTATGGCGCGTTACCGCAGTTATCGGGATCTCGACTGGCCTTTGCTGGTAGTCGCGCTGATCCTTTGCGCGCTGGGCGTGTTGCAGATCTACTCTGCCACCCGGGACACCCATTGGCAGGACGCCTGGTGGAAGCAACTGATCTGGATCGGAATTGCGCTGGGTCTGATGTGGCTGGTCACATCCATCGATTACCATACCCTGCTCGGCCAGATCCCGCTTCTCTATGCCATTTCGGTAGGCTCGCTGGTGAGCGTGCTGTTGCTCGGACGCTTGGTATTCGGCTCCCGGCGCTGGATCAAGGTTCTGGGGGTGAATCTCCAGGTCTCGGAATTCGTCAAATTGGTGATAATATTAGTGGTAGCGAGGTACGTGTCCGAGCTCCAAAGCGATGAGATCAGGCCTCGTGACTTATTGAAACTGGGATTGTTAGTAGGACTTCCGGCCGTGCTGGTGATGTATCAGCCGGATCTGGGTACGGGGTTAACGTATCTGCCGATTCTGGCGGCCGGGGTTCTAATAGCCGGAGTTAAATGGCGGTACCTGGCGATCATCGCGTTGGTGGGCGCACTGACCTTGCCGGTCGGCTGGTATTTTCTGAAGGATTACCAGCGGCAGCGTCTGGTGACTTTTCTGGATCCTTCAGGCGATCCACGCGGCGCCGGCTATCAAGTGATTCAATCCAAGATTGCAGTGGGAGATGGAGGCGTGTGGGGGCGCGGAGTTACGCGCGGCACGCAAACGCAACTCCGCTTCCTGCCGGCCACGCATACGGACCTGATTTTTTCGTCCTTCGCGGAGGAGCATGGGTTCGTGGGCGTGGTAGTGGCTCTCGGGCTGTATTTTCTGCTGCTGATGCAGATCGTGCAAAACGCGCAGATGGCTTCGGATCGGGCCGGGATGTACGTTTGTATGGGCGTGGCGGCGCTGCTGCTGTTCCATGTGCTGGTGAATGTGGGAATGGTGGTGGGACGCATGCCGGTGACAGGGATTCCATTGCCGCTGATGAGTTCGGGCGGTTCGAATATGTTCTCGGTATTTATGATGCTGGGGCTGGTCAATAGTGTGCGGCTCCGGCGGTTGGTGAATTGATTTTTATGCGGACTTGGCGCTCCAAAGGCGCTCAGGCGTAAAACGGATTTCGGTACCCAAAGTTTTTGGAATTCGTTCGAGGGGATTGAGACGCGCCGCAACTGGCGGATCACTTGGCCTCCCCGAGAGCGAATTCTCCTGCTGGCGGTTCGAGTAGTCGGAAGCGGGATGTGTGAGGAACAACTCCATCCCGGCGAAGGCGCCCGCGAGCGATCCATCGAAATCCGCGCTTACACGCCTCTCTTTTGGACCCGGTCCCCGAGGGCCTCTCGAAGGCCCATGCAGGGCTGCAAGAAGCCCTCGAAGGGATGGACACATGAGCAAGGAATTGGTGATCTCAGCCAACCGGCATGAGACCAAAGTAGCGCTGATTGAAGACGATCAACTGGTGGAAGTTTACTTTCAGCGGGCCAATGAATATTCGCTCGCGGGCAGCATTCATAAGGGGCGCGTCACCCGCGTATTGCCCGGAATGCAATCGGCTTTCGTCGATGTCGGTCTGGAACGCGATACTTTTCTGTACGTTTCAGACTTTCTGGAAGAACACGACGACTTCGACAAAATAACCGGTGATGAACGGCCAGTGCGTGACCGGGACCGTGGTCGCGACCGCGGCCGTGACCGCGATCGCGCAGGCCGCGAACCACGCGATCAGCGGGACGCCGCGCCGTCACCCAGGCCTGCACTCCAAACTTCCCCGGAAGCAGCAGCCCCGGCTCCCGCCGAAACTCTGTCGGCTGACGTAGCCCCGCTAACCGCCGCGGTCTCCGCGCCTGCCGGCGATGTTCGCGGGGATCATCGAGGAGAGCGCCCCTCCGAAGCGCGCGAAGACCGCGAACGAAGAGGCCGCAGGTCGCGCCGCCGCCGCAGGGGTGGACACGGCTTTCCGGATTCGAAGTATGCCAGCGACGGCACTCCGCCGGCGCGTCCTTCGGAGGCCCCCCGGCCGGAGGCGATTGCCGCCGAGCCGACGCTTGCGGTTGCCGAAGAGTCCGCTCCGGCGTTCACGTCCGCGAGCGCACCTCAGTTCGGTGAGGCTGCTCCGATCGTCCTGCCAGGCGAATCCCTTGCGAAGTATCGCAACGCCGCGCCCGTGAAGGAAGCTCCACCGGCTGCCGCAATTCCAGATGTTGAGATCGAGCCGGAGAACCTCCTGGGATCGGAGGGCCCCGAAGAAGTCGAAGAGAACGAATTCGACGAGCCCATCCATTATCCGCCGGAGAACGCGCTGCCGGATGCGCCACTGCACGTGCGTCCGGCAGAGTCAGAACTAAACGATGTGGCTGAAGAACCAGCCGTTACGGCGGAACCGCCCGAAGCGGAGCCCGCCGAATTCCTGCCTGAGACGCTCGAATCGGCCGAAGTATCCGAGCACCTCGCAGGTGAACCGGACGACCAGCCAGCCGTCGCTCATATGCTCGACGACGACGAAGATAGCGACATACAGGCGATGATTTTGGGGGATGTCGAGGGCATCGAAATCGCGCAGCCCGAAGAAGGCGCCGAAGCAGGGGAGACGACCGCCGAATCCGGCAGCGCTTCCGTGCGCGAACGCAGTGGCCGCTTTCCGCACCGTGTGTCCCGCCGCCGCCGCCGCGGACGCCAGCAAGGACCATCCGACGGATCCGAGCGCCGCGAACCCGCGGGCGCCGAAGCGCCCCGCAACGGGAACGTCCGCGTCGAATCGGCTGGCGGCGAGCCCGACGGCGGACCCGCCCGCGAAGACCAGCCGCGCCAGGAACGTCCCGAGAGACAGGAGCGCCCTGAGAGAATGGTCTCGCGGCCGAACCAGGGCCAGCCTTCCATCAGCGACCTGCTCAAAGAAGGCCAGGAAATCATCGTTCAGATCGCCAAGGAGCCGCTGGGACCAAAGGGCGCGCGCATTACTTCGCACATCGCGTTGCCGGGCCGCTATGTGGTTTACATGCCGACGCTCGAGCACATGGGCGTTTCGCGTAAGATCGCGAGCGACGAAGAGCGCCTGCGCTTGAAGCGCATTCTGCAGGGCAAACGCCCGGGTCCGGTGGGCGGATTTATCACGCGCACCGCGGCGGAGGGCCGCACAGAAGACGAGATTGCCGGTGACATGCTGTTCCTCTACAACCTGTGGCAGGACATCCGCACCAAGGCCGACAAGCGTCCGGCGCCGGTAATGCTGCACCACGATCTGGACATCGTGCAACGTATTCTGCGCGATCAGTTGGCCGACAGCTTCAAGGCCATCTGGATCGACAACGAAGATACGTATGAAAGCGTACTGCGCTTTGTCGAGCGCTTCCAGCCCGCGCTGGTGCCGAAGGTGAAGCTGTACACCCGCGACGCTCCGATTTTCGATGCCTTCAGCGTAACCAACGAGCTCGAAAAAGCTCTGCGGCCGAAGGTGTGGCTGAAATCCGGCGGCTTCATCGTTATCAATCAGACCGAAGCGTTGGTGGCCATCGACGTTAATACCGGCAAGTATGTCGGCAAAACCAATCGCCTGGAAGACACCATCGTCAAAACCAATACCGAAGCGATTAAGGAAATCGTGCGCCAGATCCGCCTGCGTGACTTGGGCGGCATCATCGTAATTGATTTCATCGACATGGACGAGCGTAAGAATCGCCAAAAGGTGATGCAGACGCTCGAAGAAGCCATGCGCGTCGATCGCGCGCCTTACAAGATTCTCCAATTCAACGATTTCGGACTGGTGGCGATTACGCGCAAGCGCGTCAAGCAATCACTCGAGCGGACCCTCTGCGCACCTTGCCCACATTGCGAAGGCGCAGGCTACGTCAAGAGCCCGCAGACGGTGGTGAGCGAAATCCTGACTGAGGCCCGTAAGCTATCGAAGAGCATTGAGGGCAAGGACGTAATCCTTCGCGTGCACCCGGATGTGGCCAAGGTGCTGAAGTCGCATCAAAACAAGTTCCTCGAGGAACTGGAAGAGATGCTGCGGCGTCCGGTCCTGGTCAAGAGCGACCCGCAATTGCATCACGAGAAATTCGATCTCGCGTAATAGCGAGGCTTGCCGCAACAAGCCTCGCCCTATTCAACTCGAAATCCTTGGGGAGCGACCGCGCTAGTGCGGGTCGATGGAATTTTTGCAGCGTCCTAGGCCAGCCACTCCGTGGTGGCGCCTACCAGGATCGGTCCCAGTAACGATGCCGCCTCGCGCTCCACGCCTTGTAACACCTGTTCGGCGAAGGCTTGATCGGGCGAAACTGTGACGCAGGCGACCAAGCCCCGCTGCCACAAGTCCTGATGATCGATTTCGGCCACTGCCACGTTGAACTTCGCGCGCAAACGGTCCTTCAGACTCTTGACGTAGTGGCGCTTGTCTTTAAGCGAGTGCGCGTCATCCAGGCGCAGTTCGAAAGTGATAACGCCAATTGCGGGCACGGATGGGTTATGCCTTGAGCTAGGCCATCGCTTCCGCGGCTACGCGCTCGGTGACGAACGCTTCGATCACATCGCCGGGCTTGATGTCGTTATAGTTGGCGAGGGAAATACCGCATTCAAAGCCGGTCTTCACTTCGCTGGCGTCATTCTTGAAGCGCTTGAGCGACTCGATCTTTCCCGTGTGAATCAGCACATTGTCGCGCAGCAGCCGTATCTCGTTGTTGCGTCCGATCACGCCGTCATCGACGTAGCAGCCTGCTACGCTGCCGACTTTGGAAATCCGGAACACGTCGCGGACCTGCGCGCGGCCCTTGTAGACTTCCTTGAAGACTGGCTCCAGCATCCCGGTCATGGCCTTCTTGATTTCGTCGGCCAGCTCGTAAATGATGGAGTGCAGGCGGATGTCCACCTTTTCCTGCTCCGCCGTGCTTTGCGCCGTGCGCTCGGGGCGGACGTTGAAGCCGACAATGATCGCATTCGACGCGGAAGCCAGCAACACGTCGGTTTCGGTAATGGCGCCGACGCCGGAATGCAGCACGCGAATCTTCACCTTGTCGTTCGATAGCTTCTGCAGCGTATCCGTCAGAACTTCGGCGGTGCCGCCGACGTCGGTCTTCAGGATGATGTTCAACTCCTTGGTCTCGCCTTCCTTCAGTTGATCGTGGAGCTGATCGAGAGTGATGCGGTTGGTCTTCGACATCGCCACTTCGCGCGCTTTGGCCTCGCGATAGATGACGATCTGCTTGGCCTTGGCGGTGTCGGTCACCACCTGCAGCGTATCGCCGACGTCGGGCAGAGACTCCAGACCCAGCACTTCGGCGGGCATCGAAGGCCCGGCTTCGCGGATCGGCTCGCCCTGATCGCCGAACATGGCCCGCACTTTGCCGAACACCGAACCGCAAATAAAGTAATCGCCGACTTTGAGGGTGCCGTTGCGCACCAGCACTGTCGCCACCGGACCGCGTCCGCGATCGAGTTTGGCTTCGAGCACCGTGCCCATCGCGGGGCGCGCGGGATTTGCCTTCAGATCCTGGATCTCGGCCACCAACAAAATCATTTCGAGCAGCAGGTCCAGATTAGTCTTGGCTCGGGCCGATACCGGAACCATCACCGTGTCGCCGCCCCAATCCTCAGCCAGTAAGCCGCGATCGGCCAGTTGCTGTTTGATGCGCTCGGGCTGGGCATCCGGTTTATCGATCTTATTGATGGCTACGATGATCGGCACGCCGGCTGCTTTGGCATGGTCGATGGCTTCAAGCGTCTGCGGCATCACGCCGTCGTCGGCCGCCACTACCAGCACCACAATGTCGGTGACTTTCGCCCCGCGGGCGCGCATGCGAGTGAACGCTTCGTGACCCGGCGTATCGATGAAGACAATATTCTTGCCGTTCTTCTCCACGTGATACGCGCCGATGTGCTGCGTGATCCCGCCGGCTTCTCCGCCGGCTACATTGGCCAGCCGGATCGAATCGAGCAGCGAGGTTTTGCCGTGATCCACGTGCCCCATGATGGTTACCACCGGAGGGCGCTTCTCGCGATCCAGGTCGACTTCGGTCTGCTGAATATCGTGCGTAGTCTCTTCTTCGTAGCTGAGCTTATTGGTCGACGCGCCGAAATCGCGCGCCAGTTCCTCGGCCAGCTTCACGTCCAGAGTCTGGTTAATTGTGGCGAAAATCTTCTTTTCCACCAGACGCTTCACCAGCAGGTTGCCTTTGATCCCGAGCTTCTCGGAAAGCTCTTTCACCGTGATGCCTTCGGCTATGGTGATCTCGCGATCGATGGGCGGCGGCTGGAACGATTCCTGACGGCGCATCACCGGGCGGATGCGGCCTTCTTCATCCTCACGGCGGCGATCGGTCCCGCGAACGCCAGGCTTGGTCGCATGGCGGCGGCCGGGATCGGCGGGCAGAGTCGCCGGTTCGGCGCGCAACGGGGACGTGGGATGCATCGGACGCCCGCGTGGCGGACCGCCGGGACCACCAGGACGCGGACCGCCCGGACCACCGGGCCCGCGCATCAAAGGTTGGCCTGGACGCACCGGGCCGGTATAAATCGGACGTCCTGGAACTGGACTCGCCGGGCGAGCGCTGGGCATTCCAGGGCGAGGAGCGCCGGGCGCGGGAGCGCTCGGCATAGCAGGCCGCGCCAGTCGCGCGACCATGTCGGCACGCGGCGGCACTACCGGACGCGCAGCCGGCTGCCCCACCAAATTCGGTTTCGCGGGCGGACGCAGGGGACTGCCGCCGCCTATTCCGCCGCCACCCGGAATCTGTCCTTCAGGCGGTGGCGCTGCAGCGCCAGGAGTAGGTCTGGCAACCGGACGCGGCGGCGTCGGAATAGTGGGTACGGCTGTGCCCGGTCGCGGAGCGCCTGGTGCCGTCATCATGGTCGGAGGCCCGGGGTGCGCCGCCGGAGGCGGTTGGATCGAAGGCGCAGGAGCCGCACTCATCCCGGGAGCGGGTTTGGGAGTCTCCGCCAGAGTCTGCGGCATAGGCTGGCGCGGTCCCGATAAAATCTGTCCGGGTCTGGGCGGCGGCGGCGCTGAACGCGAGGGGATCACCGGTCCGCGACTCGGCGCGGGAGCGGGTGCCCCTGGCTGGCCGGTCGCCAACGGAGGTCGTAACGGAAACGCCGGACGCACCGGCGCTGGCGCCTCAAGCTTATCCGCCGGAACCGTTGCGGCAGGCCGCGCGGTATCCGGTGCGGCGGCTGCGGGTGCGCTTTTCGAAGCAGACGGTCCGGTTCCGGTTGGTCGAGACTCGGGCGAGCGGGACGGTTGCTCAGGTGCCGCCGTTTCAGGATGCTCGCTTTCTTCGGGCGCGCCCGTCCCTGTAACCCGGCGACGGAGATTCAGCACGACATCATCGTCGAGCGAACTGGAATGGGTCTTTTTCTCGGTGACGCCCAATTCCGGTAACAACTCCAGAATGACGTTTGGCTTGACTTCGAGTTCTCGAGCCAGCTCGTTGATGCGAATTTTACTCATACGTAAAACCCCGGAGCGTACCACTGGTACTCCAGGGATTGAGCGCCAACCCTTTCCTCAGAACCACAACCGTCCTTACAACTTCGCATGCGCGCGCCGAAAGTTACTTCGGCTGCCCAGACGACTCCGCATTTTCTATCGTAACAGATTCATTTTCCGGCTCGACTGCAACCGCGTTCGCTTCTTCGGCGGCCGCCGCAGATTCCGCCGCCGGGGGTTCCACCGCTCCAGCCTCAGCTGTCTCCTGCGCCGCCGGTGCCTCAAAAGATTCTTCAAACTGCCCGTAATAACCGTTGACCGCTGTCTGAATGGCTTCGACCGCCCCAGGTTCGATTCCGGGAAGCGCTTCGAGCTCCTCCGGGGTCATGGATCCCAGACTCTCCACCGTGGTCACGCCGCCTTCCATCAGTTTCTCGACCGTAGCCTCGTTAAGACCGTGGTCGATGAGCACGGACACTGGCGCTCCCGGCACTACCAGCGCGGTCATCTGCGACTCCACTTCCTGGCGCTTTTCTTCTTCGCTCTTGATGTCAATCCGCCAGCCCAGGAGCTTGGCGGCTAGGCGCACGTTCTGCCCCTTTTTGCCGATGGCGAGCGACAGTTGAGTGTCGTCGACCACCACTTCCATATGCTTGCCCGCCGCGTCGACCACCGTCACACGCGCGATCTTTGCGGGACTCAGCGCGTGCGTCGCGAATATCACCGGGTCGTCGTTATATTCAATGATGTCGATCTTCTCGCCGCGCAGTTCGCGAATGATGGACTGTACCCGCATACCTTTCATGCCCACGCAGGCGCCCACGCTATCCACATCGCGGTCGCGGCTCGAAACTGCAATTTTGGTGCGCTCGCCGGCTTCGCGCGCGCAGCCCTTGATGACCACAGTGTTGTCGTAGATTTCCGGAACTTCCTGTTCGAACAAGCGCATCACCAGTTCCGGCGCGGCCCGGGAAATAATCACTCCGGCGTTTTTGCCGGCCTTATCCACGCTCTTGATGACGCAGGCAATGCGGTCGCCTACGCTGAAGCTTTCGAGCTTCGACTGTTCTTTCTTGAGCAGCCGCGCTTCCGTCTTCCCCATGCTGACGATCAGGTCCGGACCCTCGATGCGCTTCACCTCGCTGCGCACCAGTTCCCCGATACGCCCTGCATACTCCGAAAACACGTTGTCGCGTTCGGCCTCGCGAACTTTCTGCAAGATCACCTGTTTGGCGGTCTGCGCCGAGATTCGACCCAGCGCATCGGTGGGCTTGGCGAACCGGATTTCTGAATCGATTTCGGCGTCAGGTCGAATGGCCCGCGCGTCTTCAAGCGAAATTTCTTTTTCCGGGTCCGCTACTTCCGCCACCACGTGCTTCACTGCGTAGATCAGGATCGCGCCGGTCGATTCATCCAGCTCCGCCGCCAGTTCTTCATTGGTATGAAAGTGTTTCCGCGCCGCCACTAGCATGGCGTCCTTCACGGCGTCCAGAATGATCTTCGGATCGATCCCTTTTTCCTTGCTCAGAATTTCGATGGATTGAACAATCGGTCCCAGACTCATAATAATTTCCGTTTTCGTTGTCGGTGGATTACCACTCGAACTTGAGGTTGGCTTTTTCCACCTGTTCGAGTGGGAACTGCACGCTTTTGCCAGGTCCAGGCTCAAGAGTGATTACGCCTGCTGCGAAACTCTTGAGCGTGCCAGTCAGATGGCGCTGGTTTTCTACCGGCTGCCGCAATACCACCTTGACCTTCTGCCCGATGAAGCGTTCAAACTCACGCGGCTTGCTGAGCTTGCGCTCAACTCCCGGCGAACTGACCTCCAGCCTATAGCTGGCTCCCGGGATCACATCCTCAACGTCCAGAATGGTCCCCACCTGATGCGAAATAAATTCGCAGTCATCGAGGGTAACGCCTTGTGGCGCTGCGGGATCCACAACTTGTCCGGGGACGGGCGGCCGATCGATAAAAATGCGCAGAACCCGGTTGCGGCCGCCGCCGACCAGGTCTACATCGACGATCTCGATGCCCTTGCCAGCGCCAACCCTCTCGGCGATTTCAATTACTTTGTCTATGACAGCCTCTCGGTCCGCCATCTGATCCTGCCACTCTTACTGACGGTAGCGGCCAATAAAAAAGTGGGCTTGCGCCCACTTGCACTATTCGCCAACTGACTCTAGTATACACGACTCCCGGGGAGCCGTCTGAAATCTGCCCGCCCGCGTTGCCCGCTGCGCATTCACGGTTAAAGTAGAGTTTGGACCAGACGACTCTGCAGGTTCTTCTGGTGGTATTTGTCGCCACTTTGATCCGGTCAACGTTTGGATTTGGCGAAGCGCTGATCGCCGTCCCCTTGCTCGCACTTAGTGTTCCAATCGAGATTGCCGCCCCGCTTGCCGTTCTCCTGTCGATCACGATCGCTGCCGTGGTGATCGCGCAGGACTGGCGGAAAATACACGTTCGCAGCACAGGCTGGCTGCTGGCGCCCACTTTTCTGGGTATTCCTTTGGGACTTGCTCTGTTGACCAGCGCTCATGAGCACATCGTTAAAGGTGCCCTGGCACTGGTGATCGTGGCCTTCTCCGGATATTCTCTTCTAGGCAAGAGACCGCCTGAACTGCGCAGCGACAGCCGCCCATGGCTATTGAGTTGTGGATTCTTTGCCGGCGTGCTGGGAGGTGCCTATGGAATGAACGGGCCTCCCTTGGTGATCTACGGAGCGATGCGGCGCTGGTCTCCGCAACACTTCCGCGCGACACTACAAGGCTATTTCTTGCCCGCGAGCGTTGTCGCGATGGCGGGATATTGGCTCGCGGGACTATGGGTTCCCGCCATCACGCACTATTACCTGATTTCCCTGTTGGTCGCACTTCCCGCCATATTCCTGGGCAGAGTTCTCAACCATCGCCTGCGCGGAGATACTTTTCTCAAATACGTTCACGGCGGCCTGGTGTGCGTGGGAGCGGTGTTGCTAATCCAGGCAATCCTTCAGGCATAAGCCCCATAAGCTCCGGATCGGGGAACGGCTATCCCCACTTCTTGCCCAGCGCCTCCAGGCCCGCCTTGCCCAGATCTTCCGGCGTCATCGCCGCGTGGAATTCGACATGGGCGTTGAAGCCCAGAAACCAGGGCTCGGCCAGCGACGGGATCTTGGATGAGTCGTCCATATTGACCACGATGATCCCGCCGCGCTGCCCATCGAACTCGGAAAAGTACACCGCCTCGGGCTTGGCTTCGCCCAGGATCTTCTGGATTCGCGCCCCGGCTGAACCGTCCTTTACATAAGTGTTGAACGGCTCAAGCGGGAGTTTTACGTGCATGAGTATTCGCATATGGCCGTTTATTTTATACGAAACCGGCGGGAGGCTCTACGGTGTCGTATCGCAGTGTCGTATCACGATGTCGTATCGCGTATCCACAATTCCGACGCGAGCAGTCCGCGCCAGGCCGATTCGCAACGGGTCAAATGAAAGCCGTGGTGTTGGAATAGCGGATGATGGTCCACCAGACGCCGCGTCTTTAAGCCGGTTGTGGCGTGGAAGAACAGGTACAGCGCTCGCACCAACAATCCTGGCTTGCGGAACTCCGAGACCAGCCATCGCGCCTGCGGTGTTGCCGCGCGAGCGATGCGCGCGACTAAACGGGCTTGGTCCTCTTCATCGAAGCAATCCAGAAAAAAATGCGTGACGATCCAATCGTATTCGGCGGAGGGCAGCGGTGTGGTGAGCGCGTCGTCATTGCGATAGCTCACTCGCGCGGTACCGGCCCGTCCTCGCGCCAATTCCAGCATGCGCACGCTCACATCGACGCAGTCGATCCTCGCCAGCGGAGCAGCCGCCACCAGGTCCGTCAGCGCCCGTCCGTCGCCATCTCCGAGCACCAATACGCGCCGTGCGTTCGCTACTTCACCGAGGAACGCTTCCCGCCGGTGTTCCAGCGCCCGCCCAAAACCCGCGTACTCAAACCAGCGATACCAGGGGGCGATGCGATCGCAGTTCACGTTAGCGCGCCATCGGCAGAAACAGCAGGGGGCTTAGCAACGCCACGTCCGCCAATACTCGCACAGCGTCCGTCGATAGCCTCCAGCGCACCCGGTCCAGCAGCAGAAAACCGAACGCGCTCGCTAACTCCGCCCCACCCAGAACCGGACGGTTCGCGTATAACAGGGTGCCTGCCGCGCATGCGAGCGCAATTGCCGCGGCGCTCGGCGACCAATTGAGCTTTTCCCCTTCCCACTTCTGGATCGCGATGCAATTCATCCAGCACAGACCCGAGAACAATAAAATGGTGGCCACATCGGCCGGAGTCTTCACTTTTTCCCACGCCACCAGCGATGCACCCAGTGCGAATAGAACGCCGACTGCCGCCTCCTTGGGCCAGCGCAGCATTCCGGAATGCACCAGCGCGAAATATACACCGACGGCCGCCATTAACAGGACTCCACGCAGGAACAAGTTCGGCGACAATCGGCCCGCCGCCAGCCAGCCAGTGAGCCCCAGCACCGCCACCCACACCGGAAGCAGCCCCCGCCACCGGCGCTGATAAAACTCATGCCGCGCAGAATGGCACTCGCCCTTCCAGGCGTCGAGAGTGCGGTCGGCCGCGTAAATCAACCACACGGTCGATAGCAGCAGGGTCATCGTCAGCGCGTCGACCGGTACCTGAAAGCAACGCGCAAACAGAACCTGCCATAGCACTGCTACTACCGGAGCGTCCAAGCTCAGCAGATTGGGCCACAGCCAGAAGCGTGCCGGTTCGACTGCCGCTGGTAGTGCGCTCTCCACACTTTTATTATGAACGCAGGCGCTTCCCACTCGTGATGTGACGCTAGTGGTGTGACGCCAGCAGGCCGACCGCAACTCCCGACAGCACCCCCACCGCAATCAAGGAATCTCTGTAGCGCCGAGGCCGCTACCCCGTGCGATTCCACGCTTCCACCACTCGCGTCTCGTGCTCGTAACCCAGCACGCTGATCGATCCGGTCGAGAGCGCCAGTAGCCGCCCGTCCGTCGGCTCCAGCCTCAGCCATCGAGCTGCCAATACTCGCAGCATGTGCCCATGGCCGAATAGCGCCACATCGCCGTCCACTGCCACCGCCAGCTCGATGATGTGGTCTGCGCGCGCGCCGACTTCCGCAGCCGACTCGCCGCCCGGGGGCGTGCCATTCCAAATGGTCCAGCCGGGTTTTTCGACCTGAATCTCCGCCGTGGTCAACCCTTCGTAGGCTCCGTAGCCCCATTCGCGCAAATCCGGCGCAATCTCGGCGGTGTATCCCGCCAGGCGGCAAGTCTCGCGGGCCCGCCGCAGCGGACTCGACAGCACCATTGCAAACGTTCTGCCCGCCAGCAATCGCCCCATCATCGCGGCTTTCCGCTCGCCCTCGGCGGTCAGTGCAAGGTCGGTAGACGACGTGTGCCTTCCCGCTGCGCTCCACTCGGTTTCTCCGTGCCGCATCAACCATAATTCGCCGCGACTCATGTATTTACTTTATCCGGATCTAAGGTTTCCTTCGCGGAACAACGATAGAGAGGGTAGCGTTCCTGGATTTGAAAAGCGGAGGAAGGCCACGATTACCAGAACCGCGAAATCCTATCCGCAGTGTGGCGCTGTCTAGCAGTAGAATAATATCTCTCTAACAGTAGATTAAAATGATGTTTTGAGGCATGGGAGTGCAATCGAGTGAAATTCGCGAGACTGCTGGGCTTACCCGACGGCGCATCCAAAGGCGTCTCGCCTGGTTCCTCGCGCGCCGTTCAGCAACTCGCCGCCCTGTGCCACAAGCTTTTGTCGGAGCGGGGCGAGATCTCCGGGGTCCATCTGGCCACCCAGGCTCAGCAAGCTTACGAATCCCTCGACGCACCGCTTCGTCACGCTTTCTTTGATGTTCTGGTAAAGGAGTTCTCACCCGATCCCGAACTGGTTGGCCGCAGTGGCGAGGCCTATCGCGCGGACCCCTCCGCGGCTAATCTCGCTGAGCTCCAGCGCGTGGTCGAACCGCCCCGCCAAGAACTCTTCCGCCGCCTGAACACGGCGCTGGGCGGCACGCGACTGCTGGTAAACCTGCGGCGCGATCTGCTCGGCGAAACTCGCCAGCATCCCGAATGGACCGCTATCGCGGCCGATCTCGAACACCTGCTGGCGTCCTGGTTCAATCGCGGCTTTCTATCGCTGCAGCGTATCGACTGGAGCACGCCCGCTAACATCCTTGAAAAGCTGATCCAATTCGAGGCGGTGCATGCTATTCAGGGATGGACCGATCTGCAGCGCCGCTTGCAATCGGACCGGCGCTGCTACGCTTTCTTTCACCCCGCGCTCCCCGGCGAGCCCATTATTTTCATTGAGGTGGCTCTCACGCGCGGCATGAGCGCGCAAGTACAGCCGCTGGTCGATCCGCTCTCGCCGATTTCCGATCCCGACGAGGCCGATACCGCGATCTTCTATTCCATCACCAACTGCCAGGCCGGCCTACGTGGGGTCCCCTTTGGCAGCTTCCTCATCAAGCGTGTAGCAGAGAATCTGGCCGCCGAGTTTCCGCGTTTGAAGAAGTTCGCCACGCTCTCACCGATTCCGGGTCTTCGCTCGTGGCTAAAACAGGTCAGCAGCAACCCGAAGGTTACGAGTGTCTTAGCCACCCTGGAGGAATCCGCCTGGCTCGAAGACAAAGCCCTTGCCGCCGAACTGGCTCATGAGCTCGAACCTCTGTGCGCCTATTTCTTGACCCAGGTTAAACATGGCCGGGAGCCGCTCGATCCGGTGGCGCGCTTCCACCTTCGCAATGGCGCCCGCCTGGAACGGATCAACTGGCTGGGCGACACATCAACCCTGGGAATACAGCGCTCCGCCGGACTGATGGTGAACTATGTTTATCGACTGGAAGACGTCGAACGAAATCACGAGCTCTACACCAAACATTACAAGGTGATCGCCTCTCACCATATCGAGTGGCTGGCGAAGCGAAGCGGAATGGCCGCCAGCCCCTCGGCCTCGGAAGTTCCCCAGAAGACCGTAGATCAATAGTTAAGTGTTTGAAAAAAATATATTTATTATCCTGGCTAAGACCGCCTCTTCAATACTTGACAATGGAGCACTAAACTTGCATAATGGCGTTAGGCTAAGTTTAAGGCCGAGGTTTTAACGCTTAAGTACAGAAGAGAGGCGCAAACACATGAGCAAAATCATTGGCATCGACCTAGGCACCACCAACTCGGTGGTTGCCGTCATGGAAGGCGGCCAGCCGGTCGTCATCCCCAACCAGGAGGGTGGGCGGACGACCCCGTCGGTGGTCGGTTTCGCTAAAAGCGGCGAGCGCCTGGTCGGACAAGTGGCTAAGCGCCAGTCGGTCACCAATCCGGAGAACACCGTTTATTCGATCAAGCGTTTCATGGGGCGCCGCTTCGATGAAGTGAACCAGGAGATGAAGCTGGTTCCCTACAATATCGTGGCCGGCGACACGCAAGACGCCCGCGTGGATATCAGCGGCAAAAAGTATTCACCGCCCGAAATTTCCGCGATGATTCTCGGCAAACTAAAGGAAGCGGCCGAGGCCTATCTAGGCGAAAAAGTCACCAAGGCTGTCATCACCGTCCCCGCCTATTTCAACGATGCCCAGCGCCAGGCCACCAAGGATGCCGGCAAGATCGCGGGCCTGGAAGTCATGCGCATCATCAACGAGCCCACCGCGGCGGCGCTGGCCTACGGATTGGACCGCAAGAAGAACGAGACCATTGCGGTCTACGATTTTGGCGGCGGCACCTTCGACATCTCGATTCTCGAAGTGGGCGACGGCGTGGTGGAAGTGAAGTCCACTAACGGCGATACCCACCTCGGCGGCGACAACATCGATCAACGCATTATTGACTGGCTGATCCAGGAATTCAAGCGCGACCAGGGCATCGATGTTTCAAAAGATCAAATGGCTCTGCAGCGCCTGAAGGAAGCGGCTGAGAAAGCCAAGATTGAGCTCTCGACATTGCTTGAGACCGAGCTCAACCTGCCGTTCCTGACCGCCGATGCCAGCGGCCCGAAACACTTGGCGATCAAACTGACGCGCGCCCGCTTCGAGCAAATGGTCGCGGACATTCTGGAGCGCACGGTCGAGCCCTGCAAAAAGGCGCTAACCGACGCCGGGGTGACTCCGCAGCAAATCGACGAAGTGGTCCTGGTGGGCGGTTCCACGCGTATTCCGAAAGTTCAGGAGATGGTTCGCAACCTGTTCGGTAAGGACCCCAATCGCAGCGTGAATCCCGACGAAGTGGTCGCGGTGGGCGCGGCGGTGCAGGGCGGCGTGCTGGGCGGCGAAGTGAAAGACGTGCTGCTGCTCGACGTGACGCCTCTCTCGCTCGGCATCGAAACGCTGGGCGGAGTGTTTACCAAGCTGATTGAGCGCAACACCACTATTCCGACTCGCAAGAGCGAAGTGTTCTCGACGGCGGCGGATTCGCAAACCTCGGTCGAGATCAAGGTGTATCAGGGCGAGCGCGCTCTGGCCAAGGACAACCGCATGTTGGGGGTGTTCCAACTGATCGGCATTCCGCCGGCTCCGCGCGGGATCCCGCAGGTGGAAGTGACTTTCGATATCGATGCCAACGGCATTTTGAATGTCACGGCCAAAGACAAGGCCACCAATAACGAACAGAAGATTACCATTACCTCGTCGTCCGGCCTCAGCAAGGAAGAAGTCGACAAGATGGCCAAGGACGCCGAGGCCCACGGCGCCGAAGACAGCAAGCGCAAGGACGAAATCGACGCGCGCAATCGGGCGGACTCGATGGTTTACCAGGTCGAGAAGATGCTCAAGGAGCACCGCGATAAGATCAGTGACGACGACGCCAAGAACGTCGAAGCTGCGCTCGAAGGCACGCGCAAAGCGATGTCCGGCGGAAGTGTAGAGGAAATCAGCAAGGCCACTGATACGCTGACGCAGGCCAGCCATAAGCTGGCGGAGGCTATGTACAAGTCGCAAGGCCCCTCGGGCGGCGGCGCGGCGCCTGGCGGCGATGGAGCCGGCGCATCCGCCTCAGCCGAAAAGCCCAAAGATAACGTAGTCGACGCCGAGTTCGTCGACGTCGAAGACAAAAAGTAACAGACACGCCGGTAGGCCGGGCCGCGAGGCCCGGCACCTTAACTGCGTATGCCGCAGAACGATTACTATCAAACCCTCGGAGTGGAGCGTGGCGCTGACGCGGAAGAGATCCGCAAGGCCTACCGTAAACTCGCGCGCAAACATCATCCGGACTTGAATCCGGGCGACAAATCCGCCGAGGACCGTTTCAAGAAAGTACAGGAAGCCTACGACATCCTAAGTGAGCCGAAAAAGAAGCAAATGTACGATCAATACGGCTTCTATTCGGAAAACGGAATGCCTGCCGGCGGTCCGGGTGGCCCCGGCGGTGCCGGCGCCGGCCCCAATATGGGTTTCGGCGGCTTCGACTTTTCAGATTTCACGCGCGCGGCCGGTTCCGGCAGCCCTCGCGGCCGTCCCGGCGGGTCGCCGAATGCTGGCGAATCGGCGAATTTCCAGGACATCTTCAGTCAGTGGTTCGGCCGCCAGAATGAGCCGCACACCACAGCTCCGGAAAAAGGCACGGATCTCGAATACGGCCTCAGCATCGATTTCTGGCAGGCCATCCGCGGCACCCAAGTGCGCCTGAAGATTAACCGCCAGGAAGTATGTGCCACCTGCAACGGCACGGGGGCGCGCTCGGGTGCCAACTCTGTCTGTCCCGAATGCAACGGCAGCGGCAATGTGACGCAGATGGCGGGTGCGATGCGCTTCAGCCTCACCTGCCCGCGCTGCGAAGGCGCGGGGCGCCTGACCAACAAGTGCACCACCTGCCATGGCGACGGGCGCGTCTCGCACGCCGAAACCGTGGAAGTCCGTATTCCGCCCGGAGCGCAGCAGGGTTCTCGCTTGCGGGTTGCGGGCAAGGGCAATGCGGGCACTCATGGCGCACCCGCTGGCGATCTTTATATTACGGTGCGTGTCGAAGATCATCCCTTCTTCCGCCGCGATGCCGATGACATCCTGATAACCGTGCCGGTGCGCATCGACGAAGCCGGCCTGGGAACCAAGATCGAAGTGCCCACTATCGATGGCCGCGCACAACTCAAGATTCCGCAGGGCACCAAGAACGGACAAAAGTTCCGCATGCGTGAAAAGGGCGTGCAGAATTCGCGAACCTCGGCTCGCGGCGACCAGATCGTCGAGATCGTCATCCAGGCGCCGGAGGTGCATGACGAACGCACCAAGGAACTGTTGCGCGAGTACGCGACGCTGAACCCCGCCGATCCACGCGCGGACATCTGGAGCAAGGTGTAATCCTATGTCGAAGGGAACTGCCAAGGCAAAGCGAGCCGCGTTCATGATCTCGGCCGTCGCCGAGCAATATCAGATCCATCCCCAAACCTTGCGGCTTTATGAACGCGAAGGTCTGCTCAAGCCCTCGCGCAGCGATGGTAACACGCGGCTCTACACGGAAGATGATGTCGAGCGTCTGGAGGTAATTCTTAAGTTGACCCGCGACTTGGGTGTGAACCTCGCCGGCGTCGAAATCATCTTAAATATGCGCGAAAAAATGGCAGAAATGCAGCGCCAGATCGAAGCGTTCGTCTCCAGCCTGAATACCGAAATCACCTCGCAGCGTACCCGGCCAGCCGCGCAGGAACCCGCCAATTCATTGATCCCGGTGATTCAACTCCGACGCTCGAAGAAGCCCGGTGCGTGATTTGTTGCGGAGAACTTCCCGATTAACCTCCCCAGCTCAACCAGATCATCCATAATGGATAGATCTTCTAATGCCTGCTCCTTTGCGCAGCATGACCGGGTTCGCGCGAGTGCGCCATCGCCTGGGCGATGGTGAATTAGTGGTCAGCGCGAAGAGCGTGAATCATCGCGGCCTCGATTTGGTGATTCAGGCACCCTCGGCGCTTGAACCATATGAGAGCACCATCCGCGCCATGGTGAAAGCCAGCGTGGTGCGCGGGCATGTCGAAGTGCGCGTATCGATTCCCAAGAGCGCTAACGGCGAAGCGGTGCTCGCACTCGACCGCGAATTCCTGCATGATTACCTGCGCATCTTCCGCGAAGAAGCTGCGGCGCACGATCTCGATTCACAGCCAGACCTCAACGCGGCGCTGCGTATCCCCGGCATGTTCGCTGCCTCGGAAAGCGCCGGCCCTCCCGAAGGAGCGGAAACCGCTCTAGCAGAAGCCCTGGCGCGGGCGCTCGAGGAGCTTAATGAATTTCGCACGCGCGAAGGGAATTCGATCGCCGCGGAACTACGCAGCCATAATCAGCGCTTGACCGCCGCGGCAGAGCACATGGAACGACTGCGCGCGGCCGCTTCCGAATATTTTCAAAAAAGGCTGGCGGAACGTCTGCAGGAAGTTGCCAAAGGTATCCACATCGACCCCCAGCGACTGGCGCAAGAGGCCGCAATTCTGGCCGATCGGAGCGACATCGGCGAAGAGCTGGCGCGCCTGAAAATTCACTCCGCCCAACTGGCCGTACTGCTTGAGGCGGGCGGCGAAGTCGGCAAAAAGCTGGACTTTCTGCTGCAGGAAATGAATCGCGAAACCAATACTATCCTTTCGAAGACCAGTGGCGCGGGGGAGCCGGCCATGAAGATCACCGATCTAGCGCTGGCCGCTAAAGCCGCCATCGAAAAGATCCGCGAGCAGTCGCTCAACCTCGAATGAATTCGGAATGACCACTGTCTTTATCATCTCAGCGCCCTCCGGGTCGGGCAAAAGCACACTCGTCAGCGAGTTGATGCGCCTGGTCCCCAAACTGCGTTTTTCGGTATCCTACACCACCCGCTACCCGCGCGGCCAGGAACGCGACGGCGAAGATTACTACTTCATCTCCCGCAACGAGTTCGAGGAGCGTATCGCCAGGGGAGAGTTCCTGGAATACGCCGAAGTGTTCGGCAATTACTATGGGACCCACATCAGTGAGCTCGAGAGGGCCGCGATCGAGGGCTATGACCTGGTGCTCGACATCGACGTGCAGGGTGCGCGACAATTAAAAGAGAGAATTCCGGCCGGAGTTTCGATATTTATTCTGGCCCCCAGCCGGCAGATCCTGGAGGAGCGATTGCGAGCGCGCAGTCAGGACTCTGAATCTGTGATTCTGCGCCGCCTGCACGATGCGGCCGGAGAGATTCGCAATTATTCGCTGTATGATTACGTGCTGGTGAACCGGGAAGTGGCGGCGTCGGTCGAAACGCTGGTTGCTATCGTGAAGGCCACGCGGAGCCGGCGCGACCGGATGGAAAATGAAATCCGTCCGATACTCGAAACTTTTTTGTAAAGGGAACGAAATATCAAATGGCAGAAACCAATCTAAAACAGGTCGCGCAGAACGTCATTCCGGACGATCCGGAAGCCAGCGCCTATCGCTTTATCATCGTAGCGGCCAAGCGCGCGCGCCAATTGCAAGCCGGCGCCCGCAGCATGCTGCCAACGACTTCAAAGAAGCCCACGGTCGCGGCGATGGAAGAAGTGCGGCGCGGACTGGTGCCCTACGAAGACACCGCGATTCAAAAGATGCTGCCGGTGCTCGCCGAAGAATAGCGAGGATTTATGAACGTCGCTCTGGGCGTTGGCGGAGGCATTGCCGCTTACAAAGCGGCTGAGCTGGCGCGTGCGCTGATGGAGCGTGGCTTCACGGTGGACGTCATAATGACCCGCGCCGCCGAGGAATTTATCCGGCCACTGACTTTTGCCGCGCTCACCGGCCGCAAGGTGCACACCCACCTGTTTTCCGTGGCCAGTGCCGAGGATACGCTATCGAGCGCCATTGATCACATCCGCCTGGCGCAGGAGAACCAACTGCTGGTGGTGGCGCCGGCCACCGCCGATCTGCTCGCCAGGTTCGCACACGGACTGGCGGACGATCTGCTGACCACTACTTATCTGGCATTCACCGGCACCGTGGTGCTCGCGCCCGCGATGAATTCCAACATGTGGGACCATGCGGCGACGCGAGCCAATATTGCCACGCTGCGCGCGCGCGGACATATCATCGTCGAACCCGATGAGGGTCTGCTGGCCTGCGGCATGATCGGACCGGGGCGATTGGCCGAGCCGGACGAGATCGCAGACGCTGTGCTCGCTGCGAGCAAGAAGAAAAACAGGCGGGATCTGGAAGGCGAAACCATCCTGATCACCGCCGGTCCGACACAGGAGCCTATCGACGGCGTCCGCTACCTGAGCAATCGCTCCAGCGGCAAAATGGGTTACGCGCTGGCGGAGGAAGCGGCGGCGCGGGGCGCTCGCGTAGTGCTGGTCTCCGGACCTGTAAGTCTGGCGCCGCCGCGCGAGGTCACGCTGGTTCCGGTGCGCACTGCTCTCGATATGCTGCGGGCCGTGATGGAGCACCTGTCCGAGGCTACCATCGTAATCAAGGCGGCTGCGGTTGCCGATTATCACATCCCCAATCCGCCTAAGCAAAAGATGAAAAAGACGGCGGCGCGACTGACGCTCGATCTCGAGTCCACGCCCGACATTCTCGCCGAGTTAGGCGCCAAAAAGGGTGGCCGCCTGCTGATTGGCTTCGCCGCCGAAACCGGCAACATGGTGGAGGAAGCCCGGCGCAAGATGCAGCAGAAGAATTGCGATATGGTGGTGGGCAATGTAGTATCGCAGCCCGGGATAGGATTTGAATCCGACGAAAATGAAGTCGTGCTGGTGACACGCGCGGGAGAAACCATCCCGGTGGAGCGCGCTTCCAAACGCATCATCGCCGGACGCATCTTCGATGAGGCGCTGCGCCTGCGCCTGGCCCTTCACGCTTCTCGATGACTTCCGAACAGCTTCGCCAGTACCTCAGTTTTTACCAGGATCTCGGCGTGAAAAACGTTTACCGGCGGACGCCGTCCGCAAAACCGGCGACCATTCCCGCGCTTTCGGCGGCTTCCGCGCCCGCACCTCCTGCGACGCGCGCAAAAAGCTCAGTCAGTGAGCTGCCGTCGCTCGCTCCCCCCGGCGATACGCTCGCGCAGATTCGCGAAGATATCGGCGCTTGCCGCCGCTGCCGGTTGTGTGAACAGCGGAACAAGATTGTATTCGGCTCCGGCAATGAGCAGGCTCGGCTGGTATTTGTCGGCGAAGGGCCGGGAGCTGATGAAGACGCGCAGGGGCTCCCATTCGTCGGCCGCGCCGGGCAGTTGCTCACGCAGATGATTGACGGCACAGCATCGAAGGAAGGCATTCCGATCAAGCGCGAGGACGTCTACATCTGCAACGTGGTCAAGTGCCGGCCTCCGGAGAATCGCACTCCGCAGCCGGATGAAATGGAGATCTGCGGCCAGTTCCTCTTCCGGCAATTGATGACGCTGCGTCCCAAAGCGATTTGCGCGTTGGGTTCGACCGCGGCCAAGGCGCTGCTCGCGACCAAGGATGGCGTCACCCGCCTGCGCGGCAACTGGCACAAGTGGCATGACATTCCAGTGATGGTGACCTATCACCCCTCGTATTTGCTGCGTCCATACAATCAAAACGCCAAGCGTGAGGCTTGGGATGATTTGAAAAAAGTGCTGCACTTTGTCTATGACTAAGCGCGGTATCTTTATCACTTTTGAAGGTCCTGAAGGAAGCGGCAAGTCCACTCAGTTGCGCATGCTGGGCAAAAAGCTGCGCGGCAAGAATCGTCCAGTGCTCGAAACCGCGGAGCCCGGCGGCACGCCTATTGGCCTGCAGATTCGCCGCGTCCTGCTGGATGCGAAAAATCAGGAATTGTGTCCCACCGCGGAACTGCTGTTGATGTTCGCGGCCCGCGCGCAGAATATCGACCAAGCGATATTGCCGGCGCTCGCCACCGGTCACATAGTCCTCTGCGACCGCTTCACGGATTCGACGCTAGTGTATCAAGGGGCGGCGCGGGGGCTGGGCGCGGAAGTGGTGTACGAGGTGGATCGCATTGCGTGCCGTGGATTGGTACCGGATCTTACCCTGGTGATCGACATCGATGTCGAGACCGGGTTGGCGCGCGCGCATCGCCGGAATGAGCGCGCGCAGGACGTCGAAACCAGACTCGACGAGCAGTCGCTCGAGTTCCACCACAAGGTTCGCGCCGCCTACCAGCAACTCGCCGAAGACGAGCCTAAGCGCGTGAAAGTGATCGACGGATCGCGCGAAGAAGCAGACGTAGCGCAGTCGGTATTGAATGCGGTGCAGCCGTTGCTAGCTCACTAGCTTTCCGCCCAATCCCACCGCCGCGGCTGCGAGCATAACCCACCAGGATTCGATGCGCGTGAACGCAAGGACGATAAAGCTGACGACGATGATGCCAATGGCGAGCGGTCCAGTGGCGGCGTCGCGGGCGAGCGGAATCGAGGCGGCCAACAAGAGGCCGGCGCTGGCCAGGATCACCGCGCGGATGGCGCTACGGATGCGCGGGATGTCGGCGTATCTGCCGATCCAGCTCATCATAGGGATGATCAGGAATGCGGGAGTAATCAGCGCGATCAAACCGGCAAAAGCGCCGGGGAGTCCCGCGACGTAGTAGCCGACGCTCACCAGATACAAGCCATTCGGACCCGGACCCGTGCGGCCGGCGACGATCGCCGTATTGAGCTGTCGATCGGTCAACACGTGGCGGGTAACCACGAAATCCTGGCGGACGACGGGCAGCGAAGCCATGCCGCTGAAGGAAGTGATTACGGCTTTGAACAGCAACAAGTACAACAGCAAAAGGTTCATGTCCGGATTCCCCGGAGCGGCGGCTTTTCGCCCTCCGGCTCCTTCCATAGCAAACCTACAACCACGGCGATACCTATCACGGGCAGCGGGCCAAGGCCAAACTTCCAGATGGCAACGAATGCGCCTAGCGCGATCACCAAGCTACGGAAGGAGCTAGACACGCCCTTGAAATGAGGCTTCACGATGTACCAGATGCTGGCCCACATCATCGCGGCCACGGCTGCGATGGTCCCGCCGACGCCGGCCATCACCCACGCGTTGGTGCGCCAAGTCTCATATCCTTGCGTCAGGAGGACTGCCAGTATCGCAGACGGCGCGGTTTCTGAAAGAACCCCGGCTAGCGCGCCGCTCCAGCCCCGGATGCGTGCGCCGGCAGCCGCGCAAAATGCAATTACGTTAGTGCCAGGAGTCACCCGCGACAGAGAAAACGCCAGCGCATAGTCCTCAAGCGACAGCCAGTCGCGCTGTTCCACCAACTCGCGCTGCAGGGCCGCGATTGTGGGCAGCCCTCCGCCGAAAGTAGTGTTACCGATACGCAGAAATACGCCGGTGAGCTTGCGGAGCGTGGGTGCGGGCACATTATTCCTTCGGTGCGATACCCAAAGCCTTCATCTTGCGATACAGATGACTGCGCTCCAGACCCAGCATTTCGGCCGCTCGGGTCACGATGCCTTTGGCCTCTTCAAGCTTCTTCAGGATATAGTCGCGCTCGGCGGCTTCGCGGACGTCCTGCAAGCTGCCGAAACGCTCCATCGGCCGGTCGAAGACTGCGCGCCGCGAGCGGTCGAGTGGAATGTGGCGCGCGTTAATGCCGATCTGCGGATTCATGATGACGATGCGCTCCATCAGGTTCCGCAACTCGCGGACATTGCCAGGCCAGGGATATTCTTCGAGGGCGCGGAACGCGTCTTCGGTCAATTGTTTGGGTTTGCGGCCGTAGGCGGTGGTGAATTCCCTCAGGAAATGGTCGGCCAGCAGGCGCACGTCCTCGATACGCTCACGCAGCGGTGGCACGTGAAACGGGACCACGTTCAGCCGGTAGAACAGATCCTCGCGGAAGTTGCCACGCTCGATTTCCTCTTCCAGATTCTTGTTGGTGGAGGCCACCACGCGCACGTCCACCTGGATCCATTCGGATGCGCCCACGGGTTCGAAGCGCTGCTCATCGAGCGCGCGCAGCAGTTTGGCCTGGGTCTTGAGCGACATGTCGCCAACTTCGTCTAGAAACAGCGTTCCACCGTCTGCCTTCTGCAGCTTGCCAATTTTATCTTCGAGCGCGCCCGCCAAGCTTCCCTTGCGATGGCCGAATAATTCACTTTCGATCAGCTCTTCCGGTATGGCCGCGCAGTTTACTTCGACGAAGGCTTCGGGCGCGCGCAGGCTGGCGGCGTGAATGGCGTGGGCGATCAATTCCTTGCCGGTGCCGCTCTCGCCGAAAATCAGCACGCGTCCGTTGGTGGCGGCCATCAGGCCCAACTGCTGGCGCAGCGCTTTCATGGGCACGCTATCGCCGATGATGCGCAGCTTGGCGTCGCCCGACTCCTTGAGCCGGTTCAATTCCAACTCCAGCCGGCGTTGCTGCACGGCGTTGTTGAGCACTACGGTGACCTTCTCGATGGTCAGAGGCTTTTCGAGGAAATCGAAGGCCCCGAGCTTGGTGGCTTTCACAGCGGTTTCGATGGTGCCATGGCCGGAAATGATGACCACTTCCGGGCGGTCAGCGAAGGGGATTTCCTGTATGCGCGCCAGGGTTTCGAGACCATCCATGCCTTGAAGCCAAACGTCCAGCAGCACTACCTCGTAGCTCGCGCGCGCGAGTTCTTCGAGGCATCTCTCGCCACTCTCGACAGCGTTACAAGAATAACCCTCATCTTCGAGCACGCCACTCAGCGACTCGCGAATGCCGGGCTCATCGTCAACGATCAGAACCCGCGTGGTCTTCACGCCCGAGCCTCCGCCTCGGCAGCGACGGTGACCGGGACATCCACGTAAAAGCGCGCGCCGGCGGGACGGTTGTCTTCGACGCGAATGCGCGCGCCGTGTTCCGCCAGAATGTGGCTGACGATGGCGAGGCCTAAACCAGTGCCGCGGCCTTTGGTCGAGAAGTACGGCAGAAAGAGTTTTTCCTTGTCTTCAGGCGAGATGCCGCACCCGGTGTCGGCCACCAGCAGCTCGATCGAATCAGCCGTGGACGATACAGTGCGCAGCAGCAGATGCTTAACGGGGGAATCGCCCATGGCTTCTGCGGCGTTGTCGACCAGGTTTACCACCACGCGCTTGAACTGTTCAGGATCCACCTGAACCGGCGGGAGACCGGAGGCGAGTTCGACGCGCAGGTCGATCCCATCCAGGCGCCCGAGGAACACTGCCAAGGCATTCTGAACGATTTGGTTGAGGTCGCTCGGCACCGGCTGGGCGGCCGGAAAGCGTGAAAATTGGGAGAATTCGTCGGCCAGCGCTTTCACCGACTCGACCTCGCGCGAAATAGTGCGGGCGCACTCGCGAAGAATGCGCTGCGCATCCGGCGTCAGGCTAGCGTGATCGCCGATGCGATCTAAAATGCGGCCAATGCGCTCCGCGCTGAGCGCGATGGGGGTCAACGGATTCTTCAATTCGTGCGCGATCCGCCGCGCCACTTCATGCCAAGCCGCGGCCTTTTGGGCGCGCAACAACTCACTGGTATCTTCGAGAACCACCACGAAGCCCTGCCCGGCGGGCGGCTGCGCCGGCAGCGCGGAAACCGTTACGGCCAAATGCAGCACTTGAACCGGAGTGTGCAAGTCGATCTGACTGGCGGCGATACCGGTGCGCCGGGCGCGCTTCATCAGGTACTCGATTTCGGCGGCGTCATCGCGCGAAAACAGATCGTTCAGGTGCGCAGCGCGCTCCACCTGCTCCGGTGGCAGGAGACCTTGCAGTGCGCGGTTCACGCGCTGGATGCGCCCGTCCGCACTCACCGAGAGCACGCCAGTCGGGATGCTTTCGAGAATGGCTTCCGTGAAGCGGCGGCGGCTTTCGAGCTCGTGGCTGTTGGCCTCCAGTTCCTGCATCATTTCGTTGAAGGCGCGAACCAGCGTGGCGAGCTCGTCGATAGCTTTGGCGTGGACACGGTGGCCCAAGTTCCCCTTGCGGACTTCGCTTGCCGCGACCAGCAGCGCCGAGATGGGCGAAATGATCTGACGCGAGAGCAGCAGCGCGATCCAGGTGGCAACGAACAAAATAAACAGAGCGATGGCCAGAATGAACAGCAGATAGAGCGTGCGAATGTTTTTCTTTTGTGCCGCCAGCTGACTATATTCGCTCATGTAGCGATCGATTTCACTTTGGGTTCTCTGCATATCCGCCGCGGAACGCACTACCAGAAAGAGCGTCCCCCGCCGTAGCGGAGCGCTGGCGGCGAACAGGCCGGTAGTGCCGGGCTGCAGGGGACACACGATCTTCGGGGACGAATCGGGGGGGCTGATTTCAAGCGAAGCAATATTGTTATCCCGGCAAAGAGCCGCGAAGTTGGCGGTGCCATCCTCCACTTGCGGCAGCATGGCGATCCAATGCGCCAAAGCGTCGGCACGGCCTTGCACCTCCGACGATAGCGCCTTGTTGCTCTGCACCAGGTCGGTGCGGATGCCCTCCGCAGGCCGGCTGAACCATTTCTCCACGTTGCGGTTCAGTATCACGTAGCTGAAC